>Ga0181530_10003415_pt1 | contig 17748 bp, 20 predicted proteins | sample PEATcosm2014_Bin_42_FD_119769 | JGI IMG/M metagenome (GOLD analysis project Ga0181530, IMG submission 119769) | Peatland microbial communities from MTU Mesocosm Facility, Houghton, MI, USA - PEATcosm2014_Bin10_60_metaG | ecosystem: Environmental > Terrestrial > Soil > Wetlands > Peat | place... | reverse complement strand
TAGAGCGCGAACATCAACCCACCGACGAGTGCTGCAAGTGTTAGCTTCATGACGCCTCCTCCTTTGCGCCCCCGAAGGCGGGATTTGTTGCCCCACCTCCGGAAGCGTCCCCCTGAAAAGCAGGCCATCAAGCTGTGCTCAATTCCCGCTTTCGTGAGGCACAATGCGCCGGTTCGCTTTTGCAAGCAATGCGCAACGGGTACTTTAGGGATGAGTTTTATGTACGCGGATAACCTGCTGATGCAATGGGGCTTAGGGTTCTAGGTACTTAGTAGAGGCAGGGAGGCCGGCTTGCCAGACAGCGATAACATGCGCCCATAGATAGATCCAGGCGACGGGGATCGCAGTCGGCCCCGCGCAGCGGCGAGAACGGCAAAAGGCGAGCCGTGGTGGTGCTGGCGCTTAAGTCGGGGGTGCGGTTGCACCTGTGGTGGGTTACCGGGGAAGTTCACGAACCCCTGTATGGCCTTAGCGCGAAGGTTAGGTCGGCGGGCAGGATCATAAAGAGGTTGCGCTGAAGCTGCGCTCGGGTGACAACATGAAGATCGACCGATCCGGAACAGCAGAAGGCTGCTCGTCCTGGGAGTTGGTTCCGCTACTCCGAAGCCGAGTCCGTTGTTCTGGGAAAAGGCAGTGCCTCCCCGCAGTGCAAGGTCATACCGCAGATACTGCCGCTTTGCCGAGGGAAGCCTCCATGCGTGCCATTCTTTCCTCAAGACTCGCCAGCGAGCCCTGTCCGATCTCTCCCGGTTGGTCTTGACGGAAGATAGGATTATTGACCCACCAGTCCATGCCCATCTCTTTGGCCTTGTCCACCGAACAGATCACCAGCCTGATCTGAATGGAAAGCAGTTCAATGTCCACAAGCTTCACACGGATGTCGCCGGCGATGACGATACCTTTGTCCAGAACTCGCTCCAGAACATCGGACAAGGTTGAAGTCTGGAGTGAGTGCGACAAGCCTCGCTGCTGTGTCATAACGTCTCCTTAGAGGAGCCGGCCGAGCGGACCGAGATCCAGGTTGAGGTCTTCTTCTTCCAGGTCAAATTCCTTCCGCAAGCGCTCGATCTCCCGGCCCTGCTGCATGAGGGCCAAACCCAGCCTCTCAATTTGTTCATTCTTGAGGGACCCGGACTCCACGCGGCGGATTGCCTGGCGCTCCAAGACTTCATGCAAGAGCTTGACTAGGGTCAACACCAGTTGGGCAAGTCCATTCTTAGTGGCAGTGGAATCCAGGTCTAGCCGGAGGCATCTCCTTGCCCGGTTTCCGGATAACTCAGGCCCAGCTTGCATGACCTGGGCGAATTCGCTCAAATGTTCGGACTCAACTTGCGCTAGTTCAGCAGAAGCCATCGCCCCCCTCCTGCCGTAAGCTGATCGTGCTTGGCGCCGCGTTCATGCCGCCGCCGGCCAGGCGCGCCGTCTCGATTGACGTCAAGATTAGTTTGAGTCCCAAATAGACCAAGTCGATCCCGGCCACAGAGATGGTCGCCTCGCCATCGATCACCGCCCCTTTGTTCAGCACTCGGTCCAGCACTTCGCACAGCGTGATCTTCTGCGTTTCGGCGAGCGTGAACTCTTGCTTTGCAGTAAGGCTGGCGTGGGTCTTGCCCTCAAAGGACATGAACTATCTCCGCTTTCTCCCGCGCGCCTGGGAATATGGCGTGCGGTCCGAGTTTCGTCTTGCTGAGGCCATGACCAAAAATGGCTTGCCCCAGTTCGCGTAAGCGCTGCAGCCCATGCAACTCTCCGTGGCGATAGATGGTCGTGATCCGGCCCGGGAAGCCTTGCTTGAACTTCTCGCAGATCTCCAATTCCCTGCGATCCAGGGCGGAACACAATGCGCAGCCGTTCGGCGGCGTAAGCAGATTGACGAACATTCCGGGAACGTTGACATGGAGCCGCCGGCATGCGGCTAGCAAATCGCGGGTCTCCTCCAGCGCCATATTGGTGGGAATGCCGACCGCGTAGAGCGCAGATCCGCCGGGGTCGTTGAGCAATAGCCGCAGCCGCTTCAAGTTCTTGGACATCCTCACCAGCTCCTGGGAAAACTGGGTAAGCCGGATGACATGGCCGTATTTCAGCAACACGTCGAAGAAGGCCTTGAGCCAGCGATCGATCACTTCCGGAAGCTCCAGCAAGCGAATCAGGTGCCCGGTGGCCGCCGAATCCAGGACGAGAACGTCATGTTCGCCCGCCGCCAGCAATGCCATGACCCGCGTCAGCCCCATGACTTCATCCAGGCCGGGAGGAGACAAGTCGAGGATCCGCTCCAGAACTTCGCGGTCGAAGACCAAATCGAAGTTCGCGGAAACCGATTCCAGGAAGTCTTCGACGTCGGCTGCGTATTGTCGCTTCAACCCTTCGAACTCGGCCTCGGAGTCGATTTCGTGCGCCGTAAGGTGGGGCAGCACGCTGGTGGGAGCGGAGGCGAGGGACATCTCCAGGCAGCTCGACAGCGAGTGCGCAGGGCCGGTGGAAACCAGCAAGACGTTCTTGCCGGACGAATTTTCCGCCAGATGCAAGGCAGCGGCACAGGCCAGGGTTGTCTTGCCCACGCCACCCTTGCCCGCAAAAATCAGCAGCGCGCTCTCCGCGGGCAGGCGTTGTATTGCCCCCCCAACCTGGACTGCAGGCGATGGCCTGCATTCGGGAACTGGGGGCGGCACGCCGACCCGCTGGGCGCCCTCCCAGAAGTGGTCCAATGCCATCCGCCCATGGACCTCCTCGGCATGGAGTGGCAGTTCCCACAGCGCGAACCTGCTCAGGCAATTGTCGGCGCGAAGTTCTATGAGTTGTGCGGCTTGAAGAAATCGCTCGTCGCGGCACGCGGGACAGTCGTTTTCGGGATAAAGCTTATTGACGACGACGTCGCTCACCGGAATCCTGAGCCGTTGGGCTTCGGTTACGATCAAGACGGTCTCGCGCAGGCTCATCCGCTCAGCCAGCATGACCGGGACAAACAGGCAGCGCGCCGGGTCCTGCAGTATCTCTTCCATCCGCCTCACGGAGGCGGCGAGCTCGTCCAGGAAGATATCCGGCCCCTCGCGCTGTTCGGAATGCGCGAAGGCCCACTTCAGGTAGCGATGCTTGGCCAGCAGGGTGTCGAGCATCGCCAGCCATTTGCGCAGGAACTCGGGCATGCTGAGCAGCCGGAGGGTGTGCCCGCTCGGCGCCGTGTCCACAATGATGCAGTCGTAGCGGCGTTCCTCGACCCAGGCCGATATTTCCAGGAAGGCCATCAATTCATCGAGGCCGGGCAGCGACAGTTCCAGGAACCGGTTAATTTCCTCGTCGTCAAGAAAGGTGCCGCGCGCAGCGATCTCGCGCAGATTGTCGCCATGCTTCTGCTTGAAGTCGAGCAGATATTGCTGCGCGTCGAGTTCGAGGACGCTGAGATTTTCCGGGGGAGGCAAGTCCGCCAGGCTGTCGGCGAGGGAGTGGGCGGGATCGGTGGAGACCAATAGAAAACACGCTTGCGGCGAGCGCGTGGCCAATTGCAGGGCCGCGGCCGCAGCGCAAGTCGTCTTTCCCACCCCGCCTTTGCCGCCGAAGATCAGCAACTGCAGGCGACGCTCGAGGAAGCAGGGAACCGCCGTGCCGGACGCGCTTGGGGTGCGTTCTGCCAACTGCCGATCCTTGCCTTGGAGCTCCGTTTCCATACCCTCGCTCGACCGCACCGCCTATTCGATCTCGCCGCCGGTCTTATCGAGCTGGTCGAGACGTTCCAGCAGCAGCTTCTCCTCGGCGGTGAATTCTTGCTCGCTGATCTTGCCGGTTTCCAGCCTCATGTAGAGGGCGCTGAGCTCCGCCGTGATGGATTCGGCGTCCGTAGCCAGGGTCTCCTGCGCCGCGTTGTAGATCTCCTTAAAGATCCAGAACAGGCTGTGCACCGGGGCCAGCAGAATGTCATCTACCAAGAGCATTCAGTCCCTCCCCGCTGGCTTACAATTCGAGCTCCACATTGACGAAGTTGTGCGGCGCCCAGGGGCCGTTGTAGTCGAGGGCAAAGCTGTTATCAAATTGCTTCGCGATCTCGAACACCGCAGCCTCGAACCCGGGCATGTCCTCGCGCCTGACCAGGCACGCCAGGTTCATCACCTCGCACTCGTTGCGGCACTTTAACGGTTTGCTTTCGAAGCCCTGGCCCGACAACGCCTCCGCGGTCTGGTCGGTGTAGCTCTCGCGGTCTTCCTTGAGGAGTTGGTCGAACATGCTCCCGACTTCGATCTTGTGCTCCTGCGTCGGACGCGAATTCAAGCCCAGCAGGCGGTCGCGCGCCAAACGCAACTCGCGGTGCGTCTGCACAAAATATTCAAAGATATTGGCCACGTCCCAGCGCACCCGCAGGCCCATCTCCACCTTGCCGGCAACGTGGCGGAGCCGCTCCGTAAGCGCCTGCTGGTTGCGGGCGAGCAGCTTGCGCACGGCCGCCGGACCGTCCGCCACAATGCCAAACGCCATGGGCAGCGGCGTGCTTTCCGCCATCAGCTTCTTGAGCAGCTCGTGATGCGCGGCCAGACGGGCACGCTCCGGCCGCACCTTTTCGCCGCGCACCTCGCTGACGATGGCGCTCAGCCCGCCGTGGGCAATGGAATAGACCGGCCGTGCGTCGATGCTCGGCCATCCATACATACGCTCTTCCCCGCCCAGCACGATGGCGTAGAGATAGATTCTTTCGTGCGCGGACGCCTGCACCGGCACGTGTTTCTCGGCTTTGGCAATCGGGGCGTAACTGGTGCTCACGGCTGTTTCCTCCTCAGATTTGCGTGTCCGGCTGGGCGAAAAACGCAGGGGGCGGTGGCCGCCGCGGAGCTGAGTGTCAGTACCGTATCTTGAACGGCTGCCCGCGTCCCTGCGCCGCCAGCCTGGCGCCGGCTGCGCCGCTCTTCTGTTTCACGCCGGCCAATGCCAGCAGGATTCCGGACTGCTCCGCCTCGATCTCCCGCAATCGCGAGTCGAGTTCGGCCAACCGCCGCAGGGCGCTGGTGCGTTCGGTGGTGCGGCGGAACTTCTCGATTTCCAGGCAGGCAATCTGCAAGTGGGCCCGGTGCGGGACCGTGATCTTGTCCACTTTCCCTGCCAATGTGCGAATGGTGCGTAAACCTCGCAATGGGATGGGCATAGTCATTCCCCCTCGCGTTTGCGGTCCTTGCGGCGCCGGGCCGGGCCTCCGCAAACGTGCCGGATCGCTTCTTCCACCTTTTCTTTCATGACCGATTGGCCTTCATGCGTGACCTTGGCGGTGTCCGCACTCAGCACATCATGGCAAATCGTCGCAAACATCGTGTCCCCGGCCGAGGCCGAGCCTTGGTAGTGGGCCAGGATACGGGCGATGGCAATGCCGGCGCGGATGGTGGGACGGTGATTGTTGACCCCGACCCCGCGCAATTCCCGGATAATGTCCACGATGGCTTCCGCGTCGGAGCGCGGCAGTCCCGACTTCGCCACCGCGATCGCAATCTCGGTCTCGCGGTCGAAGTGTCCCAGGCTCATGGTGATCAGCCGGTCGAGCAGCGCGTCTTGGGTCTTGTGCACGCCGGCGTATTCCTCCGGATTCGAAGTAAGGATGGCGCGAAACTCATCGTGCACCCGCAGCGCCCCTTCGCCCGAGCGGTGCAGATTGGGCAGGTTGATGATCTTGCCTTCCAGCACGCTCAGCAGGACGTTGTTGGCCTCCGGCCGGGAGCGGTTGAACTCGTCATAGATGAGGGTGTAGCCCTTCAGGCAGGCGGTGGTGAGCCGCTGGTCCTCCCACACCGTGCTCAAGCTTTCCTCCGTCTTGACCACCGAGTGGATGTAGTTATCGATCACCTTATATTTGTGGAAACCGGAGTCCTTGCCGACCAGATCGGAACTGGCGTACTCGTCGTCGCCATGCAGCAGCACCACTGGCCGGCCGCGCTGGCTGGCGACGTGCAGTGCCAGCGTGGTCTTTCCCGTCCCGGCAGGCCCGGCGAAGTGCAGGGCATAGCCGACCTTCAAATAGGTTAGCGCCCGGCTGGTAAGGCCGTTGATGTAGGGAGTGGAGACAAACGAGTCGCTGGCTTCCGGTACGACGTTGATCTCCTCGCACGGCGTCTTGATCTCGACCGCCGGCGCCATCGCAGTTCCATCGTTGCCGATGGTTGTTTCTGGGCATAAAAAGCCGTCTGGGTTCACTAAGGGCTGGGGAAGTGACGTCACGAGTTGGTACTCCTTTCCGAAGTCAATGCCGGCGGCGGCTGGTTCGCCCTTCGCTGGTTCGCTCTTCGCGGTTCGCCAGAATTGTCGAGGGCGTTCTCTGGCGAGAGGCGAAAAGCGAAGAGCGAAAAGCGGCAATCTGCTACGCGCGGGGACGCCTGCCCCAGACCCGCCGCACCGACTCCAGGTCCTCGCGCACGCCTCTGGTCTGTGCCGCCACGGAGTGCTTCAGGTTGCCCAGGAAAGCCATGCGCATTTGGTGCGCCCCATTGGCTTTGCGGGCCAGGGCCTCCGCAAAGGCGGCGCAGGACCCAATAACTTCAACCTGGCGTGCCCTGGTTTCCGCGGCGACTTCCTTCTTCAGGTCTTCGCGATTGGCACGCAACGTCTGTATCTCCCCGCACAAGCGAGTCATATCTTCTGTCAATCTGCCCACAGCCGTCCTCCTCTCGTTCTATATCGATGGCGCAAGCTTTGCGCCGTTTGGCCAAAGGGAGGGGCCTGGACCAGGCCCCCTCTTTGGGTTGCGTCTCACCTAGCAACGCGCTAAGCAGGAGCTGCGGCGCTTGCCGTCAGACCAATAGCCTCTGCATATTTGAGGTAGGTCTCCACCGAAGCCACCACTACCCGGGCTTCGACCGATAGCAGCTCGATCCCGACCAGCGATACCTTCAGCCACGCGTCGATCACGATACCTTTGTCGAGAATGCGATCCACCACTTCCGCCAAGCTCGAGGAATCGGTGGACTTTTGGACCTTCGCCATTTTTCTGTCTCCTTCTGGTAAGAACGTTACCTTCTGCGCAGTTCAGCAAACCACAACGCCTGCCAAACCGTGTCCACCTCACTTATGCAAGCTCCCTGCCACGCCGCACAGGTTTTCAGAATTCGCGGCTTTCTGCTTGCACCAGGCGCAGCGAAGCGGCGTACGTACTTTCCAGATCGCAGTGCTTAACCTTCGAAGCGCCGACATATTGTTTCTTCGCTTGGGCCTAACACGCTGGAAATAAGCGAGCGTTTTCCTTTCGATTGGAAGTCTCGGGAAGAATCCGCGTACACCTCCGGTTTTGGTGACACCAATTCCCATTTCCGTATGAGAGAAAAAAATGTCGCGCCTGGCCTGCGCTATCGAACCGCAAACGTAGTCACGCGCTCGATTCTATGGAGCGCACGCATGAATAGTGTGGCGTGTAGTCCCGAGCGGCAAAGGGCCACGGGTAAAAGCCATCAGGAAATCGCCATCAGGAAATGGATGGTGCGGTCGGGAAATCGACGAAGTTATATGGCGGCCACGGTCCGCTGAGCAGCAGTTTGGCATCTGCCGCAGCGCGATACTCACGAACCAGATCGCGAAAGCGCGCGACCTGAATGCGCGGCACAAGAAAGTACACCGACAACAGGTGAGGTGCCGCGGCCGGCGGCTCCACTTTGCGGCGAGCGAAGCTGCTCGCCAGTGCGCCGCAAAGCGAGTCGATCACTTCGTACTGCCGGCTTGCGCTGCGCTCCGAGGCACGGTAGTGGCGTTTTCTGCTCGACAAGTAGGCTGCGCCCGTGGCGTCACCGTTGTGATTGGGCAGAGCAGGCTGCGGAGCCGCAGTCTCAGCGGCGGCGGGTCCGCTGCTAAGAAGCTGCACGCCCATTTCGGCGAAGCCTTCGAGTTGCTGGAGCAGCGCATCGTATTCCGCGCCACGTTCCCGCAGCAGGCCCGCCACCTCCGCTGGGCCTCGCAACCAGCATTCATAGCGCATCGGTATGATGGTTGCCTGTGCGAAGTAATACTCAACCACCTTCTCGTAGGCGAGGAGGGTCCCCACATCCGGCGGCGAAGCGGATGGCTCAAGTTCGGAAACCACCGCGCTCAGGCCGCTGTCCGACACCAGGCAGACGGGCTGGCTGTGCGCGCCCAGCGGTGCTTCCGGGCCCTGATGCAACCCCTCGCGGCCGACGCAATAAAGCACGCAGCTCATGGCGTGCCGGCCACCGACAAGGCGGGAACGAAGCGAAACGGGGGCCAGGGGCCGGAAAGCTCAAACAGCAGTCCCTGCCGGCCCAAATCGGCATTGGTGCGATCGAGGCGCTGCTGGAAGGCGGTGATGGCCGAACTGGGCAGCAGAAAGGCCCAGTTCAACACTTCCTCGATGCCGCTCTCCGTGTCTTCCTGCGAGACCACTTTGCACTCGCGAAATTCTAAAGCGTGGCCAGCCAGATCGCGCGCCACCTGGCGGGATGTCTGTTCCAGCCAGCCGCTAAGCTCCGTTTGCGCATGGTTACGGATTTGCTGTTCGGCAAAATATCGCATTCCCTCCGACATCGCCGAGAGTTGCTCTTGCTGCGCCGACAGGCATGACGAGAGCACCCGGTGCTGGGCCAGCGTTCGGTTCAACAGGCCCTTTACCGACCATTCCCCATGGCCGGTCACGCGCAGCAAGAACTCGAGGATGGTTTCGCGGTGCGTGTCCATGAACTCAGTCAAGGCCTTCAGCGACGAGAACAGCGTCCCGAAGCGCACGGGCAACACCGGGGACTGTGCCATGACCTCTTCAATCACCGCCTCGTGACGAAAGGCCCGCGGCCCGATCCAGGAGAGCTCCTGGATTTGCCGCTCCGCCGCCGCTCCGCAGAACTCTTCCGCCGCCACATGACTGAGGACGGCGCAGAGCTCGGGGGAATGGTGGAAGATCCACAGCGGGTGATGATCCTCCACCCCGCTCCCCTGGATGTCGAGGACGCCATTGGAGCGGGCAAAACAGAATACGTACAATACCTCTTCGCCGTTCGCCATCGCGACCGATTCCCCTTACATCCAACCTTCTCCTGGTGCCGCCCACGGAGCACGCGGGACCGCCGCTTGCCCTCCGATTCAGGCAGAGATGGTCCGGCATTCAATCCGGTCTCCAACCGTTCTTTGCAGCGCCGCCTCCAGGTCGGCAAGCTCAATGACAACCCGCGCCGGCTCCGCACCGGGGGTTTCGCCGGCGCGCACCGCGCGCCGGATGGCGAGCATGGCTGCCTGGTGGCACATCGAAGCGATGTCGGCGCCACTACAGTCTTCGGTTTGCGACGCCAGCTCCCGCAGGCCCGCTTGCGCCGCCACCGGCTTGGCGCGCAAATGGACGCGGAAAATTTCCTCCCGTCCGGCCTCGTCGGGCAGCGGAATCTCCACGATTTCGTCGAAACGACCGGGCCGCACGATAGCGGGATCGAGAATGTCGGCGCGGTTGGTGGCGCCCAGCACCAGCACCCCCCGCAGCTCCTCCACTCCATCGAGTTCGGCGAGGAACTGGCTGAGCACGCGCTCGGTCACGTGCGAGTCCGAGGTGCCGCCGCTGCGGGCGGGCACCAGGGCGTCGATTTCGTCGAAGAAGACAATGCACGGGGCAGCCTGGCGCGCCTTGCGGAAAACATCGCGCACCGCCCGCTCCGATTCCCCGACATACTTGGAAAGCAGTTCCGGTCCCTTGACCGAAATGAAATTCACCTTGGACTCGCTGGCCAGGGCCTTGGCCAGGAGCGTCTTGCCGCAACCCGGCGGGCCCGACAGCAGGATCCCTTTGGGAGGCTTGATGCCGGCTTGCGCAAACAGGCCGGGATACTGGAGCGGCCACTCGACGGCTTCCACCAGGCGCGAACGGGTTTCCGCCAGACCGCCTACATCGCTCCAGCCGACGTTGGGGACTTCGACAAACACCTCGCGCAGGGCCGAAGGCTCGACCGTCTGTAGCGCCTCCATAAAATCGTCCATCTCCACTTGCAGCTTGGCCAGTTGATCGTAAGGGATGCTGGCCAATCCGAAGTCAACGTCGGCCATGATGCGGCGCAGGCAGATCATGGCCGCTTCGCGGCACAGGGCCTCCAGATCCGCGCCCACAAAACCGTGGGTAATGGCCGCCAGGTGAGGCACGTCGACGGTCTGGGCCAGCGGCATGCCGCGGCTGTGGATTTCCAGGATCTCCTGGCGCCCGTTGCGGTCGGGAATAGGGATGGAAATCTCGCGGTCGAAGCGGCCCGGCCGGCGCAGCGCCGGATCCAGCACATTGGGAAGATTGGTGGCGGCAATCACCACCACCTTGCGCCGCTTGGAAAGCCCGTCCATGAGCGCGAGCAACTGCGCCACCACCCGTTTTTCGACGTCGCCCACCACCTGCTCGCGGCGGGGCGCGATGGCGTCGATTTCATCCAGGAAGATGATGCTCGGCGACTTGCGGCCGGCGTCGTCGAAGATCTTCCTTAAATGCGCCTCGCTCTCGCCATAGAACTTGTGAATGACCTCCGGGCCGCTGACGGAAAAAAAGTTGGCCTGCGTCTCATGGGCGATGGCGCGCGCAATCAGCGTCTTGCCGCAGCCCGGCGGGCCATAGAGGAGCACGCCTGTGGGCGCATCGATGCCCAGCCGTTCGAAGACCTCGGGATAGCGCAGCGGCAGCTCGATCATTTCGCGGATGCGCAGCAGGTGCGGCTTCAGCCCGCCAATGTCCTCGTAAGAAATGGCGCGCTCGCCGGATTCTGCCGGGGTGAGCTTGGAGATGGTCAACTGGGTGGCGGCGCCGATCAGCACCGGCCCTCGGGGGGTGGTGCTCTCGACCTTGAAGTCGGCCCAGCGCGACCCGAAAAGCGCGGCCCGAATGCGGTTCTCCGCCAGCACCGGCAGGCCGTCGAGGCGGCTGCCGATGTACTCCATGTCGCGCTCGGCCAGGGTCACATTGGTCGGCACCAATACCACGCGCTCGGCCGGCCGGCAGGCGATGCGCCGCACCTGCACATGTTCGTCCAGTCCGGTGCCGGCATTCTCGCGGGTGAGCCCATCCAGTTGCACTTCGGAACGGCCACGCATTTCCCGATAGGCCAGCATGGCTTTGCAGACGGTCTTGTTTTTGCCGGCTACTTCGATGATGTCGCCGGCCTCGATGCCCAGACGGGCCAGGTCTTCGGGACCCATGCGGGCGTAGGCGCGGCCTACGTCCTTGCTGAGCGCTTCGCCGACTTTGAGTTTCAGTGGCTGATCATCCATCAAAGTTCTCCCTGTTGCGTCCTCCAATAACGGCATGGCTCGGAGTCGCGTTCGCTTTTGGCGTTTCGCTATTCGCCTTTCGCCAGAGATTCTGTCGTGCGCTTTTGGCAAAAAGCGAAGAGCGGAAAGCGAACAGCGAGGCTACTTGGCCCACTTAATTTCCAGCACACCGTTGTTGCAGCTCACCTGCATCTTTTCTTTGCTCACCACGCGCGGCAGCAGGACTTCCTTGCGGTATTTCTTCTCTCCGTGCTCGGCCACGATGGTCAGCAGATCGTCTTCCAGCTCGACCTTCACGTCCTCCCGGCTGATGCCGGGCAATTCGGCGAGCACCAACAGATGACTGTCCTCGTCAAAGACGTCGGCCATGGGTTCGCGCACCTCCTGCACCTCGGTCTTGCCCGACTTGGCGTCACGGCGAATGTTGCCAAAGGGCTCGATGCGCGGCCCCTGGTCGCCCAGTCCCAGCTTGACGGTGAATCCGTAGATGCCGCGAACTTCGTCCCCTTCACCGCGAATGTTGCCGGTGCGGGAGATCTCTCCGTGCTGTTCCAGGTCCTGGAGTTTCTCGGCCAGGTCTCCGAGGCCTTTGAGGATGCCCCCCAGACCGCCTTCGATGCCGCCATGCCAGCGTTTGTCCCTTGCTTTATCCACTGCAAACCCCTTTCCGCATTCCGTGGTTGACCAGAATGTCGTATTCCTTGATTTTGAGATGAATAGTCTTGTAATCGATGCGCAGCAAGCGCGCCGCTGCCGCCTTATTGCCTCCGGTTTCGCGCAGCACGCGGGCCAATATCTCGCGCTCGATGGCCGCGGTCTTGCGTTGCACGATTTCCCTGAACGACAGGTCGCCGGCGGAAGCGATCTCCATGGCCGGCTCGGCCGCCGGCACGGGAACCGCCTGGGGGACAGCGCATTCGGCGCCCAGATGGTGCTCGGTAATGACGTCGTCGGCCAGCAGCACCGCTCGCCGGATCACGGAGCGCAGTTGCCGCACGTTTCCCGGCCAGTGGTAAGCCAGCAATACATCCACCGCGGCCTGCGAGAAGGCGCGCACTTCCTTCTGTAGCTCGACATTGGTGAGGTCCAGGAAGCGCTTGGCCAGATACAAGATGTCTTCGCGGCGCTCGCGCAAAGGCGGCACCAGGATGGCGAACTCGTTGAGGCGGAAATACACGTCGTGGCGAAGCGAGCTTTCGCGCACCTCCGCCAGCTTGGGAAGGTCGTGATTGCTGGCCGCCAGCACCCGCACGTCCACCTTGATGGACTGGGTCCCGCCGATGCGGTAGATGACGCGGTCCTGGAGCACGCGCAGCAGCTTGGCCTGCGATCCCAACGGCATGTTGGAGATTTCGTCCAGGAAGAAGGTGCCGTCGCAAGCCATCTCGAACTTCCCGATCTTCCGGCGGTCGGCCCCGGTGTAGGCCCCCTTTTCGTAGCCGAAGAGTTCGCTCTCCAAAAGCGTCTCCGGAATGGCCCCGCAGTCCACCGTCATAAAGGGACCTTGCGAGCGCGAACTGAGTCCGTGTATGGCGCGCGCCACCAGCTCCTTGCCGGCTCCCGTCTCCCCCAGAATCAGGACGCTGAAGTTCGTCTTGGCAACCCGGGCGACCTCGGAAATCAAACGCGAGACGGCGCCGCTGGGCCCCATGGATTCGCGCAGGGAAGCTGGGTCCTCCACCTGGGAAGACAAACAGCGCAGCTTGCGCTTGAGGGCGCGCTCGTTTAAGGCGCGGAAAACCACCCGCAGCACCTCGTGCTTTTTCAGCGGCTTCTCCAGATAGTCGTGGGCGCCTGCCCGGATGGCGGCAATCGCACCCCGAATCTCGGGGGTGCGGGTCATGAGAATTACGGGAAGGTCTTCATCCAGGGCCTTGGCCGCCTTAAGGGCGTGTATGCCATCCATGTCCGGCAGTTTCAGAGCCATCAGCAACGCATCGGGAACCTCGGTGCGGACCTTCTCCAGGCCCGACTCGCCGGTATGCGCCAGGATCGTGGTCAGGCCCTCGTTTCCCATGCAGTCGGCAAGCAGCGTGCATGCCTCCGGCTGATCGTCCACAATCAGGATCTTGTTAGCGGTGACGGTCACGGACGCGGGCCTCCGCGCTGCAGGCTGGGCCGCAGCGGACGAATCACGCGAATGTCCTTCGCGAGCCAGGGCTCGATGGCATGGAGCATTCCCAGAAAAATCAAGCCGGTTTCGCCCGGCTGCAAAGTGCTGCTGATGCGGCGGCCCATGAATTGATCGCGCCGCTGGAGCAAGGAGTTCTCCAAAGCCTGGAGGTTCGACTTTGCCCGCGCCGCGCCGCCCTGCGGCCTCTGCCTGCGGAATACTTCATTGGCCAGTTGATATTCTTCGACCAAAAGTTCGGCCGACTCCGTTCCCATCAGCGTGGCGCCCTTTTCCTTCAGCTTGAGCAGCAGCAGATAATTCCGGCTGCCCACCTTCCCCATATCGGCAACAATCTCCAACTCATGACCGCAGACCGGCAGTCCATCCTGATAAAGGCGGGCGCGCTGGTACGGTAACTGCAGGCCATCGATGGTGTCTTCGATGTGCTCCCAGAACGCTTCCACTCGATTGTTGTTCCGCTCCCATGCCAGTTTCCCCAGCCTTCGAGCTTTCAAGCGCTGGATCGGCTCGTTCAGCTTGCCCATATCGGCAGGGGTATGAATGATAGGGACGAGGATGAGGACCCGTCCAGATCCAGCGTTACAAACTTGGGAGGTCACGGTGTTAGTTTCCTGGCCCATGGCCCTCATCCATCGAGTCGGCACAGCCGGAAGCTGCCGGCCGAGTTGGCGCCTTAGCGGCGGAAATGACCGTGAATCGCGCTGAGTATCGACGAATTGCTATTGGACGAATTGGTATTGGAAGGTGCGTCGCTGCCACGCTAGTGAAGGACGGCAGTGCACTGAGGCAGGCAAACATGATGCACGGGGAAAGAATCGAAATCACAGACGTGCAAAGCGAATCACGAAGGAAATGGAGTGCCATCCCCGGCTCCCGTTTGGCGAGTGGCCATACCAAAAGCCATCTCAGCTACGGGCATAATAGCACTTTAAGGCGATTATTAGAAGCACAAATGTATTATTTATTTTCCGCATGTATGGCACTAACAAGCTATTCAGCCCACGCTTTGCGAATTGCAGTTTTGCTGATACGCCTGAACGTTTGGGAAAGCTTCTGAGGTTAGTCTCCGCGTACCTTCTCATTCTCCACAAGCACTGCTCACATTTCCCAAGCCGTTGGTCGCGGGTTCGATCCCCGTCTCCCGCTTCAATCCTCACAGCTCCACTACGGCTCATCATCGAGCTGCCCTAGCTTAGCCTCGGCACTGGCTTTGATCGCATTCTTGCGCTGCTGGTCGTCCGTCGTATCGGATGACAACAGTGCGAGCGCTTTCCTGGAATTTTGGCGCGCCAGGTCTCCCTGACCATCGGCCAGATACACGTCACCGAGGCTGTCATATACATTCGGCGAATTCGGATAGGCGTAGGCGTTCAGCTTCAGGATCTCGATGGCACCCTTCACATCGCCCGCCTGAAGGTGTTCATATCCCATGAGATTGACCGAAGCCTCGTCGAACAGCGTGGCTTTGGGATCGCGTTGGCGAGCTTGCTCCAGCTGAGCTTGCTCCTTGGCAACGCCGCCCGGCTGGTCGATCGCATCCAGCACCTGCACTTCCGGTAACAGCGCGACGGACTGATTCGCCGCCGGCGCCTTGCCGGGAGTCTTGATGAGCGTCGTCACATACCAATCCGTGATCGCCGTCATCAGCTCCGGATGAACCCGGAAGATATCAGATCCATGCCCGCCGGTCGGGTAAGAGACCAGCTTCTTATCAGGATCGGCGGTGGTGTCGTACAGCCACTGAATCGCCACTACCATGGGCTTGGACGGGTCATCGTTAGCATAGGCGAGAAAAACGGGAATCCCGTTATCGCGGCGCAGAAATTGGCGTCCGTCGTAATTGGTGTTGCCTGACAGCAGCACCAGAGAGCGCACTTCGGGGTGGCGAATCGCCATCTGCAGCGAATTATTCACCCCGCAACTGGCGCCGCCAACGCCAATCGCATCCCGCGCGACTCCCGGCTGTGACATCAGATATTGATACGCAGCATCGATGTCACGTGGCCATTTCGCCAGTTCTTCATTCAGTTCCTGCGGCGTGGCCTTGTCGTGCGGTATGCCGGCACTCTCGCCGAAGCCGCGATAGTCGAGGGTGAGGACGTTGATTCCAGCCGCGGCGAGCTGCTGTGCCAATCCGTCCCAGACTTTGCGGTCGCGATTGCACTGGTGCAGCAACAGCACGCCGGGACCGGGTTTGCCCGCCGCATAATAGGTCGCCTTCAGCTTGGCGCCATCAGCCGCAGTCAGATCGACCACGCGCTCAGCGCACAGCGCCAACGATGCTGTAGCCAGCATGAAAAGAAGTGATGGAATGCAACCGCGGACAAAGATCTTGCGCATCGAGGACCTCACAATCCGCAATATTCTACAGAGCCGGTAGGAAGTAAACCTCCGATGCCGAATTCCGCTGTGTGGCGCTCGGAGAGCGGGACAGACCGCTGCGTCGCCGAGGGGAATAGTGCAGCCGGAGATCCACAAAATCGGAAGCCCATTGCCACCTTCAATAGCAAAGCCGGCGGGATTTCCCGCTGATGCACCAGCAGGAGAACTCGGAAAACGCGACCGTATACAAAATCGAGTACAGTGGTGCGGCGGTAAAACCAGAAGCAGCGTTTATGTCTTGAAAGAATGGCTCCTCAGGTAGGACTCGAACCTACAACCCTCCGGTTAACAGTTGCACGGACGGCAAAACGGCCAATTACCGGCTATTGCGATTGACTCTGAAAATAAGCCGCTTACGACACTTTCAGAAGCGACTGACTACCGCCAATTCTGGAGGAGACTCCCTCAAAAAGTCCCCAAAGTATTTTCAGGCTTCGGCTAGGGTAAAAACCCTTCGCATCGGACCAATTTGCGACTCGGCCCTCGCCACACACGCGTCGCTCACTACAAAACAAGGACGCGCCGTGCCAGTGCGACAACACCGACACGACGCTAACCAGGACGCCTACAGAGGAGGCACCCATGGCTGTACATCAACGTAACACCGCAACTTCGCCCACTCAAGAACCACCTCTCACAATTGCTCGCGTCGCGCTGTATGCCCGCGTCTCAACATGCAACGGGCAGGATCCCGAGATGCAACTTGCGGAACTCCGGGAGTACGCTGCCCGCCGCGGCTGGGACATCACCACTGAGTACGTCGACCACGGCGTGTCCGGCTCCAAAGAATCGCGACCTCAACTGAATCAGCTAATGTCCGACGCTCACCGGCGCAAGTTCGACGCCGTGCTGGTCTGGAAAATCGATCGCTTCGGTCGCTCGCTAAAGCATCTGGTCAACGCCCTCGCAGACCTTTGCGCCTATGGCGTCGCCTTTGTCAGCTTCCGCGACAACCTCGATCTCAGCACACCCTCCGGGCGCCTCATGTTCCAGATCATCGGCGCCATGGCGGAGTTCGAGCGGTCGCTCATCCAAGAGCGCGTCAAGGCCGGGCTGAGAAACGCACGGGCGAAAGGCAAGAAGTTCGGAAGGCCGCGTGTCGAGATTGACGCTATTCGAGTGGCCGAGCTGCGCCGTGACGGGCTCTCATGGTCCCAGGTGTGTCGGACCCTCAATGTGAGCAAGGGGAGCGCCCAGCGATCGGTTGCCACGCTTGCTTAAGAGGGCAACGCGAGCCCAGATCAGGGACGGCCGCCAACCATCCACCCAGAACCGCCGCAACTGTGCCGCAACGCAATTCCTTGCGGATATAATGACGCCCGCGGACGTACACCGGCAGTCTGAGGAATCGCGGATGGCAGGAGGCGGCTGTGGCAGATTCACCTGAACACATGCAGATCGAGTATGGCGTCTATGTCTCCTCCTACGCTGAGGCTATGGCGAAACTTCTGGGGGAGGTGTTCAGTCGTTACGATCCACCCGCCGTTGCAGCCGGCCTGACCACTTCTGAATTCGGGGCGTTCGTCCGGCTGCTTTGCCCCAAGGCAGCGGTCGAGGGTCTGACAATCGTGGCGCGGCTGGCTGGCACCGGTGAGCTGATCGGCGCGCTGCTGACGGAGGACTCGGCATCGGCGCCGCCTGATGGGATAGATCGGCTGAGCCCTAAGTTCGATTCGATCTTCAATATCCTGGGCCAGTTGGATGCGGAGTACCGTGGCGGCCGGGTGGCGCGTCCCGGCGAGTTGCTCCACCTGTTCCTCCTCGGGGTCTCCGATCGCGTTGCCGGACGAGGAGTGGCACAGCAGCTCGTCGCGGCTTGTCTGAAGCACGGGACGCGCAGAGGTTATCGGGTAGCGGTCACCGAGGCGACGAACAAGGTGTCGCAGCACATCTTCCGCAAGCAGGGATTCGTCGCGCGCGTACAGCGGTCTTATGAGGCTCATCGTTTCAACGGACAGCAGGTTTTTGCGCCGATCGCTGAGCACGGCGGCCCGATACTGCCCGATACTGATGGATAAATCGCTCGCGCAGTGATGTGGAAG
>Ga0181530_10003414_pt1 | contig 17749 bp, 10 predicted proteins | sample PEATcosm2014_Bin_42_FD_119769 | JGI IMG/M metagenome (GOLD analysis project Ga0181530, IMG submission 119769) | Peatland microbial communities from MTU Mesocosm Facility, Houghton, MI, USA - PEATcosm2014_Bin10_60_metaG | ecosystem: Environmental > Terrestrial > Soil > Wetlands > Peat | place... | reverse complement strand
TCGTCGTTGACGTCCTGGGCGAGGACGGCGAGCGAGTAGTGGCCCTCCGCCTTGGCGATCCCGGACCGCTCCGAGACGTCTTCGAAGGTTCCGTCGCCCTTGTTGTGGTACAGCAGGTTCGTTTCGAAGGGGAGTCCACGGGGTCCGCAGTTGACCGGCATACCCCGGTAAAAGCAGTAGGGATTGGAGCCCGCTTTCGGCGTGGTGGCGAAGTCGAACTTCAGGTAATTGGCCACGAACAGGTCGAGGTGTCCATCGCCATCGTAGTCCAGGAACGTGCAGCCCGTATTGTAGCGAACGCGGTCCTGAGTGAGATGAGCCTTCGCCGTGACGTCCTCGAACCGTTTGCCGCCCACGTTGCGGTAGAGACGGTTCTGACCCCAGTAAGTAACGAACAGGTCGGTGTATCCGTCGTTGTCATAGTCGCCCGCGCAGACGCCTTCCGCCCAGCCGGATGAGGTCAGACCGAGTTCGGCGGTGACATCGGTGAAGTGGCCATTGTGGTCGTTGTGGTACATGCGGTTGGTTCCGCCGTCGCCGGAAAGGACGAAGATGTCGAGGTAGCCATCGTTGTCGTAGTCGATGAAGGCCACCCCGCTGCCTGTGGTCTCGATAATGTACGCCTTGCTCTTATCGCCGCCGTTGGGGAAGGAAGCGGTGAGGCCGGCTTCCTTGCCGATGTCGCGGAAGTCAGGTCCGGGCTGGGTGGCCGCGAAAAGAGCCACTGCAAGAACGGCGGCTATCAGCCGCACGGTCGAAAAACCGCCGTATGCTATTGAAGACCCGTTCGGGCGGCCTGAGAGGCCGGGCCCAAAGGGCACCCCGGCCGAGGGCCTGCCCCACGGGACTCTCACTGCTGGGGCGCCTTCTCGCCGAGCCGTTTCAGGAAATCGGTGAACTCGCCCTCGGGCGGATGCTGCAGCTTCTGCAGCTCCTCCTGCTCCCGCCGCGCCTTGTCCATCTGGCCGGAATTGCGATAGGCCAGCATCAGGCTGTAGTGCGCCGCCTCGTTGCGAGGCTGCGTCGCGACCACCCGTTCCAGCAACGGGATCGCCTCGGCGTACTGCTTGGCTTGCACGCGAATTCGGCCGACGGCCAGGGCCGCTTCGGGAAAGTCGGGGCTCAGTTCGAGGGCCTTCTGGAAATGCCCGAGAGCCGCGTCGCGCCGGCCGCCGGCGTCCAGGATCTGCCCGATCTGGAACTCGGCCGCGGCGTCTTCGGCGTTCAGCGCCAGTTCGGCCTCGAATTCCTTTTGCGCCTTGGCCAGCGCTTCCGGGCTGTGCGACTCGAGCAAAATCGCGCGGCCCAGGCGGAAGTGCAGGTTAAGCGCCCGCGGGTTCTTCTCGATCGCCTTACGATATTCGGCGGCCGCCTCCGTGAACTTGTTCTGCGTCTCGAAGATCTCACCCGAAAGCTGATTGACGCGGTAGGAGGCGGGCGTCTTTTCGAACATCCGCCGCGTCGCGTCATTGAAGGCTCGCATGTGAACGCGGGCTGCCTGGTAGAGCACATCGGCGTCGTCGGGATACTTCGCTGCGAGCTGATCGGCGATCGAGACCGCCTTGGGCGTGTTGCCCTGCGCGGCGAGACACTGTGCCAAGGCCAGTCCGGCGAGGCGGGCCAAGTCCGGATTCTCCGACTTCTGGAAGCGGTCCGTAAGATCCGGGACCGCTTCGGGGCAATGGCCGGTGGCCGCCCGCGTTAGGGCGAGGAAGGTCCGCGCATGCTCGTCGCGCGGGTTGCTGCGGACGGCATCCGCGAGTAACTTGCTCGCCTGACTATAGTGCCCCTGTTGAAACGCAATCACCCCTTGCTCGGTGGCCGACTCGGCCAACAGAAGGCCTGACACGGCTATCAACAGAACGGCGAACTGAAGTTCGCCGCTGCACGCTAAAGCGTGCGCCACGCGTCTGCTAATGTCCGGCATCATCGAGCATCAGCTCCGCATTAGAAAAACGATGCCGCTGCTGTCCTTCGTAATAACGGAACGACAGCAGCGGAGGCGGTCCCGGCGCGATCTGCGCCGGCGGGGCCACGCGCTCGGAGGGCGGTGTGGCGAGTTCGACGGCCTGGCCGGACGCGGCAATCTCTCTCGTCAGCCGGTCGAGGTTGCCGCCGCTCGCAGCCAGCATGAAACAGATCGGGATAATCATCGTTCCTCCAACTCCCGCAGCGCCTTTTCGGCCAGTGGATACCCCGGCTTGCGCGCCAGCAAAGACCGCATCACTTCGCGCGCCTTGTCGCGCTCGCCCAGGCGCAGCCACGCTCGCGACAGGTTCAAGTACAGTATATCCACGTCCGGCGCTACCTGGATGCCGTACTGAAATGCGGCGATGGCGTCGTTGGCTTGGCCCAGATTCGCGTACAGCACGCCCAGGTTATTGATGGCCGAGGCATCGTCGCGTTGCAGGGAGATTGCCTGTTCGAACAACCGGCGCGCTTCATCGGTCCGCCCTGCCTTGGCCAGCAGCAGCCCCAGTTTGTTGGCAGCGTCTCCGGTGCGCGGGTCGACGGCCAGCGCACGCCGGTACAGCTTTTCGGCCTCCGCCGTGTTACCCAGCTTTTCCTGCTCCTGCGCTGCATTCACCAGCGCGTAGGGCAGGTCGGGGTTGATCGCCAGCGCCCGTTCGTACATGCGCATCGCTGCCTGCGAATTGCCCGCGGCGGATTCCACTCCGCCCAGATCGTTCCAGGCCTCCGGCAAACCGGGATCCAGCCGCGTGGCACGCTCCAGCGCCTCGCGTGCCGGTCCCAACCGGTTCGCCTCAAGCTGGATGCGGCCGATAGCGTCCAGAATCTTGGTATTGTCCGGAGAGCGGCTCAGTGCCTCTTCCAGGTACGGCAGCGCCTGCTCGCCGTAACCGGCCATCCACATCGCGCCGCCGATCTTGAAGTAATCCCGCGTCGGCTGGCCATAGTACACGCCGTTGAATGGCAGCGAGCGCGCGTCCGGCACCGGCCCGTCGACAGCGCGCAAGTCTGCCGCTGCAGCGGCAGCAGCAGGCGCTTCAGCATAGATCTTGCGCACCCGGCCAGCCGAATCGATCAGCATCCAGAGCGGCGTTTCCAGATCCACGCGATGGTCGAACAGGTAGCGCCGGAAAATGGCATAGGCGGCGGCCAGCTCGGAGGGAGCGCTGCGCAGATCCACGACCTCCGTCGGCACCGAATAGCGCGGCAGCGGCTCGCCCGCATGCAGCACCAGCAGTGCCGGCCCGCGACGCTTCTCCGGCAGCGGCACTGGCTCCCAGAACCAGGTGGTCTGGAGACGAGCGCGGTTGTCGGCGGGGAACTCGACATCCACCGGCCATTCCTTTCGCGGCGCGAGAGGCTTCGACCGCACCTGCGCGCTGCCCTCCGTAACTTCATAGAGGAATCCCGCGGCCAGAGGCGGCAATTCCTGCACTTTTCCCGAAGGCCAATATATGCGAACTTTCTCCGCTCGCTCGCGGGCGCCCAATCCGAAGTGCAGCCGCTTAGTGTGCTGCGAGAGGTATGCCGAGCCGGCCGCCAGCCATTTCACTTGCCCATCCACTTCCACACGCGCCCCGATGGCATCGCGATTCGACTCCGTTCCGCGCAGCGACAGGACGATCGTGTTACGGCCCGCTCCGCAATCGTTCTGGAAGATACGAACCTGGGGCCCCAGCCGGCTCTTCAGCACGATATCCAGGTTGCCGTCGCCATCGATATCGGTAAATGCGAAGGCGCGGCTGTCTTCGGCCCGGTCGAGGCCGCTCACGCCGGCGAAGTTGTAGTAGCGCCCGGCGCGCCGCGCGAAGAGAAGATTCGGCTCGGGGGCAGCCCAGTTGTAGTCCTGGCGGATGAGCTGGTTGATGGCGTTCCAGCCATTCTCATATTCCGGCGCGGGCATGTAGCTCACCGGAGACTTGGCGACCACCTGGCGGTAAAAGTAACTCATCAGGTCGGTCGAGCCCCCGTTGTTCAGCATGCCGCAGGCGATGTATATCTCGGGACTGCCGTCGTTGTCGAAATCGAAACCGTCGCAGGACCACGACCACGGGCAGATCTCGATGCCCTGCGAATCGCCGGTGTAGGTGAACGTCCCGTCGCCCGAGTTGTGATACAGCGAATTCCCTTTCACGTGGCTGCGGTAGGCGTCCCTCAGCGATGGATCTTTCTTGGCGGGGCCGAACGCAGGGTCGTTGACGATGCGCTGGCCGCACGAGCTCCACATGTTCGAGACCAACAGATCGGGCCGACCGTCGCCATCGTAATCCAGCCACGCCGCGCTCATCCCCGGGCCAAGGTCCACGACGCCGGCCTCTTCGGCCACATCCCGGAAATGGCCATGATCGTTGCGGTACAGGTTCTTGCGGCCGAAATCGTTGGTGACGTACAGATCCGGCCAGCCGTCTCCGTTGTAATCGCACCAGGTCGCGGCGAAGCTGAAGCGATTGTTGTTGTGGTCCATGCCGCTCGCGGTCGTGACGTCTTCGAAATAGGGCGGGTCGCGGTCCAGCCGGTTGCGAAAGAGGAAATTGGGCGGACCGTTACGCGCGTCGTGGTAGGGGACCGGATAGCGGTATTGCGCCTCGGTCTGGAAGAAGATGTAGCAGCAAAGATAGAGATCCAGGCGGCCGTCGCGATCGTAATCGGCGGCGGCCATGCTGGTGAACGCGCCTTGCGGCGGCGATGCAAAACGAAAGGCGTTGGGAACGTGCGTGAACCGGCCCGTGCCGTCGTTCAGAAACAGCTCGGGCTCGATGTTTCGCAGCAGCACCAAGTCCTGATGACCGGAGTTACGCAGATCGGCAAAAAGCGCACTGGGGGTGTTGTCGAGGATATCCAGTCCGGCTTGCTTCGAGATGTCGCGCAGGCGGCCGTGTCCATCATTCTTATACAACCGGTTGGGCAGTCCGCCCGGCTGCAGGACATAAATCTCATCCCAGCCGTCGCCGTCGATGTCCGCCACCGCGATCCCGAGCTCGCCGTAGAGATCGATGCCGCAGGCCGGATCGAGACGCGACCGCCAATAAGGGACGCCGCGCGCGAGTTGCTGCGGAAAAGAAGGCTCGCCGGCAAAGGCTGCGCCAGTGACATCCCGGAACCAGGGCTTGTCGCCGTAGGTCAGGATTTCTTCCACCGGCTCCAGGCGTGTGACTGCGCCGTTGTCCCACGCCAGTTTCCAGTAGCCTACGCGGTACTCGAGGCGCCCCGCGTTGCGCCCGCGGATCTCATAGCGTACGACATCGCCGGGCAGGGAATAGAAACGCGCTCTGTCGATTTTGCCGAGCGATGCCCGCCACTTCTGCCAGCCGGATGGGACGGCTGTATCGTTGCCGAAGACCGCGCTGGCCACGCCGGGCGCGACGGCGCGATATTCGCGCGCGGCCGGAGATGTGCCATGGCACCCGGAGGCGAAAGCCAGATGGCCGCTAAGCACGCCCTCGCGCAGGCGCGCTTCGATCTCCATGGCGACCTTCTCACCTGGAAATTCATCGAGCCCCGGCTCGACAAAGGCCAGCGCTGATGCATAGGGCGGCGGCTGCCGGAACTTGACTGGGAACGGCGCGCTGGCGTGTCCCCTCGAAGCCCAGAAGCCAGACGCTGCCAGCGCGGCCAAAAACTCACGACGCTTCAACAAATCTCATCATACCCGATAACAAAGAAAAGGCCCGGCCGAAGGATCGGCCGGGCATTGATTCGAAACCGCTCCCTTACGGTCGCGGCTCGGTACGGAGTCGCGGCTCAGTACGGAGTCTACTGAGCCGCGCACGTTAGTAAGCGGTGCGGTTAGAACAGCAATTTCAGCGAGAATTGAATGTGCCGCTCGGTCCCGGCTAGCGTGCTGGTGATCTTGCCGAAGTCCGAGTCACCGTAGCCACTGTCCGGGAAATTGAATTGCGGGGTGTTGGTGAGGTTGAACACCTCACACCGGAACTGCATCTTGATGCGCTCCGTAAACGGGAACTCCTTAAATACGGAGAAGTCCAGATTCCGGAGCGGCGGTCCGTAGTTTCTGTTGTCGCCGATAGTGCCCTCCGTAAGAGATGCCGGAGCGCTGAAGTTTGCGGTATTGAACCACTCCGAGGGCGTGCGGCCCCCAGCAGGCGCGGCGTTGGGGTCGCCGGACACGTCGGGGAAGCAGCCGGCCCACACACCTTGGCAGCCGCCGGCGCTGACCGTGTACGGCTGGCCGCTGTGCAGTGTCAAAATGCCATTGAGCTGCCAATTACCGAGGATCACATCCGCAGCTCTGTTCATGCTAGAGGCAAACTGTTTGCCTCGGCCGAAGGGAAGATCGTAGGTTAAGCCCGTGGTGAAGTTGTTGCGGATGTCCCACGCCGCGTTGGAATAGTTCAGGCTTAAGTTGACGTTGCTGACGGTCTGGAAATTGTTCGAACCGCTGAGCGTGGTGCCGCTGGTGGCCATGGCATGGCCCAAAGTGTAGGAACTGATGAACTGCAACCCAGCCGACAAGTGTTTCTCGAGCTTCGCGGTAAAAGCTTTATAGTCGCCGTAGCCGAACGAAGCCGTTCCCGAAATACTGCCGATATCGGGATACGGCCGGAGGTCTGCGCAGGTGATGCTCGAATTCAGCGTCGGGTAGTTGGGGCACGCGTTGAAATCGGGCTGCAAGAGCTGGTGCGACGAGTGGTTGCCCTGGTAACCGAGTTCGAGGGCCATCTGGTGCCCCAACTCCTGCTGAACCGCGATATTCCATTTCTGCACCATGGCGTTCCGGAAGTCTTCCGACACTTCCCGGAACTGGAGAGAACTAACGGGATACGTGGTGAACACGGTGGTGGGATACCCATAGGAAATTCCACCGGTGGCCGCTCCATTCGCAAAGTATGGATCGGGCTGGAAATTGCCGACGCCCGGCGGCCGGTTCAGTTGCGGAGACTCGTTGAACGGCGCCGACTCGCCGCGGTTCGGATTTCCGCCCTGCTGTTCCTCGCCGCCATAGAAGATGCCATACGCGGCGCGGATCACGGTCTTCGGCCGAACGTTATACGCGAAGCCCAGGCGCGGGCCAAAATCGTGTTTGTCCCACGGGATGAGGTACTTGGAAACACAGCCACGGCACACCGTGACGTTCGGGAAATCGGCCGGGAAGGTGACGCCGTTCAGCGTGTACGGGGTGTTGAAATTCGGGGGCAGGGGCGCGTTGGAGCTGGGCCCGTTCGGGATTTGCAGGGTCAGCGTGTTGTAGTCGAAATTGGACTGGCGTCCGAACGACTCGCCGATCGGCGACCACAGCTCGTAGCGCAAGCCATAGTTAATGGTCAGCTTGGGTGTGACCTTATAGTCGTCCTGGGCGTAGAAGTCGTAGGACTGGCGCTTCGAAGAGACGAAGTTGGTGGTCGAGATTTGCCCGTTATCGATCGCGCCGAGCAGGAAAGATGCAAAGTCGTCGCCCGTGTCGGCATTCAGGTAGCCGTTCCTGCCACCGGTGTCCGCCGCGGTCGATGGGAATGCGGTTTCGTTCCGCGAGAAGTTCATTTCGCCATGCGGATAAGGCACCTGAAAGAAGGGGAATCCGATGGGCTTGACTTCAGCGCCAAATTTGAACGCATGGCTTCCCTTGGTAATGGCCACGTTCTGGATAAAGTCGTAGACGTTGCTGTATTCCTTCGTCGGCAGCCAGTCGTTCGCGCCAATCTGGCTGTAGTTTCCCATGCCGAACTGCGGAAGGCCGCCGTTCAGCGTGGTGGTGGGATCCAGACCGGCGAGACCGTATGCCTTGAATTCGTCTGTGTTGGCGTTGGGCTGCGTGCGCGCGGTCACCAGGCGGCTGTAGGCAATGCGCGTTTCCGAAATGAACGTCGGAGACCAGATGCGGGTATAGCCGATCTGGGCATTGCGGCCGAGGTCCTGTTCGCTGGCGCCGTAGAAATTGGCGCCATCGAGCGCGCCCTGAAATGGCGGCACGTTGGATTTGTTGGTATCGGACCAACTGATACTGCCGAAGAGGCTGTCCTTGTCGTCGATCTTGTAGTCCACGCGCCCGTCTCCCTGATCCGTTCGGAAGGCTCCGGCGGTGAGCGCATAGTAGTCGTTCTGGGGGTAGTTTCCATTGATTACAGGCTGGTTCGGGGCTGGATAAAGAGCCGCAATCTTGGCGGCCGACGGGTCCATGGCAGTCGTCGGGATCTGGTTATTGGGGTAGGGATTGCGCGTGCACGCGCCCGCGGCGTTGCACTGGGTGGTGCCCGGGTCGAAAAGCTCATTCTGCAGGATGGGGTTGCCGGTAATCGGATCGGTGCCGATGGCCCCGCCTAGCAGCCCTGAAAAGTCGCCCTTCACCATAGCCGGCGTGGGAATGGTCAAGAACTCACCATAGCCCAGGTTCTGCACCACGCCGCCGGCAGTTCCGATTTTGGTGCCCTGGTAATCGCCGAACATGAACAGCCTGTTCTTGACGATCGGTCCCCCGGCGGTGGCGCCGAACTGGTTCTGCTTGAGCGGGGGACGACCCACGCCCGCCAAGTTGTTTTCCCAGCGGTCGGCATTCAGGTCGGTGTTCTGCAGGTACTCGAAAAGCGAGCCGTGCAGCGAATTGGTGCCCGATTTCAGCGCAACGTCTATCACGCCGCCCGCGGCCCGGCCGTACTCGGCGTTGTAGCCGTTGGTCAGGATGCGCATTTCGCCGATGGCATCCGGCGAAGGTCCGATCACGTACGAGGTCTGATTGATGAAGTCGATGTCGTTGACGTTGTTATCGACACCGTTCAGCAGGAAGTTGTTCTCGCCCGTGGATCGCACGCCGTTGGCGGAAAAACCGCCGTTCTGCGCGTCACGCGCGCCCGGTTCAGCCGTCAGAACGCCTGGCGACAGCCGCGCCAGGTAGGCAAACACCCGCTGGCCGCCCAACGGTAACTGGCTCACCTCGGCCGTGTTCAGATCGGCGCCCTGAGCGGTATTCTCGGTCTGCAATAGCGGCGCATTGGCCGAGACTTCAATCGACTCGCTCAGATTACCGACCGGCAGGGTCAACGGGACGCCGATGCGGTCGCCGGCGGTGAGCACCACGTTCTCCTGGGCCACCCGGCGAAATCCCTGCGCCTCCGCCGACACCGTGTAAATGCCCGGCTTCAGGGCCGGGCGCACGTACTCGCCGGCTGAGCTGGATATCAGCGTGTACGTGAGGTTGGTAGCGACTTCGGTAATGGTGACCTTAGCGTTAGGTATGGCGGCACCCGTCGGGTCGGTGATGGTGCCCGCAATCGTACCAAGATCTCTTTGAGCAAAAACGGCAACTACAAGGAGCAGTCCCAGAAGGACTGCTCGGATCGCAACTCGGCGCATAGTTTTCCTCCCTGGTTTCGCTAATAGATGTAAATAGGCCAGAATGACCGCCAAAACTGCATAAAAATGTAAACAACCCCTTGCAGCTCGAGCGGCTCCAACCGGAGTCGCGCAAAGCCGCCGCAAATGATAACGTTTGCAGTCGATTTTACGCGAGGTCGCGCCCGGTGTCAAGGGTTTTTAATATTTTTCTATTAAAACCTCATTTCGCCCCTTGATTGCGGGCGAAAGCAGAGGTATAAACGAGCCGTGAGACCTGTTACGCCGCCTTCGAATCGGCGCCCGCCCAGGCGCACCATCCACGAGGTGGCCCGGCGCGCGCGTGTGTCTACGTCTACGGTATCCCGTACCATTAACAGCCCGGCTCTAGTCGATGCGGAAACCGCCCAGCGGGTCTGGAAAGCCATCAAGGAGTTGGAGTACTATCCCAACACGCAAGCCCGCTCCCTGGTCTCGGGGCGAAGCCGGATTATCGGCCTGATCGTCTCCGACATCACGAATCCCTTTTTCCCCGAGTTGGTGAAGGGTTTCGAAGACGTTGCCGCGCAGCACGGCTACGACATTCTGGTGAGCTCCACCAATTACGATTCGGCGCGCATGGCCGTTTGCGTCAGGCGCATGCTGGAGCGCAAGGTCGACGGGGTCGCCATCATGACTTCGGAGATGGACGACCATCTGATCGCGCAACTGGCGCACGGAAAGGTGCCCATGGTGTTCCTGGATACGGGGCCTCGCGGGGAGCGCATCAGCAACATTGTCGTGGACTACACGATGGGGGTGAACGAAGCCGTGGAGCACCTGGTGGCCTTGGGCCACCGGCGCATCGGGTTCATCAGCGGTCCACCGGGATTGAAATCGGCGCAGGTCCGGCGGTCGGCATTCCTGCAGGCATTGGACCGTTACGGCATCCGGGAGGACGAGGCCCTGGTGCAGGAGGGCAACCACAAGGTGGACGGCGGCCTCGAAGCCATGACACGCATGCTGGAGCAGACTGACGCTCCCACGGCCGTGCTGGCGTCGAACGATCTCACGGCGATCGGCATGCTGAGCGCGCTGCGCCGCGCGGGTTTGGAGGTGCCGCGCGACATTTCGGTTGTGGGATTCGACGATATCTGGCTGGCGCAGTTTACGGAGCCTCCCCTGACTACCGTGCGGCTATCGCAAAATGAGATCGCCGAAAAAGCCTTCCGGGCGCTGCTGGCGGACCTCGGCGCGGCGCCGGAGGGGGCTTCGAAGCCCGACTGCACGATGGAGACGCACCTGGTGATCCGGCAGACGACTTGCCAGGCGGACCCTGCGAGGACTTTTTCCGAGGTGCTAAGCTCTCGATAGGAAGCTATCAGCTTTCAGCTATCAGCTTTCAGCAGCCTCTCATGTTGCCTCTATTCCTGCTTCTATTGTGGGCTGGCCAATCCTCGTTCGAAACGTTGTTTCGGTCGGGGCTGGCCGCGCTGCAGCAGAACCAGCTTGCGACTGCGCAGGCGCAACTGGAAGCCGCCGCCAAGCTGAAGCCGGACAGTCCCGAAGTCTGGCTGGCGCTTGCCCACACCTACCACAAACTGGACAAGGCCGGTGCGGCAGAGTCGGCCATCGGGAAGGCTGCGTCGCTGGCGGGCAACGATCCGGCGGCGCTGAAGGGGCTGGCGTTGTACCATTCGGAGGCCGGCAATTACGAGCAAGCGGCGGAGTTTTCCGCGCGATTCGCGCGACTTACACCGGAGGACGCCAGCGCAGCCGCGCGCGCGGCGGAGTTGTACCTGAAGGCCCGCAGGCCCGAACCCGCCATCAATTTGGTGAATCGGGCGCTCCAAATCGAGGACCGCGCGGATCTGCGGGCTCTGCTGGCGGCCGCTTACGAGATCGACCAGCGACCCAACGACGCGGCTGAACAGATGGAACATGCCATCCGCCTGAACCGCTACGAAGAAGACTATTATTTCCGGGCGGCACGCGATTACCTAATAGCCGGAAAGGCGCCGATGGCTGTGCGGGTGGTCGAGGCCGGCAAGAAGATTTTCGCCCGTAGCGCGCAGTTGGAACTGATTCTAGGGATCGCATACTACGCCTTGGAACGATACTCGGATGCCCTCGACACATTTCTGAACGCGATCAGGATGGATCCGACAGTGGAGCAGCCCTACATTTTCATCGCGCGCACGATGGACCATACGCCCAGCCGCTTGCCTCGGATCCTGGCGGCGTTCAAGTCGGCGGCCGACAACGACCCGGAGAATTACCGGAGCAATTATCTGTACGGCAAGGCCTTGCTGATGAGCGGCGACGACGATGACAAGGCCGAAGCGTTGCTGCGCAAGTCGATTTCGCTGAAGGCGGACTACTGGGAATCGCACTTGGAACTGGCAAAAGCGCTGGAGCAGAAGGGCGACCTGGAGAGCGCCGTACCGGAATTGCGGCGGGCCATCGAGCTGAATCCGAAAAGCTCGGAAGCGCACTTCCGCCTGGGCCGGGTGTACGACCGCGTGGGCAAGCCCGAAGAGGCCAAGAAAGAATACGCCATTCAGACGCAGCTCATTGATGCGGAGGAGTCCGGGCCTCGCCATTCGGGCAGGCTGAAACAGGGCGAAGGCATGCCGGCTAAGCCGTAGCGGCCGCCCTGTAGCGCACGCTTTAGCGACGCTTTAGCGGGCCGCGGTCGGCTTCAGCCGACAGTTCCCCGCCTCGACGGCGAACTGAAGTTCGCCGCTTGGCGAGCTTCGCTCGCTGAAGAGCGGGGCTTAAGCCCCGCGCGGGCTCAAGCCCGCCCTCCATTGCTGTGCTCACCGAATGCAGAAACTCGAGACGGCGAACTGAAGTTCGCCGGGCCCAGAGGGCACCCCCGCTAAAGCGTGCGCCACCTTACCCCAGCCATTGGACTGCCGTGGCGCAGAGGTCCGCGGCGGCCAGGGGGCTGCCTGGCGGCATGAACTCTGGTGGCGCCAGGATCAGCGCACGGTCCAGTTCGGGCGCGGCGAATATCGCAGCGGTGCGCGCACGCTGGCGGCTGGCATTCAGATAAACGTATTCCGTTAGCGGACGGATGTCGATGAGGGATCCCGCCGGGTCGGGCTGGTCCGGCGTCGGATTCGCGCGGTTCTGATCCTCAAATAGCACCACGCTGCTGAACGGCTTTAGTTTAGGGCGGATGCCGAAACAACAGAACAGCGCAGCCGGTTGGACACGCCTCAGCGCTTCGGCGGCTCCCCACTCGACAAACGAGTTCCCGAACAGCAGAGCGCCGTTGCCGCTCAGAAATAGGGTGCGGACGAATTCGCGAATGCGCGGCGTTCCCAGCGGGGCCTCCGCCTTGAACTCGAGCCGCCGCAGATCGTTGTACGTGGCATCCATGGCGCGCAGGTCCTTCGGGATGACGTTCAAGCGCTTGAGGAACTCGCGGCGCACGGGGCCGAGCGCGTCGAACGACAGCGCCACAAGGTGCGCGGCTGGCGGCATTTGGGTGATGCGGCTGGCGCATTCGAAGGCCCACGTGCACTCCAAAGGCTCGGTCTCCGGGCGTGGCTTGCGGGCAGCCACGGCTTCCACCAGCAGCTCCAACATCGTCCCAAACGGCGCCTGCAGCGGAATCCACCGTCCCTGCTTTTCCAGACGCGGCCAGATCGGGCCGGATGCGAGCGGCAGCCCCGCAGGCAGCGCACAGACGAGCAGCCGGTTGGGCAGCGCTTGGGCGCGTCCGTTAAGGACGCCTGCATCGATCTGCTCGAAGACCTTCTGCACCGCGTCGCGCCACTGCGGATAGTAAGGCGAGCGCACCAGGACGCTGGTGTCGTCGATACTCAAACGCTCGCTGGCGAGCGACCAGGCAGGCAGGTCCATACGGGCTTCGAGCTGCTTGACGGGCGCGAAGAGCTTGTCGAATTCGGCGCCTGGCAGGCGGGCCAGCCAATCGAGCTGGGCGCGAATGGACCGTTGCTCGGCCGGGAACAATAGATCCCAACCGCGCATCTGCTCGTTCAGCGCGGGCACGAAGGTCCGAGGCAACCGTGCCAGTAATTCCCTATCGGCCTGCATGTTACACCGCGAACTCGCGCAGGCGGGCGCCGGCGGCCGCACTGCAGTGAATGCCGAACAAAGCGCCGAGCGAAGGGGCCAGGTCGATCTGCCGGATCTCGCGCTCGATCACCGCGGGCTCCCTGGCAGCCTTGCCCAGCACCATCATCCAGGTGAGCCGGCAGGTTTCGGTGTTGCTGCGGTGATTGAAAAACCCGTTGGTGCTGGAGCCATCCGGATCGCGCCCGAATTCGGGCATCACCACCATGGTGGTGCGGTCCCGGTACTCCGGCAGAGATTGCAGGAACTGCCACAACTTGTGGACCAGCAGGTCGTCGCGCCGAATGCCGCCCACGTGCAGCGAATACGTTCCGGAATGCGCCACTTCGACATCGGAGAAGCCGACCTGCAGGACGCTGGGAGCGACGCGGCGCAGCACTTCCGTGGCCACGAAGTAGGTCAGCTCGTCGCCGCTGACCGGGCTATCCGGGCCGTGAATGAAATCGGCCAGCGCGGTCAGAAAGGCCTTTTTGACTTCGGGATCCAGGATAGCGGAGGGCGACGGCACGCTCCAGCCGATGCGCTCGTAGTCGTCCTGCATGATGGCGGTCAATTCTTCCAGCAGCAGGTCGCGGTCCAGGCTCTTGCGCTTACTGTAGCCCCTGACGATGCGCTCCACCGCTTCCACCAGCAGTTGTTTCGAAAGGATCACGTTGGCGCCCACGCCAATGTTGGCGGTCATGGCCTTGTTGCTGGTAACGACCCAGGTTTCGGCGGGGCTGACGCCCAACTGGTCCTGCACGTAGCGGAAAATCGTGGGCTGCGCGGGCGGGTCGCGGCCCCAATCGTCCACGTGCTGCCAGACGCCGGTCAGGATGCTGGAGATAGTATTGAAATGCGAAGTGACGCCCTCGTTCCAGACGTGCGTGTAGAAGAGCGCCTGGGGCAGCAGATCGCCGACGATGTGCGGGATGTTCTCGATACCATCCGGCGAGTAACTCTCCTGCGGCCGGATGCCCCCCATAGTGACCAGGACCACTTTCTGCGGCAGGCTCGGACCGCGCGCCGGCCCGGCCGATACCACCCGCCGGGCGGCAGCCAGTGCGGCCAGTTTAAGGAGCGCTCTGCGGCCGATTGCAGACATTCAAACCCCGATAGCCAGATTATAGCTCGGGTTTGGCAAAAAGCCGTGTGGCGGCGTGAGACGCCGCCGCAAGCGGGGCTAAAGCCCCGCGCGGGCTGAAGCCCGCCCTCCATCGGCTGAAGCCAACTTAATGAGGTTCTTCGATCTTCAAAATCCTATCGCAGGCGACATTTTTCAGGGTCTGCAGGGCGCCGTGCGGCCAGCGGATTTCGACCGTCGCGGCGGAAGTTTCCGTACCCAGGCCAAAGGGCACACGCCGGTCGCTCGACGACATGAAACCGACGCTCACATTGGGGCGATTGTAGAGCGTGCGGCCCGCCGGGGTGGTAACCTTCACACTCGCGCCGATGGCGTCGCGGTTGCTCGCGTGGCCGCGCAAGTCGAGCGTGAGCCAGTGATTTCCGTTATCTGCCGAGTTGATCAGGATGCGCGGCCGCTCGTTGAGCGAGGTGACGACGATATCCTGGAAGCCATCGTTGTTCAGGTCGGCGAAGGCCGAACCGCGCTGGAATCCGGGGACCAGGAAATCCTTGCCCATCCCCTGAGAGACGTCCCGGAACTCCTTGCCCTCCACGTTTTCGAACAGGGTGTCGTGCTGGCGGGCGTTTACAATCACGTCATCGATGTCTCCGTTAGCCGAGTAGAGGTCCTTCCAGCCATCGTTGTTGTAGTCGATAAAACCATTGCTCCAGCCCGACATGGATTCGCTGAGCTGGGCGACTCGCGAGCGCTGCGAAAAGTAACGGAACGAGCGGCCCTGCTGGTTGCGGAACAGGGCCCAGATCTGGCCTACCAGGTTGTTATAGAAAATATCCACCCAGCCATCGTTGTCGTAATCGTTGGCGTCGCAGCCCATGGCCGAGACGGTGGACCCTTCGTCGTTATAGGCGACGCCGTACTGCAAGCCGGCTTCTTTGAACGTGCCGTCGCCCTGGTTGAGGAACAGGAAATTCCGCTCGGTGTCGTTGGCGACGAAGATGTCCGGCCGGCCATCCTGGTTGAAATCCGCGATGCTGATGCCCATGCCCTTGCCGAGCACTTTGCCGATGCCGGATTTCTCAGTGACGTCCTCGAACTTACCGTGTCCCAGGTTGTGATAGAGGCGGTGCGGCACGCTGACATAGCGCCGCGGATTGCAGTAGCGCTCGCCGTCTTCCGCGGCGCACCGGATGTCGGTTTCGGGACTCCAGATCGTGTAATTGGAGACGATCAGGTCGAGCAGGCCGTCGTTGTCATAGTCGAACCAGGCGGCCGCCACGCTCAAGGTGTTGGGGGGCTTGCCTCCGATGCCGGAGCTCTCGGTCACATCGGTAAACGTGCCGTCGCCGTTGTTATGGTAAAGCGCGTTGCGCCCGGCGTTGCAGATGAACAGGTCGGGATAGCCGTCGTTGTCGTAGTCGCCGACAGCCACGCCAAAACTGAAGCTCAGGTTCTCACCGGCGAGACCTGCCTGTCGCGTGACATCCTCGAAAGTGCCGTCGCCGCGGTTGCGCAGCAGGCAATTGTAGTAAGACGGATCGGCCTTCCTCATCTCCGGAAACTTCGCGCCGTTGGTGAAGAAAATGTCCATATTGCCATCCTGGTCATAATCCAGGATGCCGACGCCGCCGCACATGGGCTGCGGGAAGTACTTCCGGCCCGTGTAGTTGTTATTGCTGCGATAGGTGAAGCGGGACTTCGGGGCGATATCGGTGAAATGCGGGCGCGGTGATGTGGCGCGGGCGACTGGCGATAGGCCAGCGAGCGCCAAGAGGAGCAGGGCCGCCGAGAGGGTCAGTACACAGAAGGCATAACGGGCGAGGTTCCGATGGGGTTTCGATGGCGTACGGTTTTGGGCTAAACGTTTCAGTCCTTTAGAATGTGGTACGCCCGAGTGGATTCGAACCACCGACCTTTTGCTCCGGAGGCAAACGCTTCACGCGTATGTTGTTGATAACTATAGGCGCGGACAGGGTTTACGACGGCTGTGGGAGTGCATATCGGCGCTAGTTGATGGGTATTCCGATGGGGTGCCACAGGTAGATTGCTTATCATAACACAAATGCTCTTCTCGTTAGCTAATTTAGCTGCCGAAGGACGGGTGCTTATCGGTTTTCGGGAAAACCGCTCCCTCACGGTCGCGGCTCGGCAACAGTCGCATTGATTTCGCAGGGCTTACCGAGCCGCGACCGTCAGGGAGCGGTTTCTGTCAGTCAGCAATCCCCAAGATGGTTAAGCACCCCCGAAGGACTTGGTGGCCAAACGAGAACGTGGTGCTTGGCACGAGCCACGACGGCCACGACCTGACCGATGGGAACTGGACAAGTGGATGGCCGGCTTTCCCATCGAGGAGGAGGACGGTTTACCCTGCATACCATTACCGTCGCCCTGAATGGCGGGCGAGTGCGCGCCCGAATGCGCGCCATTGCGATTGCCAGCGTTCCCGCAGAGGTCCCGTGAGATCCGTGGTATCCAGACTGGCGCGCCTGGAGCGGCTCAACCGGCTGACCAAGGCGTGCGCAACGTTTGCGGATTCAGTACGGCTATGTGCAGACGCTGCCCGACGATTACACCGGACCACGGCACGTCGTCACGGTGAAACGGCTACCGTCAGGGTCGGGCGGCGAAAATTGGTTCGAGTGGAGGAGCGTCCTGGACCTGAGCCGGCTTCAGATGCCACCGGCCCAACGAACACTTCGTCATCCAAGTGTGCTACGTCGAAGCGAAAGGGCTGCATGCCGCTGCGACAAATTGTCCGGGCCCATCTTTTAAACCCGCGTCCGCGGCCGGCAGACACCGCTACCGATACGGAACCCTTAATGCCGCGCCGTCGTTCGCCGGGTGAATTGGGGACCTCCTGGCCGAGAATCGTCACCTTTTTGGGCACCCAAGGCTTTGGGCACCCAAGGCGACGTTGCGCAAAGAGCGACCTACGCCGGCCTGACTTACGGCGCCATCGGCTTGGCGCAAGTGCAAATCATACTGCCCAATCCTCTGCCGGCGAGTGATCCGCTCTCCCTTGCAGATCGCGGCCGGGGCTCTTCCAGCCAGGTGGTCCCCTTGTGGGCAAAACAGCCTTAGCCTCTTCCGGCAGCAGGCGGTGGCAGTGGGTCCTGGAGGGCTCGCGCAGGCCTGGAGGCGACGCGGCCCTTTGAGAGCGGACGCGGCGCGCTCTTGGAACGGGATCCGGAGCTCAAGGCAACTCCAGAACCGCTTCCTTCGCGACCGTGCGCGTGCTGCCGCGAAATGGCAACTCGGCGTCGCCTGACGCGTGGAAGACCTTTATCCGGCGGGATTGCGCCAGCGGCTTGCCGTCGAGGCTGCGCAGGGTAAAGATCGGTGCGG
>Ga0181530_10003405_pt1 | contig 17781 bp, 22 predicted proteins | sample PEATcosm2014_Bin_42_FD_119769 | JGI IMG/M metagenome (GOLD analysis project Ga0181530, IMG submission 119769) | Peatland microbial communities from MTU Mesocosm Facility, Houghton, MI, USA - PEATcosm2014_Bin10_60_metaG | ecosystem: Environmental > Terrestrial > Soil > Wetlands > Peat | place... | reverse complement strand
TTCCTGTTCTGCATTCAGGCCGAATCCGTACTTCATGCGGCCCTGCTGCCGGGTTGAGACAACATCGGGAGTAGCAGTCCCGATCGCGAGATAGTCCGCGATGGCCTCGTTGTAACTGCCCATGTTGGCGCGATTGAGGAATGTAAGTGCGCGGAAGACGGTCTGCCGGTTCCTGATCAATTCCGGGCGGACCTCGAGTTCCAGATTCTGTCCTCCGGCGCGCGCAATGTTCCAATCGAGCGTTATGCCATTGGCCACGGTCGGCATCAGCAGTTCGCCATAGCGGGCCGCCCACCACTTGTCGTAGTACTCGATGACCAGTCCGTACGTATACCCGCGCGTATCGGCCGCGTAATCGAATGCGCCATTGTTGACGACGGCCCAATTCATAAATTGCAAGTGGCTGTCACTGCCGACCGAATTCAGATCGAAGAAATCGACCGTGCTCAGCTTGCCGAGCCGGAATTCAAGCCGCCTCGAGGGCACTCTCGAAGCCAGGCCGAGCGGGTTGCGCGCCGCTTCCACGGTCTCCTTACTCAGCGGGAGGGTGTAATGCAGCATCACGCGCGAAACATAGGGATCCTCACTCAATGAGGGGTTGCGCACGACATCGACATTGGGAAATCCGGCGACGCCCAGCGCGTTGCCGAGGCCGGCGCCGCCTGCGCTTTCGACGTCGAACAGAAACTCGAGATTCTTTGTGATCCGGAAACCGGAATAGAGAGTTTCCACACGCGAGGTGGCGTGTTCCTTGTCAGCGCTCAAGCTGTTCGAGCCGCTGTATTTTGCGGGGAAGGACGGCTGCTGCTGGCGGATGAAGTTGCCTTGTACAGAGAGCCAGAAGCGATCGTTGTTCCAACTCGTGTCTTCAGCCTGACCCAGGAGGAAAGCCGGGAGGGATAACATCCAAAGGATTGAGCGGAAGCGCAATTCTTTATGGTTCAAATTGCCTGAGGCGGGTGTCAACAGAGAAACAGAATATTAGCCTGTTCGTAATCGATCCGTGACACAGCGGCGTCAGTACGGCAACTTACACTGGGATTTATCGATGCGGAGCTTAATCGTTGGGTTGCTGTTCTGGGCTTTGCCTGGAGTCGCTCAAACCGTGAAGAACGTGTTTGTGGACTCATTGGGTGACAAGCCTGGCGCTTCCGAGTTACGCGAACAGGTGACGTCGGAGCTGAAAAAGTCACAAAAGTTTCATGTGGCGGCGACTCCCGGCCAGGCGGATCTGGTGCTTGACGGCACGGGCGAAGTCTGGGTGAAAAGCCACTACAGCCTGAATCCGCGGAACCGGTCCGTGAACAGCGACGCGCAAGCCGTATACACGGGTTATTTGTCCGTCGAATTGAAGGACAAGAAGGGTGAGACGGTGTGGTCTTATCTGGCTACTCCGCATAGTTCCGGATCGGGCGATATCAGCCGGAGCCTCGCCCGGCTCGTGGTAAGGAAAATGAGCGGCGAGATTGCCGATCCCCCTTCCGCAGCGGTCACAGGCGCGGTTCATATGACTACACTCAATGGGGCCGGCGCCACCTTTCCCTATCCGGTGTATGAGAAGTGGTTTGAAGCCTTTCACAAAATATATCCGGAAATCGAAATTCATTACGATCCCGTGGGTTCCGAAGCTGGTATAAGCCGCCTCACAGAGGGTGCGGCGGATTTCGCCGGTTCCGATGCGATGATCGGCAAGGATGAATATTATGCCGGCGGCAAACCGAAGTTTCTCCGATTTCCCACGATCCTGGGAGCGGTTGTCCCGGTTTACAATCTGCCGGACATGCCGCTCGAGCTGAGATTCACGCCGGAGGTGCTGGCCGGAATCTATCTGGGCAAAATCCGAAAATGGAACGACCCGCGAATCAGAGCGGCCAATCGGGACGCCATGTTGACGGACCGTGAAATCACCGTGATCCATCGTTCGGACGGCAGCGGCACGAGTTACGTGTGGACCGATTATCTTTCGAAAGTGAGTGCGGACTGGAAGCGTGCTGCCGGCGTGAACAGCGCGCCGAAGTGGCCGGCCGGTACGGGCGCCGAAGGTAACGAAGGTGTTGCAAAGCTGGTGCGCGAGACGCCGGGATCGATCGGATATGTCGAATACATCTACGCAATCACGAACCGTATGACCTATGGCAGCGTGCGCAACAGCGCGGGCAGGTTCATTTCTCCGGATCTGGAGAGCATTCTGGCCGCGGCACGAGGATCTTCCAGCCGGATTGCCGAAGATCTCCAAACTTCGATCACGAATGCGCCGGGCGCGGACGCCTACCCGGTAGCGGCGTTCTCCTGGTTTGTGGTGCCGGCGCAGGTTGCGGATGCGGACAAGAAAAGGGCGCTGAAGCAGTTCCTGCAATGGATGCTGGGGGCTGGAGAGCATCAGGCGGCGGCGTTGGGATACGTTTCAATTGCGCCGGAGGTGCTGCTGCGGGAACAACAGATGCTGGACCGTTATTGAAGATCAATCGGGGCGTGTCATTTACCGTTAGTGCGGGTTCATTATGCAGAAGATGAGGCGATTCCTTTCATTGGCCGGGGTGGTCTTGTGCGCGGCTGCGGCTGCCTGGTGCGCGGCTGCGCCGGGGATCGCTCGCGATTGGGCGCAATACCCGGCGGTTGTGCAGATCGACCATGCCGATGAGATTTTCGCCATTGGCGACGCGCACAGCGACTTCAAGCGGCTGGCGAGGGCGATGGCGGCGGCGGGAATCATTGAGAGACCGGTGGAGCATCCCGAAGACGCCGGTTGGCGCGCCGGGAAGGCCGTGCTGGTTACAACGGGAGACATGATCGATAAGGGCCCGCGGGCGCTCGACGTGCTCCGCCTGCTGAAGCGGGTGCGCGCGGAGGCGCAGCGGGCGGGTGGAGACGTGGTGATACTGGCGGGTAATCATGAAGCGGAGTTTCTGGCCAATCCGGGCGCGCCGAAAGGCCGGGAGTTCGCGGGGCAGTTGACGAAGGCGCGCATCAATCCCGCGGATGTGGGCGCGTGCAAAGGAGAGTTCGGCGAGTTCCTGTGCTCCCTCTCGTTCGCGGCGCGGGTGGGCGATTGGTTCTTCTCACACGGCGGGAATTCCGGCGGGCGCACGATCGCCGACTTGGCGGCAGATCTGGAGGGGGGAGTCGAGCGCGAGGGTTTCGGCTCGCCACAACTGATCGGCGACGAGTCGATTCTGGAAGCGCGTTTGAATGGCGAGGGCCGCCGGCCATGGATTGACGCGGGTTTGCCGGCGCAAAGCGAGAAGCAGCTGCTGGCGGATTACGCCGCCGCTCTGGGTGTCGCCCATATCGTCGAGGGGCACGTGCCGTCGGATGTCGCTTTCGCCGATGGCGTAAAGCGCAATCGCGGAGAGATGTTTCAGCGGTTCGGCCTCCTTTTCCTGATCGATACGGGGATGAGCGAAGGAGTCGACGACAGTGGAGGCGCGGTGCTTCACATTACGACTCGGAGCGGGGAACAGGCAACCGCCGTTTGCCCGGATGGGAAGAAGACACTACTTTGGGACAATGGAACGAAGCAGGACGTGGGACGAGCGGCGCCTTGTCCCCGTTGAAATTACTCAAAAACCGTAACGGCCGGGCCGATTCGAGCATCGTTGGAGTTAAGCGTATGAATACAGACATTTCCCGGCGATTGTTCCTCAGCGCGGTAGCGGCGGGTTTTGCCCGGGCGCAGGACGCGACGTTTTCGACAGATGTAAAAGTGGTCAGCGTGCTGGCCACGGTGCGCGATAAAGACAAGAAGATCGTCTCGGATCTGACCAAAGACGATTTCGATCTGGAGGTGGAAGGGCGTCCGCAAACGATCAAGTATTTCTCGCGCGAGACGGATCTGCCGCTGACCTTGGGATTGCTGGTGGATACGAGCCTGAGCCAGCGTTTGGTGCTGGGCGAAGAGAGGATCGCGAGCCGCCGGTTTGTGGAAAAAGTGCTGCGTGAGGATCGGGACCAGACCTTCCTCATTCACTTCGATCACGATACCGAACTGCTCCAGGACCTGACGTCGTCGCGGGCGAAGCTCGAGCGCTCGCTGGATGACATCGAACTGGCGCAGAACGACCGGCCGCAAATGCGGCGCAGCGCCGGGGGCGGATATCCCGGCAGCGGTGGCGGAGGAGGACGCCTTCCCGGCACCACTCTGTACGACGCGGTTTTGCTGGCGTCGGACGAGTTGATGCGGAAACGCCAGGGCCGGAAAGCGCTTATCTTATTGACCGATGGCGTCGACAATGGCAGCAAGACGCCGCTTACTCAAGCGATTGAATCCGCGCAACGAGCCGATACGCTGGTTTATTCGATTCTGTTCGAAGGACAAGAAGGGCAACCGGTACAGTCTTATCCCGGCGGCTTTGGTGGAAGGCGCAGAGGTGGAGGATTTCCGCCGCCGATGCAGGCGCAACGGCCAGATGGCAAAAGGGTTTTGGAACGGATCTCGCGCGAAACGGGTGGAGGCTTTTTCGAAGTTTCGAGAAAATTGTCCATCGACCAGATCTACGACCGCATTGAGGAAGAACTGCGGAATCAGTACAGCCTGGGCTTCACGCCGGACAATGCCAACGCCCCAAGCGGGTTCCGCAGGATCACAGTGACGGTGAAGCAAAAGGGCATGATCGTGCAGACACGGGAAGGCTACTACCCCGGCTCATAGAGCGGCCCGAATCGGAAAACTCTCCAATTGAATCCATAAGCGATGGGGATTGAGCGGCGAACCGTAGGCGTGATGGCTGCCGCGAGCGGCATCTGCGTGGCGAACATCTACTATTGCCAGCCGCTGCTTGGGGAAATCGGGCGGTCACTGGGCGTGTCCGAGCGCGCCATTGGTTATCTGCCCATGTGGACGCAGGCGGGCACGGCGCTGGGGATGTTCACGTTCGTGCCGCTGGGCGACATGTTTCCGCGGCGCAAGCTGATCGTCATCATGTCCGTTTTTTCCGGGCTGACCGTGGCGATGATGGCGATCGCGCCGAATCTCGCGCTGCTCAACGCGGCGGGATTCGCGACGGGATTTACGGGAATCGTGATGCATCTCATCCTGCCTTTTGCGGCGAAGCTGGCTCCGCCGGAGAGACGCGGGCACGTGGTGGGGACGGTTCTCAGCGGGCTGTTGCTGGGCATCCTTCTGGCGCGCGTGGTGAGCGGATTTGTGGGCGATCTGCTCGGCTGGCGGGCGATGTACTGGATTGCCGCGGGCGCGATGTTCACGCTCGCGGTGGCCTTGCGGTACGCGCTGCCTTACGATCGCCCGGAGCCCGATTTGCGATATGGCGAACTGGTGCGGTCGATTGTCAATCTTGCGGTGACGCAGCCGGTATTGCGGGAAACCGCGATCATCGGGGGTTTGCTGTTTGGAGCGTTCAGCTCGTTTTGGGCCACACTGGTCTTCTTTCTGGGAACGCCGCCGTATCATTATGGTCCGCGCGTCGCCGGGACCTTCGGACTGGTGGGCGCGGTCGGAGTTCTGTTCGCACCGTGGGCGGGCAAGTTGACGGATCGCAAGGGACCGGCGTTAACGATTACGCTGGCGATTCTGATATCGATTGGATCCTATCTGGTGCTCGATGCCGCGGGCTATGGCGTGTGGGGGCTGGTGGCGGGCGTAATCCTGCTCGATTTGGGAGTGCAGGCGGGACACGTGGCGAATCAGACGCGCATTTACGCCCTGGTACCGGAAGCGCGCAGCCGGTTGAACACGGTCTATATGGTGACATACTTTCTGGGCGGGTCGCTCGGTTCCGCGCTGGGCGCGTATGGATGGACGCATTGGCGATGGAACGGCGTCTGCGCGGCCGGCGCGGTGCAGTTACTGGTGGCGCTCGGGGTTAGAGGCTGGATGCACTTTCGGGGAACGCCGGAGCGGGCTGTAAGCGAAGCATCGCTGGTATAGGCGGTACGAGCAGGTGTCAGTGCACCGTCTCACGCAATAGCCGACAGCGAATCAACTCCAGTGGGCCAAGGTCGGGAAAACGACCGGGCGAGCGCTCGATGGCGCTTCGAATCGCTTCGAAGTCAGCGGCGTTGTTGTGAATCAGCGGCAGCCTCGCGACCAAAGCGGTCGCTGCAATCATTCCGTCGAACCGCCATCGGGAAAGACGTTCCGAACGCGACTCCGCGAGTTGATGGGATCGTCGAGGTGGTGTTGGGGGATCGGGAAGCAGAGCCATGATCTCACCAGCCACTACGGCGACTGCTCCATCGAGGGGCCACACGCGTCCCAGCCCGCTCAGCCACGCGACGCGCATGCCTTCGATTTTTTTCTTTCTGTTCTCCGGGGCGCTGCTATACAACAGACTGTAGCCGCGAGACCGTTCCAGGACCGTGATCGCTGAAATATGCAACTGATGAAGGGATAAATACTCGCGCAGCCAATTACTCCGAGTCCGTGCCAGCCAGCTCTCGGCACTGGTATCGAACAGGAAAGGGCCGGATCCGGGATCGACCATTTGGTTACCGCCTGCTTGCCGGTTCCAGAATGATTCCGTCCAGAATCGCCATCTCGTCGTCCGTGAGTCCTGAAAAGGCGTTCTTGTAGGCGCTGAACACCTGTTCGCTGCGTTCCAGCGCGGCGTGCAGCCGCAAGCCCTCGGAGATGGCTTCGGAAATCACCGTACTCAGATTCACCTTTCTGGCTCGGGCGATTCGCTCCGCCTGGGTGAGCGAATCCACCGGCAAGGTCAAGGTGGTCCGGCGCTTCTTCGATCCGCCCGCGCGGTGCTGCGTACTCATCGTTGATACATGTTAGCATCAATTACAGCATCAAATCGCATCTCAAGAATGTCAGACATAAGAGTTGTCCCGGCCGCTGAAGAGGACGTACCCGTGATTCTCGACATGATTCGGGGGCTCGCGGAGTACGAGAAACTCTCGCATGTCGTGGCTGCCACGGAGGAACAACTGCGCCTCACGCTGTTTGGCGAGCAGCCCGCCGCGGAGGTGCTTCTCGCCCATTGGAATGGGGAGGCGATCGGGTTCGCCTTGTTCTTTCCAAACTATTCCACGTTTCTGGCGCAACCGGGAATTTATCTGGAAGACCTCTTCGTGAAGCCGCACGCGCGCGGAAAGGGGGCCGGGCTGGCGTTGTTCGTCGAACTGGCCCGGATCGCGGTCGAACGTGGTTGCGGCCGGGTGGAGTGGGCGGTGCTCGATTGGAATGAACCATCCATCCGGTTCTACAAGAAGCTCGGCGCGGTTCCTTTGGATGAATGGACGACATTCAGGCTAACGAGCGAGCCGCTGAGAAAACTTGCGGCGATGGGCAATTAAGCCCTGCTGGTCTTGCGAGCGGTGATTTCGATTTCAATCTTCATCCGAGGGTCCGTAAGGCCCGCCGCAATCATGGTGGCTGCCGGACGGACGTCGCCGAAGTACCGGCGCAGGACCGGCCAGCATGGCTCGAAATCCTCGACCCTTGGCAGGATGTAGCGAACGCGCACAACATCGGATATGACGCTGCCGGCGTCCGCCAGCACGCGTTCGATGTTCAGCAGGCATTGTTCCGCTTGCCGCACTACGTCATCGGAGATCGTCATCGTCTCGTAGTCGAAGCCGGTAGTGCCGGAAACGAATACCCAATCGCCGTCGACGACGGCGCGCGAGTAGCCGATTTCACGTTCAAAGGTAGAACCAGAAGATATTAGACGCCGCACATGATCTCCTCACTTCCGATCTTACAGTCGCGCAGTCAAAGGATCGGCCTGTAGTCACGTGGAGACCACCAACAAGTCCCCAGGGTGCGCCGAACGGGCACGCTTGTGTTTTCGATTCACAGCGGCAGTTCGCAAATCCCGATCTGAATCAGTAAACGCCCCGTGGTTATCCGGTTGCCCCACCTTTCAGCGGGGGGATTTATGCCCAATCGACTCACTCGTTTCATTGCGAGCGCGGTGCTGGTGTCCGCGCTCGGGACAGCGCAACAAACTCCGACCGACGCCGATCTTTTCGGCGCCACGGCAAAGGAAAACGATCCGGCGAAGAAACTGGCGCTGCTCGATCAATGGACGGCGAAGTATCCGGAAACCGCGTTCAAACAGCAGCGGAATCTGCATTACATTTCCGGTTATTCAACGCTGGCGGGTAACGCAAGCAAAGCCAGCGCGCCGGCCGAAGCCATTGCAGCCGGCCAGAACGCCGCCCGCGCGATGCTCGACAAAGGGGATGCGTTGTTTGCGACGGACCTGATGCCCGCCGGGGTCAAACCCGGGGACTGGATGGCGGCGCGGCAGGAGTTCATCCGCCAGGCACACTCTGTGCTGGCAATGATTGCGCTGAAAGAAATGAACTATCCGGCGGCGGAAGCCGAACTGACCGCGCTGCTCAATCTGAATCACGACATGAACCACGATGACGCGGCGACGTCGTTACAGTTGGGCGCCGCCATCGTCTCGGAAAAGATGCCCGACCGGTATCCGGTGGCGATTTTCCATCTGGCGCACGCTGTCATGACGACGGGTTCGGGCGCGCTCAACGAAAAGGCGCGAAAGTCGACCGAGGACTACCTTGAAAACATCTATCGCAACTATCACGGAGATCTTTCTGGATGAAGTGAAGCGGGCCTCCAGCGTGGCCTGGGTTCCTCCGCCAGGCTGGACCATCCAAAGCGTCCTCACAATTTCCCGGGAGCAGCGCGATGCGGAAGAGAAGTTTGCGCGGGAGCATCCGGAGATTGTTCTTTGGAGGAACCTGAAGGCCAAATTGCTCATGCCCGACGGCAACGAATACTTTGCCGCGGACGTGGTGGGGGCGGAGATTCAGAACCTGAAAGGCAAGGTGTTCGCGCAGCCGGATGCGAAGACGCTGGTGGTTGTCATGGACGACGGCATGAACGACACGGCGCCGGCGAAACCTGCCGAGGCGACGCTGCGGTTCGACTCCGCGCTAAAGGGAAAAGTCGAAGTCGGGACGCCGCTGGAATTCAGCGGGGTGCCTCAGACATTTGTGAAGGAGCCTTTTATGGTTACGCTGGGCGTCGAAAAGGCGAACGTAAGGGGACTTGGCGATGCCGCCGGCGCCGATTCGAAGCCGCGGCGAACCAAATAGCGCTCAACCCGGCAAGCCGACGGGGGCGTCGGCTGCGGACCGGGCGGGGCCGCCCCACAACGGTTTAGATGTATGATGGCCGCTATGAAGCTGCCAATTGGCTTGCTCGTTATCGGCGGTATTGCGTTCGCTCAACCCGCACCCCCGGCGCACCCGTATCCGCGGATCGACGACACTCTCGGATACAGAGCCGATCCCAACTGGCCACAGGAAAAGCCGCCCGGTGGCGAGTGGACTGCTGCCATGTCCAGCGTCGCCCTCGGACCCGACGGCAATGTGTGGACCTTCAATCGCGGCAAGATCCCGGTGCAGGTCTATACGCAGGACGGACGCCTCGTGAAGTATTGGGGACAGGATGGCGGCTTGTTCAGGAATCCACATACCGTCCGGTTCGACAGCGCCGGGAATCTCTGGCTCGTGGACACGCAGACGCAGACCGTGCGAAGGTTTTCGACCGACGGCAAGGTTTTGCTGACCGTCGGGACGCCGAACGAGCCGGGCGAAGACGCGACGCACATGAATCAGCCCAACGATGTGGCAATCGCGCCGAACGGCGACCTTTACGTGAGCGATGGCTACGGGAACAACCGCGTGGTTGTCTTTGACAAGAACGGTAGGTTCATTCGCGCCTGGGGCAAGCTGGGCCAGGGCGAGGGCGAGTTCAGCCAGCCGCATTCAATCGTGCTGGATTCGAAAGGGCGCGTTTATGTTGCCGACCGGAACAACTCGCGCATTCAGGTATTCGATGCGTAGGGCAAGTTCCTGACGGAATGGAAGAACATCATTACCCCGTGGGCGCTCGCGATCACCAAGACTGATGAGATCTACGTCTGCGGCAGCTCGCCGATGCTGTGGGGCGAGATTCCCCCGGCGCAGTCCGCGCTGGCCACGCCACCGAAGGATCAGCTGTTCATGAAGCTGGATACCGAAGGCCGGTTAAAGCAGCTTTGGGTATTTCCGAAAGGGGATAAGCCAGGCGAGCTGAACTGGGCTCACAGCATCGCGGTTGCGCCGGACGGCAGCTTATACTTCGCGGAAGTGATGGCGAAGCGGGCGCAGAAGTTCGTACCCGCCGGTTCGCTTGCAAAACAAACCCTGAGTTCAATCCGGTAGACTATCTGAAGGGTGTTAATCATGACGAATTCTCGCCGCGAGTTTTTGAAGATTGCGTCCGCCGGAGCCGCGGTGGCGCGCCTTGGAGTCTCGGCCACGCCGGAACCGACGGTTGGCCTCATCTTTCCGCCCGCCAACTATCCGATGCCGCCCGAGGTGCACAAAATGTACCCGTCGGGCATTCGTTTCCTCGGGACCGGCGTGGGGCTGCCGAGCATGACGCCGGAAGGCTATGACTCGGTGATCGATAAGATCGTGCCTTCGGCGCTGGAGTTACAGAGGCAGGGAGCGAACGTTATCTCCGTGTTCGGCTCGTCTTTGACGTTCTACAAGGGCGCGGCTTTCAACAAGCAGTTGTCGGACGCCGTAACCAAAGCGACCGGACTGCCGGCAACGACGCAAAGCAACGGACTCATCGAAGGTCTTCGATTGGCCGGAGCCCGGCGCATCGCGGTCGCCACCGCTTACAACGAGGAAGTGACCGGCCGGCTGGTGGCCTTCCTGCATGAGTCGGGCTTCGAAGTTGTCAAGGCAAAAGGGCTCGGAATTTCGTTGAACATACCGAAAGCGGCGCAGGACGGTCTGCTGGAGTTCAGCGCCGGAGTAAAGGAAAGCGCGCCGTCCGCGGACGCGCTTCTGGTTTCCTGCGGCGGCCTCCATACTCTCGATCTTCTGGTTCCGCTGGAAACCCGCTGCAAAGTGCCCGTGGTTTCCAGCCAGCCGCACGGGTTGTGGAATGTCGTGAAATTGCTGGGCGTGAGCGCCCGCGTTGAGGGTTACGGATCGGTTCTCGCCAGGGGCTAAGAACTGCCGGCCCAGAAGCTCAAGACGCGCATCGGGACCGGCGGTTCTTCATTTTACCGGTGGAAACGGCAGACCAGGACACCCTTACCGAGGATGTGTCCCTGCATGACCGCAACCACGGCGTCCCGCGTGGCATCGGGACCCAGATCCAGCTTTGTGTCCAGCGCGAAAAGCTCGAACGTGTAGTGATGATAAGTACCCGGAGGTGCGCCCGGGCCCATGAAGCCGACTTTCCGGCCCGTGTTAACCAGCTGAATGGTGCCGTCGGCCAACTTGGGATCGGCGGATTGTCCCCCGGCGAGTTCCGTGGCCGTGCCCGGGATATTGAAGGCCATCCAGTGCGTAACGTCGTCGGTCTTCTTTCCCATCGCCACGTCCGGATCATGCATGAGCAGCACGAAAGTGACCGTGCCGGCGGGTACGTTCTTCCATTCCAGCTTGGGCGAGACCGGGTTGCGGTCGGCTTGGGTGAATTTGTTGGGGATTACGGCGCCGTCCTCGAAATCCGGTGAGCTGAGAGCCAAGCCGGGAGGTGCGGGTCCACGGCCTCTTCCACCGCCGGGGGGCGGTCCTTGTCCGTAAGCTGAGCCGATGCCGGCTGCCAGCAGAATTCCGATTGCGATTGTTTGGGTAGTTCTCATTGGTTCGTTATTTTCCTTCCCTGCGTTCGATCAGCATATCAAAGGACCGAGCGCCGGGCGGAAGCCCGGCGGCAGGGCCGAAGCCCTGGCCCCACAAGAGGCTAGTGGTGGCCGGCCGCGCTGATCCGGATGCGCTCCTTCGGCGCTTCCACAGGTGGTTTTCGCGCCATCGCCTTTTCCGATATTCGCGACCGGACTTCCGCCTGTTGCCGTGCGGTCGACTGCGCACGCTCTTTGAACTCGGGAAGCACTTCGCGTGAAAACAATTCGATCGACGAGCACAGCAACTCATGCGGAATTTTTCCCGCCTGCGAGATGCAGATCACCTGGTCGATTCCCACGCCTTCGAACTCCCGCAAACGGGTGCGGAGCATTTCCGGCGTTCCGACACAATCCTGAATGCGGCCTTCGGGCATGGCAAACTCGTGCGGATGGTTCTTGTATTCGTCCCAGATATCGGTCCTCGCGGGCTCGTGCTCTCCGAAGAAGCTGTAATGTCCCAGGCCGTAGACGAAGAATCCGTAGCTTTCCATACCGACCTGTTCCATGCGCTTTTCGTCCCTGTCGCACAGAAACGGGCACGCAATGGCAAATTGCGGATTCACCGCATACCCGATCGGCTCGCACTCGTTTTCGATGGTCCAGTAGTAATCCCTGACCCACTGCCGAGCCTGCTCGGGACCGACGAAGGAAAAAGTCAGAGCCCCGACCCCCAGGCGCGCGGCCTGCAGGATCGACTCGCGACGAGAACATGCCATCCAGAGCGGCGGATGCGGCTTTTGCAGGGGCTTGGGCACGACATTCCGCTGCGGCATCTTGAGATATTTGCTCTCGTAACCGGTGAACGGCTCCTCCACCATCATGCGGATCGCGATCCGCATTCCTTCGATAAACATCTCCTTTTTCGCGTCTTGCGGGACGTTGAAGCCGCCCAGTTCCGTCTCCGTCGCGCCGGCGCCCGCGCCGAAATCGCAGCGCCCATCGCTGATCAAATCGAGCGTGGCAATGCGTTCGGCAACCCGCGCGGGATGATTGATGTACGGAGGCATCTGGACGATGCCGTGACCGATGCGAAGATTCTTCGTACGCTGGCTGCATGCGGCCAGGAACACTTCGGGCGCGGACGAATGCGCGTACTCCTCGAGGAAGTGGTGTTCGGTGGCCCACACGTAGTCGAAGCCCATGCGGTCGGAGAGTTCCACCTGGTCCAGTGCGTTCTTGAGCAGCGTGTGCTCCGATTTTTCCGCCCAGGGCCGCGGGTGCTGCAGTTCGTAAAATCCGCCAAATTTCATGCGGCGAAGGTATCACGTTGGGCCTGAATGCGTCAAATCGAGCGATGATCGCGCAGTCCGCTCGTATCCGTTGTGCGCGATTCAAATATCATTACCCATATGACGGAAAAACTGGCAATTCGGGAAGTGGTCGAAAATTGGGTCTTGTGGCGCGACGCGGGCGACTGGGAACGATTCCGCACCGTTTGGACGGAAGATGGCCACATGATGGCGACGTGGTTCCAGGGTTCGGCCGCGGACTTCATCAAGGTCAGCATCGAGGGCTGGAACAAAGGTGTCAGCATTCTCCACTTTCTGGGGGGAACGTCGATCGATGTCGCCGGCGACCGGGCGATTTCTCAGACGAAGATGACCATTTCGCAGCGCGCCAAAGTGGAAGAGCACATGGTGGATGTTGTCTGCACGGGCCGCTTTTATGATTTTTTCGAAAAGCGCAACGGCCGTTGGGCGATCGTGTTACGCCAGCCGATCTACGAGAAGGACCGCATGGACGCGATCGATCCGGATCCTGCCAGGCCGCTCAGGCTGGACGAGAAGATCCTGCAGCAGTTTCCGGAAGGCTATCGCCATTTGGCATATCTGCAGACCAGGATCGGCTATAAGGTGAAGACGGACATGCCGGGTCTTAAAGGCCCGGAAGTGGAAGCGCTTTACGCCCGCGGAAAGAAATGGCTCGACGGCGAATTGAAATAACTGCTAGACTGGATGATGTATTTGATTGTCGCCTCAATTTAGGCACGAGTTTTTCTCGCCCACCCGAATTCCTCCGCTCTCAAATCCGGAAAGAAGAATAAATGAAGAATATTTTTGTAGGAAATCTCAGTTTCAATTCGAGCGAACAGGACATCCGTGCGCTGTTCGAGGCCTATGGCACGGTCGACCGTGTCAGCATCGTTACCGACCGCGACTCAGGGCAACCCAGAGGCTTCGGATTTGTCGAAATGAGTAACAACGCGGAAGGCGACCGGGCGATTGCCGCGGTTAACGGTCATGAAGTCGGCGGCAGAGCGCTGAATGTCAACGAAGCTCGTCCGAAAGGCGACGGCGGCGGTTCGGGCCGCAAATCCAACCGCTGGTAGGCACGCCTGCCGAAGGAGCCGATTCATGAAGACGATCGTGATTCTGGATGACGAGCCTGGCAGCGTTCAGGGCATGGAAGGGATTTTACAGCGGCACGGTTTCGTGGTCTTTCCGGTAGCTACCGCAAAGGAGGCCGCGGCAATCGCGGGGCGCCCGGATATCAGCGTCGATCTTCTGATAGCGGGCCTTACTCTGCCGGGAAACACGACTGCGAAGGAGTTGCACGAGTCCTGCCCGGAAATTCCGATGCTTCTCTTGTCCGAATCGCCGCTGGAGCAATGGCCAGAAGACGAGTTTCTCTATTTCAAATCGCTCGCGAGCCGCACAGACTTCCTGCGGAAACCGCTCAAGGCAGCCGCATTTGTCTCCAGAATTAATTCACTCCTGTACAACAGCACCTACACCGCCGGACGGCAGATCTTCGAGGCTGCCGCGGCACTTCGGCCGCGGCAGGTCCAGGAAGTCGCATGACCGGCGGTCAAACCGATTCCATCTCAGTAACGCACTTCCGAGCCGCGCGCGCAGCAAGCGGTGTTCTTACTTGCCCGCTTTGAGTTCGGCGTAAACCTGACCAATGAAGCGCTCGCCGGTGGTGCCGACGCCTGGAACTTTAGCGTCATAATCCGCCGTGGGCTTCGCGGCCACCACTTCCGGCAGGGTCTTGCCCTGCGAGACCATTGGGGCGATTTTGTCCCGAATGGCGACGATCATGTCGCGATGAGCGATGAGGCCGTTGCGATCGGTGATCGCGCCATGGCCGGGAACCACTTTCGTGGTGGCATTGCACAGGCTGATTGCTTTGTCGATCCCCGCTAGCATTCCCGGCAGGCTGCCGCCGTTGGCCCGATCGATGTTCGGGTAGCCCAGCGACCGGAAGTAATCGCCGATCATGATCACGTTGGCGTTCGGAAAATATACCAGCGTGTCTCCGTCGGTGTGGGCTTTCGGAATCGGAATCGCCTGAACATTTTCGCCATCCATGTGGAAAGTGATCGGGCTGTCGTAGGTGATGACGGGAAGCGCGGCAGCCGGAGCCGGAGTACCCGGAGCGCCGTTGGCCCCGGGCGCGGGATGCGCAAGCCGGTTGCGCAGTTCTTCGCGCGCAACGATCGTGACACCCATCTTGCCGAGATTCTCGTTGCCGCCCGTATGGTCGCCATGCACGTGTGTGTTGATGAGGAACTTGATGGGAGCGCTCGAGACCTGCTTGATGGCCGCCACAATTTTATCCGTCAACGGAGCGAACTGGCTGTCGACCATCAGAACACCATCGGGCCCGGTGAGCACTCCAATCGCGCCGCCCTGCCCGTTGAGCACATAGAAATTGGGGGCGAGCTTTACGGTTTCGATCTGAACTTTACTGTAGTCGACGGGTGCCTGACCTAAGGCGTTGCCGACCAGCGTCAATGCGGCTAATGTCGAGAGTATTGATAGTTTCATTGTTTTGTCTCCTTTATCACCTGTATCAGGATTAGTTTAATGCAGTCGTGACTAGAATGGGCTCATGCTTCCCCAAAACTGCCGGGCGTTGGTCCTGGCCGGTGTGCTGACTGCAGTGGCATTTGCCCAGGACGTCATGGTGTTTACGGATGGGGAAAGGCTGGTGGGAAAGTTCCTGCGGTCGAACGGTGCGTCGGCTGTGTTCAGGAGCGACGCGATCGGCGAAATCACGGTCGACTGGAGCAAGGTCAAAGAATTACAATCCACGCAGGCATTCGCGGTGATTCCGAAAAACGTGGTTCTGAAGAGGAACGCGGATATTTCGAACGTTCCCGAGGGGACAATCGCGGTCGCCGATCAGAAGATCACAGTAACCCCGGCCCCCGGACAGTCCAATGCCCAGCCCAATGGGCAACCGCAAACCATCGCTGTTGCGGACGCGGATCATGTGATCGAGAAGACGGTCTTCGACAGCGAAATGCAGCACAATCCGAACTTTCTGTCGGACTGGGGCGGCACGGTCACGGCCGGTGGTTCCCTGGTCGAGGCAACTCAGCAAACAGAGACGTTCACCGGTGGGATCAACCTGGTGCGCCTGGTCCCGGACGCGGATTGGCTCCGCCGGAGGAATCGAACGACCGTAGTCTTCTCTACGTCTTATGGAACGCTCAAGCAGCCGGCAACTCCGACCGTGAAGACGGATATCTATCATGCTGGTGTCGAACGCGACGAATATTTGTAGGCCGCTTTCTTCGGTTTCGGACAAGCCGCATTCGATCACAACTTCTCGCAGGGTCTGGATCTGCAGCAGACGTACGCAGGCGGAATCGGCTGGAGCGTTATCAAGCGGGCCAATGAGGGCCTGGACCTCAAAGCCGGATTTACGTACGTGCGGCAGAGTTTCACGCTGGCTTCCGCCAATCAGAATCTGGTGGGGTCGACGTTTGAAGAAGATTTCCAGCGCGGCTTATGGCGCGGCACGAAGTTCACCGAGCAATTGATCGTCATGCCGGCGTGGAACAACTTGAATGCGATCACCGCCTCCGGCAACGCGGCATTAACGATGCCCGTCTACAAGCGGATGAATTTCACGCTGGGGACCATCGAGAACTATCTGCACGACCCGCCAACCGGATTCAGGAAGAATTCGTTTCAGGCGACGATGGGGTTGACGTACAGCCTGCGGTGAAATTCCTAAGCCGACGAGGGCGTCGGCTGCGGACCCGGGGGTCGCCCCACCATCGATAGAGACGATGGGGCAGGGGGAAGAAACCCTCACCGCCGACTTTTTTGGCGGGTTACGCCCTCCGGCCCGAGGTTCAGGACCTTCATTCCGCACCACATAATCAGGATCAGTTTAATGCAGTGACGACCGGAATGGTGGCAACGCAACACATCCGGGCTCGCACAGCCTTTAGACTTGCTACAATGTAGCAAATGCGCAAAGCGTCCATCAGGGACCTGCATATCCATACGTCGGAACTGGTCCGTGAGGCAGGGAATGGCTGCGTTATCGTGATCGAGAGGCGGGGGGAGCCGGTAGCGGAGTTGCGTCCGTTGAAACAGGCCGAGGGGCCGACCCCGGAGGCCAAAAGACGGATTTGGAAGCAGATGGAAAAGGTCTGGGCGAAAATCCCGCCGGTTCCCGATAGTGGCCGGATCATTGAAGAAGACCGCTCCCGCTAACGTGTATCTCGATACGGCTTACATCGTCAAATACTATCTCAACGAACCAAAGTCCACTGCGGTTCGCGCGTTAATCAAGGACGCTTCCGTCGTGTATTCGTCGCTCTGGGCACTGGCGGAAGTCCAGTGTGTCTTCCACCGGCAGATGCGGGAGGGCGCGATTACGGCGAACGCGGCTATCGACCTGGCCCGGCTCTTCCTTGAGCACGCGGCGGAGCGATTGTGGAATTTCATCCCTGTGAGTGAGGCGCTGCTCAGACGCGCGGGCACGAGCGTGATTTCGGCTCCGCCGGGTTTGTTTCTGCGCACTGCCGATGCTGTCCATTTGACAACCGCGAAGGACTTGGGCGAGAGGGAAGTGTGGACGAGCGACCGCCACATGCTGAGCGCGGCGCCGCAATTCGGCTTGATTGGACGAAGTGTCTGAGTTTCAACTGCCGGCTTTTTTCCCGGCCCGGACCAGTTGCTCGATGTTCACGAAGTCGGTCGGATAGTTGCCGGTGTAACAGGCGTAGCAGTATTCACCGCGATCGTCCGCGACCGATTCCCGCAGTCCATGCATGGAGAGATAGGCGAGCGAGTCGGCCTCGATGAAGCGGCGGATTTCTTCGATTGTATTGTTCGCCGCGATCAGTTCGCTCTTGTTCGGCGTGTCCACGCCATAAAAACACGGCGAGATAGTGGGTGGGCAG
>Ga0181530_10003401_pt1 | contig 17800 bp, 14 predicted proteins | sample PEATcosm2014_Bin_42_FD_119769 | JGI IMG/M metagenome (GOLD analysis project Ga0181530, IMG submission 119769) | Peatland microbial communities from MTU Mesocosm Facility, Houghton, MI, USA - PEATcosm2014_Bin10_60_metaG | ecosystem: Environmental > Terrestrial > Soil > Wetlands > Peat | place... | reverse complement strand
TGCAGCATGGTGCTCTTGAGCAGGCCAAGCTGGGGGCGCACTTCGCGGCGCTCGAGAACGCCGAGGGCGCGCTCCACCAGCGGCATGGCTTGGGCCAGATCGAGGGCCACGCGCTTGTGCTGCTGCTGGCGCGGCGGTTGTTGCTGCTGCTGCTGCGGGGGACGATCGCCATAGGGCTGCGGCGACGCCTGCGGCTGTTGAGCCGGCTGCGGCGGCTGTTGAGCCGGTTGCGGCTGCGGCTGCGGCTGGTGCTGCTGGGAGCTGGGACGAGTGCGCGGCTCGTCGATGATGGATTCGTAGGCGACGAATTCGTGGCAGTTCTTTTGCAAAATGGTGCTGGTGAAGGCCCGGCCGCCCACCACGAAAATGCGCTTATCGTACTGCTTGAGCTTGTTAACGAGGGCGATGAAATCGCTATCGCCGGAGACAATCGCAAACGCGTTGATGTGATCGTGCGTGAACGCCATTTCCAGGGCGTCCAGCGCGAGGTTGATATCGGCGCCGTTTTTGTCGCCGCGGGGCGACGGATCGCGCTGCACCATCTGTACTGCGTGCTCGGAGAGTGCGCGCGTGGCGGATTCCTGCCGCCCCCAGTTGGCGTAAGCGAACTTGGTGACGATTTCGCCGCGTTCCTTGAGCGCGTCCAAAACCGCAGCCACGTCAAACTCGCGGTGCAGCGTGGACTTCACTCCGATTTCGATATTGTCGAAATCGATGAACACGGCGATCTTCAATTTCTGTTCCATGTTGTAATCCTTAAAACCGGCGTTCGGAGCAGCGGACCGGAAGGTGCGCCGCGCCGTGGAGCGCCGGGGGTACCGCTCGGGGACCGCGGGATCCGTGGGCGGTAGATCAGTGGCCATTAGCCTAAGCGTAGTTTATCCTAAATTGGCGCACGGGGTTAGCCCATCCGCCGCAATCTCGCGGTCAGCGCCGCGCCGCTCGAAAATTCCTGTTGAAGTTGCCGGGTTCTTAGATTCTCGCGCATATGCTCGAGTTTTTGTATATAGGCGGCCAGAGCGCGGTCGATGCACTCGGTGTTGGTGGCGACGATATCGCGCCACAGCTCGTAGGAACTGGCTGCCAGGCGGGTCATATCGGCCAGGCCGGGGCCGGCGACATCGATGCGGGCGGCAGGCTGAAGGTTCTCGGCGATGGTGGCGGCGAGAGCGGTCGAGGCCAGTTGGGGGAGATGGGATGTGAGGGCCACGACGCGGTCGTGCTCCGCGGGATCCATCCAGATGGGGCGCGCGCCGATCTGGTGCAGCCAGTGCACGAATTGCTTGACGGACGGGGCCTCGAGATCGGCGGGATCTTCGGGTGTGAGCACCCAGGCGCAGCCTTGGAAAAGAGAGGCTTCGGCGGCGGCGGCGCCGCGCTTTTCCTTGCCGGCCATGGGATGGCCTCCCAGGAAGCGGCCGCGGCGAATGGTCCGCAGGCCGAGATCGGCGATTTCGCACTTGGTGCTGCCGGCATCGGTGACCAGCGCGCCGGGCTTGAGGAGGGGATCGAGGCGGCGGAGCGTATCGAGGATGCGGCCGATCGGTTGGGCGAGAAAAACCAGATCGGCATCGGCGACGGCTTCGGCAAGCGGAGCGGCGCGATCGATGGCGCCCGCGGCCAGGGCGGCAGCGGCCGCCGGCGGAGAGCTGACGCCGACGATGGGACCGGTGAAACCGGCGCGGCGCAGGGCGAGCCCGAAGGAGGAGCCGATCAGGCCGGCGCCGACGATGGTGAGGGTGTGGTCAGGCATGCGGATGGGCGAGGCTCCGGTCCACGGCGCCGGCGATTTGGCGGAGTTGCGCCATCAGTTCTTCAAATTGCCCGGGATCCAGCGATTGGGCGCCGTCGCTGAGGGCGTGGTCGGGATCGGGGTGGACTTCGATCAGCAAGCCGTCGGCGCCGGCAGCCACGGCGGCGCGAGCCATGGGAGGCACCTTGTCGCGGCGGCCGGTGGCGTGCGAAGGGTCGGCGACGATGGGTAGGTGGGAAAGTTTCTTCACTACCGGGATGGCGGAGATATCCATGGTGTAGCGGGTGTAAGTTTCGAAGGTGCGGATGCCGCGTTCACAGAGAATGACGTCGTAATTGCCGCCGGAGAGAATCTGTTCGGCGCTCAGGAGCAACTCTTCGATGGTAGCGGAAATGCCGCGTTTGAGGAGGACCGGTTTGCGCTGCGCGCCCAGCTCGCGCAGGAGATCGAGGTTCTGCATATTGCGCGCGCCCACCTGCAGGATATCGGCGTAGCGCGAGACGAGAGGGATCTGCGAGGCGTCCAGCACCTCGCTGACGACTAAGAGACGCTGGCGATCGGCGGCCTGCCGCAGCAGTTGGAGGCGCTCTTCGCCGGCCGCGGCGCCGCGCAGGACCTGGGCGCCGCCGGCCGCGGCAATCTGCGCGCAGCGCTCGATCTGCTCCGCGCTTTCGACGGTGGCCGGGCCGGCCATGACCACGATGCGCGGGCCGCCGATTTCCACCTGCCCGACTTTGACGACCGTGCCGGCGGGGCGGAAAGTGCGGCTGGCCAGCTTATAGGGCGAGACGATGCGGTGGGCTTCCTTGACGCCCGCCATGACCTCGAAGACTTCCAGATCGAACTCCGGCTTGCCGCCTACGCCGCCGAGGACCGTGTGAATGACGCCGGTGGAGCGATGAACGTTGAAGCCCATATCGATCATGCGGTCGATGACCGACTGGATTTCGAGCTCGGTGGCGTCCTTTTGCATGACGATCAGCATGGGTTACGCTCCCTCGCTTTCCATTTTGGCGCGCTGGATGGAGCGCATCTCGTCGATGATGCGCTCGAAGATGCGCTTGACGGCGTCCGCGGCGAGCGGGCCTTGATTGCAGGCGGTAATGTTGGCGAAGACCTGGTCTTCGCGCTTGGGCTCGTAAACCGGCAGCCGGACTTCGCGTTTGACGCGTCCGATATCGTGAACCACGGCGGTGCGTTCGTTGAGCAGGGCGACCAGGCGGCGATCGACATCATCTACCATTACGCGGAATTCCTCGAGTTTCTGGCGAGCTTCGTCTTCGGTCATGCTCCGGCACCAAATCCATGTTTCAATTCCCGGGTGAAGGATTCCAGTTGTATTTCGAGCGAAGGATTGTCGAGATTGCGCTCGATCAGGTGGACGAAGGCGCTGCCCACAACCACGGCTTCCACCTGGCGGCCCAGCTCGGCAACGTGCTCGGGGCGGGAAATGCCGAAGCCCACGGCGAGCGGCAGATCGGTGATCTCGCGCATCGAGCGAACCAGCGGGCCGACCGCCGCGGAGAGCGAATCGCGTTCGCCGGTGACGCCCGTGCGCGAGACCAGATAAGCGAAGCCGGTGGAGTATTCGGCGACCAGTTTCAAACGGCGCGGCGTGCTGGTGGGAGCGGCCAGAAAAACCGTATCGAGGCCATGGCGGTGCATGGCGCCGGCGTAGTCGTGGGCTTCTTCGACGGAAGCATCGGTGAGGAGGCAGCCATCGATTCCGCGGGCGGCGGCATCGGCGGCCAGCTTTTCCAGGCCGTAGCGGACCACCGGGTTGAGATAGGTGAACAGGAGTAGCGGGACTTCGCTGGTTTCGCGAATGCGGGCGGCGATTTCGAGTACGGTCTTCAGGCTGGTGCCGGCCCTGAGAGCGCGCTCGCCGCCGCGCTGGATCACGGGACCGTCGGCTATGGGGTCGGAGAAGGGCACGCCCAGCTCGATCAGATCGGCGCCGCCGCGCACCAGGGCTTCCACCAGCGCGGGAGTGCGATCCGGGCGGGGATCGCCGGCGGTGAGGTAGGCGATGAGGCCCTTGCGGCCATGGCGCTTGAGATTTTCGAAGAGGCGGCCGATGCGCGTCATTGCCCGTCCAGGTCCTTCAGGTTTTCGCGATAGATATCGATGTCTTTGTCGCCGCGGCCGGAGAGGTTGACGAGGAAGATCCGGCCGGCGGCGGCGGGAGCGCGCCTGACGGCTTCGGCGATGGCGTGGGAGCTTTCGAGCGCGGGAATAATGCCCTCGGTGCGCGAGAGAAGCACCGCGGCGTCGAGCGCTTCGGAATCGGAAGCGGCCACGTATTGGGCGCGCTGGAGATCGTGCAGGCGCGCGTGTTCGGGGCCGATCATGGGGTAATCGAGACCGGCGGAAACCGAGTGAGTGAGCGCGATCTGGCCGTTTTCGTCCTGCAGCACGTAGCTGTATGCGCCTTGCAGAACGCCCGGCGCGCCGCCGCGGAAACGCGCGGCGTGATCGCCCACGGCATTGCCGCGGCCGCCGGCTTCGATGCCGATCAATTGTACGGCGGTGTCCGGAATGAAGGCGTGGAAAATGCCGATGGCGTTGCTGCCGCCGCCCACGCAGGCGAAGACCGCATCGGGCAGGCGGCCGGCGCGTTCCAGAATTTGCGCGCGCGCTTCTTCCCCGATCACCTTTTGAAAATCGCGCACCATCATGGGGTAGGGATGGGAGCCGAGAGCCGAGCCGAGCAGGTAGTAAGTATCGGCGACGTTGGTGACCCAATCGCGCATGGCTTCGCTGATGGCGTCTTTGAGCGTGCGGCTGCCGGCCGTGACGGGAACGACTTTCGCGCCCAGGAGACGCATGCGGAAAACGTTCAGGCGCTGGCGGCGCATGTCCTCTTCGCCCATGTAGACGATGCACTCGAGGCCGAACAGGGCGCAGGCGGTCGCGGTGGCGACGCCGTGCTGGCCGGCGCCGGTTTCGGCGATGATGCGCCGCTTGCCCATGCGGCGGGCGAGCAGCGCCTGGCCCAGGCTGTTATTGATCTTGTGCGCGCCGGTGTGCAGCAGGTCTTCGCGCTTGAGCCAGATTTGCGCGCCGCCCAGAGATTCGCTGAGGCGGCGCGCGAAGGAGAGCGCGGTGGGACGGCCGGCGTAATTGTGGAGCAGGTCGGCGAGCTCGGCTTGAAAAGCGGGATCTTCGCGGGCAGCCAGGTAGGCGGCTTCCAGCTCCTCGATGGGAGCCATGAGGACTTCGGGGACATAGCGTCCGCCATAGGGTCCGAAGTGGCCGCCGGCGTCGGGTTGGGAGTAGCGCCGCCGTTCTGGACCGGCGGTTGTTTCGCTCATCGGAGCGCCTCCCGGGCGGCTTGCAGAAATTCCCTCATCTTCCGGTGGTCCTTTTTCCCGGGCGACGATTCGATTTTGGAGCAGGCGTCGACCCCCCAGGGATGGGCGAGCTTCACGGCGCGGGCGACGTTGGAAGCATCCAGGCCGCCGGCCAGGATGATGCGCTTGCGGAGTGCGCTGGCGACGGTCCAATCGAAGGCGAGGCCGGCGCCGCCGTAGAGTTCGGCGGCGGGGCCATCCAGCAGGATGGCCTCGGCGGGGCAGCTTTCGAAGGGCGTGAAATCGAAGCCGGCAGTCACGCGGGCGGCTTTCCAGACGGGCAGCGTGGCGGGATAGTCGGCGGGCGATTCGTCGCCGTGAAGCTGCGCGACGTCCAGCGCGGCCACGCGGGCGACCTGTTCCACATGGGCGCGCGGTTCGTTGACGAATACCCCCACGCGCCAAATGCCGGCGGCCGTGGCGATGGCGCAGGCTCGCTCGGGAGCGATGTAGCGCGGGCTGCGCGGATAGAAGTTGAAGCCGATGGCGCCGGCGCCGGCATCCATGGCGGCCTGCGCGTCTTCGGGATTGGTGATGCCGCAGATCTTGAGCATCATGACGCGGCCAACTTGCCCAGCGCGGCGGCGGGGTCCGGCGAGCGCATGAGGTGCTCGCCGACCAGAAATGCGGAATAGCCGGCGGCGCGCAGCAGGGCGATATCGCGGGCGTCGCGGATGCCGCTTTCGCTCACCGCGATGGCGCCGGCGGGCATGTGCGGGGCGAGCGCGAGAGAAGTTTCCAGGGTGACTTCGAAAGTCGAGAGATTGCGATTGTTGACGCCGATGAGATCGGCGCCGGCGGCGATCGCGATATCGAGCTCCGCGCGGTTGTGCACTTCCACCAGAGCGGCCATGCGGAACCGCGCGGCGGCTTCGCGGAAATCGCGGATTTCGCGCTCCGTGAGGATGGCGGCAATTAACAGGATGGCGTCGGCGCCATGCGCGGCGGCTTCCAGGACGTGCTGGGGCGCGATTGTAAAATCCTTGCGGAGGACCGGGAGATGGGTGGCGGCGCGGGCGCGGCGCAGGTCGTCGAGGCTGCCTTGAAAGAAGGATTCGTCGGTGAGAACGGAAAGCGCCGCGGCCCCTCCGGCGGCGTATTGCGCGGCGATGCGGGCGGGATCGAATTCGCCGGCGAGGAGGCCTTTGCTGGGGGAAGCTTTTTTGATTTCGGCGATGATGGCGGGGCTGTGGGCGGAGAGAGCGGCGCGGAAATCGCGGCGCGTGGAGAGGCAGCGCGCGGCGTCACGCTCCCAGGTGGATGTGTCGGCGGGGCGGGCGAGTTCGTCGCGCTTTTTGGCGACAATACGGGCCAGGATGTCTGGAACGGTTTCTAGCAAGGGTGAACTTTTATGGTAACAGACGGGGGGGGACCAGTAATCTGGTTCTTGGTCCGGACGGCGCCTCAAACTGGAATAGCGGATGTTTCGCCGCGGCCCCGCGTCTCTCCGGTGAAATTCTTTTCCTCTCCGCTACCATGGAAACAGCATGATTGACTGGAAGCAGGATCCGCACCGGCGCTTGAACCGGTTGACGAATGAGTGGGTGCTGGTTTCGCCGCACCGCACGCAGCGGCCCTGGCAGGGGCAGGTGGAAACGACGGATGCGGCGCCGCAGCCCGAGTATGACCCGGAGTGCTATCTGTGTCCGGGGAATGCGCGCGCGGGCGGGGTGCGGAATCCGGCGTATGCCTCGACGTTCGTGTTCGAGAACGATTTTGCGGCCTTGAAACCGGGCACCCGCCCGGAACGCTTCGCGGATGGGCTGCTGCTGGCGGAAGGGGAGCCGGGGATCTGCCGGGTGGTCTGTTTTTCGCCGAAACACAATTTGACGATCGCCAATATGCAGCCGGCGGAGCTGCGCCGGGTGGTGGACGAATGGGCGGCGCAGTACCAGGATTTGGGCGCGCGGGATTTCATCCACTACGTGCAGATCTTCGAAAATCGCGGAGCCATGATGGGGGCCAGCAATCCGCATCCGCACTGCCAGATCTGGGCGAGCTACTCGGTGCCCAACGAAGTGGCGAAAGAGCAGCGCGCGCAGGCGGAATGGCTCGGCAAGCACGGGAGCTGTTTGCTGTGCGACTACGCGCAAATGGAAGCCGTAAAGCGCGTCCGCGTGGTGGAGGAGAACGCGCATTTTCTGACGGTGGTGCCGTTCTGGGCCGTGTGGCCGTTCGAAACCATGGTGATTTCGAAGAGGCACGTGGCATCGCTCGATGCGCTGGCGGGCGAGGAGCGGGACGCGCTGGCGGAAATTCTGCAGCGCGCCACCGCGCGCTTCGACCGCCTGTTCCATGTATCGTTCCCTTATTCGATGGGGTTTCACCAGCGGCCCACGGATGGCGAGGCGCACCCGGAGTGGCACCTGCACGCGCATTTTTATCCGCCGCTGCTGCGCTCGGCGACGGTGCGAAAGTTCCTGGTGGGGTATGAAATGCTGGCGATGCCGCAGCGCGATATTACGGCGGAGGCGGCGGCACAGCGATTGCGGGAAGTGTAGCTACTCATAGCGCAGTTGCCCAGTGCGCCAGCAGCAGTCCAGCCATGCCGCCGGCGAACGGTTGCAGCAAGCTCTCGGACCGGATGGGTAGAATGTCAAGGGGAAGGGTGGGACAGGCGGGCGCGCCCGCCTGTCCTGCCGTTTAAAACACGAAGCGGCCGCCGAGCTGGATGGTTCTCGGGCGGTTGGCCACCGACGTGATCGTGCCGAAGGCGCTGCTGGTCGCGCTCAGGCTGGGCGCGCTGAACGTCGGATGGTTGAGCATGTTGAAAAATTCGAACCGAAGCTGGAAGTAACTGCTTTCTTTGACCCTGATGTTCTTCAGGACCGAGGGATCCCACTCATTCAGGCCATCCTGCCGGATATTTGGGAACGTGGTCGAAAACGTCCGGATGTGATAGGAGAACGTGTTGGACGAGTTGGTCACGAATAGCGCGTTGTTGAAAGCCGAAAGCGCCACGCCGCCGGTCGTGGTGTTGGCCTGGCGGTTGTCGTAGCTGGCGGCCAGCGCGCCGGGGCCGCCGAAGTAGACGTAGTCGCCCGGAGTGGTGGTGCTGCCGTTGACCCACACCAGCGGGGCGCCGACCTGGAAGTTATACAGGCTGGTGACCGTCCATCCGCCGATGGCTGCGTCCAACCAGCGCGAGTGGATGTTCATCGCACGGCCGTGCCCCACCGGCAGGGCGTAACTGAAGGCCACGACGAAGCGCTGCGGATGATCGAAGGGCGAAACGCGCTTTTCCGGAACCGGATCGGTGGCGTTGAGCCAGGAATCCTGCTCGATGAGCTTGGAGAAGGCGTAGTTGGCGGTGACGAAGAGGCCATGCGAGAAGCGCTGCTGCAAGCGCAGGTTCAGGCTCTGGAAGAACGAGCGGCCGAGGTCGAGGTCCTGTTCGATAACACCGCTGCTGCCGCTCCACCCGCTGGCGCCCGTGCCCGCTGGGAACTCCGGATAGGGAACCAGCAGGTTGACCAGCGCGGTGGTCGATCCGTTCTGGCTGCTGCTATTGGGAAGCAGCCCGACGAACGGATTCGGGACGGTGCCGCTGAGGGTCGAGTTCACGGCCGTGTCGCGCACCTGAAGCGTGCTCATGTATTGAGCGGGGAGGTAGTTGAGCTGGGTGACGGTGATGGGTATGTGCACGGAGTGGTTGCCAATATAAACCACTTCCACCAGCGTGTTTTTCCAGAAGGTATGCTCCACGCCGAGATCCCAACGGAGCGAATACGGGTTTTTCATTTCCGGATTCAGGAAATTGACGTACTGCCCAAGGAAAGTGGACAGACCTTGCGAGGAGCCCGTGGGAGCGACTAACCCGCTCGGGAACGGATTGCTCAAGGTGGTCGCCGGCGTAAGGTCGTTGTTATTGGTGACCACCATCTGGGTGGTTTGGCTGAACCCCTCCTGCGTCAGGATCGGGCTGGTGGAGTAAGCGCCCGTGATGGCCAGGCTGGCGATGGTGACGGGAGCGACGAACATTCCGAATCCGCCGCGGATCACGGTGTTGCCGTGAAACACGCTGGGACTCCAGGCGAAGCCCACGCGCGGGCTTAGCAGATGAGAGGTGTTCTGGTAAATGGCGTTGTTGCTCGGGCTGGCGAATTCCAGGCCGCCGAGCACGTTGAACTGGTTCGCCGGGATCTCCGAAATGGGGTTTTTACCGTAAGCGGCAATGGCTTGGGCGGCGATGGGGCTCTGCGCGGTGTAATCGAAGCCATCCACGCTGCGGCCGTATTTTTCATGCACCGCGCCATCGTGATCGAAGTGCAGGCCGATGTTGATGGTGAGGGTTCTGGTGGCGCGCCAGTCGTCCTGGATGAAGGGCGCGGCGTAATAGGAATAGAACGACCCGTAGCTTTCCAGGTCGTACGAACCGCTGGCCGGCAGACCCAGCAGGAGCGAGGCAAGGTCCTGTCCTTGGGCCACGGTGCTGGAAGCGCTGCTGGAAGAGCGGTCCCAGACGTTACTGGCGAAGCTGAACGTTCCGGTCGAATTGCCATAGGTGATGAAGTTCATACGGTATTGGCGAAGATCGGCGCCGAACTTGAGCGTGTGATTTCCAACCACCTTGATCACATCCCCGAAAATCTGGAAGGATTGCGACGGCCAGTTGCTGGCGCCGCTGCCCGCCAGGCTTTGGAACGTGCTCAGCGAGGCGCCCGGCATCTGGAGGTACTGCGAATCGCCGGCGATGTAGGAGGGGAAACCTAACGACGTGGGGTTGAAGCCCGAGCTGGGCAGCGCATGGATCTCGGCCAGACGGGAGAAATTCACACGAATATCGGCCACGGTCGTTGGATTGATCGTGTAAATTTCGTCGGCGCTGGCTCCCAGCGGGTTGCGGTGTAGCAGCGAGCCCTCGGCAGGATTGCCGAAATACTCGTTTTTGCTCTGCGTTTCGGCGGCATTGCGGACGTTAAAAGACAGCCGGCTGTGCTCGCTCATGTTGTAGTCCAGCCGGCCCAGCTCGTTATTGTAGTTGTCAAGGGTGGTGGCGGGGCTCGAATAATTGTCCACGCCCAGCGCGGAAACTCCCACGGTTACGTTCGGTTCCGGGTAGAACTTCATATACGCGAGGGCGATGGGGTTGAGCTCGCTGGTGGGGATAATGTTGTTAGGGAAGGGAGAGCGGGTCACAGTGGTGCCGCTCAGCACGCCCGAGGCCGGATCGTAAATCTGGTACTGCGAACCGGAGGCCAGCAGGGCGGAAAAATTGCCTTGTTTCTCGGCGTCCGTCGGCACGGTCAAAAAGGTCGGATTGGGCTGCGCGTCCTTGAGTCCTTCATAAGCGAAAAACCAGAACAGCTTGTTGCGTCCGTTGAGTTTGGGCAGCACTACCGGGCCGCCGGCGGTTACGCCCCACTGGTTGAAGTGGGTGATTTGCAGGGGCTCACCGCTGCGGTTGCGGAAAAAATCGTTAGCGATCATGTCGGAGGGTTGGTCGTACTCCCATGCCGAACCGTGCAGGCCGTTGGTGCCGGATTTCAAAATCTGGTTCATGGTGCCGCCTCCGGTGTGGCCGAAGGATGCATCCGAATCGAAGGCCTTCACCTGGACCTCCTGCACGGCGTCGCGCGGCGGATTGTAAGCGGCGCGGCCGTCCCAGGTTGCGTCCGGAACGCCGTCCACCAGCAGTTCGCTGGTCTGGGAGGGCGTGCCGGCGACGCTAAAAGCGGCCGGCCCACCGAGATCGAAGGGGTGGACCAGCGTGGGGGTGCCGGTGGCCACCACCCCAATCGCCAGTTGCGCCAGCATCAGCGGCGTGCCGCCGTTCAAGGGGATATCCTCCACCTCTTTGGTGGTAATGGCCTCCCCGACGGAAGCGTTATCGGTATTCAGCAACGACGCATCGGCGCTCACTTCCACGGACTGCGTGACCTCACCGACCGCAAGGTGAATATCGATGACGGGGTGTTCGCCGGCGCCCAGGTTAATATCCTTTTGGACGGCTTCCTTGAAACCCTGGAACTGCGCGCTGAGATCGTAAACTCCGGGCGCGAGAAAGGGAATACTGTATTTGCCGGTGGAATCGGTGACCGTTGGGGTCTTGGCGCCCGTGCGAGTTTCCGTGGCAATGACTTTGGCGCCCGACACGGCAGCCCCACTGGGGTCCATGACGACGCCGCTGATGGTTGAGCGGAATTCCTGACAGAACGCCGCGAGTGGAACAAGCAATGCAACAACAGCTACTCGGCTGACTTTCATATCAACTCCTGAAGCAGTTTTCTAGCGTGCCGGTAAGGGCACGAACTTTTCTTTGCAGGCTCCGAGAATTCCTTTGCCTGCGTTTCCCGTGATCACTACGCCCTCTCCCGAAGGGCGGAAATTCACCGGACCCGGACCCAGGGTGACGGCGGAATATTGCGAAACTATCTTCATTTTAGACGGATCGGCCAGCGTTACACCGTCAAAAACGATACCGAGGGGGTATTTCGGGCTATACCCGTCCAGCGTGATTTTGCCGCCATCGAAAATCCGGACGTCGTGCAGAACAATACCGGTGAACAAGGGGATGCGATTGGTTTCCTTGCCCGAGTACGAGTAATGGGTGTCCATGAAGATGGGGTTCTTGGTGTCGCGGATGCACACATCGTCGTAACGGATATCGTGCACCTCGCCGCCGCGGCTCTGGTTGCTCTTGATGCGGATGCCGTTATCGGCGCCATCGATGGAAAGATCCGTCACCAGCATGTGATTCACGCCGGCATAAGTTTCGCTGCCGATGGAAACGCCGTGGCCGGTGTAAAAGTGGTTGTGCGCAATGGTGATGTTGGTGGTGGGAGCGGCGCCGCCGCCTTTGATCGCCACCTGGTCGTCGCCCGCATGAATATAGGAATGCGTGATGGTAATGTTGGTCGACCCACTGCCCGGATCCACGCCATCCGTATTACGCGCGGTTTTGGGGGTGTCGATGACAATGCCCCAAACGGTGAAGCCGTTGCCGCCGTTATAGGAGACGTGGAAGTTAGGCGAGTTTTTCAGCGTGATGCGGTACAGCGTGAAATTGTCGGCGTGGTTCAGAACCAGGATGCGCGGGCAGTTCTGATTGCGGTTATCGACTTTGGCTTGCTGCGCCAGGTCCCACCAGGAGACGTTCTGGCCGAGGAGTTTGGCGCCGCCGCGGCCGTCGATTACGCCATCGCCCATAACGGCGGCTCCGGAAATGTCATGGCCGCCGATAAGCGGTTTGCAGCCGCGCCCCTGTTCGCTTACCGTGCCGCAAACCCCCGGCGACACGTCGTAGAGGCGCGGGTCGCGCGAGCCGTACAGAATGGTTTGGGCGTCCACCAGGAGGGTGACGCCGGCGCGGAGTTCGAGCGGGCCGGAGAGAAAGGCGTGGAACGCCCCGTCGCTTTTTAGCTCGACGGCGCGGCCGGCCGGGCAATGGTCCAGAGCGTCCTGGATGCGGCGCGTATCGAGATTGCCTTCCGCGGATTCGGGGAGCGGGGATGCCAGGCGCGCGGAGAGCACGGTGCGGGAGGGAGGGATGGCGGGCTCGCTGACGTGGCGCGTGTCCTGGGCTTGAAGCAGGGGGAAGGCGAGAGCCGCGGCTAACAGGATCTTCATTCGTGAACTCCGGTGGGATCCCAGCCATCGCTGCCGGCCAGGAATTTTTGCGGCGTGAAAGCGGCGGCTTGCGCGGCGGTCAATTGTCTGGAGTGGGGATCGCGGGCTTGCGGATTGGCGCCGGGGCCGGTGGATTGGTATTCGGCGTAAAAGACGGTGGGAAGCGAGGCCTTCCCGTTGTGCTCCCATTCGCTCCAGCCGGCGGGGACGATTTCGGCGGGCAGTTCGCTGTGCAGAAAAACCACCGAGGCGTAGGCGCGCCAGGGACGGCCCAGCCAGATTTTGGCGGCGCCGGCGGCGGCCGTGACCTTGCAATGGTCGAAAACGTAGCCGCTCTCTTCGTCCGCGTAATGCTTGCTCTGCGCGGTGAGCATCACGGTGGAGTGAGCCAGGGCATGAATTTCCGCGTGGTCGAAGAAAGCCAGGGCGTCGCCGAAGATGAAATCGACATTGCCTTCGATGTAGCAATCGGCGAAGTACTGGCGCGCGGGAACGCAGGGGCCCGCATCGGATTGGCAGCTCTGGCTGGCGGCGTAGAGGGTGTCCTGATAGCCCAGGAATCGCACGCGGCGGAAAACGGCGCGGTCGCCGGTCACTTTGACGGCCACGGCCTGGGAGCCTTCCTGGGTGAGCGGCTTATCGCGGCTGAAGCTATTCTCGAAAGTGAGATTTTCGGCGTGGAAATCCGTTCCGGAGATGGTGGCGCTGGCGGATTTGGTGGTGCCGCCGCCGGTCCCCGCGCTGAGGTCGTACGTCAGGACCACCTCCGCGGGCGTGGCGCCCAGGCCGCGCAGTCGAATGCCCGGTTTGGCGACGGCCAGGCGCTCGCGGTAGACGCCGGGACGAATACGAATAACGCCGCCGGCGGCCGGCGCGGCATCGATGGACGCCTGTACGCTGGTGAAATCGGCCGAGCCGTCGGCAGCCACGGTGACCGTCACGGCTGCGCCGGAAGCATATGCCGTAAGCGCTAACATCACAGCCAGCGGAGCGCGGCGAAGATCGTTACGGCGCGGCATGGTCAGACGCTCAGAAAGAGCGGCACAATGTGCCGCTCGTAAAGATTTTCCGTGACGTTGCGCGAGATGGAAGATTGGCACGCATCCAGCATCGCGGTATAGCGGTCTCCCAGTTTGGCGGCGATCTTGTAGCCCACGTGCAGCAACTGGCGGAAATTGGGATTGAAGAGCGGGTTCTTCCGGTCGTGGCGCAGCGCCGCCACGTACTGTTCGCTGCTCCAGCGGTTCACCGCGGCGGGCGCCGGCAGGGCTTGCGCATCGATATCGATGACGGCGGCGTAAGGGGCGCTCAATTCGTCCAGGTGATCGAAGGCCGCCGCGTAAATCTCTTTCGCCATGGCGAGTCCGTCGCCGCCGGCTTCGGCCAGCCCGATCAATTCCTCGAGCCAGGTGGTGCCGGCGGTTTTGACGTGGATGCCGGCGTCGAAACGCCGAACCGAGCGGCGAATGGGCGCGTAAATGGAAAACTTATCGCTGCCGGAATGGACGCTCAGCTTGAGGTTTCCCGGCAGGCTGTAGCGCTGGATGGCGCAAGCGATCACCGCCAGATCGGAGGCGAACTCGCGCTCGAACTGCGCCACATCGCCCACGTAGTCCACGCCCTTGTTAAATCGGCCCGTGAACTTGGGAGCGATGGTCTGAATGGGAATTCTTTCGTCGGCGATGGCGGCCAGAATGAGCAGCAGCTCGGAAGGGGTCTGTGGGCAATCGGTTTCGTCCATGGAGACTTCCGTGACGAAATCGCCGGCCGGTTTCGCGGCGGCGATGTGGCGATAGATGCGGCCGGCATCCTGCACCGCGAAGAGGTATTTGGATGCGGCCAGGGCGGATTTTTCGGGCGTGAGTTCGACGGGCTCCTCGAGACCGGGAATTTCCACGCGCCCGCCCAGCTCGGGATGGCGCTTCAGAAACCCTTCGACAACGCTCCTTTCAGCCGGTTTGCCGATGCTCTCGGCGACATCCAGCGTGAAGAAATTGCTGGGGCCGAGGAAACGATCGACGGTCTTGAGGTTGATGTGGTCCGCATCCACGTAATAGCCGTGCTTCCAGCCGAGCTCGCGCACGGCGGCATCCGCCGCGGCCCGCGTGCTGGAGGGCTCCGAGCCGACCGTGACGTGCTCGCGGTTGGACTTGTTCCAGACGGGCGCCACCGTGACACCCTGGGCTTCGGCCTTGCAGCAAGCGGCCAACTGGGCCTTGGCCTGGTGCGCAAAACGATCTCCCACGCCGAGGGAGTATTTTTCTAAGGCGATTCCAGAATTGTTATCGCTCACTGCCTGCTCCCAACGTACGAGGCCACCGTACCGCGCATGTTCGAAAACCCCTGTTCAGTACTCTTAACACCAACTCTAAAGTGGTTCTCATCGAACAGTCAAGCTCAGATTGGTGAATTCATCGTTTAATCGAACTAAACGATCCGAAACGCCGGAGCCGATTGACAACGGTTCCCGCACCGCCATACAGTTCGATTGATGACTCGACGATTTTTCGTGGGCGGGATGGCGGCAGCCTCCCTGATGCGCCGCCGCTTGGCGGGCGCGGAGACCGGCGGGAGCGCGCGGATGCAGGCCCTTTTGAAGCGCATCCACGCGCCTGAATTTCCCAACCGGACCTTCGACATTACGAAATACGGCGCGGTGGCGGACGGCAAAACGGATTCGACGGACGCGATTCGCAAAGCCATCGAAGCGTGCGCGGCGGCCGGCGGCGGCACCGTATTGGCGCCGCGCGGCTCTTTTTTGACGGGCGCCATCCATTTGAAGAGCCGTACGAATCTGCACATCGCCGAAGGCGCTACGGTGCTGTTTAGTACGGACCCGAAACAATATCCGCTGACTTTCACCCGCTTCGAGGGAACCGAGTGCATGAACTATTCGCCGCTGATTTACGCGTTCGAACAAAACGATATCGCGGTGACCGGCACGGGCGCCCTGGACGGGCAGGCGGACGCCGGCAACTGGTGGAGCTGGAAACGCGGCACGCGGCAAAACCCCGACGCCGACCGCCGCAGCCTGGTCGCCATGGGCGATAAGGACGTGCCCGTGAAAGATCGCGTGTTCGGCGAAGGCCATTACCTGCGGCCCAATTTTTTTCAGCCGTACCGCTGCCATAACGTGCTCATCGAAGGCGCGAGCATCAAGCGATCGCCTATGTGGGAAGTCAACCCGGTGCTGTGTAAAAACGTGACCGTCCGCGGCGTCAAAATCGACAGCCACGGACCGAACAACGATGGCTGCGATCCGGAGTGCTGCACCGATACGCTGATCGAGGGCTGCGTGTTCGATACCGGCGACGATTGCATCGCCATCAAGAGCGGACGCAATCGCGACGGGCGGCGGGTGAACGCGCCCTGCGACGGCGTCGTCGTGCGCAACTGCCAGATGAAAGATGGCCACGGGGGCGTTTCCATCGGGAGCGAAGTTTCCGGCGGCATCCGCAACGTCTTCGTGGACAACTGCCGCATGGACAGCCCGCACCTGGACCGCGCCCTGCGCATCAAAACCAATTCGTACCGCGGCGGGGAAATCGAGAATATTTACTTCGCCAACACCACCGTGGGACAGGTGGCCCAGGCCGTGGTGGATATCGATTTCTTTTACGAAGAGGGCGAAGGCGGGCCCTTCAAGCCGGTGGTGCGCAACGTGACGGTGGAAAACGTGACCTCGCAGAAGAGCAAATACGCGCTCTATATGCGCGGCTATGCATCGGCGCCCATCAGCGGGGTGCGCATCGCCAACTGCAAATTCGACAACGTGGCCCAGGCGGATGTGATGGAGCACGTGGACGACGTGCGGCTGGAGAACGATGTGCGCAACGGCCAGCCGATGAAAAAGTAGGACCAGCTTCAGCCTGTCAACCGGCCGAAGGGCGGCTACTTGGCCGATTTATCGGTCGCCAGGGCGGAACGGAGAAATCCGGCGATGGAATCGGTGAGGGCGCGGCGGTAATCGGAGCGGGCCATGGCGAGAGCTTGCGTGCGGGCCAGCCGGCGGCCGCGGACGCGATAGATCTTGTAGAAGCGGGGGCTGTCGCGCAGGGCGAACTCCGGCAGGATGGAATAGCCGAATCCGGTCTCCACCAGTTTCTTCATGGCTTCGGTATCGTCGGCTTCCATGGCCACGCGCGGGGTCACACCCAGCGAGAGCAGGAAAGGGTCGATCATCGAGCGCATATTGCTGCGCTTGGGATACAGGGCGAAAGAAGCGCCCGCCAGTTCCTCGGGATCGATGGCGCCCACCCGCCAGCCGCGTACCGGGTTGGGCGAAGGCTTCAGGACCAGGAGCTCTTCTTCGAATAAAGGGATCAGATCGAGATTGTCGCCGGGATACGGCAGCGAGATCAGCGCCAGGTCGAAGCGCCGGTCGAGCAGGCCCGCGACCATTTCTTCGGTGGGCGCCACGGTGATGTCGATCGAGACATTGGGAAACGATTTGCGCAGCATGCGCAAGGGGCGTCCCAGCGTGTGAATCAGCGCGGTGGCGCCGGTGGCGAAGCGGAAAGGCAGCTTGTCGTCGCGCGGTTCGGCGGCGAACTCCTGTTCAATGGCGCGCATTTGCGCCACGGCGGCGCGGGCGCGCTCGGCCAGATGCAGCGCGGCGGGAGTGGGGACCAGCCGCTTGCCCGAACGCACGAACAGGTCGGTGCGCAATTCCGCCGCGAGATTATGCAGTTGCAGACTGACGGCGCCCGGCGAGAGATGCATTTTGCCGGCCGCCCGAGTCACGCTGGAGCAGTCGATGACGGCGAGGAAGAGCTCCAGTTGGCGGAAATCCATGGTTCCAGCATCGCATGCCGCCAACGTCCGGCTACCCTAATGCGAAACTGCGATGCCCACTTTTCCAGACAAGCCCCTACCGCCCCGCCCACCGTTCACAACAATTATAAACCTGCTTTCCCAATCATTCTAAACAACTTACACGGCCGAATCGCACTCCATCCCCCACCCCTATTGCTACCGTGAGACTAGGAACCATGCCAACTCAAAAACAAATCGAGGCCAATCGCCTCAACGCCCTCCACTCCACCGGACCGCGCACCCCCGAAGGCAAGCGCGCCTCCTCCCAAAATGCCCTCAAATCCGGCCTCGACGCCGATTCCCAATTCGT
>Ga0181530_10003399_pt1 | contig 17804 bp, 14 predicted proteins | sample PEATcosm2014_Bin_42_FD_119769 | JGI IMG/M metagenome (GOLD analysis project Ga0181530, IMG submission 119769) | Peatland microbial communities from MTU Mesocosm Facility, Houghton, MI, USA - PEATcosm2014_Bin10_60_metaG | ecosystem: Environmental > Terrestrial > Soil > Wetlands > Peat | place... | reverse complement strand
GAATCGAAACCTCGACCTCCGCCGGGAGTTCCACGAACGCCTCGACAGGGCCAAGATCTCCGCAACCACGATCTTCAACGGGGCCTTCGCCGACATGCTTGCAACTGGCCAGATGCCCGTGATCCTCTTCAAGCTGCGGCGGGTCGTCTATTGGGGAAACGCCGATCAGCGGATGGACTTCACGACAATGGACGATACGGCCGCTTTCACGGCGAGGGCGGCAATGGATGCCAGCACGCCACGCTTTCTGCGAATCGCTGGCGATCAGCCCAGCGCCCGTGAGTTGGCCGCGGTGGCCAGTGAGGTGACCGGACAACGGTTCCGGCCGCTGTGGGCCGGCAGCCTCGGCATGCTGGGCATGATGATCAAAGTCGCACGCACGGTCGCGCCCGGCGGCGAGAAGGATCTCTACCCCGCGTGGCAGGGAATGCAGTACATGCGCAACATGCTCGACGGCCGGGCGAAGCTGGAGCCACTCGACAACGATCGCTATCCGGCCATCCACTGGACCACGGTGCGTGACATGCTGAAACGTCACTTCGGCCGTCGGTAGTCGCGTCTCAGCAGTTTCGCCAGCCCGTTTGTGGAACCTCTTCGATACATCTGGCGAGGCGCCGCGCGTGGTAAACACGTTCAGGATCCGCGACATACGATTCTCGCAACCTGCCGTTACCCCCCTTCGACGGTATGACAAAATCGAAACTCGTCCTGAAGCTCATCGGCGGCGTCGTCTACTCGGTGGCCATCTTCGGAGGCCTGCTGTTCCTTGCCGCGTGGACATTCCGCTGGTGGCGGGCGTGGGTGTTCCTTGGCGTCGTGCTCGTCGCGTCGGCGGCCACCATGTTCGGCATCTTTCCAAACCGCCCCCAACTGCTCGACGAGCGGTACAAGTCGCCGATTCAGAAAGGGCAACCGCTCTCGGACAAGGTGCTGACCCCGTTGCTCGTGCTGTCGTTTCTTGGCCTTGTCGCATTCATCCCCCTCGACGTGTTTCGCTTCCGGCTACTTGGCGAGACAGGGCTCGGGATCGCGACGCTTGGCCTCATCCTCTTCTCCGGGGGCTGGGCGTTGATCGCGCTGGCCATGCGCGAGAACGCCTTCGCCGCGCCAATCGTGAAACTCCAAGGGGAGCGTGGGCAGGTCGTCGTGGAGACTGGGCCCTATCGGATCGTGCGTCACCCTATGTACGCGGGTGCGATCCCCCTCATGGTTGGGATGGCCCTCTGGCTGGGTTCATGCGCGGGAGCGCTGCTCGCCGCCGTTCCCATCAGTATCATCATGCTCCGAGTGCTGACCGAAGAGCGGCTCCTGCGGCGTGAGCTGCCAGGCTACCGGGACTATGCCAGGAAAGTCCGGTGGCGCATGGTCCCGCTCGTCTGGTAGGGCGCCACACCAGCAGTGGGTCACTGCTTCGCAAGCCGCAGGTCGTCCCCGACCCCTGGTCTTGCTCGATGGCATCGAGGCGCCATCGACCGCAGCGTTGTCCGCGACCGTGCGGAGGGCAACTGGGTGCCAATGTCGCTGTGCTAGGCGGCTTCGACTCGGAGTGATAGATATGCTGTCGTGTTGCGCCTCGCGTTCTACTTGGTCGCTTGCATGGGAGGGCTACTGGTCGCATTCGTCGGCGGCGCTTTTTCCTGGTTCGTGGCAGTGAATCGGCCACGGCGGCGGAAGGAAGCGGGATTTGAATACGTTTGGATCAATGACGATGGCTCTGCCCGGGAGTTGGACGCCGAGGAGTGCAAGTACCTGACGACCAAATTCCACCCGACAAATGGCGGCCGCCCATACATGAAGTTTTGGTATGAGAGCAAGGCGCCGGATGGACGCCTCAGCGGCTTCTTGAGGCGACGACAGGTTCCGGCGAGCATCCCGATTCGTCCAGCGTAGAACTCGCAAACCAGGGTTGCTCGGAGCTGGCGCTTGCAGCCCATCGACCGAGCCGAAGTAGCACGGCGGCCGGCACCCGCGACTCCGTTCGATGTGCCCTTCTGGGTGGAGAAAGCGAAAGTACGTCTCGACCTCCACGCGCAGGTAGCCCGCGCGCTCTACTCGGTGCAGACCCGACACGTGGGCAAGACCGTGCGGGTGCACGTGGACAAGGCCACGGTGTGCATCTTCCTCGGTGCCGAGATGATCAAGGTGCACGGGCGGGTCGGACCCGGCCAGCGCTTGACCGACGTCAATGACTGCCCGCCGGATGAAGCGGCCTACGCTGGTGGACAGTCCTCGCGGCGGCGTCCGTAACTGGTCCAGACCATCTCATCGGCCGGCGCTCTCACCGTCTCCCGCGAAATCTTGGGGCGGTGCGATCTGCGGAAGGTTGAGCGTCGCCTCCGCTCTCGGCCGGGGCACGGCGCGCAGTGGTTCGGCAGGCAGGTGCTTGGTCATCGTGTAGGGCGCTAGCACGACCAGCGCGGCAAACGCAACCGCGCCCAGCACGCCTGCGGTTCCCAGGGCCAAATCTAGCGTCGAGGCGCGCGAGCGTCTTAGCCACGCCGGCTTGATTGACAAGCCGGGCAAGGCACCAGCCAGAAAACCTCCGCAGTGGGCCCAATTGTCCCCGCGAATGAAAACCCCGAAGAGCACGGTGTAGACAGCCCAGCGCACCATGTGGTTGCGACAGTTCCGCCCGACGCTGGTGCCGTCGCGCTGGCCCCAGCCCGCCACCACACCACAAAGACCCATGATGGCACCGGATGCCCCTGCTGACACAGAGTACATCCCGTAACGCGCCGACAGCCAGTTGCCAGCCAGCCCGGTGCCAAGGTACAGGACCAGCATCCGTCCCGAGCCGAGCAATTCCTCGACCATGGGGCCCACCTGGGCTAAAGCGGCCAAGTTGAAGAGCAGGTGGATGATGCCAATGTGCAGGAACATGGCGGTGCCCAGCCGCCAGTACTCGACCGCGTGCCCACCGCCCAGCTGTGTCGCGATCTCCGGGTGCAGACCGCGCATCAGCACCTGCGAGGACAAATTGCCGCCTATGCGTATCAGGCATTGACCCGACGGCGCGAGCAGCGCCGAGATCCCGCAGGTGCTCATCTCGCGGGCAAAGCAGAGCAGAATGAGCGCACCGAGCAGCACAGTGGCGCGGCCGGGAGTTGTCGGCAGCACGCCCAGACGCGCGAGCGTATCCACCCAGCGCGCGCCCAGGCGGACGCCACACTGCACGCACTTGCGCTCACTCCGGTCGTTGACCGCGCCGCAAGCGCCGCACACCTTGTGCTGCCAGCGGGAATGCTCGACTCGCAGTTGCGCCCTTTCGCGCAGTTTCGTCAGGCGATCCTGCATGCGCAGCAGGCGCCAGCGCACGCGCACGGCATTGAACCCCAGCCCGGCGGCCAGTCGCACCATTGACTCGACCCAGTCCGGCCCGTCTGTCTTGGGAGGCGGCGGGGCCATGCTCGTTGCTATCACGGATGCGATGGCGTGGCCATGGCGGGCGCAGTTGATGCGCAATCCGACGGCGTCGCCTTGCAGAGCAACCGGCCGGTGCTAGCCTGACCACCATGGCAACTATTGGGATTATCGGTGCAGGGAAGATTGGCAGCCAACTCGCTCGGCTCGCGGTGAAGAACGGGCACAAGGTGGTGATCAGCAACTCTCGCGGGCCTGCGACCCTGTCCGGCTTGGTCGCTGAGCTGGGACCGAACGCGCGAGCCGCGACGGCCGCAGAAGCAGGAGCAGCCGGAGAGATTGTCGTGGTGACGGTGCCTCTCAAGAACTATCGGGCCATTCCCGTCGAGCCGCTGGCGGGAAAGGTCGTGATCGACACCAACAACTACTACCCGCAGCGGGATGGCCACATTGCCGAGCTCGACAACGAGTCGACCACCACCGCGGAGCTTCTGCAGGCGCACCTGCCGACCTCGAAGGTGGTCAAGGCGTTCAATCACATTTACGCTGCCGAGCTCACCACCCACGGACAGCCAGCCGGCAGCAAGAACCGCCGTGCCCTGGTCATCGCGGGAGATAACCAAGCGGCCAAGGCAACCGTCAGTCGCCTCATCGACCAATTCGGCTTCGACGTCGTGGACGCAGGCCCGCTCAAGGAAGGATGGCGCATACAGCGTGATACGCCCGGCTACGGCCCGCGACGGACCGCCGAGGAGATCCGTGGGGATCTGGCGGCAGCGAAACGCTACGCGGACCAGTAGGACCGTGAAGGTGGGTGGCCTGGCGACCAGGGCTGTCCGAGTGGGTGGCCTGGCTCTGGTCGTCGGCGCTCTCGCTGGGCGCGCGGCGGTCGCGCAACCTGTGGTGGAGACGCGAATGCTGGCCGGGGTCCATTTCGTCGAGATGTTGACCGCGGGTGCGAAAACTCAGGAGCGCTTGCCGCTCGTGGTCGCGCTGCATCCGCAACGTGGCGATGCTGCGGACTTCATCGCCCTCTTTCAAGGGCTGCGCATAAAGGCACGAATCATTGCGCCGTACGCAGACCCGCAGAACGGCCATTTCGGTTGGTATCGCGGCGAATCGAGCGCAGCGGGGGCGCCGGGACCACGACGGGCCGCGCAGGCGCTTGTGCCCTTTCTGGGTCAAATGCATGATGCTTGGCCGAGCGTCGGCAAGCCTATTGTCGTCGGATACTCACAAGGCGCGATCGTGGCCATGACCCTGGCCATCGCCGCGCCGAAGTTATTGAGCGCGGTCGTGTCCATTTCGGGTCGGCTACCGCCCGCGCTGTTTCGAGAGGCGCGTAAGACCGCGCCTGGGCCGACCATCGAGATTTTCCACGGCGAACTTGACCGCGCCGTTCCCTTCGGTGCTTGCGAGGAATCCGTCGCAGTTCTGAAAGCCGCAGGGTTTCCCACCACGGCGCACTTCTATCCGGACGTCGGACATAAGATGTCCAGGTCGGAGGCACAGGAGATCCTTGCGACGCTCGAACGCCTGCTCGCGCAGGTCACCCCTACGGAGTGATATCCCCTGAAACGGCCCGTCCGCCGTCGGTTGCTGTCCCTGCTCCTTGGGAGGCTTCAATGGGGCGGTCGCCTGGTGGCGACGGAGATGGCCACAAGGCGTTCGCCCACTCGCGTCGCCCGCATAGGCCGGCTTTCTTGTAGTCGGTCGCGACGCTCTTCCTCCGGCCCGGCTGCTCCAGCACTGGCGCCACTATACCAAGCGATAAGGCACACATTCGCATCGCAGTGGGTCATGAACGGCGGAAGCGTGGAAGTGCTCGCCAAGATCCTGGGCCATTCTTCTACGTCCACGACCGAGCATTACGCGCACCTTGCCCCGGACTTTTTCGGAGCCAAGGCTTTCGACATGGTGGCGGTGGATCTTTCCAAACCGGCGGCTGCTGTGCTATCTCTGCGCGGAGTTGCCGCTCCACTTAGGCTGAGAACAGGAACAGCGCAGGAAGACATCGCAGAGCAGGAGTAAGCGTAACTAACTGAAATTAAAAGAGAAAGGGCGCGTAGCTCATCTGGATAGAGTACCGGCCTCCGAAGCCGGGGGTAGTGGGTTCGAGTCCCGCCGCGCCCACAGTCTGCTGGTGTCGATCGAGCGCGGTTCTATTCCATCAATGTGTGAACCCTGAAAGGGTTGCCCTGCCCTTCCGCGATCGGCTTCACGGCCGGCGCCTGCCCAGGGTGAACTTGAGGGCGGGCGGCGTGACCAGCGTGGTGACGATCACCATGACCACCACGGCGGAATAGGTGCTGCGGGACAAAACCGGCGCGCCGGCGACCAACAGGGTCAGTCCAATGTTGGCGAAGATGAGGCCCACCTCGCCCCGCGGGATCATGCCCACGCCCACGCTCAGGCGATCGATCTCTTTGCCCAGCACCCCGAAACCACAGACTTGCTTGCCCAGGATGGCGGCAACCGTCAGGGCCAGGGCCAACCCCAGCACCGAAGGCTGGGCAAACCCGCGCAGGTCGGTGGTCATCCCCATCAACACAAAAAAGATCGGCGCCAGGAAACCCGAGATGGGATGGATCAATTCTGCCAGGGTTGGCTCGCCCTTGGCCACGAAGTCGCGATCGTGTACGTCTTCCAGGATCAGCCCGGCCGCAAAAGCGCCCACGATGGGCGCAAGTGCAAGAGCATCGGCCAGCCACGCGAAGAGGAAGCAGAAGGCCAGCCCCACCGCGAGCAGAACCTGTCGTGCCCTAAGACGCGCGGCCAGGGCGAAGATCGGACGCGAGACCAGCATCCCGAGGACGAGCGAGCCCACCAGAAACGCGACCGCCTTGGCCAGGATGACCAGCACCGAGCTGACGGCGAAGCCCCGCCCGCTCGAGGCATTGACCACAGCGCCTGTCACCACGGCGAGCACGACCAAGCCCAGCACATCGTCGATCACCGCCGCGCCCAGAATGATGCGCGCTTCTTGACTCTGCGAGCGCCCGAGATCCTTGAGCACGCGCGCGGTGATCCCGACGCTGGTTGCGCACAGGGTGGCGCCCAGGAAAGCGTGCACCGTCCCGCCTTGCTCGGGCAGCAGCCACATGCCCACACCCACGCCCAGGACAAAAGGCGCGATCACGCCCAGCGTGGCCACCAGGAAGGCCGAAAGCCCCACGCTGAGCATCTGCTTCACCGTGGACTCGAGCCCGATCTCGAAGAGCAGGACGAGGACGCCCAGGCGAGCCAGGCTGTCGATCATGGGACTTTCCCGCACGAAGCTCAGCGCGGGCAAGCCCAGCAAGCCGAGGTTGCCCAGGATCACGCCAGCCACCAACTCGCCCAGCACGGCCGGCTGCCCGATCCTGACCGCGAGATCCCCGCCCAGTTTGGCGGCGATCAGGATGATGGCCAGCGCGAGGACCAGGGACGCGATCGGATCGGTGTGCGACGACGCCTGAGCGGCGAGTGTCGGCAGCGGCGAAAGAAGACACGTTACAAAGGCCAGGCGTTTCATCGCGGTTCACCAAGCATCGCAGAAACTGGCTGCGCACGCGAGACGCGATCGCGGACCTGCTATTGAGAGATTTGCTGGGCTGCTTGGCCCGGTCGCGACACTCCGGCATGATAAGTCGCCGTGGTCTATCTGCTGCTCTTGTTCGTCGCGGGACGCTGCCTTGTGCCGATGGACGAGACGGATCTGTTTTTCAACCTGCGCCTGGGCGAGATCGTCCTTTCCACCGGTCATGTCCCGACGGAGAATCTGCTCTCCTTCACCTATCCGGCGGCCCCCGACGTCAATCTGGCCTGGCTCTTCCAGATCGTGCTCGCGCTCGCCCACCGCGTGGCTGGGATCCCAGGCACAGTGCTGCTCAAGACCGGTTTCGTGCTCGGCACATGGGCCGTGCTCTTTCGCGTGGCTGTGCGACGGGGAGCCAAGCCGGCCTGGGCCGCACTGGCGCTGGCCCTGGCGGCGTGGTCGGCTGAACCGCGCTTCGTCGAACGTCCCCACCTGGTGACCTTTTTCGGGCTGGCCCTGCTGCTCCTGGCCCTGGAACGCGCGGAGGTGGGACGGCCGCGCCTGTTGTGGCTGCTGGTTCCAGCCGGGCTGCCGTGGGCCAATGCCAACTCGTGCTTCTTCCTGGCGCCGGCGATCCTACTGCTCTATGCCGCCGGTGCGTGGCTGGATGGTGAGCGGAATTGCAGCCGGCGAGCGCTGCTGGTCGGCCTGGCGCTCGTTCCGCTGATGTTCGCCACGCCCTCGGGGCTCGGCTGCCTATCGTACGTTGCCAATCATTTCCGGATGCCTTGGCTGCGGCCCTTGCAGGAGTACCGGACGGCGCGCTGGCCGCTCGATGGGCCCTTCTTCTTCTTGCTGTGTGGTCTGGCCACTGCGATGGCGATCTCAGTTGTCTTGAGGAAAACACAGCATCTGCTCCCTTTCCGCGTTCTCGCTCCCTTGATCGCACTTGCCTGGCTCGGCGCTTTCCGCATCCGCTTCGTGGCCGAGTTCTCCATCTTGGCAGGCCCGGCGCTGGCGGTGACGGCCAGTCGTTTACCCCAGCGTGGCCGCGCGCTGACCTGGTCCGCGGCAGCGGCTCTGCTGGCGCTGACCGTGGTTCCTCGCGCCCAGGCTGCCTGGGCCGGCTTTCGCTGGTTCGACATCGGGATCGAGGCTGATCTCGTGCCCGAAGCAGCCATCGCCTTCGTCGATCGACATGGCCTGCGCGCGCGCATGTACAACGATCTCGAGGTCGGCTCGTACCTCACCTGGCAGGGCTGGCCGCGCTTTCGCGTGTTTCAGGATCCTCGCATCAACGGATATCCCGAATCCTTCCACGCGGTCTTGCGCCGCTCGGATCTCTCGCGCGAAGAGTGGCAACATCTGCTCGACGGTTTTTCCGTCGATGCTGCCTTGCTCACCTACCCAGGCGTCAATCCGCGGGGCGCCTGGTTCGATCCAGAAAAGTGGGCGCTGGTGTACCGGGCTGGCGACGGGCTGGTGTTCACCCGCCGACTGCCAGAACGTGCGGCCCTGATTGCCGAGTTGGAGATTCCGCTTGGCTTCAGCTATGCGGCGGCGGGCTTGCAGCCAGTTCCGCTGCTGCAAAGGCCGGCCGAGGCAACGATTGCCGATTGCGAGTGGCAGCGCCGGCTGGGCGATTTCCAACGCAGCGCCGGCGATGATCGAGCCGCCCTGCGCGCCTACCAATCGGCCCTGGCAGCACCGACGGGAACATGCCTGGATTCAGGCTGGCAGGCCGGCGTGCGACAGACCCTGGGTGCGGTGGCCCTGCGGCTCGGCGAACTGGCCCGGGCGGCGGCCCTGCTCGACGGCCTGCCTGCGCCCGAAGCCCGCAGCAACCACGGCTTCGCCCTGCTCGGCCTTGGCCAAGCGGAATCGGCGCTGGCCGATTTCGATGCGGCTCTCGCTGCGTCGCCGGCCAACGACGAATCCTGCTTCGGGCGCGGGCTGGCCCTTGAAGCCCTAGGCCGGCAGGCCGAGGCCCGAGCGGCTTTCACGGAACTGCTGGCGCGCTCACCCAACCACCTGTCCGCGCCGGTTGCGCGCGAGCATCTACTCCGCCTTCGTGACTGATCTTTCAGTCGAGGCCCATCGCTGCAAACGGCGTGTCGTCGGTGAATTCCTTCACCTCGAGCTTCTCGTGAATGAGACGGCGCACGGCGGTCGCAATCTCCTCGCGCGTGCGCAAGCGCGCCACCTCCTGCGGACCGGGTGTGCCCCGATCGGAAATCTGCAGCGCCGTGTTTCCCACGATGGCTGCGGCCCCATGATCGCGGCGCAGAGGACCGCCGACGTACTTCTCGATCTCGTACCACAGCTTGTCGGCGTGGGCGTGCGAGCGAGGCAACAAGCTGTCCCAGGTCGTCGAGGGAACGATCTCGACGTGCTGCGGCCCGAGCACCTGCACGATGGCGTTGCACAAGGTGGCGAACGCGCGCTGGGTTGAGTGCGCGACCGCCTCGGGTGCCGGGGCGAATTTCTCCATCAAATAGTCCACCAGCGCGCGCGGCGTGGCGAGACGATCCATGTCCTCGTCGGGAATGGGAATCCCGAACTCATCTTCGGTGACGATGACGACTTCGACCAGCGCAAGGCCCATGGTGTTCTCCGTGCTGTGACAAGGAAATCCTGAAAAAGTCTTCAGGCCTTCCCACAGGATGATCCCACAACTGACTGCCCCCAGTCGATGCCCATGTCATAGACTGGGGCGTGCTGCCCGCGCGCGCGCGAACGACGATATTCCTGCGCCTTTTCCTTGCGCTGGTCGTCGTGGCCGTCGTCCTCGAACGAGTGTACGCGCTGCTGCACGCCGGGCCCACGGATTTCGACGATTCGTACATGTATCTGCGTTACGCGCACGACGCTCTGGCAGGCCAGTGGCTGGCGTGGAATCCGGGCGAGACGCCGGTCTACGGCGTGACCAGCCTCCTCCACTTTCTTCTCGTCACTCTGGTCAGCGGGCTGCTGCCAGCCCATCACGCGGCGCCCTTGCAGATTGCGTCTGGCGCGGCTGCGCTGGCGTTGCTCGCCACCTTGGTCGCGCTGTGCGCGCGTTTCTCGCGAGATGTTCGACTCTGCGGCAACACTCTGCTCTGGGGCGCGCTGCTGCTGCCGCTCCTCTGCTTTCGCGAGACGTTCTTCTTCCACGCTCACACGGGCATGGACACCATGCTGGCCGCCTTGGCCAACACCGCCGTCGTGTTCGCGTCGCTGTGGTTGGCGGAAAAGCCGTCGCCCGCGCGGGTTCTGGCCGCCGCGGGCGTGGGCCTGCTTGCCATCGAGGCGCGGCCAGACAATGGGATCGTCGCAGTTCTTTGCCCACTTCTCGCCCTCCTGTTACTCGCGCCAGCGCCGCGCCTGCGAGCGCTGCTCTTGTGGGCCGGCACGCTCGGCGGGCTGGTGTTGATAGATGTGACTTTGAAGTGGCGTTTTCTCGGCACGCCCCTGCCGCTTGCTTTCTACGCCAAGCAGCCCTGGTACTACCGTGGCTTCGTCGGCGAGTTCACCTGGAACCCGTTCCTCTTCCTTGAAGTGGCACTCGCGACGGTCTCGCCTTTTCTGGTGGCCGTGGTGCTCTTTGCTCGACGGGACAGCGCGCGGTTGCTGGTGGTGCTGCTCGTCCCAGCGGCTGCCACCTGCACCGCCCTGTTCTCGGTCAACCAGATCATGGGTCACCTGGGACGCTTCTATTTTCCGTCGCTGCCGCTCTTCGTGGTGACAGGCGCGCTGGTGACTGACCGCTGGCTGCAAGGGTTGCCCGAAAAACTTCGCTCGACTGAGGGCTCGTCTCGTCTCGCGCGATCGCTGCTGCTCCGTTTGCTCTGCGCGTTGCTCGCGATTGTCGGCGGCGCCAGCGCGCTGGAAGCTGCGGGCCACGCCTATGAAGGCCGCGCACAAACCCAGGCATTGGCCTCACTCGACGGCTATCGCATTTCTGCGACTGCGCCTCTTCCTGAACTCGACTCGTGGCAGTCCTCGCATGAGATGGCGAGACTGGCAGCCAAGTCGCCGCCCGGCACGACCTTCGCCATGTCCGAGCATGGCCTGGTGAGCGCGTACGCTCCGCGCGCCGCGATCATCGACGTGCTCGGCCTGCACGATTCGATCTTTGCCCGCCAGGGCTTCTCCCCGGCGGAACTGTGGCGGCGCCGGCCCGACGTGATCTGGATGCCCCACCCTGACCACACGCAGATGTTGCGCGACATCCTCGACAGCGACGAGTTGTGGCAGCACTACGTCTTTTATCCCGACGCCTTCACCTATGGCGTGGCCTTGCGGCAGGACGGACCACACTATGCGATCCTGTCGGAGCTTTTCCGAGAACTTTGGCAGGCCACCTACCCGGATCTTCGACCGGAGGACTATCTGGCCCGTCAGTCGCGCAGATAGTGGCAGGTGTAGCCGCCTGGATTCTTCTGCAGGTAGTCCTGGTGGTATTCCTCGGCCGGGTAGAACGGGCCAGCCTTGACGATCTCGGTTACCACTTTCTTGTCCCACTTGCCCGAACGATCCACCTCGGCCTTCACCCGCTCGGCGGTGCGCTGCTGCTCTTCGCTGTTCCAAAAAATCGCTGACCGGTACTGCGAGCCCATATCGTTGCCCTGCCGGTTGAGCGTGGTCGGGTCGTGCAGGCGGAAGAAATAGCGCAGAATGTTCTCGTAAGAGATCTGTCGCGGATCAAAGACGATCTGCACTGCCTCGGTGTGGCCGGTCCGCCCGGTGTGGACGTCCTCGTAGCGCGGGTTGGCCAGGGTTCCGCCGGTGTACCCCACCGTGCTTTCGATGACTCCGGGGAGCTTGCGAATCAGTTCCTGAACACCCCAGAAACAGCCGCCCGCCAGCGTGGCGACCTCCGTCTTCGCTTGCGCCACTGGGCCCGCCTTGTCGTCGGTCGCGGCCAACTTGCTCGGCTTGCGGCCAAAGAGAGGCAGGTACTTGCCGTACCCCTCGGCTTCCAGGCTGTCGACGGGAATGAAGCGCATGGCCGCCGAGTTCATGCAATAGCGCTGGTGCGTGGGCGCCGGCCCATCGTCGAAGACATGCCCCAGATGCGAGTCGGCATGGCGCGAGCGCACTTCCACGCGCGACATCCCCAGCGAGTCGTCCGTCTTGCTCACCACGTTCGCCGCTTCAAGTGGCCGGGTGAAGCTGGGCCAGCCTGTCCCAGATTCATACTTGTCTCGCGACGAGAAGAGCGGCTCGCCCGACACGACATCGACGTATATGCCGTCGGCGTGGTTGTTCCAGTACTGGTTCTCGAACGGCGGTTCGGTGCCGTCTTCTTGGGTCACTTGGTACTGCAGGGATGTAAGGCGTTTGCGCAACTCACTGCGCCTCGGTTTTCCGTTTTCGTCAGCCTTGGCCATGATGTTCGCCCCGCTCGATGCCGCAAACCAGACGACGGCGCCGGCGCCCAAAACAACGAACGCCAAAGCCAGCAACCTCATCGGTGTGGTTCGCAAGATTCCTTTGCTCCATAGTTTCGATGCCGGCCACTGCGGCAACGGTGCGTCCGAGCGCAGGACCCGGGGTAGCAACTCCGGCCTTTCTTCCTGGGCCGTCCCATCGGTTTTCGCGGTAGCATCAGCGTCCATGCGCCCTGCCATTGCCAACCAACGCTTCCTGATTTCGGTCCTCTTCCTGCTGCTGGGCAGCTTCCCGCTTGCCGTGAGGGCCGACGCCATTCAGGTCCGCATGATCACCAAGGTCGGGGTGGGCCAGAAGCCCAAGCTGGAGATCACCGCCCTGCAGAATGTCGAACGCGTCGAAGTCATGCTCAACCGCGAAGATGGCAAGAACGTGGGCCAGAACTTTGGCGCCCTAGGCGTGGGCGAAATGCGCGAGGTATTTCTCGACGGGAAACCCGGCAAGCACCACTACAGCGGCCGCGTCACCTGTGTCGTCGATGGCGAGCCCCAGGACAGCCAGATCTATTTCGATACCCTGGTGGGCGGCGAATTGACGGTGATCGTCGACAAGACCAAGGTGGATCTGTCCGCAGGCCGCATGCCCATCCAGGTCAACAGCCCGGACGGCAAAGTGGCGCTGCGCATCTCCGGCGCGTCGGGCGGCGAGCCCCTGCTCGAACACGAACAGGAGTTCACCGGCCACGACCCCGCGACTCCCCTCTTCGTCACCTGGAAACCCTTGCCCAAGGGCACCGAGGTGGGGCGGGTCGACGTCAAGGTCACCGACGCCAGTGGCGCGTTCAAGAGCTTCGCGTACTCCCCCTGGTTGATCAACATCCCGCACGAAGAAGTCAACTTCGCAACCGATTCGGCCAGCATCGACCGCGCGGAGATCCCGAAGCTAGAGGCCAGCCTGAGCAAGATCGCCGATGCGCTGGCCAAGCACAAGAATCTCAGTCCCCCGCCCAAGCTGTATATCGCGGGTCATACCGACACCGTCGGAACTGCCGCCCACAACCTCGACCTGTCCCGTCGGCGCGCCCAGTCCATCGCCGGGTGGTTTCGCAAGAATGGCCTGCGCATTCCCATTGCCTACGAGGGATTCGGCGAATTCGCGCTGCTGGTGGCCACGCCCGACAACACCGACGAACGACGCAACCGCCGGGTGGACTACATCCTCGCGACGGAGGATCCGGTTCTTAGGGCGACGGAATTTCAGGCGGTTTGGAAGCCCATCAAGTAGGGCGTCCGACGCTACCGGATGGTCACCGTCACGCCCGCGGCAGTGCGGGCCAGATCCTCGACCAGGGCGAAAAGCTCCACGCCTTGGCCCCGATCGTCGACCCAGCCACCCCCAGCAGCCCGCAGGTCAAAGTGCCAGGCGCGATCGCGGAACGCCGCCCAGATCTGGCGCGTCGGCGTCTGGGGCGAAAGAATCAGCTCTTGCTTCTCGCGAAACACGATGGTCAGGGTGCCTTGCGAGAACGTGGATTCTGCCAGATCGGGATCGACGGTCTCGAAGGCGGCATCGATGCGGTGAAAGGTATCGTCGACCAGTTGTCGGTACAGCTTCTCTTCCATGGCTTGCGGCAGTCTACATCCTGCGACCGACGGTCGCTTCACTCGCTCGGCTTGAGACGACCCTGCCCGATGATGTTGCGCAGGGCCTTGCGATCCTGCGGCGACAGCTTTTCCTGGGGTGGCTGGGCTGGAATCGCTTCCGAATCAGCTCCCGTGCCATCGCCGCGCATGAGCACCTTGCCAGGCACATTCTTGGCCACGCCCTTGACCACGTGATCGGTCGCCTCGTCGACCAGACCGCCCACCTTCTCCTTGGTCCCCCGCCGAAGTTCCTGCGTTTCCTTGGTGTCCCAGATGGCGCGTAGGTGCTGAAAGAAGGTTCGCTCACCCAGTTTCACCGTCATGCCGTAGAACACCCCCGCACCGAGGAGGCCCAAGACCAGGAGGAGCTTCAGCAAACGAAACACTTCGATCTAGTTAGCACCGGCCGCGCTGCCGCGCCAGTTCTCGGCTATCTTGATGGGAACCGTGGCAGACCAGCTAGTACTCGAAGTGGAGCCGGCAGCCCACGAACTTCACCGGTCCGCGATCGGTATTGTAGCCGGGATTCATCACGTACTGGCCGTCAAGCGTGAGCCACAAGCCGGCGAATGCCGCGAACGAGTAGTAAGCCTCGACGATGCGCTCGGGCCGGTAGTTGAGCTGCCCGTCGCCAAGGAAGTTCCCCAGGCCACCGGCCGCGAGGTACGCGCGGTGCGCGTCCGACAGGCCATTCTGCACGAACGCGGCCGCAAGGGTGTCACGCGGGCGAAACCACGGCCGCCCGTGCATGGCCAGGCCCGTGGTCAGCGATCGATCGATCTCGGCAAAGGCATAGGTTTCGGTGCGCCCGTCATTCCAGCTATAGCGGCCGAACAGGCTCAGGTCGCGGGTGAGGTTCTGGTCCAGGCCAACCCCGAAACCCAGCTTGGCTCGATCGCGGCGCACGTCGGCGACCGCAGGGGTGCCACCATTTGCCGCGGCGTAGGCGAGCGCATCGCTGAACCCTCCCATCTTGGCATAGTTGAGGAAGGGCGTCACACGCACGCTCCCCTGGCGGCCCCAGAGGGCGTGTCGATGCTCGACCTCGAGATTCTCGCCGAAGTGAGCCCACAGCCGGTAGTCGAGCGGGAGTCCATTCGATTCCTTGGGCTGCGCGAAGTGGCCGAAGCGGAAGGCCCAGTCGTCGCGATAGTACTCGACGGCGAAGCCCACGGTGTAGCCGCGCGCATCAGCGGCGTAGTCCGAAGCGCCGCCCGCCATCAACGCCCAGTTGAAAAACTGGGTGCGCGGGTCGTGCGCGAAGGCGTTGTTGTCGAAAATATCGATGAGCGCCATCTGCCCGACGGTCACGACCAGGCGACGCGAAGACACCTGCCCGCCGAACTGATTGGCGCCAGCCTCGACCGGCGCCTCCGCCCCGCCCAGCCAGATGGTCTGGCGAATGAAGGCCCGCGCGCTGTACAGGCGGGCCGTGGGGCCTCCCGTCTTCTGATTCTCGCCGTTGCTCATGCCGCCAAGACCGTGGAGGGTGGACAGAGGCACGCTCTGGATCATCTCCGGGTTGAAGAACAACTCGGCGCCTCGCCAGAGCCGGTGTCCCAGAAAAAGCGTTGCCGTGAGGGTATAGCCCGTCTCGTACTGCGAATGGAGACTATGAGGTCCATCGGGAATCTGCGTTGCGAAGCCCGGATGCATCTGCCAGACGTAAGTTGTCTGGAAATTCGCGTTCCAGTCTTCGGGTCGCAGTGCCCGCGCCAGCCACGTCGGACGTTCATCGACCTCGACAGCCGAAGGTGGCATCGGGCCGGCTTCCGTGGCCGCCGGCTCGGCCCGGGCCGGCGATACCACAAGCGTCACACCCGCGAGGACGGCGAGTGCGACGCTGCGAGGGAGGGGAATGCTCCGGCGTGCAAGCACGGCCCCTGCGTCTAGCACGACTCAGCACAAGAAACCCACCCGAAGAGACAGCGTCGCATGAGATTGTCGGAAGAGCACGCGCGCGGACGACGTGGCGGTGATGGTTTCTGCGGGTTCGACGGTCGCTCCCTCTATGATGTACTGCAAAGGTCTGCTTGAATGTTCAGTCGTGCAGCTACACCCGTACCCCAGCGTTGTTCCGCCGAACAGCCTGCGCGATCATCCAGCGGACAACGCTGGTAGCCACACAAGGGTCTCCTTCAGTTGCACGTGGCCGCCGTGGCGCACGGAACCCACGTGCCCACGGTGGCTGTCACGCTCGCGCTGCCGTCCGTCAGCCCACTCGCAGACGCCGTCACCGTGATGGTGCCCGCGCCAGTCGCCTGGACAATCGCATAGGCCACCCCTTTGTAGGCGTTGCGAGTCCATGGCGGTCCGCGGAACGTCTCCATGCCCATGCTGCCGCTGTCCACCGCGATGATCGTGCCTGGCCCGCTGATGGTGAAGGTTATCGGCGTGCCATCAGCGCCGGTGATAGCCGCCTGGAAGAAGACGGCGTCGTTGTTATCGGTGACCAGCGTCGAGTGATCCGCCGTGACAGTCACCTTGCCGGCCACTGCTCCCGAGTTGAATGTGGTCGTTGGCACGCCCCACTCCTTCTGCCAAGTGTTGCCGTCGGCGTTGATGGCCCCCATCTCGTCCATGAGTGCCCCGGTGCCTCCGACCACAGTAGTTTGGCCATTCACCTCGCCCAGGTAGTCCACGCCCGTCCAGATGAACTCACCCGTCAGCCCCGGCGTGCCCATGACCGTGGTCCACGTCGACGTTTCATGGCCCTCCTCGGTCATCACACCGGATTTCGTACTAACTTTCGGTAACATACTGACGCAGGTGGCGACGTCGTAATTGGTGCCCCAGACGTCGAGCAGAGTATCCGTTGCTCCAGTCGTGTCGCCCGACGTGGCAGGGTCAAGCAGAGCCTGGGTGATGCTGTGCCCGGGGTCGAGCGAGTGAGCGATATTTCTCATCTCGGTCAGAATGGGAGTTCGCGTCCCAATCGAATCGTGGATTTCGTTGCCCATGCTGTAGATGGCGATGCTGGGGTGGTTGCGATCCCGCATGATGTAGCCGGTGAAATCGACCTCCCACCACTTCGTACCCGTGGCGGCTGCCGGCAACGCAGGCATTCCTGTCGGCTTCGTCGAGGGCTGATTGAAGTACAGTGCGTAGTCGCCAACATCTTGGTACTTGTGCTCGGTCCACACGTCGGCGAACTCGTCGAGCACCAACATTCCCATCCGATCCGCCAGATCGAGGAAGTCCGGGCTGGGCGGGTCGTGGGCCGTGCGCCAGGCGTTCGCCCCGATGGTCTTGATCTGCGCGATTCGCCTCTGGACTGCCCGTGCCGGCGCGGCCAGCCCGAGCCCGTGATAATCTTGATGGTTAGCCACGCCTTGCAGCTTGATGCTCTTGCCATTCAGAGTCAGGCCGTTGTTGTACACCAGGCTCCGGATCCCGAACGGCGTCACATCGTCATCCACCGTGGTCCCGCCGACCTGCACATTGGTCAACAGCGAGTACATGTTCGGAGTCGTCAGATCCCATAGCTGGGGGTTCGCCACGGTCACATTGAAGGTGAAGCTGGCCGATGCACCTCCTGCGATGGTCTGGGCAGCCGTCGAAACCGGCGCGAGTGCCGTGCCGTCCGGGCCGCTGACGATACCTTGTACCGTCACGCTCTGAGACGTCGTGCCGCTATTGAGCACCGAGGTCTGCACCTGCACGACCGCCGAGGCAGTTGTGATTGTGGCCGGAGGCACCTGCACGTATGTCGCCCACTGGTCGATGTGAACAGGATTGGTCGCCAGCAGACGAACGTGCCGGTAGATGCCTGCGCCAGCGTAGAAGCGCTCGGCGGGCTGAATTGATGTGTCGCACTTTACCGCAATTACGTTGTCGGTGGTCCCGTCAGCTTTGACATTCGCCGTGATGTCGTAGCGGAAGGTCACGTAGCCGTAGGGATGGTTCCCGAT
>Ga0181530_10003393_pt1 | contig 17810 bp, 10 predicted proteins | sample PEATcosm2014_Bin_42_FD_119769 | JGI IMG/M metagenome (GOLD analysis project Ga0181530, IMG submission 119769) | Peatland microbial communities from MTU Mesocosm Facility, Houghton, MI, USA - PEATcosm2014_Bin10_60_metaG | ecosystem: Environmental > Terrestrial > Soil > Wetlands > Peat | place... | reverse complement strand
CTATCGGAGCGCAGCCGGAGCAGACGCCGATAATCGGCTCGCCGCCATGATCACATCCGTCATGCGCTGCAAGGTGACGACATCGTAGTCGTCGAACGCCGACGGTCGCTCCGAGAACACGCCCAGAACTCCCGCGACCGCCGCCCGTGCGTTGAAAAGCGGCAGCAAGAGGGCGGAGCGGATGCCGAGCCGCCGGCAGTTCTCGGGGTCCACTCGCCGATCCGACTCCACATCGTTGCAGCGCATGATCGCCCCACTGCGCAGGCATTCTCCAGAAAGACCGCGTCCGGCAGCGATGGTGATTCCCAGGTCAGGAGCCGAGGTCCCGCTCTTCGCCATGCAGACCGCCGACTGGCTTGTTCCCAAAGCAATGGCGGCTCCCGACGCATGAGTGATGCACCGCGCGCGCTTCGCCAGGAGATCCAGAAGCGCTGGCAATTCCAGTCCACGGGCAGCAAGCTGATGCTCGGCAGTAAGCAACGCGGTCAAGCGCAGCTTGCCAGGTCCATCCGGTCCCGCTGCCGCGAAGCCGTTGCCGTTGAAGGATGGCGTGTCAGCAGGGTGGCCCAAGCCGGGCACGGGCAGCGTGAGCCCGTGCGGGCGTTGAACCGCGAAGGGATTCTCCCGTCTCACGCACCTGGCCGCCACATCCTGGTAGAGCCACTCGATCAGCCGGTCGCGGGAGGTCTCCCCTATGTTCGAGAAACGTACGCCGGCGCGGCCATGATCGTTCCAAGCCACTTCTCCGCTGGCCACGATCGATCCACTGGATTCCGCGCAATCGAGAATCACCTGAACCGGACGGCTCATGTTCACCGGCGCCATGGCTTGCAGGGCCATGCCGCCCTCGCTTACGTTGAGGATCGTAGCTTCGTTCCAGTGATCGAGGTTGCACACCAGGGTTCTCACCGGGAGCCGCACGGAGTGGCGTTGGCTTTGAATCATTTTTCCTTAAGGGTCTCCAGACCTTTGGCGCGAGCGCGAGTCGAGGACGCGCGAACCAGAACGAACCTGGGCTGTAGGGCTGAATCTGCGGGAGGGCAGAGAATTTATTCTGCGCGCTCTCCCGCCGCGAGTCAAGGCGGAAGCCACTCGTATCCGGAAAGGACGGCGCTGGGTTCACCTCGCATGTCACTTGCCTGGCCAGCCTAATTCTGGGACACTGATTGAAAGTTTGGAATACCTCCCTGTTGCTGGGAAACAAGAGCCAGCCGAAGCCGCCTCCCGGGTGTGGCAGGACACGTGCAGCAAAGGAACAGCGGGATTCTACGAGCGAAGCGCACATGAAGGTCCTCCACCTGATCAGTAGCGGCGGGATGTATGGCGCCGAGAACGTCGTGGCCGCCCTTGCCCGCGATCTCGAACAAATGGGTTGCTGGGTGCGCGTCGGTGTGTTCCAGAACGCACATTGTCCCGATAACAACGTGGCGGATCAACTGGAGCGGCGCGGGGCCAGCGTGATTCGCATCCCTTGCCGCGGCCGTGTAGACCGTGGCGCGATCCAGCAAATCCGCGAGATAGTACGCGGCCAGCAAGTCCAGTTGGTGCACTCCCACGGATACAAATCGAACATTTACAGCTACCTGGCATGCCGGCGCCTGGGAGTGCCGATGATGGCGACCTGCCATCTTTGGACGCGGCAAACCCCTGCAATCCGCGTGTATGAATTCATTGATGCGTGGTTACTGCGCCGCTTTGACGCGGTGGTGGCCGTTTCCGACGTGATCGCCGAAGACGCACGCCGGGCGGGGATCCCCGCGGCCAAGATCACCACCATCAACAATGGGATCGATCTTGCTCCCTTCGCCTCGGCAACGCCGACTCTGGCGGAGGAGATCAAGAAGGGGGACAGGTTGCTGATCGGCACCGCCGGCCGGCTGGTTTCGCAAAAAGGGATGGACTACTTTCTCCGCGCCGCCCGCGCCGTATTGAACGAAATGCCCGAGGCGCTGTTTGCGGTGGTCGGAGACGGCCCCGACCGGGGGAAGCTGGAACGGCTGGCACAGGAGTTGGAGATCGAGGGGCAGGTCGTCTTTACCGGCTCCCGAGCGGATATGCCCCACGTTTACGCCTCGTTCGACGTTTTCGTTCTGGCCTCGCTGGACGAGGGATTGCCGATGGCCGTTCTGGAGGCTCTGGCGTCGAACCGGGCGGTAGTGGCCACACAGGTTGGAGCAGTGCCCAAAGTAATCGTCTCCGGGCAGACCGGCATGCTGGTGAAACCCGCGGACGTCCCCGGGTTAGCCGGCGCCATACTTGTCCTGCTCCGCAGCCCGGAACTTCGGGCCCGCCTGGGGCGGAACGGCAGCGCCTTGGTTCACAAACAGTTCTCTTCCCGCGTGATGTCGCAAGAATACCTGCGACTGTATGAACAACTGCTGTCCGCAATCGGAGCGGTGCAAAGTTCCGAGAGCCTGATGGGAAAGGTGTAAGAGTTGAGCATGCCAACCAGGGTGGAACAGGTCAAGCCGCTTTTTGTGCGGCCCGATTGGTTTCTTCAGAAAAAGCGATACAACATTCGCCTCCGGGCAGAGATCATCCAGCAGTTTCTGAACGGCGAGCAGTTCGACTCGGTCCTGGACGTGGGTTGCGGGGATGGATCGCTTTCCCTTCCTCACCTGAGGCCGCAGAACCGCCTCACGCTGGTAGACATTTCCGAAGACATGCTCGCCGCCGCGCGCGCCCAGATTCCCGCCGAACTGGCGGGCAATGTGAAAATCCTGAACAATGATTTCATGGGGGCCGAACTGGAGCCTCATGGCTATGACCTGATTCTCTGCGTGGGCGTGCTTGCCTATGTCGAGTCTCCGGCCACTGCCATCGCGCGGGTTGCCTCCTTGCTCAAGCCCGGCGGAACCGTCATCACCGAGAATACGGACTCCTCGCACCTGCTGAGCCTCCTCTATGCGCGCGCGCGGCGCGTGCTGGGACCAGATTGTTCTTTGAATGCTGTCCCCACCAGCGCGGTCCTGGATCTTTATCGCAAGCAGGGATTCGAGCTCTCGGCGATGTATCGTTACAGCCTGGCGCTGCCCGGGCTGGGCTCCATCCTCAGCCAGCCTCAGTTGTACCGGCTGGTGCGCGCCCTGCACGGAACGCTGGGGAGCAACCGCAACAAGTGGCTGGGGAATGAGTGCCTGTATTGCTTCAGACATGTGCCTTGAGCCGGCGGCGAGGCCGTCCTAAGGAATTGCCCCCGGTGTGCAAGATTTTGCCTCTGGCCGAGTCCCCACCGCGAGCCTTCTTAGTATCTATATGTAAATAAGCAACATACCCGCAGACCTAGGGGCTGCATGCGGCACGGACCTTGCGCAATACAAGCTGAGCGCCGCGCAAAAGCGCCCGAGAAAATGCGTGAGGGAGACGCAGCCTGTGCATAACCCGGTGACTCTAGTTCCGGCCAAAGCAAGCGTGGCCGCAGCCCCTGTGGCCAAGGCGATGCGAAGACCGATCAAAGTCTTTGTGATGGACCTGTGCTGCTTCATTCCCTTTTACACCAGCCAGCTTTGCCAGGCGCTGACCGATGAGCAGGTGGACGCGACGCTTGGTTCGATCCGGTACTACCTGCAGCCGGATTACTTCCGGCGAATCGGCCTGCGCAACAATCCTGGGTTGGTGGATGTGGTCGGCAGATTCTCGATTGGCAATAAGTTCCTGCGGCGGATTCTCAAGGTACTGGAATGCTGCCTGAACCTTGCGGCACTGGCAGTGCGCTTCCTGGTCGCCAAGCCCGACGTCCTGCACGTGCAGTATCTGGCGCTGCTGGACTACGGCATCCCGGTGGAATACTGGTTTCTGCGTTTCTCCAAGCTGCTGGGGATCAGGATTGTGCATACCGTGCACAACGTGCTGCCGCCGGACAACGGCGAACCGCGCCGGCACGGCTACGGCAAGGTTTACAAGCTGGCGGACCTGCTGATCTGCCATGGCGAAGAGGCGAGAACCAGGCTGATCAAAGAGTTCAGTATCGCGGCGGAGAAGATAGTCATCGTTCCGCATGGGCCTATGTTCGAAAATGCCCGCCTCTCGCAACCGGAGGCCAGGGCGGCATTGGGGTTCAGCCCGGAAGAAGTCATCATCCTGAGTTTTGGCGTCATCAGCCCGTACAAAGGCATCGACTGGTTGCTCGATACGTGGCACAAGATCCAGGGCCTGAAAAACGCTCGCCTGGTGATCGCCGGCACCGGCGATCCCGCCCTGCTGGCCTCGATCGAGCAGCAAGTGCAGGCACTGGGTATACAGGACTCGGTGCACCTGCACCTGAAGTTCGTTCCGGTGGAAATGCTGCCCAGCTTTTACCAGTCGTCCGACGTGATCGTCTACCCCTATCGCGAGATCACCACCAGTGGCGCGATCACCACCGGCATCGGCTACGGAAAGGCCATCGTTGCCACCCGGGTGCCGGCATTCCGTGAACTGCTGCGAGAAGGCGAGACCGCCCTGTTCGTGGACTATGGCGATGTGGACGGCCTCGGCGACGCTATCTCAAAGTTGGTCCGCGATCCCAAGCTGCGAGCCAGGCTAGCCGAGAATGTTGCTGCCCTCGGCCGGCGGTGCAGTTCCTGGGAAGCCATCGCCGAAAGAACCCGCCAGTGCTACGAGGCGGTCCTGCGCTCCTCTTGCGTGAAAGCAACGGCCGACTAACGTCCCGGATAAGAAAAAAACAGGCCGTGTCGCGATATGCGAACACGGCCTGAGTTGATCACTGCAACCGCCCGGTGCGTGCTATTGCACGCTTACCTGAACATTGGTGGGCGGATTCGGACGGTTAATTGTGGTCGCGCCGGTCAACTGGTAGGCCCCAAGATCAAAAGCAGACCCCAGCGGCCGTAGGCTTCCCTGGATGTCGTGGGTCAGGGTAGAGATGCTGAGTCCGGCAGTAACCGCGGGACTCCCGGTTTGCAGGTGCAGGTCGTTGACCGCAGCCCCCGCGGTAGCGCTCGTATACATCGGGTTCACGTTCAAGCTGCCGGTGATCTGCGAACTGCAGGGCGCAGAACCGTTGCCGAACCAGAGGTTGTTCGAACCCGACCATAGCGAGCATCCGCCATCGTTGTTGGCGTAGTACAGCTCTGGCGAAGGCTGATAGATGATGTTGTTGGTCAACACGGCGTGCATGTTCACCACGCCGAACGCGCCGGAATTGAATCCTGGGTTGCGCGCTCCGCAGTCGAAGAAGCTGTTGTTGTAGACGTTGATCGCGCTGGTATAGGTGGAGTGGTTCTCTCCACCTCCATAGAGACAGGTATAAACGGAGGCAGTGCCGGAAGGATCAGGCCCCTTTCCAACGTGATACACGACGTTGTTATAGAGCTCAATTCCGCCGGCCATCCCCGGGTTGACCGTGGAAAGGTTGATCCCGTCACAGATGGCATTGCGGATAATGTTGTCGTGAATGTGAAGATCCCCTTCATCCGTGGTCGTCAAGGTGGTATGCCACTGGACGGCGCGGCAGCCTGCGGTGCCGCTGTTGGTGGGGTCCGGGTCCACGATGTTCCATGCGAAATCAACGTGGCTGTCGGCGGTGTAGAAGGCGTGATAGAGCTTGCAGGTCAAGCTGACGTTATTGCACTGAGACCCGATGTTGTGCCACCAGTTTCCGTAATACCAAAAATTGTTGGAGTCGGCGGCGGTGATGCAGCCGTAGACGTCGCTGGAATCGTCGCAGCTAATGTCATTGGCCACCAGCCGCCAGTTGGTAGCCGAGGTGCCGTTGCCGATGTCGATGCCTCCGCCGCGGAAGGTAAGGCCGAACAGGTTCCAGTTGTCCTGATGGCCGCCGATGTTCGGGACACGCCAGATGTAGCCGCAGCCGGAACACATGGTCACCGTGGCGGTGGCTCCTGGATAGGCTCCCAGAGCCAGCGGGAGTTGGGCACACGGAACCGCGCTGTTGCAGGTATCTCCGGTCTGAAACGACAGAGAGGCTGGCTGCGAGAATGAGGAAGATGAAGGATCCATGCTGCTCTGATTCACGCCATTCTCAACATAGGCGACATCGCCGGCTGCCAGCGTGTTCTTGGCCTTGAGCATGGTGGCCCAGCAGCCGCCAGAGAACGTCCCGGCGGCGCTATCGCTTCCCGAGGTTGCCACACAGTAGATGTGGCCCGTGGTCCGCACCGTGAACAAGGCCCCGGTATAGCTGTAGCCGTTGACGGTCTGCCCGGGACTGACGCTGGCAGCGCCATTGACCGTGACCCCGAAGCTGCCCGTGCCGGCGGTGCAGCTTGCTCCTAACTGCACTACCACCTTCTGGTACCAGAGCCAGGTGCCGCCCCAGGAAACCACACGCAGGCAGTTCTGACCGTTCCAATTGACCGTGGAACTTCCCTGGGTAGTGCCGAAGCCGTTGCCGTACAGGGTGACGTAAGCCCCGGCGAAACCGCTGACGCTCTCGCCGCCGGTGTTCGGGGCGCTAGTAAGGTCGGTGAAGAAGATCTCGGGCGGCGCCACCTGCGCCATGGCCAGCGTGGTGCCCAGGATAATTAAGGTTAGAAGGCCAAACCGTACTGCCTTGCTCATAGTCTCACTCCGATTAGTTTTTGCAATGCGCCTGTGGTTCGCAGAAGACAATTAAGTCTGACTGGATTCTCGTGCATTCCTGGGCAGCGCTCCTAGATGCCCTCGGGCCTTGTTCGGCAGTCCATTTACTCGAAAGGCACTACTACCCTCGCGTTGCGCCGTTTGGATTTCTCTACTGCAGCACGCACGGCACCATTCTCGAAACAAGCTAGAACACGCTACTTACGGCGCTGTGGCAGCGGCGCCGCTGGTAAGAAATTCAGGCTGCGGGGTATTGCTTTCCCAGGTACCACCCGAGTTGGGCGTGCCTTGGTCGGCGGGACTCTAACCAGTTTGCGATGGTCAGCGGATCCCTGCAATGTTTAGGTCCATCGCCGAGGGAGCGGGCGCAGCACACATCACTCGGACACACACCCCCAACTGGTAGCTGCACCCAGAAAACCAATCGGCGGGGCTTGATGGGGCACGTTGACCTTTATGTAAGCCGCTGCTTTTCCATAATTTAAGGCCTGATTCGGTAACACTCGTTCGCGGCTACTGCGGCAGGGGCCGATGCGCCCAGAGGAAAAAACTTGCATGTTGTGGAATCGCCCTTCCCCTCCTTTTGAGAAAATCAATCACAAGGGGCTGTACGGAGCGCAGGGCGCGGCACCCACTTGGGCCGAGCAGGGAGTGTGCAATCTCTTGCAGCTTCGACGGTGGCCCCGCAATTCGCGCCGCCCTGCAGATCCCCAGAGTGCTCGTAAATACCTTGATTTGAACGCCGGACAGCCGGAATTGCCGGGACCCAGCGATGGCCCAAATTGGAACGGCAAGTGCTCCAAATGCAGGGATTCGGGGAGAAACATCCCATGAGCTTTCTTTCGAATGCAGTTCGGCGCTTCGGGATCGCGGGTGAACTTCTGTCGTTCCTGGTAGCCAACAAGCGTTGGTGGATGTTGCCCATGATCGGCGTCCTGTTGCTGTTCGGGGTGCTGCTGGTGGTGGCGCAGAGCTCGGCCATCGCCCCGTTCATCTACACTCTCTTCTAGACGATATGAACACTCTCAAACGCATCTGGGCAGCATGGAAACAGATCGCGCAGAAGATCGGGAATTTCCAGGCCCGAGTTCTGCTAACCGTCATCTACGCGGTTTTGATCCTGCCCTTTGGGCTGGTGGTGCGCTTGTTTTCTGATCCTTTGCGCATCAAGCGTCGCCCCGAAGCCTGGCTGGATCACGGCGACGACCCCAGCACCATGGAATGGGCGCGGAGGCAATGGTAAGTGGACATCCTGGGCATCTCCTGCTATTACCACGACGCGGCGGCAGTGCTGCTGCGCGACGGCAAGATCGTGGCCGCGGCCGAAGAAGAGCGCTTCACCCGCATCAAGCACGACTACGGGTTTCCGAGCCAGGCCATTAAGTTCTGCCTCGAGACCGGAGGCATCCAGGGTCCGGACCTGGACCACGTTGTCTTCTTCGAGAAACCGTTCCGCAAGCTCGACCGCATCCTGATGTCGGTGCTGCAGACCTATCCGCAGTCGTGGAAGGTTTTTCGCGAGTCGATGATCACCTGGATGATCGACAAGCTCTGGGTGGGCAGCACCATCGAATCGGAGCTGGGCATTCCCAAGAGCAAGGTGCTGTTCTGCGAGCACCACTTGTCGCACGCCGCCAGCGCCTATCTGTGCTCGCCCTTCGATGAAGCCGCCATCCTTACCGTGGACGGCGTCGGCGAGTGGGTCACCGGTACCTGGGGCGTGGGCCGCGGCAACGAGATGCGGCTGCACCAGAAGATGGAGTTCCCGCACTCGCTCGGACTGCTCTACAGCGCCTTCACCGCCTTCCTTGGATTCGAGGTGAACGAGGGCGAGTACAAGGTGATGGGGATGGCTCCCTACGGCCAGCCCCGCTATGTGGACAAGGTCTGGAAGCTGGTCAAGCAGAACAGCGACGGCTCGTTCGCGCTGGACATGGACTACTTCAGCTTTCACCATTCCACGGAGAAGACCTTCAACCGCCGCTTCGTGGACCTGTTCGGCGAACCCCGGCCTCCGAAGATGCAGTTCTATACCGAGGGCACGGGCTTCCCAAAATACTTCGGGGATGCGCCGGCGAATTACAGCGAGGAGTGCCGCCTCAACCAGTTTTACGCCGACGTTGCCGCCAGCATCCAGCGGGTAGCGGAAGAGCTGATGCTGGGTATGGCGAACAAGCTGTACCAGCAAACCGGCCTGAAGCGGCTTTGCATCGCCGGCGGTGTGGGCCTGAACAGCGTAGCCAATGGCCGCATCCTGCGCGAAACCCCGTTCGAAGAACTCTACGTCCAGCCCGCGGCCGGCGACGGCGGCGGCGCACTGGGCGCGGCTCTGTGGGCATATCACACGCTGCTGGGCAAACCGCGCAACGGCTGCATGGATCACGCATACTGGGGACGCTCTTATTCGGCGGGCGAGGTCAGCGATTTCCTGCGGGAGAAGAACATTCCCCACCAGCAAATCGACAACGACGACGCTCTGCTGGACACGGTGGTCGAACGCCTGATGCAGGGCAAAGTGATCGGCTGGTTCCAGGGCCGGTTTGAGTGGGGACCGCGTGCGCTGGGCAACCGCAGCATCCTGGCCGACCCGCGCAATCCGGAGATGAAGGACATCGTCAACTCCAAGATTAAGTTTCGCGAGCCCTATCGGCCGTTCGCCCCTTCCGTGTTGGCGGAACGCACGGAGAAGTATTTCGACTTTCCCGACGCGGTGCGGCACCACCCGGCGCGTTACATGCTGTACGTAGTGCCGGTGAGGCCGGCCGAGCAAAGCCATCTTCCGGCTATCACCCACGTGGACGGCACCGGCCGGCTGCAGACGGTCTTCCGGAAGCAGAATCCGCGCTACTATGATCTGATTGAGCGCTTCGGCCAGGCTACGGGGATGCCGGTGGTGCTCAACACCTCGTTCAACCTCAAGGGCGAGCCCATCGTCACCACTCCCGCCAATGCGTTCAGCACTTTCTCCAGGAGCGAGATGGATTGCCTGGTGTTAGAGAATTTTCTGGTCGAGAAGGCCTCGCTGTAAACGGCAAGGATGGGTGCAGGCGGCCGACAAGCTTGCGAGCGAGCATCGTTGAATGGTGATCCTCGGTCTATCGGCGTTTGAGCACAACCCGGCCGCGCTGCTGTTCAACGACGGCGTGGTCGAGGCCGCAATCGAAGACAACAAGCTGACCCGCTCCTCCGGCCAAGGTGTTCCGCAGGCCGCGATCAAGTACTGCCTCAGCAAAGCCGGAGTTGGCTGGAGCGATTTGCAGAGCGTCGCGGTAGCCGCGCGCCCGCTGCGCGCTCTGCTCCGCAAATCGCTATGGCGGGCGCGGCAATCGCTGTCCTTCCCGCTCGACGGCATCTATCACGAAGCCAAGGAACTGGGCACGCTCTCCCGCGAGTGGAACAATTCCCAGTCTCTGGTGGACACCAATGGTTTGTCGCCGGCCAGGCTGGCGAACCTCGAGCATCATCTCTGCCACGCTGCGGCGGCGTACTACACCTCGCCCTTCGACCGTGCTCTGATCCTGACCCTCGATGAAGAGGGCGACGGCTGGTCCGGACTGCTGGCGCTCGGGGAAGGCACCGAGATCAAGATTCTGCAGAGGATCCCTTTCCCGCATTCCCTGGGATGGGTCTATTCGCAGATGACTGCGCTGCTCGGCTTCATTCCTCACCAGGAAGAACACAAGGTGCAGTGGCTGAGCCTGGAAGGGGAACCGGTCTTTCAAGACCTGTTCGTGGACCTATTGACGAGTTCACGCAAGGGTCTGCCGTCGCTGAACCTGGCCTACTTCAATGGCGGCCGCAAGGGAGGGCTCGCGTTCTCGCAGAATTTCTACCAGAAGGTCGGGCTTAACCGGCAAAACGGCGAAAAAGTCGGCGCCGAGCAGAGAGCGGCGCTGGCCAGCAGCTTGCAACACGCCTGCACGCAGGTGGTCGCGGAACTCATAGAGCACCATCGCAAACGCGAGGGCATCGATAACGTCTGCCTCGGCGGAGGCTTGTTCGACAACACGCTGCTGGTCGCTGACCTCGAGAAGCGCGTCGGAATTCCTTTGTTCGTTCCCCCGGCTCCCGGCAATGCTGGATGTGCGCTGGGTGCGGCCTGCCTGGTCTGGCACGAGACCCTCAAGAAGCCCCGCATCCAGCCCGTCACCCACGTCTATTGGGGACCCAAGTACAGCCGGCAGGACATCAAAGACACGCTGGACAACTGCAAGGCGCGCTACTCGCTGCATTACACCGAGGCGGAAAAGCTGGACGCTACAGTGCAACTGCTGCAAGCCGGGAAGATTGTCGCCTGGTACCAGGGGGCGACCGAATTCGGGTCCAGGGCTCTGGGAAACCGCAGCCTGCTGGCCTCGCCGTGGGCGCCTTATGTAAAGGAAAATCTCAACGATTACGTCAAGCACCGCGAGTGGTTCCGTCCCTTCGCGCTCGCCGTGCCGGAGGAGGACTGCTCCAAGTACTTCGAGCATTCACCGCTTTCCTGTTTCATGACCTCGCTGGCCTATGCCCGCCCCACCGAGGACGAAACGCTGCGCGGCTTCTTCCTGCCCGGCAACCGGGTACGGCTCCATGTGGTCACGCGGCAAAGCAATCCCCTGTTCTGGCGTCTCTTGAAACGGTTCGGCGAACAGGCTGCCGCTCCCATCCTGGTCAACACATCCTTCAATCTTTTCGGCGAGCCCCTGGTGGTGAGCCCGCGGGATGCAGTGCGGAGTTTCTACTGTTCCGGCATCGACGCCCTGATGATCGACAACTTCCTCCTCAAGAAACACAATGGCTGAAGCTCTTCGCGGGCTGGCCAAGGCCGGCATACTCCGCCCCGCCATGCGTGCTCTCTGTTTACCGGGGTGATAACTACCCCCGCTGAAGACATCAAGCGCGGGACGCCGTGTGGGGGGAAGAACCGCGGCGAGCAAGCTGCAGTCTGCCACTGAAAAAAACGCTGATTTTCCCTCTCTCCGCGCGCACAGTCAAGCAAAACTCGCGTGGGTGGAGCAATACTTTCGTAAACCATTTGTAAATCATCATGTTGCGGCAACTGCTTGCACATCCATTGCAAAGTCCTGCAGCAGTGCGAACCGCGGCGAACGCCTCCTGAAGATTCGCGTACTGTTCGCACTGGATACAAAGGGGATAGCGGCGCGCCGCGCGGACCCCTGCGGACAAACTTGGCGACACAAGTGCTTGGCTTGTAAGTCATGAACCGACGGGGGATTCTGCTCTGCCTATTTACGGTGTGCCTGTTAGCCTTGGTGTTCCCCAGCCAGGCCGCCGCGGCCAATCCGATCTTGATTGTCACCAGTTCGTCGAACCCTTACACGACGTTCCTGCCGGAGATTATCCGCACGGAAGGGTTCAACGAGTTCGACACGGCTGATATCTCCGTAGTTACTAGCGCGACTCTATCGGCCTACGACCTGGTGATTCTGGGCGACATGTCGCTCACGGCAGCGCAGGTGACCACGCTCACCACCTGGGTGAATGGCGGCGGCAACCTGATCGCCATGCATCCCGACCCCCAACTGGCGGGATTGCTGGGCCTGGTCGACACTGGCACGGCTCTCTCCAACGCCTATGTGTTGATGAGCACCTCGGCCGGCCCCGGGGTCGGCTTAGTGGGGCAGACCATTCAATTTCACGGCCCGGCCGAGCTCTACACGCTGAACGGCGCCACCAGCTACGCCACCTTGTATTCGAGCGTCAGCACTCCCACCAGCAACCCGGGGTTGGTCCTAAAGCAGGCCGGGTCCGGGCAGGCGGCGGCGTTCACGTATGACCTGGCGCGCTCGGTTGCCTATACCCGCCAGGGCAACCCGGCCTGGACTGGACAGGCACGCGATTCCGTCAACGCTCCTCCCATCCGTTCCTACAATTTGTTCTACGGGGCCGCCTCCTTCGACCCCGAGCCAGACTGGGTAAATCTCAACAACGTCCAAATACCGCAGGCGGATGAGCAGCAGCGTCTGCTGGCCAACCTGATCCTGCAGATGAACACCACCAAGAAGCCGCTGCCTCGTTTCTGGTACCTGCCCAAGGGCCTCAAAGCGGCGGTGGTCATGACCGGCGACGATCACGGCTCGTTCTACAGCGGCAGTGCGACGGCAAACCGTTTCAGCGATTTTATCGCCGCCAGTCCTTCCGGGTGTTCGGTAGCGAACTGGGAATGCGTACGCGGCACCGCGTATCTGTTTCCGAAAATCATCGCCACCAATACGCTCACCAATACTCAGATCGCTTCTTACATATCGCAAGGTTTCGAAATCGGCGTACACGTCGATTCCGCCACCACGTGCAACGATTGGACTACCAGCGCGCTCGATGCCCAATACACCAGTTTCCTGGCCTCATTGGCCTCCCAGTATCCCAGCGTGCCAGCGCCCCAGACCCACCGCATGCACTGCGTGAGCTGGAGCGACTACGACAGCCAGCCGGCAATCGAGCTCAAGCACGGCATCCGGTTCGACACCACTTACTACTACTGGCCTGCCACCTGGATCAACGATCTGCCGGGGATGTACACCGGTTCCGGTATGCCCATGCGGTATACCGATCGCAACGGCAATCTTATCAACGTCTATCAGGCCACGACGCAAATGACCGACGAGTCCGGTCAGACCTTCCCGCTGAACATCAACACCCTGCTGGACAACGCCTTGAGCGGAAGTGGTTATTACGGCGTCTTTACCGCCAACATGCACAACGATGGCGGCGATTATCCGGGCCCCGGCGCTGCCTTCATCGTTGCCTCCGCACAAGCACGCGGCGTGCCCGTGGTCACTTCGTTGCAGATGCTGCAGTGGCTGGATGGGCGCAACGGATCTTCCTTCGGTTCGCTGGCGTGGAGCGGCAACGTGCTGAGCTTCAGCATCACGGTCGGCGCCAACGCCAATAACCTGCGCGCCATGCTCCCGGCCAACGCCGGCACGCTCGGGCTGAGCAGCCTCCTGCTTAACGGCAGCCCGGTCAGCTATCAGCTTCAGACGACCAAGGGCATCCTGTACGCCATGTTCACGGCCAGCGCCGGGAATTATCAGGCAACCTACGGTGGCAGCCCCATCTACAGCATCTCGGGCGCGGTCAGCCCCGCCGCTGTTGCCGCCGGCACAACCGTCACGGCCACGGGTCCGGTAACAGTGACCGCCACCCCGGATAGCTACGGCAACTATTCCCTCAGCGGTCTGCCCAGCGGCAGCTACATCGTCACTCCGAGCGAAGGTTCGGCCCTGTTTTCTCCCGCCAGCCAGTCGGTAACCATCAGCGGCGCCAACGTAGCTGCGGTCAATTTCGCCATGGTTCAGACCTGTCCTTGCAGCCTCTGGACCAACAGCAGCGTTCCGGGCACAGTGGCGTCGGGTGACGCCAGCGCGATCGAGGTTGGCGTGCGTTTCCATGCAGACGTGGCAGGCAAAATCACGGGGATCCGCTTCTACAAGAGCAGCCTCAATACTGGCACGCACGTCGGGAACCTGTGGTCCAACACCGGCACCAAGCTGGGCACCGCCACCTTCAGCAGTGAGACCGCTTCGGGCTGGCAGCAGGTTAACTTCGCCACTCCGGTGGCGATCATTGCCAATACCGTGTACGTGGCTTCCTACCACACGACGACCGGCAACTACTCCGATGATGCCGGGTACTTTGCCTCCAGCTACGACTTCCCACCGCTGCATGGGGCGCAGGATGGAACCAGCGGCGCCAACGGCGTCTACCGTTACGGCAACAGCGCGTTCCCGAACAGCACTTACGAATCCGACAACTACTGGGTAGACGTGGTCTTCAGCCCAACCGGAATCTACAGCATTTCGGGCACGATCAGCGGCACGGGCGGCAACGGCGCCACGGTGACGCTGAGCGGCGCCGCCAGCGCAACCGCCACGGCGAGCTCCTCTGGTACCTACACTTTCTCCAATCTGGCCAACGGCTCCTACGCCGTGACTCCGAGCAAGGCGGGCTTTACCTTCGGACCCACCAGCCAGAACGTCACCATCAATGGCGCCAGCGTATCGGCGGTGAACTTCACCTCGGCGGCCATCCCCACCTACAGCGTCTCGGGCACGATCAGCGGCGCGGGCGGCAGCGGAGCCACGGTCACGCTCAGCGGCACGGCCGGCAGCACCGCCGTTACCGCCAACACCTCCGGCGCCTACACCTTCACCGGCGTGGTAGCGGGCTCCTACACGGTGACGCCGAGCGGCACCGGTTACCTCTTCTCGCCCACCAGCCAGCCCGTCACGGTGACCACCCTCAGTGTCACGGGTGTGAACTTCAGCACCACGGCCCAGACCTACACTCTGCAAGGCACGATCAGCGGGGCCGGCGGCATTGGGGCGACGGTGAACCTCAGCGGAACCTCGGCTGGAGTGGCCACCGCCGATGGTTCAGGCAATTACACCTTTACCGGCCTGGTGAACGGCCCCTACGTGGTTGCGCCCAGCCAGACGGGATTCACCTTCACCCCGGCCACACAGCCGGCGACGGTCAGCAACGCCAACGTCACCAGCGTCAACTTCTCCAGCGCGCAGAATTGTCCCTGCAGCCTGTGGAGCAGCACTACCGTCCCGGGGACCGTCAACGCGGCTGATCCGTCCCAGGTCGAACTCGGAGTCCGTTTCACCTCCGATGTGGCCGGCTCTATCAGCGGCATCCGCTTCTACAAAGGCAGCGCCGATATCGGTCCGCACATCGGGAACCTGTGGACGAACACGGGTACGCTGCTGAACACCGCCACCTTCAGCAATGAAACCGCCTCGGGATGGCAGCAGGTGAACTTCGCCAGCCCGGTGGCGATCGCCGCCAACACCACCTACGTGGCGTCCTACAACACCGCCTCCGGGAACTACGCGTACGATCAGAACTACTTCGCGGTGGCTTACAATAACGCCCCGCTGCACGGAGCGCAGGACGGGGGTGCCGCGGGTTCGAATGGCGTCTTCCTCTATGGCGCCAGCGCGTTCCCGACCGGCACCTACCTTTCCACCAACTATTACGTCGATGTCGTGCTCACGACCGCGACTACGGCGGCGACGCTGTCGTCGGTGACGCTCAACCCGAGTTCGGTGGCGGGGGGCACTTCGTCAACCGGCACGGTGACCTTGAGCAGCGCCGCGCCCACCGGTGGGGCGGTGGTGGCCCTGTCCAGCAATAACGCCGCGGCCACGGTGCCGGCGAGCGTAACAGTGGCGGCCAGCGCAACCACGGCGACCTTCACCGTGACCACCGTAGCAGTGGGCAGCCCCGCGTCGGCGACCATCACGGGAACTTATAGCGGTGGGACTCAGACGGGTACGTTGACCGTGAATCCGCCCGTGGTGTCCTCGGTGACGGTGAATCCGACTGCCGTAACCGGAGGCACTTCGTCAACCGGCACAGTGACCTTGGGCAGCGCGGCGCCTACCGGCGGGTTGTCCGTGACCTTGTCCAGCAATAACGCGGCGGTCACGGTGCCGGCGAGCGTAACGGTGGCGGCCGGCGCCACCACGGCGACCTTCACCGTAACCACCACGGCAGTGGCCAGCACTGCGTCGGCAACCATCTCGGCCACCTTTAACGGTGGGACTCAGACGGCGACCCTGACGGTGAATCCGCCGGGGGTCTCGTCGGTGACGCTGAATCCGACTTCCGTAACTGGAGGCACTTCGTCAACCGGCACGGTGACCTTGAGCAGCGCCGCGCCAACCGGTGGGGCGGTGGTGACGCTGTCCAGCAATAACGCGGCGGCAACGGTGCCGGCGAGTGTAACGGTGGCGGCCAACGCAACCACGGCGACCTTTACCGTGACCACCATAGCAGTGGGCAGCCCCGCGTCAGCGACCATCTCGGGGACTTATACCGGCGCAACTCAGACGGCGACTCTGACGGTAAATCCGCCGGTGGTCTCGTCGGTGGGCTTGAATCCGACTTCGGTTACCGGCGGCAGTCCGTCAACCGGGACGGTGACTCTGGGCAGCGCGGCGCCGACCGGCGGACTCTCCGTGGGCTTGTCCAGCAATAGCACCTCGGCGACGGTGCCGGCGAGCGTGACGGTCGCCGCGGGTGCAACCACGGCCACCTTCAGCGTGACCACCACGACTGTAACCAGCACCACAACGGCGACCATCTCGGCGACGTTTAACGGTGGGACACAAACGGCGGCGCTGACCATCAATCCTAGCAGCGGCGCCACCTTCAGCATCTCCGGCACGATCAGCAACGCCGGAGGCAACGCTGCCACAGTAACGCTGAGCGGCGCGGCGAGCGCAACCGTCACCGCCAGCGCTACGGGAACCTACACCTTCAGCAACCTGGCCAACGGTTCCTACACCGTCACCCCCAGCAAGTCGGGCTACATCTTCACCCCGGCCAACACCGCGGTGACGGTGAACGGCGCCAACATGACGGCGAACTTCACCTCCACGGCGCAGTTGGTGATTGACAAGACGGCTTCGACCGACCGCAGCACGGCCAGCACCAGTCTCGTTTCGCCCGCATTTACGACCACTAGCACCAACGAATTGCTGCTGGCGTTCGTTTCCAGCGACGCCAAGAGCGCTGGTATCACGGTAAGCGCCATGACCGGCGGCAGCCTGACCTGGACGATGGTGAAGCGCACCAACACCCAACTGGGCACGTCCGAGGTCTGGCGCGCCTTCGCACCGGCGATCCTGACCAACGCCACCGTGACCGCAACCTTGTCGCAGAGCGTCTCTGCCTCGATCACGGTGGTCACGTTCAAGGGGGTTGACACCACTGGGACCGGCGGTTCGGGCGCGATCGGCGCCACCGGCACCGGCAACTCCGCCAAGGGGGCTCCCACGGCGTCGCTGACCACCACCCGCAACAATTCCTGGGTGATCGGCGTGGGCAACGATTACGACACCGCAACCAGCCGGACCGTGCCTGCTACCCAGACCATGGTCCATCAGTACCTGGCTACCACCGGCGATACGTTCTGGGTGCAGCGGCAGACGAACACCACGCCGACCTCGGGAACGGTGGTCACCATCAACGATACCGCACCTACAACTGATCGCTACAACCTGACGACCGTGGAGGTTCTCCCGGCGCAGTGAGCACGCGAATGAAAGACACCGGTAAGCAGCACAGGCTCCCCCAAGGATGAAGAAGGATCTTGGCCCTCGAAAAAGGACCCGCAGCACGGCAGGCAGATGAGATGCCTGCCGAAGGACCCGACCGGCCCCAGGTTGTCAACCGTAAGGAGTGTTCCCATGCGTAAGCGCGCCATCGCCCCCATTGCTCTGCTGCTTCTCACGTCCGCGTTGATCTTCACG
>Ga0181530_10003392_pt1 | contig 17811 bp, 20 predicted proteins | sample PEATcosm2014_Bin_42_FD_119769 | JGI IMG/M metagenome (GOLD analysis project Ga0181530, IMG submission 119769) | Peatland microbial communities from MTU Mesocosm Facility, Houghton, MI, USA - PEATcosm2014_Bin10_60_metaG | ecosystem: Environmental > Terrestrial > Soil > Wetlands > Peat | place... | reverse complement strand
TGCCCGACGGAACCCCCGCCATCGCCAGCCTGACCACCGCCGGTCTGCGCGGCGACTACCTGCTGGCGCTGGCCGCTCGCGGATCCGATGGCTGCTACCCGGCTGCCACCGTGGACCTCGCCGGCAAAAACTTCGCCGCCATTAGCGATTGCATTACCAGTAGCGGCGCAGCGGTATTCCCGCTAGTGGCTCCCGCCTATTCCGATTCCATCGGCGCGCTGATTGGCCCGGCCACCGGCGACGCCCAATCGGGCGTCAGCTCCACCGTGGAACTGTTCAGCCCCAGCGGCGCCCCGGTTTCGATTGCGCTGCCTTCGGCGGCCACCGTTTTGACCGCCACCACTACCGAGATTGCCGCCACTCTGCCGGGCAGCCCGGCGCAGACCGCGGTCATCGATCCACTCACCGCCAAGGTTCAAATCACCACCGCCGCGGGAGCGGGTCCGGCCTCCGCCGCGCCCGTAGCGGTCGGCGGCTTGACCAATATCTATGCCACCGCTCCGCTCCCGCAAGGGCAGACCGCGGTGATTGCCGGCGACGACCCTCTGGCCCCCACTACCGCGCAATTCGCCGTGCTCGATAACACCGGCGCGGTGGTGGCGTCCAGCGCTTTCCCCGCCGGTTGGCTGCCGCTTCTGGATGCCGTGCCCCCCGCCCGCGCCGCAACCGCCGCTCCCAAAGAGCCCGCCCAGTTCGATTCGGCCGGCAATCTTTTTTATGTGCTGGCGCGCGCGGCGGATGCCTCGCAAGACGCGTTCCTCGCCTTCCCTCTGGATGGCACCGCCCCCACTATGCTGCCTTTTCCCAGCGGGTGGTTCACGGCGTCCTGCACTTCCGATATCCGCTTGTTCAACCTGACCCTCACGCGGGGGGTGGTGGTGGCGGGCTCGCAATCCCTCCAGACCGCCTACCAGGCGAACTGCGCCGGCAGCGGATTCCTGCTGCTGGACCTGGCCGCTCAATCCATTGCCGCGGTTCCCCTCCCGGACCAGGCTCAATTGCGCGTGCCGTCCACCAAAACCGATACCTCGCTGGCCTCCCTGAACGATTACATTTACGGCGTGCGCCTCGATCCCACGCTCAACGGCACATCCGATACCTTATATGTGCTCGATGCGCCCTCCGGCAGCGCTTACCCGATTGCCGTTCCCGCCGGTGTGAGCGGGTTCGAAGACACCGGCTTGCAGCCCGTCCCGGAAATCAATAGTCTGCTGGCGCAGACCATTCAGAAGACCGCCGGCGACCAGGGATTCGTGCTGTTCGATCTGGCGGGCGAAGCGGCCACCGTGTTCGGCGTGCCCGCCGGCTTCGACACCCTGGAGGCATTGAGCGATGGCACGACCGTGTGCTGCATGGTCGATCGCCAGCTCGCCCTGCGCGCCGTGACCACCGGCGCGTCGAGCGTGGTGGTGTTTGACCTCGCGACCGCCAATCCGGTCGTGGTGGCGAACCCCGCCGGAGTGACCTCCTTCGGCCCGCCCACGGGAAGCACGGCGCGCCTGGCGGGCGCCAACGCGCGCGCCAACGCGGTGTGGGGTGTGGCTTACAAAGCCGCTAAGCAGGTGGGTATCATGGTGGTGCGGCTGCCCTGAGCCTCGCCGCCCCCACCCATGCGCATCCGTTTCCTCACTTCCACTCCGCTCGATATTCAACGCGGCAGCGGCACCTACGTGGGAATCCAGGTGCTGGCGCGCGGCCTCCAGGCGCTGGGCCATTCCGTGGCCATCGAAACGCCCCGCCTGCGCCTGCCGGTCTTCACCGCGCAGCGCCTGCTGTTCAATCGCGGGCTGCGCCCCAGCGGCGAGTTCGATCTCACGGTGGGGTTCGACCTGGATGGCTACCGCATCGCCGGCGACGGCCATGTGGCCGCCCTCAAGGGCGTGATCGCCGACGAGCTCGGGTTCGAACGCGGCCTCACCCGCTTCACCATGGGGATACAGGCGCGCCGCGAGCGGGCGCACGTGCATGCCGCCGCGCGCGTGGTGGTCACCAGCCGCTATTCGGCCCGGCGCGCTTGCGAATTATATGGCTTGTCCGAGCTGCCGGCGGTGGTTCCCGAGCCCCTCGAGCTGGACGCCTGGAAACGGCTGCTGGCGGACCACCCCGCTTCCAGCCGGCGCTTCACGGTGCTCTCCGTCGGGCGGTTCTACCGGCGCAAACGCATCCCCCTGTTGCTGCGCGCGGCCGCCCAGTTGCGCGCCCGCATTCCCCAGTTGGAAGTGCGCATCGTGGGCGACGGGCCTTGCAACCGCCCCTGGCGCCGGCTGGCCGGCGAGCTGCGGCTGGAGGATACGGTCACCTGGCTGGGAGACGTTTCGCGCCCCGCGCTGGCCGGCGAGTACAATCGCGCCCACCTGTTCTGCCTGCCCAGCGTGCAGGAGGGTTTCGGCATCGTGCTGCTGGAGGCCATGGCCGCCGGCAACGCCATCGTGGCGGCGCGCGCCGCGGCCATTCCGGAAGTAGCTCCGCACGCGCTCCTGGTCGAACCGGAAAGCGCCGCGGCGCTGGCCGAAGCCATCCTCGAACTGTACCTGTCCGCCGCTGGCCGCGCCCGCCAGAGCCAGGCCTCGGCCGAGTGGGTGCGCCAGTTCGACGCGCCCCTGGTGGCGCGCCGTTTTCTTGCCGCGGCTACCGGCGAGCGGGCTACCGGAACACCAGCCTAATGGTCTGGAGGGTGGGCGCCTGTTTCTCGCCGCGGGGCGAAATTTCGACGCGCAGCACCATGATTTCCGGCTTGTCCGAAAGCAGGGGCAGCTCGAAGGGTTTCCCCCGCTCCACCGCTTCGGCCCTCACCAGCGTCGTGGCACTGGCGCCTTGATTTCGCGTCACCGTCAGCAAACCATCGGCATCCGGGGTGATCGCCAGCTTCACCGCATCGCCGGAGTGTAGCTGGCCGGGCGCGGTCTGGGCGTAGGAGCCATCCGGCTGGCGGCGCAGCACGGTCCACTTCAGCCCTCCGCCGGCGGCCGTCAAGACGCGCGCGGGCGCGGCCGGAGAAACGCCGTTCGAATCCAGCAACGAATGACTCGCCGTGGAGACGCTCCGTACCACCGGCGCGGCCGGCGGTGCGGGAGGCGCGGCCTGTGCATCGGCCACCCGGGCGCCCCCCGCGCCGGCCATGGGAAGCAGCGCACTCACGGGATTGGTCGCAGCGGGCGGCGGCGCGATCGAACCGGACGTAGCTAGGGCAGCCTTTCTGCCTGCCATGGGATGCAGCGCCGCCGCCGCGGGGTTGGGCGGTGCAAGCTGCCCGGCCGGCTGCCCGGCCGGCGGCGCGGGAGGCGCAGCCGCGGAGGTGACGTTCGCGGGGGCGCCCACGGGAAGTTGCTGCACCGGCAGCTTGGGCCGCGCGGCCGGCGGCGCGGGCTCTGCGGGCTTACCTTCGGCGGGGTTTTTGCGAATCGCGGCCCGCGGTGCGGCTGGCGGCGCGGGAGGCGCAGCCGCGGAGGCGGCGTTCCCGGGGGCGCCCACGGGAAGTTGCTGCACCGGCAGTTTGGGCCGCGCGGCCGGCGGCGCCGGCAGGGCTTCGGGACGCCGCACTTCCGCCACCGTCGCCACCGGCTGCACCGGCTGGTGCGCCGCGCGGAAAACGGCCACCGCCAGAACTAGCGCCGCCGCCGTCGCCAGCACCGCGCCCGGGACCAGCCAGCGAGTCCGCGCCCGCGGACGCTCCATGGCCGCCAGCAGGTGCGCGCGCGCCGCCGGGTCGCTCAAAACGTCGCGCAACGCCTGCTCGCCCGCCAGCGCATCGAACAGGCCCTGGTCCTCCAGCGCGGCTTCGCACAGCGCCCGCTCCTCGTCCGGCGTGAGGTTGCCGGTGGCGTATCCGCCCAGCAGTTTGGCGATCTCTTCGCGCTTCATCGCCGCGGCCCCTCCCAGCTTCCGCCCATCAATTCCAGCAGGTGCTTGCGGCACCGATTGTCCCAGGTATACACAGTGTTGATATGGGCCGCTCCCATGATCTCCTGAATCTCCGGAAAGCTTCGTCCCTCCAGTTTCAAACGAACCAGCTCCCGGCAGCGGTCTCCCAATTGCGCGATGGCCCGCGTCAGGCGGTCCAGCATTTCCTTGCGCTCGAAGCGGTCGGCCGGGTTGGCAGCCAGGTCCGGCAGCGGAATGTCGGTCACCGAAACCTGCGTGTACTCCCCGTGCCGCACGGCCTTGCGCCGCAGTGCCATGATTTTGAAACGAACGATCTTGAGCGACAGGGGCAACAGGTCTTCCGCCCGTTCGAGGTGCCGGTATTTTTCATGCAGCAGCATGAGCACCTCCTGCGCCAGATCCTCGGCGGCGTCTCTCGATAGATGAGATGCCGCGAACGCCACAATCCTTTCACGAAGCTGAAGAAGCGCCTCTTCGCGGCTCACCGGTACCCCGCCAGTCGCGATCATAGCATCCGCGGGCCAAGTGGAGCAGGCGCTTGGCTTTCTCCGCCCCACCGTCCACACGCTACAATTCGAATGTGGCCCGCGTCCTGATGGTCTCCTCGGAGGCCGCGCCGCTTGCGAAGACCGGCGGCCTGGCCGATGTCGTTGGATCTTTGCCCGCGGTTTTGCGCGCCTTTGGCGACGAAGCCGCCGTGGTGATTCCGCGCTACGGCTCCATCGACCTGAAGGGCGCCCGGCGGGTTTACGACGCGCTGCCCATCTACCTCGGCCTGGCGCGCTATGACACCGCCATTTATCAGGCCGCCGAGGCTTACCCGCTATATCTCGTGGATTGCCCGCCGCTTTACGACCGCCAAGGCTTATACGGCGACGCGGGCTTGGATTATCCGGATAATCACATCCGCTTCGCCGTCCTGGCGCGCGCCGCGCTGGCGGTGGCTCGTCACTTGTTCCGCACCGAGATTTTCCAGTGCCACGATTGGCAGGCGGGCCTGGTGGCGCCTTACCTGCACACCATGTTTGCCAGCGATCCCACCTTTCTCGGCGTGCGCACGCTGTTTACCATTCACAACCTCGGGTATCAGGGCCTTTTCCCCAAGACCGCCCTGGCCGACGCGGCGCTCGACCCCAGCGTGTACCGCCCCGACGGCATGGAGTTCTTCGGGCGCGTCAGCTATATCAAAGGGGGAATCTCTTTCGCCGACGCGTTGAACACCGTCAGCCCGGCTTACGCCCGCGAGATTCAGACACCCGAGTACGGCTTCGGCCTGGATGGCGCGCTGCGCGCGCGCGCGGACGTATTGACCGGCATCCTCAACGGCGTCGATTATTCCGAATGGAGCCCCGATGTCGATGCGCTGCTGCCGGCCCGCTACACGGTGGACGACCTTTCCGGAAAAAGCCTCTGCAAACGCCAGTTGCTGGCCGAGTTCGGAATGCCGCCCGAGGCCATGGACCGGCCCCTGCTGGGAATCGTTTCGCGCTTCACACGCCAAAAAGGAACTGATATTCTGGCCGAGGCGATTCCCGCGATCCTCGCCCAGGATGCCTACCTGGTGGCTCTCGGAACCGGCGAACCCGAGTACGAAGAGCTCTTCGTCCGCCTGCAAAGCGAGCATGCCGGAAGAATTGGCGTGCGCGTGGGGTTCGATAACGGGATGGCCCACCGCATCGAAGCCGGCGCCGATATGTTCCTCATGCCGAGCCGCTACGAGCCGTGCGGGCTGAACCAGGTTTACAGCCTGCGATACGGTACCGTGCCCGTGGTTCGCGCCACCGGCGGGCTGGATGATACCATCGATGAAGGCACGGGATTCAAGTTCCGGGAGTATTCCGGGCAGGCGCTGTTGGACGCCGTCCGGACCGCCATCGAAGCATTTGCGAACCCGGAAAGCTGGCGCGCCATGATGCGCCGCGGCATGCTGGCGGATTTTTCCTGGAGAACTTCGGCGGGCGCTTATTCCGCCTTGTACCGGAAGCTCCTGAAGGGGGCCTGAATCTTTTGGCCGAAGCGGGATTCTAATTCATTAGGGAGACGAAATGGCAGGTCAGAATACACTCACCTTTAACGACGCTTCATTTGACCAGGATGTGCTGCGGTCGGAGGTGCCGGTATTGGTCGATTTTTGGGCCGAATGGTGCGGCCCCTGCCGGCAGATGGCGCCCACGATCGATACCGTGGCTTCCGAGTACGCCGGCAAAGCGAAAATAGGGAAATTGGACGTGGACGCCAACGGCAATACCGCCATGCGGTATAACATTCGCGGCATTCCCACGCTGCTGCTCTTCAAAGGCGGCCAAGTGGTGGAACAGCGCGTAGGCGCCATTGGCAAGGGCGACGTGCAAAAAATGCTGGACGCGCACGTCTAAGTTCAACCGTTGGGGTGGGGCAGGCGCCACCTACCGCCTGCCAACCACCACACCCGCCGGCAAATCCCGATCCATCTCCCGCCCCCGCGTTTCCTGGCACTGCACGCAATAACGCGCCCACGGAATGGCCTGTAGACGCTTGGGCGCGATGGGCTCTTCGCAAGCCAGGCAAAGTCCGTAGTCGCCGGCAGCAAAGCGGTCCAGCGCCTCGTTTACCAGACGCAATTGTCCGTAATCCAGGCTGTTGAGGCGCAGCGATACAAACTCGTCGTGCGAGAGGCTGGCCTGGTCGTCTTCCGCCACGCGGCCCATGGCGGCCAACGTATCGAACCTGGTTCCCAGGCCGGCCAGGACCTCTTGCCGTTTCTCGAGCAGCATCTGGCGATAGTGACCGCCGACTTCGGCGATGGGTGCGCTCTTTTTCATGGGATGCCCGCTTTCCCCGGCGCCGCAAATCCGGACACCGGCAGCTTATTGGTCTCAGAAAAGTAGCAGAATTCTCGATTTAAAACAATACTGAAAATGGAAATGCGGGACTGATTCGCACGGTAGGGCATGCTCTGGCGGTTTGGCCGGCGTCAGCTCGGGCGGAGTGGCGCACGCCGCACGGTGTGCCGCTCACCGCTGAATCGGCAAATACTGCGAAATATCGATCATCATCTGCTGCTCGACGGGCGTGTACTTCGTGCGGAAATCTTCGCTCATGATGCGCGCCAGCCGCCGGTCTTCCGGCATCCGGCGCAACATCTGTAACTCCGGCCCGATCATCCGCCGGCGGTCCTCGGGAAGCGCGTTATAGGCGCGCATCTGGCGATCCACCAGAAGCTGTTTGTCCGGCGGCAGGCTGGAGAGTTCGTTTCCTAGCCGAAGCAAGCGCTGCTTCTCCAGCGGCGGGAGATTGTCCAGCTTCTGCAATTGCCCGCGGATCCTCGCCTGCTGCTGCGGCGGGAATTTTTCCAGGGCGCGCTCGCGATCTTCCGGCGACATGCGGAAGAGTTGCTGCATGGGGTTGGCGGGGTTGGCGATGTGCGGGCCGCCTTTCGGCGCGCCGTTGGCTCCCTTGGGATTGCCCTTAGGCCCGGGCGCGGCCTTAGCCGCCGGCGGTGCTTTCGGCGGAGGCGGATTCTTGGCGGTCTTCTGGTCGGCCGCCCAGACCGCCGCTACGCAGAGCGAAACCACTCCGGCGAATTGAATGGCGCGAACCATCGTCACATTTGCGAATCGGGCGAATCGGTGTGCAACAGGTGCGTGAACTGGCGGAGGGTCTCCATTTGATCCAGCGCACGTTCCACCTGGTCGGGTTGTAGTTCCACCTGGGCGCTTTCGTGCCGCGCAGCCACCGGCACGGCGGAGGGACGGTCCAGCAGAAGTCCGGCCGTGATCGTCAGGGCCGCCGCCGCCGCGATCGGCAATCCCCGGCGAACCAGGGCGGAGCGCAACGGCCGCGCCACCGTTTCCCACCACGAGACCTGCTCTGCGATGCGCCGGTAAAGACGCCGGTCGAAATCCACGGAGACCGGCAGCGCCTCCCATTCGTCCAGCGCTTCCCAAACCGCCCTCTGGCCGGTTACGAATTCGCGGCACGCCGGGCAGTTTTCCACGTGCGGCGCCAGCCGGGCGCTGCGTTCGCCATCGAGGTCCCCGGAACTGTAAGCCAGCAGGATTTCCGTGCCTTCCCGAATTTCCAATGGGCACTTCATAAACGCCTCTTCTTCCCTAAGCCATGTGGGCCAAGCGGGCGCGCAATGTCTCGTACGCCCGAAATAATAAAGATTTAATCGCAGATTCCGAGCAGTTCAGCACTCTCGCGATCTGCGAGTATTCCATTTCTTCGTACTTGTGCATCAAGACCGCCGCGCGCTGCTTCTCCGGCAGCGTCGCAATCGCCTTGCGCACCTCCTCCAGCCTTACCTGGTAAACCATCCTGGCTTCTATCGTCGGCCGGTTATCGGATACCTGCCTGGCCGGTAGATCGCCCGAATCGTCATCCAACCGTTCCTGCGACTTCTCGTTTCTTCCGTCGCGTAGCGAGTTTAACGCCAAATGCGTCGCGATGCGAAAGAGCCAAGTTGTAAACTTCGCAGTCGGCTCATACGTCCCCCGCGAACGATACACCCGCAGGAAAACTTCCTGCGCCAATTCCTCCGCAACGGCATGATTCTGAACCATCCTATAGAGGAAGTGAACAACCGACGCCCGGTGTTTGTTTAACAACACACCGAAGCTCGCGCCGTCTCCCTCTTTGACGCGAAGCATCAACTCCGCATCGAGGTCCAGGGCAGCCACCGCTCCCCCCATACCGGTCTTAACCCGTTCGTCCATCCGAGGTTGCGCTCCGCGACGGGGAAATTCGCAGCCTATTCCCCTTTGAGCGACCGCTCCATCAACTGCTGGATCGCTTGGCGCGGCGATAACCCAAAGTGTAGCATCCGGAACATCTGCTCCGAGATGGGCATTTCGATGCCGCAACCGCGCGCCAAATCCACCGCCGCGTTGGTCGTTTTGATGCCTTCGGCGACCATCCGCATGCTGCCGACGATCTCATCCAGTTTGCGCCCATGGGCCAGTTCGACCCCCACCGTGCGGTTGCGGCTGAGGTCCCCCGTGCAGGTGAGAACCAAGTCCCCCAGACCCGCCAGGCCCGCCAGGGTTTGCCAGCGCCCTCCCAAGGAGGCCGCCAGCCGGGTCATTTCCGCCAGGCCGCGCGTGATCAGCGCGGCAGTGGCATTGTGCCCCAGTCCCATTCCGTGAATCACCCCTGCCCCGATGGCCACTACATTCTTGATCGAGCCGCCAATTTCTACGCCGATAGGATCAGGACTCGTGTAGAGCCGGAAGGTCGGACCGGAAAAGGCCGCTTGCACGGTCCCGGCGACTTCCGGAAGGTTGGAAGCGACCACCAGCGCCGTGGGCTCGAAACGCGCCACTTCTTTCGCAAACGTGGGGCCGGAAATCACCGCGATGCGCGGGCTGAAGCGCGTTTCCAGCACTTGGCGAATCACTTCCGACGTTCGTAGTAAACTGCCGTTCTCCAGGCCCTTGGTGGCGCTCACGAAGAGCATGGATTCGTCGAGCGAAGGCAGCATCCGCTCGAAAATGCCGCGCGCCAGGTGCGAGGGCATCACGCTCAGAACCACCTCGGCCGATTCCACCGCCTCCGCCAGGCTGCTGGTGATTTCCAGGTGCGTGGGAAGTGGGAATCCGGGGAGATAAACGTCGTTTTCGCGGCTGGATTGCATGCGCTCGGCGAGGTCCCGCTCATAAACCCATAGGCGCATGTGCGGAAAACGCGGTCCCAGCACAATGGCCAGCGCGGTTCCCCAACTGCCCGCGCCCACAATGGCCAATCGCTTCACTTCGCGGCTCCGAAGCGGAACACGTGCTCGGTTCCCGCATGCAGCCGGCGAATATTACTACTATGCTTATAGATAATAAAGGCTCCAGCCAGGACTGCGGCGCTCCACACCGGCCACGATGGTTGTAGAATAAGCCACACGGCCAGCGGAAATGTGGCTGCGCCGATGATCGATCCCATGGAGATGTACCGCGTCCAGGCCACTACCACTACAAAAACGACAAGCGTAGCAGCTAGTGGCAGCGGCGTCAGGCAGAGGAACGCTCCCACAAAACTGGCCACCGCTTTTCCGCCCTGAAACTTGAGGAAAACCGGATAGGCGTGCCCGGCCATTACGGCTAACGCGCTGGCGCTCATCCCGAGCGGGCTGCCGCCGGTGAGGCGCCCCGCCAGCCAGACCGCCAGGTAGCCTTTGCCGATATCCAGCAGCAGGGTGGCGACGGCGGCGGCGCGGCCGGTGGTGCGCAGCACGTTGGTGGCGCCGATATTGCCGCTGCCTGAAGAGCGCACGTCGGCGCCCGTTCGCCATTTGACCAGCAGATAGCCAAAGGGAATCGCGCCTAACAGATAGGCGATCGCGAGAGCCAGGAGGGGAAGCATTATTTTGCCAGCGGGAATTCCGCAAGTTTAGTGTACACGGAACCGGTGGGCCGTAATTGGCTTCGATACAGAAAGAAGCTGCCGGCCCCGAATTCTCCGAAATCCGGATTGCGCAGCGCCGCCATGGCTAACTCCCGCAGCGGCTTCACATCGCTCCCCTCCTTGATGCGCGCCAGCGTGAGATGCGGGGAAAACCGGCGCTTTTCGGGTTCAATCCCCAGCGTGCCGCAGGCCCGGTCGATATCGCCGGCCAGCTCTTCCAGCCCCGGCGCCTCGATGCCGCACCAGAAAACCCGCGGCGCACGCACATTCGGAAAGAAACCGGTGTCCCGGATGTGGACTGCGATGGGCGGCCGCAGCGCCACGCCCGCCAGCGCGGCTTGCAGCTCGCCCAGCCGCTCTTCCGGCCATTCGCCGATAAACTTGGTGGTGATGTGCAGATTGGCGGGCGCGCTCCAGGAAATGCGCGCCGTGGGGCGCAGGCGCGCCAGAAATTCCTCCAGCCGGGCCACCACGTCCGGTGGCAGGTCCAACCCGGTAAACAGTCGCATGGGGCGCTCGTCGTAGGACAGGCCTCCCGGCTTGTCCCGGACCGGCCAGGAGGCCTGTCCTACCTGCCATAATAAAACGCTCGATGAAATTTGGGCCAATTCTAAAACGCGCCTTTTACCAGCGCCCCACCGTGGACGTCGCGCGCGACCTCCTCGGCAAGGTGCTGGTGCATGGGACCACGGCCGGAATCATCGTGGAAACCGAGGCGTACCTGGGCGGCGACGATCTGGCATCGCATTCGGCGCGCGGCGTCACAGGTCGCACGCGCGTCATTTTCGGACCGCCCGGCCACGCTTACGTGTACCTCATCTACGGCATGTACGAATGCCTCAACATTGTGGCGGAGCCCGCAGGCCGGGCCGGCTGCGTGCTCATCCGCGCCCTCGAGCCGCTGGCGGGCATCCAAGCCATGCGCCGGCGCCGGCCGGCCGCCCGCAAACTCCAAGACCTGGCTTGCGGGCCGGGCAAGCTGACCATGGCCATGGCAATCACGCGCGCGCACAACGGCGCGGATGTCACCCGCGGCAGCCTGGTGGTGCGGCAAGCGGCCGAAAAACGCCTGGTCGAGATCCAAACCACCGCGCGCATCGGCATCACCCGGTGCGCCGATTGGCCGCTGCGATTCCTGATTCGCGGGAACCCATTCGTCAAGTGATTCGCAACCCCCAAGCGGCGGCCAGCGCGCTCGATCCGGCTCATCGCGCCATTCTGGAACGCCTCAACGAACCCAATTCCGCCGCGGGATTGGCACGCCAACTCGGCATTCCCCGCCAGAAGTTGAACTACCACCTCCGCCAGCTCGAAGCCGGGCGCCACGCCGGGCCGGCAAATCAGCGGCGGCCAGGGATGAAAGCACTCGTCAGCCTGTTTTCAGTAGCGATTTTGGGAATTCTCGGTGCGCCAACCTGCCATGGCGGCCCCGTTTTTACGTTAGAGTCGCAAACCGGAGGCACTTATAACTACAGCCTCATGGTGACGCCGACAGCTGTCGACATTCCCCCGGGCAATGACATCATCCTCAGCGGCCTTTCCGGAGTCACCGGCGCGAGCGTCACCGGGAGTCTGGGAACGAGCGCTGGTTGCTTCAACCCCGGCGGCTTTTCCCTGTTGTCTTTTACGAGCACCACGGTCACCCTCCAGAACGAGACAGGCTCTCAGTGTCTCGCGCTTGGCACGTATGCGAATCTCGCAGTCACTTCCACGGTGACCACGCCGGGGACGGTCGACTTTGAGATCGACATTCTCAGTGGGCCCGTTTACGGAACCACCGGCGGCCCGGTGGCCGCCGCAGTGCCCGAGCCGGCAGCCGGCGTGCTCGTCTGCCTGGGCATCGCCACGCTATTGCTCTGGCGTTTGCAGCGGCGCGTCTTCCCGTCGACGCGCTGAAAGCTCGCCGATTCGTCCGGCACGCAACAGCAACTACAAAAACCCTATCCGTCTCCCTACCGCCGGCACAGTTCAGGCGCGCCGAACGCCTGGCCAAGCGGGAGAACCGCACCCTGAGCGAGTTGGTCCGGGAGGCCCTGCGGCATTATGAGCAGAAGCAGGACTTCCCCATTAACTATGACCTTGTCGCCGCTCTCCGCGCGGTCCAGGAAGGCGCCAAACAAGCTGGCCTCGACAAGCTCAGCGACCGCGAGATTGACGCCGAAGTCAGTGCCTACCGCAGGGAACGTCTCCCGCCTGCTGGCCATGATTGAGGCCGAGGCGACTATGGCTAGCCCGACCCAGCGCCTGTCCGTCTCCGAGCACGACTCCGACAACCGCATCTACGAATGCGCGGATGCGGCGGCGGCCAGGCGTGGCGTTTGGCCGGATTTGAGCCGGTCACTGGCATCGAGCAGCGTTGGACGGAACGGATTCGCGGGGCGCTGGGAGCCGGTTTGGCGGGCGCCGCGCCCGGAGGCGATTAGCGCCTGACCGAGATTGCTGGATTTTAATTAGGGATTCACAGGGAAAGCGGTCCGCAAATGCAACCGCCGGCCCGCTCATTCGTCTAAAATTAAGTTCCGCGCCCATGCGGTGGTCATCACAGCGAGGATGAAAACCGCGTTCACAACCAAATCTCGCTCCAAGGGTTGGTGTAATCGCATGGCGCAAAGCGGAACCAGGCAGCCACAGGGCCGCATCAGCGGGCAGAACATTATCGACGAGTTAGTCCGCAACCTGGAATTGGGCCGGCTGGAGATGGGCTACAGCATTCTCCTGCCGTGCATTTTTAGCATCTACCTGCATCCCGACGACTACGCGCGGCTCACCCCGGTGCAGGATCTCATCAAAGAAGACGCCCGGCGCGCGCTTTCCGCCCAAATGGCGGAGTGGAACGGCAGGAGCGGCAAGGGCTCGCTCTTCCACCGCGGCGCTCCCCGCAAACAGTTCCGCATCGCCCAGGACGACTGGTGGCTGGAGTTCTTCGCCGACCCGGAAGGCGCCGTGCCGCCCGGCGACGTCGAAATCCACTCCGAATTGAACGACCTGGCGCAGCCCGGCTATCGCGGCGCCAAAACCACCCTGATCGAGCGCGAAACCTCGGTCACCTCGGCCCGCGTGGCGGCGGATCGGGAAAACACCCGGCGCCAGACCGAAAGAGTCTTCGCCGAGATCCGTTACCAAGACGATTCGGGGCCGCAGACCTTCCTCGTTACGCAAAACGAAATCAGCATCGGCCGCGGCGGCGAGGAATTGTGGGTGGACCTGCCGCTTTACACCAGCGAGGAAATCAGCCGCGAGCACCTGCGCCTGAAGCGCGACCCGGCCAACGGCCAATTCGCCATCACCGACCGCAGCCGCAACGGGACCTGGCTGAATGGCAAGCGCCTGGAGCGCGGCATCGAGCGGAAACTGCCGGAGCGCGCCGAGATCGGGCTGGCCGAGGTGTTGAAGCTGTCCTTCGAGGTCAGAAAGTGAAGGGCCTGCCATGCATGAACTCTATAACCTGCATACCCCTTTCGTAATCGCGTTTTTGGCTTTCGTGGCCGTGTTTGTGGCGGCGCACATCCGGGAGCGGCGGTGAGCTGGCAATCGGCGGGCGCTACCGATACCGGCCTGGTGCGCGAACGCAACGAAGACCGTTACTGGATCGACGGCCAGCGCGGCGTATTCCTGGTGGTGGATGGAGTGGGCGGCCACGCGGCGGGGGAACTGGCGGCGCAGACGGCGGTGGATGCGATCCGCCGGTCGATGCAATCGCCGGGCGCGGCGGAAGAGCGCGTGCGGCGGGCCATCGCGGAGGCCAATAACCGCATTTTCGAGCTGGCGCAGGCGCGGCGCGAACACCAAGGGATGGCTTGCGTGTTAACCCTGGCGGTGGTGGAGGATGGGCAGGTCACCATCGGGCACGTGGGCGATTCGCGGCTGTACCTGATCTGGGAAGGCGCCATCCGCAAAATGACCAGCGACCATTCGCCGGTGGGCGAAGGCGAGGATGCGGGCGAATTCACCGAGCGCGAAGCCATGCGGCATCCGCGGCGCAACGAAGTGTTTCGCGACGTGGGGTCGCGGCGGCGCGCGGCGGAGGACGAGGATTTCATCGAGATCCGCACCTGCCGTTTCCGCCCGGACGCGGCCATCCTGTTGTGCAGCGATGGCCTGACCGATTTGCTGACCTCCTCGCAGGTGCGCGAAATCGTGGACCGCTACGACGGCGATGCGGCTCTGGTGGCGGCGGAACTGGTGGACGCCGCCAATTCCGCCGGCGGCAGCGACAACGTGACCGCGCTGTTCGTGGCCGGGCCGGAGTTTCGCGGGCGTTCCGCGGTCACGCGGCCGCGCTCGGGAACCACGCGCTTTCGCGGCGCGCGGCGCGCCCTGACGGGCCGCACGGCCCTCTTGATTTACGGGCTGTTGCTGGGAATGGTGCTGTGGGTGGTCACGCGGGGGATGCGATGACGGAGCCAACCAGAATCGGGCGTTACCAAATTGTCCGCCGTCTGGGCAAAAGCATGACGGACGTCTACCTGGCCATCGATACGGTGGAGAACCGCAAGGCCGCGCTGAAGCTGGTCAAAAACGGCGGCGACGCCGTCAATCGCATGGTCATGGAAGCGGAGCGGCGCGGAGCGGCCATTCAAAAAGAACTACAGGCGCTGGACCCGCGCATGGTCCAGATCTACGATTTCGGCGACCAGGACGGGTATTTTTTCGTCGCCATGCAATACGTGGAAGGGCGCAACCTGGCCGAGGAATTGCGCGCCGAGCGGCTGATCGAGCCGCAGCGCGCCGCCGTGATCGCCATCGAGATCTGCGAGCAGCTCGCGAAATTCCATTCCTGGCAATCCACCGTGGTGCACGGCGATATCAAGCCCTCCAACATTCATCTGGGTCCCAACGATACCGTCCGCCTGCTGGATTTCGGAATCGCCCGGACGCTGCGCGCCAATTGCGATTCCACCGCACACGCCTTCGGCAGCCCCAGCTACTGCTCGCCGGAGCGCCTGGAGCGCAGCCAGGTGGATCAGCAATCCGATTTGTGGGCGGTGGGCGCCACCCTGTACGAAATGCTGGCGGGCGTGCCGCCCTACCGCGCGGACAACACGCGCAAGCTGGAGGAATTGATCCGCTCGCTGCGGCGGCCGCGCGCGCTGCCGCCATCCTGCCCGCGCGCGCTGCGCATGATCGTGACCAAAGCGCTGGCGCCCAAGCCGCGGCAGCGCTACGGCTCGGCGGAGGAGTTGCGGCGGGATTTGCAGAACTTCCTCGAGCATCGCCTCACCCAGGCGGAAATCGAGCGGCGCGCCGGAGGCGCGGGAGCCACCATCGAAGTGGCGCGCGAGTGTCTGCGCCGGGCCACCCGCACGGTGCGGCGCGTGAACCAGGCGCTCAAGGTGGCGGGAGCGGTGGGGTGGTTCGCGGCGGGCATGGTGCTGTGGATCGGCGGAACGGTCGCGGTGCAGGAATGGGAAACGCGGCGAGTGGCCGCACCGGCGGCGCCGCTCGATCCCGCGCCCGCCGCGCCGGAAGCGGCGCCCGACCCGCCGCTGCCCAGCCTGTACGCCGCGCAAGCCGGAGCAATTCTGCAATCGTATCGCGAGAGCGCCGACCCGGCATTAGAGGATTTCGATTGGCAGAAGGCCGAAGTGCTGCTGGAGGGCGCCGCGCAGATGGGTGCGGCGGATGACGGCACGCGCGGTAAACTGGCGCTCAGCCGCGGCTACGCGATTCTGGAGCGGTTGGGCGGCGGCCAGTATTCGGCGGCGGCGGCGGACCAGTTGCGTAAGAGCGCGCGCGACCAGTTTGCGCAGGCGGCGTTGATGCTGCCGGTTTCGCCCGATCCGCACCTGGCGCTGGCGCGCGTGTACGTCTATTGGCTGCCGGATGTGGCTGCCGCGATGACCGAATTCGCGGCGGCCGGGCGCCTGGGAGCGGCGCTTGGCCGGCGCGAGATCGAGCAGCAGGCGGATGCGTATCGCCTTCGCGCCGAGCGGGAGCCGGCGCAGAAGGCGCGACCGGATTGGTTGGCGGCGCGTGCGCTGTATCAGCGGATTCCCGGCTTCGACCAGGCCGGCGCGCATTTAAGGGAAGTGGAACGGATGCTGCATCCGCCAGCGCGGCATGCGACGGCGAGGCGGCGATGGCGGTAGGGAGCGGCGCACGCACTCCCGCGTGCCGCATCGCCACTCCTGGCGATGCGTTTGCGAGCGAGAGGCCCCCATGGCGGTAACCCGCAGTTGGACGGCGCGCGGTCCGCGCCGCACGGTGGTCGCGGTTCGGAAAACCGCGCCGGCGCGCCATGCTTTCCTCTGGCTGGCCTGCGCCTCGCTGCTGGTGGCGGCCGGGCTGGCCATGGTCTACGCGGCCAAAGTGCAGCGCTGGGAAGGCGCGGCGCAAGCCGTCAACGTGAACGCGGTAACCAGCCCGCAGCAATTGCTGCCGCTGCTCGAATCCATCGCGGATCGCAGCGAGCGCGAAGCGGCGGCGCAAAAGGTCTTCGATTTCCTCGAACGCGCCCGGCCGGTGCGCAATGCCGGAGCGCTGGCGCGCCTGCGCGTGCTGCGGCTGAACAGAGTAAAGAACCTGCTGGTGGTGCGGACGCCGCGCGAATTTCGCCTCGATCTGCTGAAATCCTGCGCGCTGTATTTTGCGGGCTTCTGGCTGGTGGCGCTGGTTTGGGGCGCGGCGCGCTTCCGCGGCGACCGCGCTTTGCTGCCCGCCCTGCAGCTCCTGAGCGGCGTCGGCTTCATCCTCATGTTCAGCATGCGCGACCCCTTGCGCGACACGCTGGAGTTTCACAAATTCGCGCTGGGCTGTTTTCTGGGATGCCTGGTGCTGGCTCTTCCGGCGTTTCGCTTCTTCGATTACCGGCGCCTTTCGGACTGGTGCTACACCCCGCTGTTCGGCGCGCTGGGGCTGTTCGGAATGCTGCTGGCATTCGGCAAAGGTCCGACGGGCAATGACGCTAAAGTCAACCTCGGCCCGTTCCAACCGGTGGAATTGATCAAGATTCTGATCGTGATCTTTCTGGCCGGGTACTTCACGCGCAATTGGGAGCGGCTGCGCGATCTGCGCGAGCGGCGCGTGCTGGCGCGCTTCTTCCAGCGGGTGGGGCTGCCGCGCGTCGAGCACATGCTGCCGGTGGCCGCCGGCGTAGCGATGGCGCTGGTGCTGTTCTTCGTCCTGAAGGACCTGGGGCCGGCGCTGGTGACGTTTTTCGTTTTCATCTCCATGTTCGCGGTGGCGCGCGGGCGTCCCGGCCTGGCGATCGCCGGGCTGGTCTTGATGCTGGCCGCCGTGACCATCGGGTATCGCATGGGGCAGCCGCGCACGGTGGTCGAGCGCATCGATATGTGGGTGGCGCCGTGGGACAACGAAGTCCACGGCGGCGATCAACTGGCGCACGGGCTGTGGGCGCTTTCCACGGGCGGTCCGCTCGGGTCGGGACCGGGATGGGGCGATCCGGAAATGATTCCCGCCGGAAATACCGACTTGGTGCTGCCGGCCATCGGCGAAGAGTGGGGATTCGCGGGCGTCTCGGCGGTATGCCTGCTGTTCGTGTTCCTGATTGCGCGGGCGTTCCGCGCGGCGGCGCGCGCCAGTACGCAGTTCGGATTC
>Ga0181530_10003391_pt1 | contig 17814 bp, 14 predicted proteins | sample PEATcosm2014_Bin_42_FD_119769 | JGI IMG/M metagenome (GOLD analysis project Ga0181530, IMG submission 119769) | Peatland microbial communities from MTU Mesocosm Facility, Houghton, MI, USA - PEATcosm2014_Bin10_60_metaG | ecosystem: Environmental > Terrestrial > Soil > Wetlands > Peat | place... | reverse complement strand
TCAAAGAGGCGTCGTAACAGGTCACTCTGGCGAAAGCGGCCGTGTCGGTTTTTCGAGAACGTGGAATGATCAGGCACGCGACCGTCGAGCCCAAGCCGGCAGAACCAGCGGTACCCCAGGTTGGGGTGAACCTCCTCGCACAGGCGCCGCTCGGAGCGGATGCCGAAGCAATAGCCCACGATCAGCATCCGGATCATATGCTCGGGGTCGACCGATGGCCGGCCCAATGTGCTGTAAAAGGAAGATAACTCCCGCCTCAGCTCGCCAAGCTCGACGAGCCTGTCGATCGACCTCAGCAGATGATCGGCCGGGATGTGTCCTTCAAGCGAGAACTCATAGAACAAGGCAGCCTGTTCGACTTGCCGATGTCCCATCATGATCTTCAGTCCTGCCTCTCGCAGCGACTGAATCAGCGAATATCATCCCGCGCAACCGCCGACTTTTTCAACAGAATCGACCATTTGCGGTCATTGCGCGCGCGTAAAACGTGAGGCCCAGGCCAGCGCCTGGTTCTCAACGCCAATACGATAGGTCAGCAGTGCGGCGTTGGCAGCGGAAAACGCCAGTGCGAATAGCGGTAACCCAAGGGCTAGGGGAACCACCGCGATCTCAAGAGCCACCACCGCATAGTTCGGGTGCCGCAGCCAGCGATACGGCCCGCGCGCAAACTGAGGGACGCCGGGCAGCACGATCACGCGAGTAGTCCAGCGCCGCCCAAGGCTCGCGATCACCCACAGCCGGCCGGCCTGCAACGGAATGAAGATGGCGAGCCAGATCGGATCGATTCTGTGGGCGTGGCCGAACATCCACAATCCGAGCAGCCAGAACATATGCAGCGCTACCATAAGCGGATAGTGAGACCCGCCAAACTCGACGCCACCAGCGCTACGAAGCCGCGCGGTGTTCCATTGCGCGAGAACGAGTTCGGCAAATCGCTGCAGGGCCACGAAGGCAATGAGCCACGACCCCTCATCCATTTTACAGTTCCTCGTGCTGCCTCGAGCTCCAGGGCCCCACCGATTAGGCGGATTGGCTCATAACGACGTCAGATATCCGAGAAACATCCCCAATACAGCGAGGCAAGCGCCGGCTAGCATCAGCCCGTCGCCAACAGACCACATCCACTGGTCACTGATTGTTCGTATCCACTGATCCGGCCGCGGCGGGTCCAGGTATCGACCAAGGGCAACTGCAAATAGCACAAGACTCCCGCAGACAAAGACTAAGAAGCCGATATCTCGGACAGTCTCCCACGACATTTGTCGCCTCAGATAGCGAGGGAGAAAAACACACTTTGGTTATGCGTTAGATGCTTGAGTTTTTTGCATTGATCTGCATCAATTTTTACGCTTGGGACATAGTAGTCGAGCGTTTTTGGCCGTTTACCGGGGTTCGGAGCCGTTGGGAAATGCATTTTATGGGAGATAAGCATGGAGGGGCAGTGCACGGGTGGCAGTTGTGATCGGCGGTACAGCATTCGCGGACACTCCGGCGCGCAGACCTGCCGGTCATCCAGTCAACTAAATTCGAGACAGTCCTCAATCTAAACACCGCAAATGCGCTTGGCATCAAAATTTCCGACAATCTGCTTTCGCTCGCTGACGATCTGATGGAATAATCCTTTCGCAGTGCATCAATAGACGGTGACGAAATGACGCGATGGGTCACCAGCAACCGATTTTCGATGTCGCTCAATGTCCACTTGTCCTCCAATAGCGACCGGATCGCTGCGTCACGGCAACCGACGGCTAGGGCCAGACCTGCCGATTAGTGCGTGATATACGACGACATTCAATCTTTCACAGGAAGATCGACATCAACTAAAGAAACGAGATCATGATGCCTGTCATAGACATCCATACCCATATGCTCACGCTGGATTGGATCAAACTCCTCCGCGCCCATGGTGGCGACAAATACAGTGTGAAAAAAACGCCAGCAAATCAGGACGCCGTGCATCTTTACGATGCACCGTTCATGACCCTGATGCCGGGAATGTGGGACTACGACATGCGCATCAAGAACATGGATAAGGCGGGCGTTGATGTTGCCATTGTTTCACTCACCTGCCCCAACGTATTCTGGGGAGGACGCGAGGTCAGCCTCCGGGCCGCTCGGCTGGTCAACGACTCCATGGCGGAGCAACAGCGCGCTAAACCGGATCGCATCCGTTGGTTCGCATCGCTGCCGTGGCAATATGCGGATGACGCCATGGCCGAGCTAGTGCGCTGCGTCAAGGCTGGCGCAGTCGGCGTCATGGTACTCGGCTCCATAGATGGTATGACCTTGGTCAATCCGCAATTTGCGCCAGTGTGGTCCGCAATTGACCGAATGGCGCTGCCGGTCCTCGTTCATCCCACCGCTCCGCCGGGTGTGCGCGAGATGCATATGGAAGCATTTAACCTCATTCCACCCGTAGGCTTCATGTTCGATACGACATTGGCGTTTGCACATATGATCTTTTCTGGCTTTCTCGACAGATATCCAAACATGAAGCTCATCGCTGCACACGCCGGAGCTACGTTGCCTTATCTCGCTGGGCGTTTCGATATCTGCCATAAAAAAATTCCGGCTTGCTCCGCCGCCATCAAGGACAAACCGAGCAGCTATTTGAGGCGCATATATTACGACACAGTCGTATACGACCAGGCAGCACTCGAGCTCTGCATCAAGATCGCTGGCTCTCCCGATAACGTGCTTTACGGTTCCGACTATCCGCACAATATCGGCGACATGGCTGGTTGTCTTGCACGTGTCAATGCGCTTCCAGGCAGTCAGCCGAAGCAGATCGCAGGCAAAAACGCGGAACGAATTTTTAAACTCTAACCGCACTCAAGCACGTATCCTTCAGATAGAACATTTTGCAAAGGGTTAGACCGAGCCGTACCGCGAATTCGCTGACCGCAATTTCTGCAACGGGTCACGAACGGCCGATCTACTGTGTCCGCGCAATGTCCGCTCTAATTCCGAGAACGTCCCAAGCGCTGCGTCGCACTGAGTGACGCGACGGGCCAATAAGCGACATTTCCCGGTCGCTCAGAGCACCATGATATAGATCAAAAACCTCCAAGTTAAGGCGCGATATCCTTTAAAAGTAATCCCATTTGGCGAGGGGTCAGATGATCGAGCCCCGAAGCGGAGACTCGGCATGAAGTATGAAGTTCCTGCATGCGCATATTGCCCGGACAATGTGCGCGCGTGTCGCGTAGGTGAATCGGCTGAACGTGGTCCCGGGTATTGCCCCACAAAGGTGGATCCCGACGGCATCAACGAGGCGGTCGGTAAATACGACGATGCGGAGGTTCGCCGCATCTCCCAGGTCTCTGCTGTGGTCGAGGCAGCGGGCTACTGCAAGTGGACCCGTGTCCAGGAGATTTGTGAGTTTGCCAAGCGGATGGATTTCAACAGAATAGGCATCGCCACCTGCATCAGTTTTGTCGATCATGCCAAGGTCCTGAGCGGCATCCTCGAGAGTCATGGATTCGAAGTGGCCTCTGTCGCCTGCAAGCACGGCGGCATCCCCAAGGAGGAACTTGGCATCAAGGACGAGGAGAAGATTCGCCCTGGCAACTATGAGCCGATCTGCAACCCGGTGGGGCAGGCCGAGTTGCTCAAGCGTGCCGGCTGCGAGTTTAACGTCGTGCTCGGCCTCTGCGTCGGCCATGACAGCCTGTTTTTCAAGCACGCCCAGGGTCTAACCACAGTACTGGTAGCCAAAGATCGGGTGCTGGCGCACAACCCTATCGGCGCCCTCAACTTGGCCGACACCTATTATAGTCAGCTTTGGGGACCTGATAGGCCGGAGAAGCCACCGAAGCTTCCCGTCGAAGGCCGTCGCAAGAACAAGGAGACGTGACCCCGAAATCGCAGGCTTTTCAGCGGTAATTTGCAATCGCCGCCTCGGCTCTAACGACCGCTGAGGCGTTTGCGCCAAATGAATAGGTTGGCCAATGAACAAGATGCAGCGAATAAGGCCTGTCGGTTTGAAACAAAAATCCGAACCATCGGCCCGACCGCGAAAAAAGCCCATCCAGGACTTGCGCGAGTGGCTGTTACACGTCGACCAAATTGGCGAGCTTGTGTGCGTCTCCAAACCAGTCGACCGCGACGAAGAGATGAGTGCGATCTCCTATCTCGTAGCCAAGCAGAACCCCTCTCCCGCGGTCCTGTTCGATTGTGCGAAGGGTTTCGAAAGAAGTCCGATCGGCGCCCGGCTTCTGTGGAACATCCTGGGTCCGAGCATAAAGCGCATCGCGCTCACGCTCGAGGAGCCGGCCGAAACACCGACGGTCGAGTTGATCAGGCGGACCAAGGACAAGCTAAGGCGGCGTATTCCGCCACGCGAGGTGGCGCGGGGTGCTGCCCCTGTCTACGAAAATTCCATCATCGGAAAAAAGATTGATCTCAATCAGCTTCCGATCCCGCGGCACTGGCCCTTGGATGGAGGCCGTTACGCGGGCACGGGCGACGCGGTCATCACGCGCGATCCCGATACGGGTTACTTGAATATCGGCACCTACCGGATGATGCAGCAGGGTAAGGCGGAGGTCGGTCTCTATCTTTCCCCTGGCAAGGATGCTCGCCTTCACATCACGCGCGCCTGGCAGCGCGGCAAACCGATCGAAGTCGCCGCCGCGTGGGGTATTGATCCATTATTCATGCTGGTCGGCTCGCAGACGTTTCCCAAGAACGTGTCCGAATACGAGTTCGCCGGCGGCATTAAAGGACAGCCGATACCGGTGGTCCGCGGTACGACCACAGACTTGTTGCTCCCGGCCAACGCCGAGCTTGTGATCGAGGGGGTCATTCGTCCGGATTCCGTAAAGGCGGAGGGTCCCTTTGGCGAGTTCCCCGGTTACTACGGAAGGCCCGAGGCGGGCTGTCCACTTGTTGAAGTCACCGCAGTACACCACCGCACCAATCCGATACTCACGAACGCCCTGATGGCGGATTATCCGTCGTGCGAGCAGAGCGGGTTTTTCTCGGTGATCCGCTCCGCCAAGATCTGGGACGATCTCGACAAGCTGGGCATCCCCGGAATCAAAGGCGTCTATTGTCATCCGGCCGCCGCAGGCGGTTTTGGCATGACGGTAATCAGCATCGAGCAGCGCCACGCCGGTCATGCCGCGCAGGTGCTGGCGCTAGCGGCCCAAGTCCCAGGCGGCGCCTACTACACCAAGTGGATCATCGCGGTCGATGACGACATCGACCCCACCGATATGGACCAAGTCATCTGGGCGATGGCGAGCCGGTGCAATCCGATTGAAGACATCGACATCCTGCGCAACACTTGGAGTACTTGGCTCGACCCAACGCAAAATCCGCCGGAAAAGCGTCCATACGGTTCGAAAGCTCTGATCAATGCCTGCAAGGAACATCGTCATCTGCCGGTGTTCTCCAAGCGAACGGCGCTACGCAAGAAAGTCTACGACGGCATTGCCGCGCGCTGGAACACGCTCGGATTGCCGGGGCGCATACCTGCGGTCAGAGCGTTCGAAAATGATGCCAAGGTCACCTATCATGAGATCGGATCCTTCGAGCCCGGCCATCAGTCAGGGGGACAGGAAACGACTGACAAGAAACTAAAACGGAGCCGCAAAGAGCGCTCCGGCCTCTGAGCTCATCTAAATTGCGCCCATCCTCCGCCAGGCGCCCGAAAAGAATTGATCCGATCCTCGAAGGCCCAACCAAGGAGGTGCGCGTTGTTGGGGGCGCCTGCAGTGCGTGCAAGCCATAGCCGCAGCCACACTACCCGAATTAGATCCTCTAGTTCGGCGCTCACGCCAATATTCTATAAATCACGTTCCGTGAACCCGCAGTCTGAGACAGCCAACATCCAAAGCTAATAAGTTTTTCGCACTGAGGCAATTATCGGGTCGAAGTGACGTCATGGGTCAAAAGCGACCGAATGAGTTCGTCGATTGTGAGTCCGTATATTTGGAGTTCGCCATATTTGGAGTTCGCACGGGCACCTTCGCGAAGCGATCTTTCGCAACAGGGTACCGTCGGCTTACCACTCACGCGGCGACGACCAAGGCAACGCATTCAGCGCAATGAGCGTTGCCGCGTTCGGGCAATAATCTTTCCATGCCGGGTTAGCGGGATCGGACGCAAGGTCTCGCGCACACCGCCTGTGACTTTCACACATTGAGCAAACCCGCTGAAGATCTTGGAACGTTCGAGTGAGCTGAGAGACCTCATCTTGGTCGAGGTTAAGTGTCGCCATTCGGTGTAGCAAAAGGTCAGCTGATCCAGAACCGAGGCTCGCAATCCTGTGGAGGTCCGACGCAGACATGCCGAAATCTCTAGCTATGCGCTCAATTTCCTCTTCCCCACAGCATTTCAGCTCCGTTAGACTATAACTTCTGGTCCACACTCGGCACCATTGTAAAATAGCTTTGATTGCTGACCAGCTTTTTTGTCTATGGGGCAAGCCAAACATTTGACCCTCCTCTTGTAAGAGGACCAGACGCGTGCGGTATCGGCCTGCTTCGCGTAAAGCAGGCCTCCCATCCTACAACCGCTAATTCAGGGCTACGGTCTTTGATCTAGATCAAGGCGGCAGTCCTGCCCCGCCAGCGAGCGATGCTGGTCGGGTTGCCCGACACCCGGGGTGAGTCATCCTATCGCAATGCATCAATTGACGATGGCAAAGTGACGCGATGGGTCAACAACTGCCGCGCCAACTCACAGGAGGCGCGGCTGCTGTACCCCTGAAAGCAGACTCGAAACTGGCTGAGCGGCGCGGCTGAAATGGGCCAATCGCGGCCGTGCAGTGCAACAAAAGATATCGTTATTCGATCACCTCGTCGGCGATGGCGAGCAGCGTCGGGGGCACCGCGACGCCAAGCGCCTTTGCGGTCTTCATATTGACCGTGAGCACGAATTTCGGTTCTTGCATGACCGGCAGATCGGCCGGCTTTTCGCCTTTGAGAATGCGGCCGACATAAAGGGCGGCCTGGAAACATTCGTCGGTGGAATCGGCCCCATAGCCAAACAACCCGCCGGCTCGGACGTAGTTGGCGTCATCGAAGCTTGCGGGCACGCCGAAGCGTGTCGCGAGCGCGGCGATCTGCTCGCGGCGCACATAGAAGAATGAATTGGTGCTCACCAGCATGGCATTGCCGGGCTGTTGCGGAATGCCGGCGAAAACCGCGTCAAGTTTGTTCGGCTTTATGACGCGGGCTTTGCTGGGAGATCCTGCCTGCGCCCTCTTCATGTATCATTAGTGCGCTATTGACCTCCGCCAGACATACGCTGATTGAATAATCGATAAAGCGAAGCAACCGCAATTGCATGGCTTTCTGAGCGCTGGAGTTTTTTGAGCATCTGAGACGCAATCGGCCGTACAAAATGCTTCGGGCGATTTTTCGCAAGCCAATTTCGTCAGCCAGTTTTCGAAATCCGGCACTCCGAATTGTACCAAACCTTATGCTATAAGAGCGCACCAAGCACCTTCACCGACGACAATAATGTCGAGATGGAGATACCGTATGAAGAAGCGCATCAAGATCATTCACAAGACGAAGTACCAATATAATGCGCCGGTCAAATTCGGACCACACCGCTTGATGATGCGGCCGCGCGAGGGTCACGACGTCCATATCGTGAGCGGCCGTCTCGACGTCGAGCCGGCAGCGACCATACGGTGGCTGCGCGATATCTACGGCAATTCAATCGCGCTACTGACGTTTGCGCAGCCCTCGCAGAATTTGAGCATCCTCGGTGAGGTGGAGGTGGACTTGGATGACGACAATCCCGTCGAGTGCCTGATCGATCCTGACGCCCGTCAGTTTCCGTTTCAGTACGCTCCAGAGGAGCAAATCGAGCTAATCCACTACCGCCTGCCCAGCTATCCATACGAGGGGCCGAGGCTGCGGCAATGGCTGGGCGACCTGTACCGGCCCGGACAGACCATTGGAACGTTTGAGCTTCTCGAAAAACTGAACGCGCAAATTTACCGCTCATTCGCCTACAAGCACCGCGACGATCCCGGCGTCCAGCTGCCATGCGACACGCTGACGAATGGCAGCGGCTCGTGCCGCGATTTTGCTGTTTTCATGATGGAAGCGGCGAGGCATTGGGGGTTCGGCGCGCGATTTGTGAGTGGCTATATTCAAATGGCGGAAGGTCAGCATGGCGCCACTCATGCGTGGACGGAAATTTATATCCCCGGCGCAGGCTGGTGCGGTTTCGATCCGACAAACGACAAGCTCGCCGGCAACGAGCATGTTTCCGTCGCCGTGGCCCGCGAGCAGGAGAAGGCCTCTCCGGTTTCTGGGGCATGGGAAGGCCCCGCGAACGCGTTCAGCAATATGGAAGTGTCGGTGCAGGTCGTTTCGCTCTGAGGTCAGGCAGCAGCTTGCAACAATCCCCGTTGTCGGCTTTTCCGAGCAAGGGAGTATTGACTCATGAAAGTAGCTGGGCGGCGCCAGGGCGTTGATAGTCTCGACTCTGCTTTCGTCTCAACGGGCAGTCTGCCACCCCCTGAGACGATCACGGCATTGGTCGGAGAGGCGCACGCGCGATTCAAGTCCAATACCGGCGGCGAGAATTCGCAGGTTTACCCGGCGCTGGCCAGGGCGCCGCGCGAACTCTTCGGCGTGTGCGTGGTCGGCGTGAGCGGCAAGGTCTATGCCGCCGGCGACACCGATCACGAATTCTCGATCATGAGCGTGTCGAAGCCGTTTGTGTTTGCGCTCGTTTGTCAACATGTGGGCGCGGAGCAAGCGCGCGAGAAGCTTGGCGCGAACGCAACCGGGATGCCGTTCAACTCGCTCGCCGCCATCGAACGCAGTGCCGACGGGCGAACCAACCCCATGGTCAATGCCGGCGCGATCGCAACCACCAGCCTGGTGCCGGGCGCCACCTTCGAGGCCAAGTGGCAATTCATTTACGACGGCTTGTCCTGTTTCGCCGGCCGCAAGCTTCGGCTCAATGAAGAGGTCTATGCCTCGGCCACGGAAACCAATTTTCGTAACCATGGTATCGCCCGGCTGCTGCAGAGCTTTGGTCGAATCTATTTCGATCCGGAGCAGGCGACCCACCTCTACACCAAGCAGTGCTCGCTCAACATCAGCACCAAGGATCTGGCGGTCATGGGCGCAACGCTCGCAGACGGCGGCGTCAATCCGCTGACCAAAGAGCGCGTCGTCGATCCGGCGATCTGCCACTACGCGCTGGCGGTCATGACGACCGCCGGATTGTACGAAACGTCCGGCGATTGGCTGTACGACATCGGGCTGCCAGGCAAAAGCGGAATTGGCGGCGGCATCGTGGCCGTCTCGCCGGGCAAAGGTGGATTGGGCACATTCGCTCCGCCTCTCGACGGCGCCGGAAACAGCATCAAAGGCCAGCTCGTGGCGAAATTTCTGTCGCAACGGCTGGGAATGGATTTGTTTGTCTCGAAATCCGACGGCTGAAATACCAGAAGGCCGTTCGCATATGGCAGCTGCCAACGGGAGTAAATAAACAGTGTTTGCACTCATTATCGTCCTAGTCCTGCTTGCCGCCGCGATCGTGATGTTCGCGATCAACAAGCCGCGCCTGGACGCCGTCGCCCTGATCATGCTCACGGCGCTGCCTTTCACCGGCGTGCTGACCATGGGCGAGGCACTGGCGGGCTTCAGCGATTCGAACATCGTCCTTATCGCCGCGTTGTTCGTGATCGGCGACGGTCTGGTGCGGACGGGCGTCGCCCAGAGGCTCGGCGACTGGCTGATCGTGAAAGCAGGCAGCAGCGAAATACGGCTTATCGTTCTTCTTATGATTGTCGTCTGCGGCCTGGGCGCGACAATGAGTTCGACGGCCGTCACCGCCATCTTCATTCCGGTCGTGTTGCGCATTTCACAAACCGCCGGCATCGGGGCCGGCCGGCTGATGATGCCGCTGAGCATGGCCGCGCTGATTAGCGGTATGACGACGCTCGTCGCCACCGCGCCCAATCTGGTCGTCAACGGCGAGCTCGAACGCCACGGCATCGAGGGATTTCGTTTCTTCAGCTTCACGCCGTTCGGGTTGCCGATTCTCGTTCTCGGCATCATTTACATGTGCTTCGCGCGTCGCTGGCTCGCCGAGACCAGGGAGGTGAACGCTTCCGGCCGTCCGAGCCTTGCCGAATGGATCGAGGAATACAGGCTCGCCGACCGCGAATACCGCGTTCGCGTGACGGCTCAGTCGCCGCTGGTGGGTAAGACGCTGGCGGAGCTGAACCTGCGGAGCAGCTCCGGCGCCAGCATCGTGGCCATCGAACGCAACCGCAAATTTTTCCGGGAGATGCTACGGCCGACGGCGAATACGGAACTGATGGCCGACGATATCCTGCTGGCCGATCTGTTCGCTCCCGGCCGCAGCATCGATGCGCTGCGGCAGCAATTTGCGCTCGAAGAGATGCCGTTGAGCGGCGCTTATTTCACCGACCGGTCCCAGGAGATCGGCATGGCGGAAGTCATTGTGCCGCCGACTTCCGATCTCATCGGGCAAACGCTGGTCGAGGCCGAATTCCGCACCCGCTTCGGACTGACAGTTGTCGGCCTGCGGCGCGGCATCGTTGCCCACCAGGGCAGCCTGCCCGACGAGGCGCTCAAGACCGGCGACACTTTGCTGCTGATCGGGGCGTGGAAGGATATTGAGAGGCTCAAGTCCGACTGTCACGACCTCGCCATCATCAAGCTGCCTGCCGAACTCGACGAAGTGCTGCCTGCGGCCGGCAAGGCGCCGCAAGCGCTGTTCTGCCTGGCGCTCGTCGTCAGCTTGATGGTCAGCGGCCTTATCCCGAACGTGCAAGCGGCACTGATCGGGTGCCTGCTGATGGGCGCGCTAGGCTGCGTCAACCTGGTAAGCGCCTATCGCTCGATCGACTGGAAAACCCTCGTCCTCATCGTCGGCATGCTGCCATTTTCGATCGCCTTGCAAAGGACCGGCGGCGTCGATCTTGCCGCTGATGGCTTGCGGGCACTGACTGCCGGCGCCGGAGACCGCGTGGTGCTGGCCACGCTATTTGCGATCACCGCGCTGCTCGGCATGTTCATCTCCAATACCGCCACCGCGGTGCTGATGGCTCCGGTCGCGCTCGCCGTCGCTCAAGAGCTGCACGCGTCGCCATATCCGTTCGCGATGATCGTCGCGCTTGCGGCCTCCACCGCCTTCATGACACCGGTCTCGTCGCCGGTGAACACGCTGGTGGTGGCGCCGGGCAACTATACGTTCGGCGACTTCGTGCGCATCGGCGTGCCGTTTTCCGTCATCGTCCTGATCGTCTGCGTGATCCTGGTGCCTTGGTTGCAGCCGCTGTGAACCGCCGCTGGGCCCGCTGTGAGAAGTATGAGGCCATGAGCCACTCAAGCGAAGCGGCGAAGACGCCAACTTGGAAGTGACTTAGATTCTGGCATTCGATAGACACGCGCCTCTCCCTCGGCCATAAACTTGGATCGAGATGGCGTGATTTGGGGTCGCTAATGCCGACTTCCTTTCCGACGATGAAATTAGCTCTCGCCGTTTTGGCAGTGGCAATGCTAGCTGTGGCGCCCACGCCGTCCCATGCGGCGGCCGGCTCAGTTCGTATCATCATTACCAGAGTAGGGTTCGTCACCGGCGGCGGCAGCGGGACTTTGCACTTCCAGGGCAAGCGCTATGGGCTGCGTATCAGCGGCGTCGGCGCCGGACCCCTCGGGGCGCCACGGGTGGACCTGGTGGGCCGCGCCTACAATATGCGGACCGCGGGCAGCATCCATGGTGTTTATTCGACCGTCGCCGCCGGCGGTGCGGGTGGAGTTCGGCTGCGGAACGGGCACGGCGTCGTTTTGCAACTTCACGGACGACAGGGCGTCCAGCCCTCCGTTGACCTGAACGGGATGGCAATATCGTTGCAATAGAAACGCCCAGCGCTGTAAATGTCGGTGCGAAACTGAAAGATAAAGATAAACAAAGCAGGGAGGAGAAATATGTTGAAGAAATTCGCCGTGGTCCTACTCGCGATTCCTGTCTGCCGCGCTGGAGACACATCACGCCATCATGCGCCTTGTCGATCCGGACGATATTGCCACGCATTCAACGGCACGTGCAGTCACTAGCCGCACTTCACACACGAATCGAATGAACCTTTCGCAGTGCGATACTCCATAGCGGCGAAGCGCCGGATCAATAACGGCCTCGGCCGTCATCGGCCGTCATCGGCTGGCGCGGCAGGTACGCGTCCAACAGCGTACACAAAGATGAAAAATCGGCGCGACCATTTCGGGCCATCAGCAGGCATCGCTGGGGGTCCAGATCAATTGCGAAGTACGCCACAGACCTCCGTTTTGTGTGACGCGACAGAAACCAAGATCGCGCGGACTCTTAGGGAACAGACAGATGTCATCCGGACGTCATGCTGATCTGCCGAATCCAAGGTCGTCATCGATCACAGCGTTCGGCCCGATCGGCACTTGGCCTGGACTTGCCAGATTGAGCTTGCGAAACACTATCTTGTCGCGCCAGATCTTACGAAGGAAATCTTCGAAGACTTGAATCGTCAACTGCTCACCAGGACACCTTCGGTATCCAAAGCCGAACGGAGCAAACCCGGCATAATCACATACCGGAAAGCTCTTCCCATCGACAACACCGAAAACCGTCCCGAAGCCGCTATTTGTGACGTTAGCCTTGCGCCCATCTTTGACCTGGAAATTCGTGATCTCAAATGGGCATCGCGCGAGCCCGATCTGCTGGCATTTATCTTCGGTAATCTGAGCGCTGGTAGGGACACTAAGATACCTTTGTGGATCAAAAACGTTCGGCTCCTTCCAGTGGACCGGTTCCAGGCTGGTGCTTGTGTGGGGTGTGCTGATGTAGCTGTAGCGTTCCATAGGAAAGCCAAACCTTTGCTGCGGAGATGCGCCATAGGCGCTTGTTCTGGCGTCGTGAATAGCTGAGATGCTGCCGCCATTCGGCGAGATAACGCGGAACAATTCCATAACGAACAGTTCCAAAGGCGTAAAGGGCGCGCCATTGGCGTTATCAAAATTTCCGCTCATAGTTTTCTGAAACGATGCCCGCACAGCCGGGTCACCCCCATCTTCCGCCAGGCGCGACATAGTCCCGAAGATCGAGTTGCCCCATTGGCTGAGCGCAACGAAATTATGGAAACATTCGAACACGACGTCTTTCTTCGCAAAATGACTGCCATCTCCGGCGTTCTTCAGCCAATACCAAGCAATCGTCTTTTCGGGATTCTTGATTTTGCCGTTCTCAATGTCGGCAAGTCGATCGTCGATCCATGATTTCAGGAATTCGAGGCGATCACGAACTATCATGTAGTTATCATACGTAATGGGCAGTAGCGGGTTCCTATAAGCAAGAACAGTGTTGAATGCCTCACCAATTTGCCGCACTTCGAAGGGAATAGCGTCTCCGGTCACTCCAAGGTGAAGGTCCCAGTAGAGGTCGAAATAATAGTCGAGGTAATGTCGCATGAACGGCTTGTTGGCGAATTGCTGGTCCATCAGTTTATCAAAGAAGGCGACGACCTTCGCGCCATACATTGGCTTGTAAAGGTCTGGCGTCACTGCTGCGAAGTAAATTCGTTTACGAAGATTATCAGGACCGCGTTTCTCAAGACCCTGCAAAAAGACCGTCACGCCAGCTTCAGGGGTCGGTCGCCAGTCGCGGGTAATGAGACCCCAAAGGTCGTAAGGCAGTGCGTTTTCCTTAGTGAAATTGACGTCGATTAGGGGCAGCAATGGACGCTCGCCTTCGTAAAAGCTCGTCAGGAAGAATGGTATTATGGCTTTTTCGATGTAGTCTCGATCGAAATTGGCGGGAATGGTTTCGCGAAAGCGTTCGATGGCGGAAAGGATTTGGTCCGGAAGAGGGGATTGTGCGGTGTCGGCAGAGGCTCGCTCCACGCTCGTGACCACTGCAGTGGATGCTCCGGTCCCCAACAAACCAACAGCAGCCGCGCCTCCCTTAAGAATAGTACGACGTTTCATTATTTTCTGTTCCATTGTCGTTCCTTTCTTGCATTGTGGACGTTTGTGCGTCGGTCATTACGGCCGACCTGCATTTTCCATTGTATATCGCGTCTTAAGCTTGGCACGCGTTTGCCAAAGTGGTGTTGCTTAACCGATAAGCACCTGAGCTGGATCACCACACATCACCACAGCTGCCTGATGGCGAAACGCACAGTCTGTGCATCCGGCTCCCCGGGAGGCTTGGCGACCACGCGCTCGTAATTGAGAACGAAGTCTGCGCCGCGCCATAAACGCAGACCCACGCCGGTGCCGAGCCTGAGCGTGCTTGCCGTGTTGTCCTGAGCGATTCCATCGATAATGGTTTCGCCTCCGACGTTGTAATAGGCATCGGCCGAGAGCCAGAGCGTGTCTGTTAAATTGTAACTTAGGTGTTCTTCCAAGCGAAAGATCGGATTTTGAGAAAGCGTTTGCGCTCCATTTACGCGAAAATTGTCATTGTCTGTGAACAGCAGGGCCGAGAGATATGTCTCGATCCATGTTCGCCCCTGGTCCGGCGTGTAACTGTAGTTAACAGTGGGTGAAATCGTCCAACGGTTCGCGCTTGGGTTAATTGGGGAGCTCGGATCATACGTCCCAAGCGGAGTTCCCACGTAAAGATGAAAGCTTGAGAACGTCTGCGGAATGAATGACTGGAACTGTTCACGCGTCAGCGCAGGGCCTCCGAAAATGTTCATTTGCCAAAGGAAGCCGACGTCGGACACGCCATTCGTGCTGGCCTGAAAGGTGCCGGAATTCGTATCTGCGAAGGCGTAGGGCAGAACAACCGAGAGACCGCCGGTTCGGCCCCCAAAATCCATGGTCCGTGTAATAACGACTGACTGAGCAGAGACGGTCGAGCGTGTTGCGGACGATATGTCCGTCCCGTCTTCAGGGGTGACGGATGCCGAGTAACCAGCGTTGTAGGTGGTCAGCCAAGAATCAATCGGAGCGTTGAGGTAATCGCGTGCCGAGCCGGCGCGTACAATCGTGGAAAGGGACAACGACGCCGCAACGCAAAGCAATGTTGCGAGCAGTCCAAAACGCGTCGCCAAGCGTATAGCTTCCGCTTTCGGGACCTTCACGATTCACTCCCGCTGCGACTTTGCCGGGCGTTGAAGCAGGTAGAGAATGTGGAAAGCGCGACTTCTAATACGCTCGAAGGCTATCACATTTGTTTTATGACGGTTAGCTGGCGACGTATAACAACTTCGTGAAAGCGCTTACGCGTTTAAAAAGTGCAACAGCTCGGCTGCTGACGGAGTTGACCCGCCGAACATCGGAATCCGTGATCGGAATCGAAAATTCCCAGTCGCGGCCATCGATCAGCCTCCGCCGGGGCATGATCCACCACGCAATGACGGATGGGCTTTACTCGTTCACATATCGGTCATGTCCGCCAAGTACCAACTGTACTTCCGAAACAAACTGCAAGCCCATCAGACGAGAGAGCCATGAGACTAGTCGGCATCCTCTGGATTGCGCTTTTGGGAGGCCTTATGTGCACGATCGGCGCGTCTTTCGTCTCAGCACGAGATGGAAACGGAGCGAGGGATCAAGCAATTACAAGGTGTCTCCTACAGGCCCTCAGACGCTATCCGGCAGCCTCAGCCTTCAGTGACGAGACGATGATCAGCAATCGTACTGCATCCTACAAAGCCTGCATGACAGCATCCGGCTTCCGTCCTTGATCAAATCCATCATCGCGGAGGCATGCCCCGTTACGAAACGGTTGCCGATCAGATTCAATGGCCGATAAGCATCCTTTTCGCGATTACTGCTGTCAGCACCAAGAACAGCACGCCTGCTATTGGCTCGAGCGTTTGTAGAGTCCCTCCGCGGCCATGCCGACCTCGCGGGCCACGTTGCCGGCGCCAGCCTGCCCTTCTTGCCTTGGCTCGTGATTGCATTTGCCGCGACCAAAGCTCTTTGGGCGCGAGCGCGGCATGGAAGGTTCCGTTGGAGCCTGTATTCTCCGCCCGTTTCGCCTATCATGGTGACGATGGTGGCGATGATGCCAACAAGCCCTTGGCTTATCGTAAGTGGAGACTGTCGCAACCTGATGGAGATTGATCATGTCGATGTCAATTGATGCCGCAGCCCAAGTAATGCGCGAGGCGATGCGCGAGAAGGTCAAACGGCACTCGCTCTGGTATCTCTTTCAAGGTGCGTTGATGGTAGTGGCTGGCATCCTGGCGATAGCCCATCCGGCGATGTCGTCCGTTGCCTTAGTCGTCTTTTTCGGGTGGCTTCTGATCATAAGCGGCATAGCCCAGGGTATCAGCCTGATAGACGCACGCAGCGTGCCGCATTTCTGGCTGCAACTTGTTTCGGTCGCGCTGTTCATCATCGTTGGAGCGCTATTCCTTCGCAACCCCGCCGAGAGCGTGGTAACACTTACGCTGCTTGTGATCGTATTCCTTATGGTTGAAGGGATTTCAAAGATCATCTTTTCGCTCACGATACGGCCATTTCCGAACTGGAGCTGGATCCTGCTGAGCGGAATTGTCAGCGTCTTGTTGTCATTTTATCTCTGGTCGAGCATGCCGGTGACCGCGGTCTTTTTTCTTGGCACGTTGCTTGGCATTTCGCTCATCAGCGAAGGCATTGCGCTAGGCTATTTGGCTTGGCGGGTACGGCAAGCTTAATGACGCAAGATTGACTCCGCACGAACGTGCAGAGCCCAAAGCCCTGGCTCACGTTGAGCCGGGGGTTTCGGACATTCACGACCACCCCTAAGACTGACCTCCGCTGCGCATCATTACTCTGCCGACGCTAGGAGCTATGCTGTACACCACAGCAAATGATTCCTTGAGATGTCGTGATGGGTCAAGAGAGACCGATGTCGGGAATTCGCGCCACGTCCGCTTCTACTCAAAGAGCGACCAAGTCAGTGCGAGCAGAAAAAAGAACCCCGGCACGCGTGACGTGACCGGGGTCCAAAAGTCTTGGGGAGGAAGGGCCAAGAGACCTTTCCAAAACAACCGACCCAGATGACGGCGTCGCGACGGTTTGGAGTTACCCCCGCGCTAATCTTGGTGTGGTGGATTAGGAAGAATGGACCCTTCGCAGTGCGTCAATTTTCAATGGCAAAGCGCCGCTATGGGTCATGAACCGCCGCGACGGGCAGTGGCTGGCGCGGCAGAAAGACCTCCAGGAACGGACACGCTCCGGGGCCGTGGCGCGCAAATACCTCACCAGCGAGCACGTGGCGGGCAGAGCGGACCCGCTCTGCCCGATTGGCGTCAAACGTCGGTTTGCTCGGAGATCGCCAGGGCATCATCAACCTCGATACCGAGATAGCGAACCGTGCTCTCAATCTTGGTATGCCCAAGCAGCAATTGTACGGCCCGCAGATTGCCCGTTCTGCGATAAATTAGGGTCGCCTTGGTTCGACGCAGGGAATGCGTACCGAACATGCACGGATCGAGCCCGATGCCACTTATCCAGTCGGCAAGGAGCCGCGCATATTGTCGGGTGGAAAGGCCCTCGTCCGGGTGCCGCTGCGCGGCGAAAAGAAATTCGCCTTGCTTCCTGTTCGCCACCCGGAGGTAATCATCGACCGCTTGCCGGGTTTGCTCGGTCATTTCGAAGCGCACTGGCCGACCCGTCTTCTTCTGGCGGATTGTGGCCCGCTCAATGGCGTAGCCGTGTGGGGCAATATCCTCGACCTTGAGAGCGACCACGTCGCAACCACGTAGCTTGCTGTCGATGGCGAGATTGAAAAGCGCCAAGTCGCGTTTGCGGTCTGCCATTTGCAGCTTGGTACGGATCGACCAGATGTGTTTTGGCCGCAGGGGCGGCTTGGCTCCGGTCAGCTTCCCCTTGT
>Ga0181530_10003388_pt1 | contig 17823 bp, 15 predicted proteins | sample PEATcosm2014_Bin_42_FD_119769 | JGI IMG/M metagenome (GOLD analysis project Ga0181530, IMG submission 119769) | Peatland microbial communities from MTU Mesocosm Facility, Houghton, MI, USA - PEATcosm2014_Bin10_60_metaG | ecosystem: Environmental > Terrestrial > Soil > Wetlands > Peat | place... | reverse complement strand
GACGTCACACCGTTAATGAAGACACCACCGGTGTATAAGTCGCGCGCCATCCTGCGCGCCAGCTCAATGTCTCTGGTCCATACATTGCCGCTCAGTCCAAACTCACTTGCATTCGCGGCATCAACGGCCGCATCGACATCCGCAACGCGGGTGATCGTCGCGACCGGGCCAAACATCTCCTCGTCGAAAGCGGCCATCCCTTGAGTTACACCGCTCAGCACTGTAGGCAGGTAGAAGGCGCCCTTGCCGTCCTTGGCTTTGCCACCACATAGCACACGTGCGCCCGCTGCAATGCTCCTTTCTACCTGCTTGTGCAGAGAATCGCGAAGGTCGGCGCGTGCCATTGGCCCCATCTGGTTTGCTGGATCGGTCGGATCGCCGACGCGGATCGCCTGCGCCGCCTTTACGAACTCTTCCTCAAACGCGTCGGCGATCTTCTCTACCAGGATGAACCGCTTTGCGGCCAGGCAGATTTGTCCGGCGTTGCTGAAGCGACCCTTGATACCCGCGGCAACTGCCTTCGGGATATCAGCGTCTTCAAGCACGATGAAAGCATCGGAGCCGCCCAACTCCATCACGGTCTTCTTGATCACTTTTCCGGCCTCGGAGGCGACCGCGGAACCGGCCCGTACGCTTCCCGTGACAGACGCTCCCTGGACGCGGGCGTCGTTGATCACGTTGACAATGTCTTCCGTCTTAAGGATCAGATTTTGAAATACCCCTTCGGGAAAACCTGATTCGAGCATCACGCGCTCAAGTTCGAGCGAGCTTCTCTGAGTGTTCGGCGAGTGTTTTACCAGGACTGGATTGCCAGCCAGCAGCGTCGGAATGCCCATGCGCGTGGCTTGCCACAGCGGGAAATTCCACGGCATGATCCCGAGTATTGGCCCAAGCGGCAGATAGGAAATATATGCTTCGACCCTGCCTGTTGCGGCGGGCGCGTCTGCAAACATCTGCGGGCCGTGTTCGGCGTACCAGTCTGCTTCCCAGGCGCACTTCTCCACCTCTGCCTCAGCCTCCTGGAGGATCTTTCCCATCTCCATCGTGATGACCTTCGCAAGACACGCCTTGTTCTTGCGCAGCGTCGTGGCGAGCCTGGAGAGTAGCTGTGCGCGCTGATGAACGGAAAGTTTCCGATAGGACCTGAAGCTCTTTTCAGCCCGAGCAAGTGCGGCATCTGTCTCCTGCGCAGAAAAGAAGGAGAACGTTTCAATTTGCTCTTCGGTGGCTGGGTTTACGGTAGAGAAACTCGAGGAATCCATATGCCTAATTGTGTCTCCAATCTTCTACGGCGAATGCCCGCTGACAGTGGAAGCAATCGCGCTGCCAAACGGAGAACGACCGCTCATACCCTTTGCCATTGAGCATTCAACAGTCCGGCGTCATGGTTATAACTTATCGGTGTCAACCCTTCAACAGTTCGCTGACAAGCCTTCAACATCCGTTAAACCTCGGACCTCTCGGACTGAAGAAAGAACAGTTCGAGGCGGAGTTGAACAAGCGCGGATCGCAAAACTGGAAGACTAATGTCCTCTCTGAACTGGACGCAGCATTTGTCCGCTAACGCCTCCGTAAAGCTCATGCTGATGCCGGCTCCCAGGGATGCAGCCATGCACGTCAGGAAGACATCCAAGCCACTTTTTTGCGAGCGGGGATGCTGCAATTATTGGGGCAGGGTCGATGCCGAGCGATCCATCGCAATCCGATAACTCATTGAGGTTCTTCATGCCAAATGATCTCCGGAACTTACACGGGTTACGGCTAAGGTGGCTGCTGTTGGATTGTGTGCCCCAGCGACCTCACGGCATTTCTTCGACAGGATTTTCGTGACGTGCCGCGCAAGGCCATTGCCTGCTCCCGAAGCTGCGCCCGGAAGCAGGCCTTCAAACGCTCTCAGTCACAAGACACGGGCTCGGGTTGTAGCGCATCAATGGCGGCGCGAACGCCATTGGCGTACCCAGGGTCGATCTGAGTGAACAGTGCAAGCTGCCGCTCGATGATGTGCTCGGGGACTCCCTGCATGCCATCGGCGTAGTTGGAGAAAAGCCGCTGCTTCTCCGCTGGGGAGAAGAGGCGGAAGAGCGCGCGGGGTTGCGAGAAGTCGTCGTTGCCGACGCGGTGATTGTATCGGTCCGCATCTCCTGAGATGCGCAGCGGCGGCTCGGCAATACTCTTGTCCTGAACAGGTCCTCCGAAACTGTTGGGCTCGTAATAGGCATCGGGGTTGCCGGAGTCGTTGCGGAAAAAGCGCATGGCGCCGTCCTTGTGGTAGTGGTGCACAGGGCATTTGGGAGCGTTAACCGGAAGCGCCTCATAGTGCGTTCCCAGCCGGTAACGGTGTGCGTCGGCGTAGGAAAAGAGACGGGCCTGGAGCATCTTGTCGGGGCTGAAACCAATTCCGGGCACGACGTTTGAAGGGCTGAAGGCTGCCTGCTCGATCTCCGCAAAGTAGTTTGCGGGATTGCGGTTCAGCTCCACTTCTCCGACTTCGATGAGCGGATATTCAGAGTGCGGCCAGACCTTAGTGAGGTCAAAGGGGTTATAGCTGGTTTTCTCTGCATCCAACTCAGGCATGATCTGCACAAAGAACTTCCATTTGGGGAAGTGTCCCACTTCGATCGCACCGTAGAGATCTTCCTGCGCGCTCTCGCGGGTTCTCCCAATCACCTTCGCCGCTTCGGCATTGGTGAAATGGCGGTGTCCCTGCCGGGTTTTTAGGTGGAACTTGACCCAGAAGCGCTCGCCGTTGTTGTTCCAGAGGCTGTAGGTATGCGAGCCGTAGCCATTCATGAACCGGGGGCTCTGCGGAATCCCTCGGTCACTAAAGAGGATAGTGATCTGGTGCAGGGTCTCTGGACTGAGGGACCAGAAGTCCCACATCGCCGTGTTGGAACGGAGATTGGTTACCGGATGACGCTTCTGTGTGTGGATGAAATCGGGGAATTTGTAACCGTCACGAACGAAAAATACCGGAGTATTGTTGCCTACGAGGTCCCAGTTGCCTTCCTCAGTGTAGAACTTGACGGAAAAGCCGCGCACATCGCGCTCTGCATCCGCAGCGCCCAGTTCGCCGGCCACAGTGGAGAATCGAATCAGCAGGTCAGTCTTCTTGCCGGGCTTGAAAACCTTCGCGCGAGAGTAGGTGGTCAGATCCCCCGTGATTGTGAGAGTGCCGAATGCGCCGGAGCCCTTGGCATGCACGACGCGCTCGGGAATGCGTTCGCGGTTCTGGTGCGCAAGCTTCTCGATTAGCGGATAGTCCTGTACGAGCAGGGGCCCGCGGGGACCGGCAGTCAGGCTGTTTTGGTTGTCGGCTACCGGCGCTCCGGCAGTCGTGGTCAGATGTTCATTCATGATCAGGGATCCTCCTTGTCTTTCGATTCAAAGCTTGGCGTCCAAGCAATTTGACCGTTGGCGCCTATCGAGCTGCTGACTTCGAGCTGCTTAACTCAGTTCACGGCACGAGTTTCAAGAACCCAGAAACGGTCGCGAAGAGTTCTCTTCAAAATCTTGCCGGATCCACTCTTCGGTAACTCGGAGTCGACAAACTCTATCCTGCGCGGAACTTTGTAGCTGGCAAGGCTCTGTCGACAATGTGAGACCAGGTCGTCCGCGTTGAGCGTGAATCCAGGCCGCGTCACAACGCAGGCCATCACCAGTTCTCCCCACTTCGGATCAGGTATTCCGAAGACAGCGGCTTCGCGAACCGCTGGATGCGTATAAATAACCGCTTCGACTTCGCCGGAATAAACATTCTCTCCACCGGTCACAATCATGTCTTTCAGGCGGTCAAGAATATAGCAATACCCGGCGGAATCCTGACAGCCCACATCGCCGGTGCGAAACCATCCGTTTCGAAATGCCCGTGAAGTTTCAACCGGATTATTCCAGTACGCGTGCATGACATTGTCCCCGCGAACAACCAGTTCACCTGGCTTTCCAACTTCGACCGAATTCCCTGATTCGTCCGTGATCCGCAGATCGATACCAGGGCAAGGCCGGCCGCAGGACGAAAGCCGGTCGTGCGTATGCTCGTGGTCCTGCAGGCCCGTGAGGAGCCCCGTCTCGCTGAGCCCGTAGACCTGAACCAGTTTCACCTGCGGCAAAAGTTCTCTCGTACGCTCAATAAGTTCGGGTGCGATGGGAGAGCCGCCATAACCGAGGACCGCAAGGCTGCTCAAGTCGTACTTCTTTACATCACGGAACTGAGTCAGCATATTGATCATCGTTGGAACCAAGATGGTGTGGCTAACGCGCTCGTGTTCGACTGTCTCGCAAAAGCTTTGCAGATCGAACTTTGGAATCGTGACCTGACACGCGCCGAATGCAGGCGCCGAAAACATGGCAGGAAAGTCGGCGATGTGAAAAATGGGCGCAGCATGAAGGTAGACACCGCCTTCGGTGTAACGCATCCAGTAATTGAAGTGGTTGATATTGGCGAGAATGTTCGCGTGAGTGACCATTACGCCCTTGGGACGGCCGGTCGTGCCACTGGTGTAGATCAGAGCTAGAATCGCTTCGGGGTCATAGATAACATCGGGAAGCAGATCGTTGCTAGTCTCCAGGGGTTCCTGATCCTGCACCCAATGCCAGGGAATCGAGATGGTTGGAGTCGGCAGAGATGGATGCCGAACCAATCCGCGTGGGGTTGCGTCCGCGAGCACCCGATCAATCTCCGCCGGAGAAAGACGGGTGTTGAGCGGAACTGCGATCACTCCGAGCCGACTGCATGCGAAGACCAGTTCAATGTACTCGGGGCTATTAGGCAAGAGAAGCGCGAGCCGGTCTCCCGCCACGAAACCGTGTGCTCTGAGTGCGGCTGCTGTGCCCTTAACCCGATTGTCCAGCTCGGAAAATGACACGCGGGCGCCTCCGGGAGTGAGCGCCGTCCTCTCTGAGTAGTATCGGGAGGCCCGGCCTAGTGAATGGACATAGATCATGATTGCTCCCAGGAATTCGGCCATCGGGTGTGCGAGAACGCTCGCCGTGCTTCATGCTCTCAGAGCCTGTTTCGCTCCACTCGACATCGCTGCCTGAGCCGCCCTCTCTCCCTTCGCGCGCGTAGCGAGCAGTTCCAGCAGCATAGAATCCCGTTCGCGCTCGAGTTCTTCAATCGAGCGGTTGCCGGCCTCTTCCTGAACTCCCTCGATAATCGTTTCTTTAACCTCGGGGCTGAATTCGGTGATTTTCCCAAGATCTTTCCACCATGTGGATAACGGACCGGAGAGATGATCCATAAAGTGTTGAATTCCGCCTTGACCGCCGCCCAGATGAAACAGAAGATTGGGCCCCATGACACCCCACCGCAGCCCAGGACCCCAACACACCGCCACGTCCGCGTCAGCAACATCGAGCACGCCCTGCTCGATGAGATAAACAACTTCCCGATAGAGGGCGGCCTGCAGGCGATTCGCGACGTGGCCGACAACCTCCTTGCGGACATGAATCGGTTTCTTACCAATCGATTCATAGAAAGAAATCGCGCGCTCGACGGTTTGGGGTGACGTCTTCGCGCCGGCAACAACCTCGACCAGAGGAACGACGTGAGGTGGATTGAAAGGGTGACCTATCACGCAACGTTCGGGATGCTTACACGCAGACTGCATGACGCTCATGGTCAGGCCGGATGAACTCGATGCAATGATCGAGTCCTGCGGCGTCGCATCGTCCATATCCGCAAACAGCTTTACCTTGAACTCCTGACGTTCAGGACCGTTCTCCTGAACGAGGTCGGCGTCAGAGAGCGCCTTCTTCATATCGGGAGTGAACTGCAGGTTCTCGCGCGACGCGTTCGGCGAGAGCCCGATCGCCGTCAGATCTTTCCAGGCAGCGTCAATGTAGCGGCGCAGGTTTGCTTCCGCGTTCGGAGCGGGGTCTGTCGCGGTGACGTTGAGACCACGTGCCAGGTACAAGGCCGCCCAACTCGCGCCAATTACGCCGGTACCAACGATCGCTACGTTCCGAATCTGTTTTGCCATTTCATCTTCTCCATTCTTGTTTATGCAACAATTGCCGGCTTGGTGGATGCGTCTTCCGCAACATTAACCAGTTGCAGTCCATGATGATTCACGATGAGCCGCGAACCTCTCTGGTCCGAGAAATATGTCCAGACCCATTGCAGGAAGACACTTAATCGGAGGCTCGATGTCGCCAGAAACTGAAGGTGTATGAACGCCCAGGCGAGCCAGGCTCCGAAACCGCTCACTGCTATCTTGTGACTTTCCAGCACAGCAAAGCCCTTACCTACTACAGCCATGTTTCCCTTATCGAAGTAAGAGAAAGGACCCGGCGGTAATCCGGCGGTGACACGGCGATGAATGACCTTTGCGGCATGACGTCCCTGTTGCATTGCCACCTGGGCTACGCCTGGCAGCGGTTTGCCTTTTTCCTCGAATGATGCAGTATCCCCGATGACAAAAATCTCCGGATAACCCGGCACTGTTAGGTCACTTTGAATGCGCACTCGACCGGCGCGATCGGTTTCGACTTGCAACCACTTACCCGCCGGCGAGGGGGCAACGCCCGCAGTCCAGATCACAGTCCTGCTCGCGATCCGCATGCCGCCCGCAACCACACCCTCGTCGTCGATCTGCTCTACGCTGTATCCAAGTAGGACCTCAACACCTAAGTTCTCGAGACGTCGTTTGGCGGCTTGCGAGAGCGGCTCCGAAAACGGAGTAAGAACCCTGGGCGCCATGTCAATAAGCACGATTCGAGCGGAAGCAGGATCAATCCGCCGGAAGTTGGCCTTCAAAGTGGTATGGACGAGCACGCCCAGAGCGCCTGCCATCTCGACACCGGTGGGACCGGCCCCGACCATAACGAATGTCAGCAGTTCGCGGCGTCGATTCGGGTCCTCTTCTGCCTCGGCCAGTTCAAACGCCTTCAAGACCTTATTTCGTGTAGCCACAGCATCCGCAAGGCTTTTCATACCCGGCGCAAACTTTTCAAACTCGTTATGGCCGAAGTAGCTGTGTGTAGCACCCGTGGCGAGGATGAGGTAGTCATACGGGAGAGGAACATCGCTGCGGTCAGCGTTGGATACAAAGACGCACTTTTGCTTTTTGTCTACCCCTGTCACCTCGCCCATGATTGTCGTAGCGTTCCTCTGTTTTCGAAGAATTCCACGAATCGGCGTTCCAATTTGACCCGGCATCAACGCTGCTGTTGCCACTTGGTAGAGCAGTGGTTGAAACAGGTGGTGGTTGGTGCGGTCGATCAAGATCACCTTTGCAGGTGTGTTTCTGAGAGCCTTGGCGGCTGCTAGTCCGCCAAAACCGCCTCCGACGATGATGATTCGTGGCTGCCCCATATACTCCTCGATTTGGTTTAGTCCGCAGCGCTTAATGCCTGTTCCATCGCGGGAATCGTGCCGCTGGCACGCAGGCCTTCGATCTCGCTCTTCGTGAAGCCAAGCTCCATCAGCACTTCGTCGTTGTGTTCACCAACGTTTGGAGCGCGTTTTGCCGGCACCTTTGCGACGCCATGCACCTTGAGCGGACTGCTTACGGTCTGCTTCAAGTGCTCACCCGCCCCTTCGAGAGGCACAATGATGTCGTTTGCGAGCAGCTGCTGGTCACTTACCGCATCCGAGGGATGCCGCACTTCGCCGTAAGTGAGATTGGCTTGATCCAGCGCGCGGCGCCAAACCGCGAGCGGCTGTTCAGAAAAGGTCTGATCCAGTATTTTGGTCAACTCGGATGCATTGTTTGCGCGCGCCTTGCCATCGGCAAACCGGTCGTCGGAGATCAGATCAGGACGGCCAATTACTTTCGCAAGCGATGGCCAATCTTTCGACTGCAAGACGATCATGAGCCAGCGGTCGTCCGACGTGCGGTATACATTGATAGTCGGGTTAGGCGGGTTCAGTCGATCGTGTAATGGAAAGAAATCGGCGCCGCAGAGTGCGGCCTGAATATACACGGAACAGGACCACGCTCCCTCAGCGACGAGGGAGGTGGTGACATGCGAACCCTTTCCTGTCCGTTCGCGGCGATAGAGTGCAGTTACGACGGCCGCGTACAGCCCGACGGCGGTCGCGTGATCTCCACTGCCAGATGGAGGAAGCGTAGGCGGAGCCCCAGCATCGCGTGTGAGGGCCAGCAAACCACTACGGGCCCAGTAGGCAGTGATGTCAAATCCTGGAAGGTTTGCGTCCGGGCCATCGTCACCGTAGCCCGTTATGTCGGCATAAATCAGGCGGGGGTTCCACGGCGCGATGTCTTCGTAGGTGAGATGGAGACGCTTGCGCACCGGTGGCGGAAAGTTGACGATCAACACGTCTGCCCACTGGACGAGCCGCTCAAGAACCGCCTTCGCGTCGGGCGATTTCAGGTCGACGGCCATTCCACGCTTGTTGCGGTTGTCAAGATGCCATGGGTAGTTTTCGCTGGACGCGGGATGGGGCGGCATTTTGTGGAGAAGCCTGTAGGGATCGCCGATTCCGGGCGGCTCGACTTTGATGACTTCCGCGCCGAAGTCGGACAGTATTGTCGCCGCACCAGGACCTGCGATAAAGCTGGCCAGGTCCACGACTTTCAAACCGGAAAAGATGTTGTCGCTCGCCATAACACTCCTTAAACTGCAAATTTCGATTGCTTCACCGCCCGCGAAACTGCGGCGCTCGCTTAGCTAGAAAGGCGGATGTGCCTTCCTTCTTGTCTTCCGTTCCAGCGCAGAGCGCGAATAGCGAGGCCTCGATGACCAAGCCTTCCGCAAGACTCGCCTCCATGCCTTTGTTGACCGCCTCAAGTGAAAACTTCACCGCCAACGGCGCGTTGGCAATGATTTGGTTCAGGATCTCTTCGGCTCGTGCGATCAGGTTTGCATTCGGTACTACTTCGTTCACCAAGCCGATGCGATAGGCTTCCTGTGCGCCGATGATTTCGGCCGACAGGATGAGTTGTAGTGCCCTTCCCTTGCCCACCAAGCGCGGAAGGCGCTGCGATCCTCCGTAGCCCGGCATGATTCCCAGTTTCACCTCCGGCTGACCAAACTTCGCCGATTCGGCAGCAATCCGAAACGTACAAGCCATGGCCAGTTCGCATCCGCCGCCGAGGGCAAAACCGTTGACGGCAGCTGCCACCGGCTTGCCAAGGTTCTCAATCAGATTCGTGACGCCCTGGCCAGCGCGCGTGGCCTCCACCGCTTCCACTGCTGATTGGCTGACAACTTCACTTACGTCGGCACCCGCGGCAAAGGATTTCTCACCAGCGCCTGTGAGAATTACGGCTCGAACGGCAGAGTCGTCTCGAGCGTCTTCGAACGCTTCCTTCAGTTCAACGATCGTCTCTCTGTTGAGCGCGTTCAGCACCTTGGGGCGGTTGATCGTCACATAGGCGATGGGACCCTTTTTCTCGTACAGAAGGTTTTGAAGTTGCAGTGCGAATGCTGGCGAATCCATGACTCTCTCCTTCTTCAGTCGGATAGGTAGCCGTGCTCTTATGCGGCGACAGAAAGATCCGCGTACGCGATCCCCGTCAGATTCCCTTGGGCAAAGAGCAGTGTCTTCTGGTTCGATCCGTCGAGATTCGCGCTATAGACGGAGCCTGCAAAGTCGGTAAAGAACATGCGCCCGCCTTTCATGTCCAAGGCCAAGCCAATACCTTCCATCAGGTGATCGAAAACGATCTCAGGAATGCTGCAAGTCCCTGGCGTCAAATCCATGGGCGCTCGATTTACCGTGTTACCGCGAGGTGGGTCACCGCGGTCTGTCCAATAAATCATCCGATTCTCAAGATCGAGGTCCAGATCGATAGGCTCGGGCAGATTATCGAAAAGAACCTCGACGTCTTTTCGATTTGCCGGAGTTTGACCCTTCGGAATTTCCAAGTTGGCGCGAAAGATGCGCCCCTGTCCGGCGTTATCATCGCCCTTCTGGGTCCAATAAAATTTTCCGCCTGCCGCATCGACTGCTATACCTACACACCACTTGGTTGGATCCTTGCCCGGACGTGAGTCGCCCTGGCTCGTGTCCACGATCGTTTCGACATGCGAGCCATCCAGATTGCACCTCATGACGCGCATGCCTTCGCGATCCGACCAGTAGAGCTCGCCGTTTGCCTTGTCGAGCTGGATCTGCTTCGGCGTGAATGTCCCACCCTCATGCACAATGGTGGTTATGTTCGCACCGTCGAGATCGGAGCGCTCGATTGAACCATCGTTGGATTTGAGGCCACCCATATTGGTCCAGTAGATGTGACCGGCCTCGGCATCCACCACGATGCCGTCGGGAAGTCTCCGCCCCTCGTTGATGATGGTCTTCAGATCGGAGCCGTCGGGGTTTGCGGTCAGCACACGGCCGGCGCCAAGATCCAGGAAAAAGAGCCGGCCTGAATCGGACCCCGAGGCAGGCTCTCCGGAACTTGGTTTCAAAGCAGTTGAGGACATTGTTTACTCTCCCATTCCATGCTGCGTTTCGTTCTTGCGTTTCCTGTGCGATACACCATCCGCGGCTTTGCGGCACACGCCAATCTGTCACCGTGAGTGCATTCCACCACGGCCTGTTTTTGTAGCATGGGTGCTCCCTTGATCTGCCTTGAACGCCACTTTCATCAGACGTCAGCAACGGGCCGGACCGAAGATCAGCCACATGTACCAAGTAATTAGCGCTGGCCATTCTAACCTTTGGGCGAGTGTCATAATTCCTCCTGGTCGCTCATTCCTAGAAAGGGAAGTCGGCCGCGAATGCAATCGCATGATTGAACGCGATGTTGACACCCGGCGCCAGAGCGGCCTACAGGTGCTGTCAGGGGACCAATTCGTCATCAGCCAACCCCCTTCCTTACAACCTGTCGAAGCTGCCGGTTGAATTGATGTGAGAGCGAACCCACTGCAGGATGGAGGTGTCTCGCTCAGCAGATTCTGCAATGCGCTGGTAGTAGGAGAACTGCGGGCTGACTGAGCCCAGCCGTGATCGCTCTCGCTCCAGGGCAGATTCGATTTCAATGTACTGGTCTTGTGACATAACCTAGTTCTCCCTTCTACTCCCCCGGTGATCGCAGGAGCCTTGCAGCGGCATTCATGCAACCCTTCGGGATGACTTACAAACCTTCTCTTTGCGGCCCATTCAGTGGGGTGTAGAACTCCGTCCTTACTGAGCAAACATCGGGGCAGCCTCGCGGCCATTCATATTCCCGCGGCCCGATGAAGAGCTTGACTCCGGTCTCTTCAATGTCGATCCTCACTTCGACTGCCGGATCCAAATCGAGAGTGGGGAGAATGTCATCGTCGATGGCGTAGTGTTCGCTAGTAATGTCATACATGGCTTTGACCTCCATGGTTTCGCTCTTTCGACTGAGACTCGGTTGACAATCAGACACATCGTTTATATGAATGCGCTCAAACCGGTGATGGCTTTGCCGACGATCAGGTTCTGCATCTGATACGTACCTTCGTAGGAGTAGAGTGCTTCGGCATCGTTGAAGAAACGTGCAACGTTGTAGTCGGCAACGATGCCGTTGCCACCCAGCACCTCGCGAGCCCACGCGACCGTCTCCCGGCACTTGGCCGTAGTGAACGCTTTGGCGAGTGCCGCGTGAGCGTCCGTCAGTTTTCCTTCGGCGTGTAGTTGGGCTGTGCGAACCACCAGGCACTGCGATGCAGTAATGTTGGCGACCATCTTTGCGAGGAGATCCTGCACGAGTTGAAACGAGCCGATCGGCTTTCCAAACTGCAGGCGCTCCTGGGCGTATTTGAGAGCGTTTTCGTAGGCGCCCATCGCGCAGCCTACTGCCTCCCAGCCCACGAGGAATCGTGTCATTTTCAACACCCTTGCGATGTCGTGGAATGACAGGTCTGCCTGAAGACGGTTTTCCTCGGGCACACGGCAGTTCTCAAGTGTGATCTGACCGTTCTGGACTACCTTCAGAGCTGCCTTGTTCAAGATCTTTTCCACCGTGAAGCCAGGAGTGGTCTTGTTCTCCACGATGAACCCCTTGACTTGACCGTCGGCGACGTCGCGTGCCCAAATGATCGAAATATCGCACCACGGCGCGTTGCCGATCCATCTCTTCTGGCCGTTAATAATCCAGGTGTCACCTTCACGCTTCGCGGTTGTTGTAAGGCCGCCCGATGCTCCGGAACCTACCAGCGGTTCAGTCAGACCGAAACAGCCGATTGTTTCCCAGCGCGCCATGGGAGGGAGCCATTTCAGCTTCTGCTCTTCCGATCCGCCGAGATAAATGGAGCCCATTGCCAAGCCATTGTGGACCCCGAAGAATGTCGCGATCGAAACGTCGCAGCGGGCCATCTCCATGGCAATCAAGCCGAACAGAAGAGCGCTTCCGCCTCTGCAGCCGTAACCGTTCATGCCAGCGCCGCCGATTTTGAGTTCCTTTAGCGCCGGCAACAGTTCAAAAGGAAATTCATCTGCGATCCAATACTTGGTGATGATCGGCGCAACCTTTGTTTCCATAAAAGCCCGCACCTGTTTCAGCACCGCCAATTCTTCCGCCGGAAGAGTTTCGGCGAGTTCGTAAAAGTCACTATTAGGCGCGGGGAGCGGCTTCGCTGGCTTCGGTACCGCGACTTGCGTTGCTAGAGTTGCCATTCAGAATCCTCCTTGGTTATCGGCGCCACCATTCGTCAGAGGCGTAACTACAGAAGCAAACCATGGGCCAAATGCCGGGTCTGCATAGGTTGTTGAAATACATAAGCCTTCTCGTTTCCGCCCGACGTGTTCAGTGCCGATGTCCAGAGATTGACGTCAAGCCTTTGACATTTGCATCGACGTTGTTAGGTGTTCAGGACGCACCGAGCGAGTGAAGTGGAGAGTCGAATCGTCCATCGGCCGTTTACGAATAAGCTCCGACCGGTTTTAGTTCGCGCTTGCACTCTCGTTTGTCGCTCTGGATTGGAAGCGAGTCGGTCCGCTCAAAAGGAGATTCAAACGGGTCCAACTTCAATGAGCCAAATTGTCCAGGATGCGACCGCCGCGCTTCCATCCGCCGGTCGCATTTTGAGAATGCTGAGACTACAGTCCGTGCAAGACGTGTCCGAGCTTGTTTCGCTTCGTCGTCAAATAACGCAGTGCTGATGGAGAAGGAGGAATTTCGAGAGGCAGCCACTCGGTGACTGACATTCCATAGCCTTCGATGGCGACCAGCTTGCGGGGATTGTTGCTGAGAAGCCGCATGGAACGCACACCTATTTCACGCAGGATCTGCACCCCAACGCCGTAATCTCGCTGATCTGGTTTGAAACCAAGGAGTTCATTGGCCTCCACGGTGTCAAAGCCTTCGTCCTGCAAACTATACGCGCGAATCTTGTTGGCGAGGCCAATGCCCCGGCCCTCTTGACTTAGGTAAAGCAGTACGCCGCGACCTTCAGCGGCAATCCGTCGCAAGGCCTTGTCAAGCTGCCCCCCGCAGTCACAACGGACTGAACGCAGCACATCGCCTGTCAGGCACTGCGAATGGACGCGCACAAGAACGTCCTGCCCATCCCCTATATCGCCGCGAACAAGAGCAATATGGGTTTGCTTGTCGATCTGATTCTCGAATGCGCGCAAATGGAACTCTCCATATTCAGTCGGGAGCCGCGTAGAGGCTACGCACTTCACCACAGAGTCCGTTCGTAACCGATAGTTGATCAGATCGGCGATTGTGACCAGCAGGATGTTATGACGAAGAGCGAATTCGCGAAGCTCGGGTACCCGGGCCATCGAGCCATCCTCGTTCATAATCTCGCAGATCACACCAGCAGGAGACAGACCGGCCAACCGAGCCAGGTCGACGGCAGCTTCCGTTTGCCCGGCGCGTGCCAATACTCCTGCGCTCCTCGCGCGCAGTGGGAAGACATGCCCGGGACGGATCAGGTCGGCAGGCTTCGTCTCTGGATCGATGGCCGCAAGCACGGTTGCTGCGCGATCTGCGGCTGAGATTCCGGTGGTCGTATGCTCTCTCGCCTCGATGCTGACGCAAAACGCTGTTTCGAATCGCGAACCATTCTTTGACACCATGAGCGGGATGTCGAGTTCGTCGAGGCGCTCTGGTGTCATCGCCAGGCAGATCAATCCACGGCCGAACTTCGCCATAAAGTTGATTGCCTCGGGAGTGATCTTTTCCGCCGCCATGGTCAGATCGCCCTCGTTCTCTCGATCTTCGTCGTCGGCGACGATTACCATCTTGCCCGCGCGTATCGCCGCAATTGCTTCCTCAATCAGCGCGAATTGATTCGAGCGGCTTAAAGCTGATTTCAAAGTTTCTCGCCTTTGAAGCATATGCTCCTCACATCGTCAAAGTGCCCACTATCGCAACATGATTCTCACTCCGAACAAGAGCGGAAGATAAACGATCGAGGTTGCGAGCAGCCGGCGTGCCGCTCCCCTCGACCGCTCAAGCCCGAATTGCAAGCCAACGTAGAAGAAGCCCAGACCCAGAAGAAGCTCCGTTGAATAGAAGATCATCGCGTGGCCCAGCGGAGGTTGCACGATGCTGATTGGAACTAGAGCAATCAGCGGCAGGATGGTTTGCAGATTCACAATGGAAATTCTCGCGTTCCCCTTTGGCAGCATTTGGTAGCCGGCGCGATCGTAGTCCTCGCGGTACATCCAGGCGATCGCCATGAAATGCGGGAACTGCCACAGGAAGAGGACAGCGTAGAGAAGCCACGCTTCCATACTCAGTCTTCCCGATGCCGCGGCCCAGCCGATCAGTGGAGGCATGGCCCCCGGAAATGCTCCGACGAGAACGCACAGAGCGGTTCTTCTTTTGAGCGGAGTGTACAAGAACAGATAAGACAGTAAGGTGAAGAGCGCCAGCAAGCTCGCAAGCAGGTTAACGGCTAGCGCGAGATAGATGCAGCCGACCGCCGACAACACGATCCCAAAGGTCAGGACCGCAGGCGGTTCAAGACGTCCATCTGCGGCGGGGCGCCGGGAGGTTCTGCGCATTTGACTATCGAAGATTCGTTCGATGTACTGATTCAGCGTCGCCGTCCCGCTTGCAACCAGCAATGTCCCCAGCAAGGTATTGAACAATGCGAGAAATGAAAACTGTCTTCCTGTGCTTGCGTCGCCCAAATAGAACCCTGCATACGTAGTGATCAGAATCAGAAAATTGACTTCCGGCTTGGTCAGCGTCCAGTAGTCGGAAAGAACCGCGAGCGTCGGAAAGCGGCGGTCTTGCGCTGCGGGCCGATCGAGCGCGACGATAAGGGGCTCCCTTGACATTCAGACAACCTCCATATTGTCCCGGGCCGTCTGCATTGCGGTACTGTGCCCCGAACCCGCTCCAATAGACCACGGTTGATGCAACACACCAGGCAAGAGCAACCGTGCTGTGAAACATGTCCCAGCGATCAAATAGACGACCGTAACCCAGGTCCACATCAGGGCGCCGGCATACTCCTGATCTCCGAGAGCAGAAAGTCCGAGCGGGCTCGGCAAAAAGGAGTACATCGGATACACCACGCGGCCGCAAAAGACAAGAAGCCCGGACAGAACATCGCAGGGCAAGGTAGCGAGAAAGAGATACAGCAGGATTGACCACTCCGGCCGCTTCGACCCGGTCCGCCTTGGCTGGATGACAGGCCACCAGAAAAGAAGGCCACTCACAAGGAACGTTATCTGCTCAACTTCGTGCCAAACCGCCGAATGCATACCGAGCATGAATAAGACCGGAACATGCCATCCAATCAAAGTGCCAGAGGCCGCAAGCCAACAAACTGCAGGGTGCCCGAGAAATCTCCCCAGTCGCCGCATTGGTCTCGAGCGAATGAACCGTCTAACCAGCGCCTGCCCGACTTTCTGCGGCAGGCCATGGATTAACGGTTCGATAGGCGCGCCGAGCCAGATCAAGGGAGAAGCCAGCGTCATCAGCAGCAAGTGCTTGACCATGTGGATCGAAAGCAGATCGTGGTCCAGCGCGGCGACCGGCGAAGCCATCGCAATCCAGATGAAGAGCAGTCCGAGAAGAAAACTGGCGCCACGCCAGGCACCAATCGTGTCCAGGTCAGGCCTGCGAATACGAAACCAGCCTCGGACGTAGACGAGCGCTATGAGATTCACGCCTACGGTGATGAATAATGACTCGAATGGGGCTTGATCGGTGTGTGGCATTGAACTCAATCCTATTTCTGACCGTGAAGTTCTCTTAGGCTGCTGGCGTCAAGCACCAACTTACGTGAAGCATCGCGCGCCGGAATTTGTCCCGGCGGATGCAAGGTTTCGAGAAACGCCACGAGCGCCGTCGTCTCTGCGGGACTCAAGTTGTCTCCATAGGCTGGCATGTTTCCGCCTCCCTGAATCACCTGCCGAATGAGCTGATCCTGCGTGAGTCGCACCGCCACGCTATCCAGAGCTGGGCCCCTCTTTCCGCCGGTATTTTCAAGCGAGTGGCAGTTACGGCACTGTTTGGCCTGAAACACCAACGCACCACGCCGCTCAAGCGCGGTCGTCCCATGGATATATCGAGCTGGCACAGGATCACCGCTCCACGAATTCATGTGCGGGCTCCAGGGGGCGAACTGCGCCATCCGTGTAAATGTACCCAGGGTGATGGCAATCAGCAGTACGGTGAGAACCGCGAGCGGCCGGCGTTTCCAGCTTTTCTCTCCCTCGCCGGATAGAAACGGCAGAAGAATTAGTGCAAGGATGACTAAAGGCGGGCAGATCAGAAGGAATGGTGTTTCAAGCGATGGTGGAAGCAGCGAAAGCAGAGCGTAAAGCCACAGGAAAAAGTAATCAGGCTTGGGAGCAGTCTGGATGATCGTCGGATCAGGCTGGCCGCTTGGCCCAAATGGGCCGAAGTAGAGGGCGCAGGCCGCGATGGCGAGGATGATAAACCCCGCGAAGAACAGATCCTTCCAAACCGCATACGGCACGAACGGAGCACCTTGCTGCTTCGTCAGGGCGTGATACTCGCTTTCATAGGTGGCTCGCCTCACAATGCGTCCCGGCATCGGCCATTCGTTGATACCGAGTTTCAGCACCATCAAGAGGTGAAGGCCGACGAAAGCCATCAGCATTCCGGGAATCACGAACACATGCAGTGCAAAAAACCGGGAGAGCGTGGCGCCGGCGATAATCGGACCACCTAACATCAGTCGTACAGCCTCGGGACCGATGATTGGAACGCGGCTGACGATCGATGCTCCAATTCCGAGTCCCCAATAAGCGTCCTGATCGAAGCGAAGCACTTGTCCGCTGAAGGCCATGCCCAGAGTCATCAATAAGAGGAAGACGCCGACGATCCAGGTGAGTTCACGCGGGTACTTGTGGGCTCCGAAAAGGAAAACCTGGACCATGTGAATCAGAACAATCGCCACCATGAAATTGGAGCCCCATCCATGCATTGCACGGATGAACCAGCCGAGCGCCACCTGATGATTCAGAGCCTGCAAGCTGTTCCATGACTCGCTCGCAGAGGGCACGTAAATCAGCGCGAGTAGAATCCCGGTGACCACCTGGAGAAGGAAGATGGTGAGCGCTGCGCTTCCGAACACGTAGAACCAGCTCGCCGTGTTCCGCGGCACGGGGTGTTCCGCAGCCTCGCGAATCGGCGCCGCAAGCTGCAAGCGATGGTCGAACCATTCTGCAACCTTCGCGATCATGCGCATGGCGGCTTCTCCGTAGACAGAATTGCAAGCGGTCCACCCGGCGTCGGCAATTGCCCTGCCTGAATCGTGATCAAGCCGTCTTTGACCTGGTACGGATATTGGAACAGGCCGCGCTCCGGCGGTCCGGAGGCGCGCGAGCCGTCACGGTAGTACGCTCCGCCGTGGCAGGGACACATGAACAACCCCGATTGCGGAAACCAGCGGACCGGGCATCCGAGATGTGCGCAGTTGATCGCAAAGACCTGGAACTGATCGCCTTCAACG
>Ga0181530_10003384_pt1 | contig 17836 bp, 15 predicted proteins | sample PEATcosm2014_Bin_42_FD_119769 | JGI IMG/M metagenome (GOLD analysis project Ga0181530, IMG submission 119769) | Peatland microbial communities from MTU Mesocosm Facility, Houghton, MI, USA - PEATcosm2014_Bin10_60_metaG | ecosystem: Environmental > Terrestrial > Soil > Wetlands > Peat | place... | reverse complement strand
GCGCCGGCGCCGCCACGTCGACAATCTCAATATCCTTCGCGAAGTGATCCGGCCCGAAACCGACCGTATGCACCGGAATCCGCAGCTGCCGCAGCTGTTCGATCGTCTCCCGATCGATGCCGCCCGTATTGTCGCCGCCGTCCGAGAGCACCACAATGGCGCCCAGCGGCATGGTGCCCGCTTCCGCCGCGATGTGCTTCAGGCTGTCGCCAATACGGGTTGCGTTGTCGTCCGCGGCCAGACCGCGCGCCTGATCGATCCGAACCGCATCGCGTCCGAATTCGTATAAACGGATCTGGAATCGCTTGTTCAAATCGGGAAGCAGCTGATTATTCAGCAGGTCTTCCGCGTTTTGCAGCCGGGGCTTCCCGTCGTCGGCAATGCCCATGCTCCGGGAATGATCCACCAGCACGGCCACCACGTTCTGCTGCGGACGCAGACGCGCCACGCTGATTGCGGGGTGCCACAGCAGGAACAGCAGCAGCGCGATCAAAGCGGTCTGCGCCAGCCAGATCACCATCGACCGGGCATTCGTCAGCAATCCGTGCCGCCGCCGCATATTCCAGAAAAGACCCCCGGCTGCAATCGCTATCAGCAGCACCAGCAGCCAGACGGGCCATCCCGACAACAGCACGAACTTGCCCTTCTCAAAGATGGCTGGCGGATATTTGAACAGAAACTCGAACATTTTGTCTTGTCGAACTCAAAACTTAGTGGGTCATTGAATACACGATGTAATTAATACCCAAACGGTAAGCCTGGGACGTATATTTCGCCTCGTATTGCGGATTGTCCGCGTGCTCCCAAGCATCACCGTCGTCCTGATTGAAGCACATTGCAACCATCACCCGCCCCTCGTCGTCGTAAATCGCCCGCCAATGAGGGATGGTTCCGTCCTTTTCATAGATACGCCCGCTGTAGAGGTACTGGAGACCGGGCACCTGGACGCGGTGATCCAAATCATACACCGTATGAAAGATCGGGTCGGCGTCGGGCAGTTCGACGATCGTCCGGTCGGGAAAAATCCGGCTCATGCTTTGAGTAAAGACGTCCCACTCGAACGTACCGTGGAAATCGTCCACCATCAGGAAGCCGCCGCGCAGGAAGTACTCGCGCAGCAGCTTGCATTGCTGATCGGTAAGGTCCCAATGGCCCACTTCGACCGCGTACACCCAAGGCCAGTTGAAGATTTCGTCGGGATCGTTGATGAGATCGATCACCTGCTCGGTGGATCTGGTATGGATGCGCGTCAGGCGTCTGACGCCTTCCAGAAACTGCCGGTCGGCTTTGGGGAAATCGGTGGGCCAGCTGCCGCGCTCGCCGCTGTAACCCGAGTAGCGTCCCGACGGATAGCGGAGCCGCGCGAACGTCCACTCAGTCTGCTCGAAAGCATCCTTGGGGACCGCCGTTGGATTGTCCTCTTCGCCACGGTATTCTTTGAAGCGGGCTTGGAAAGCGAGCAGCGCAGAGAACCCGCAGAGCATCATGAAGAACAACAGGACCGCGGGTATCGCAATGCGGGAGCGCATGTCCTTCGTATGAGGCCAGAATACCACGTGATTGGTCTGCCTTGATTGGCGGCGGGGTCAGTGCTTCCGCCCTGCGCCGGGCTTCTGCGCGGCGTCTTCTCGTGAGCCCTTTAGACTGGAGCGAAGGGAAATCCGCACGCTCCGTGAAGGCGACGCTCCCGCCTGTGGACGGAATCTAAGTGCTCCCCGCGCAGCGGCGCAGAGGCATTGCACGAGTTAATCGCGCAGGTTACCCGCTCAGCCAATTCCGCGTTCCCGCGGGCGAAAGCTCAGGGAAGCACACCCGCCTCCACAGCGCATCCCTCAACTGCCGATCCCCCCGCAGCCTCACTGTAGTCGGATATATCCGTCAGGCAGAGGGTGAACCCGGCGAAAGTCCCGTCCTGCAGAAATCGCGGGGTCCCATTGCCCCGCATCCACCGAAAAACGCCGTCGTGGCGGCGCAAGGGCACTTCCACCGTGAAGGGCTGCCGCGCCTGCAGGGCCTGCACGTAAACATCCAGGACCCGCGCCCGGTGCTGTGGATGCATCAGCTGCTGCCAGCCGTCGCCCAGTTCGTTCTCCCGGTGCCGCCCCGAGAACCTCAGCCAGCTATCGTTCACAAACTCCGAGGAGCCGTCGGCTTCGTCGCACGCGATCAGCGTCTGCGCGCCGTTCGCCATCGCCCGAAAGCGCTGCTCGGCCTCCCCGTACCGCATTTTCGAGTCCATCGCCTGGGTGGCAATCATGCGCATCTCGATCCTGTCCGCAATGACCGCCGCCAGTTCCACCAAGGTCTCCAAATCCAGCTCGGAAAACTCCGGTCGCGCCACGGGGTCCGCGATCACTAGCACTCCCAGATGCTGCCCGCAGAGAGTATCGATCGGCGCAGTCGCGGCGAACCGCAGATCGCCCAGGTCCGCGCCTTCCGGAAGCCCGGCCGGAAGTTCTTGTATCACCATGGGCGATTCCAGGTACGGGCCCACCGGGAGCGTCTTAAAGTCTTTCCAATGCGTGCTGCCCGAACCGATGCGGCACATTACCCGGTCGCGATGCCCCAACATGGCGGCATACGCAACGGGCACCTGGAACAGCCTCCCGACAAAAGCGGCTAAACGGGCAAGATCGGCGCTCTCCGACCGCATGAGGACCTTCTGCCCGCTGCATCCGTTCCCCAAACATGTCGAGTCTGCTGAGCCCTTCATGCTTTTGTTATCGGCGAACTCCCCAAAAAACTTTACCCCCCCCGTTTGGAAAGCCCTGCCGGGAACAAAAGGCCGCCAAATTTCTCCCCACCCCTATCGGCATGCGCGCTCGCTGCCGATCCTCTAACTGAGTGCGCTTGTGATCTCCCTCCGCCGATACCTGCTGGCCGACCAGAAAAACGGCGATACGCTGCTTCCCCTGGTCCAACTGCTGATCGAGGGCATCGAACTGCACGCCGTGGAAGGCGCGCCGGGGCAGTTGGCACAGCTCCGTGAAAGCACCCAAAAGGTGCTCGCCGCTCTCGAATCGCAAACGCCGCCGGCCGAACTGCTGGGCCTCGGGGCAAGCGCGATGGACGCGCTGAAACAACATAACCTGCGTGTCGTGGAATACCTTCGGAGCAAGGATGTGGAACTGCAAGCCAAGGTCAGGTTGCTCACAGACTGCATCACCTCCGTATCCAGCAGCAGCTCCGAAAACATGCGCCGCCTTCAGCAAATCAAGAGCCAGTTGCTTTCGTCGCTGGACGTGAAACAACTGCACTCCGTGAAAGATCGCCTGTCCCAATGTCTGGACAGTGTGCTGGTTGAGGCAGAGCGCCAGCGTTCTGCAATTGACCACGCAGCCGAACAGGTGAATCGTCCCAGCCAGCGGATGAACGCGCCCGGTAACACCGGGGAAGCCCCGGCTGCCGACGCCGCGACCGGTCTTCCCGCCCGCGCCCAGGCCGAGGATGCAATCGCCCAGTGCTGCCAGGACGAAGCTGCCGCCTTTGTCGCCATCATGGTGATCAATCAGGTGGAGACCTTGAACCGGAGCCTGGGCGGCCAATCCGGCGACGTCATCCTTCAGCGCTTCGCTTCATTCGTGCGCCAACAGCTCCCCAGCATCGACCAGGTGTTCCGCTGGAGCGGTCCCACGGTCGTTGCTCTGCTAAGGCGCAGGAGTGCGCTGGAGGTGCGCTCTGTGATCGGACCCCTTTTGCTCCAGAGACTCACCGTGAAAATCGTCGACCCCGATGTGCAGGTGCCCGTTTCCGCCCGATGGACCGTCCTGCCTCTGATGGCTTCACCCCGGCTGCTGTTTCATAAAATGGACAGTTTCGCCGGCATGGGCGCGCAACCTGAAAATCCCAATTTCGTCGAAACCTGATTGGCGTAGAGGCGGCCCCGGGCACCTTCGCGCCTTCCACGCGCTTTAATAGCTGCCCGAACCGGTGCGGTCTTTTCACGAATGCCCGTCAGTTCTCCGTCGCGGTTGGAGCAGATCCGCATCGATGATCAGCGTCCTCATAGATCCATGAGTATGATGAGAATTCCGTATCGCGCCTGGTCGTTCGCGACGCGGGTCATCCGGGACATTTCCTTCCGGACGCTGATGACGGCTCCGCGGCCCGCTGCCATGGCGCGAGAAGAAGGCAGCCAAGCCGGCTAACCATGCGCGAAACGCTTCTCCCGTTCTCCCCTCCCGCTGTCGGCGACGAAGAAATTGCCGAAGTGCTGGCCGCATTGCGCTCGGGCTGGATCACGACCGGGCCGCGCACGCGAATGTTCGAGCAGGCCTTCGCCGGATTCACCGGCGCCGCCGCGGCGCTGGCATTGAACTCGGCAACGGGCGCAATGCACGTGGCCCTCGCCGCCCTCGGCGTGGGTCCTGGCTCGGTTGTGATCACGACGGCCCTTACCTTTTGCTCCGGCGTGCATGTTATCGGACAGATGGGCGCAAGACCCGTGCTCGTCGATGTCGAGCCTGACACGCTGAATATCGATCCGGCGCAGGTCGACCGGGCCGCCCGCGCATTGCGCCCCGGCGAGCGGCTGGCTGCCATTATGCCGGTCCATCTTTATGGCCATCCGTGCGACCGGAAGCCTCTCATCGAGATTGCCCGAAACTATCGCTGTGCCCTGGTGGAGGATGCGGCGCATTCGTTTCCGAGCCGCTATGAAGGGAAAATGATCGGGGCCGCCGAAGATGCCGGCGTCCCGGTTCTCACCGCCTTCTCGTTCTATGCCAACAAGAATCTCACCACCGGTGAAGGCGGTATGCTGACCGGCCCGCCCGAATTGATCGAGGAAGCTCGCCGGTGGAGTCTTCACGGCATGTCCGGCGATTCCTGGAAACGCGATCGGGGCAATCGTGCGTCCTGGTTTTATGAAGTTACGCGGCCGGGCTTCAAATACAATATGACCGACATCCAGGCTGCCATGGGAATCGCCCAGTTACCGAAGATCGCCGGCTTCGGAATCAGGAGGGCGGAAATCGCAGCGCGGTATAACGACGCCTTCGATCACGTTGGTGCACTTCAGATTCCCGCCCATCGCCCGCATGTCGAGCATGCCTGGCATGTCTACGCGCTGCGCCTGAACCTGGACCAGTTGAAAATCCCGCGCGACGCATTCATCGAGGAGCTGCGCGGGAGAAACATCGCGGCTTCGGTTCATTTTATTCCGATTCATCTTCACCCTTATTACAGAGACGCCTGTGGCTACAAGGCGAGTGACTTCCCAGTGGCTTACAGTGAGTACCAAAGACTCATTTCCCTGCCCATCTATCCGGCGATGCGGGATGAAGATATCAACGACGTAATCGAGGCAGTGGCTGAAATTGCCGCCGAAAACAGAAAGGCATCGACTGACTTTGCCGCGGCAAAGGCGTAAGACGGAGGTGGTGCTGGCCGCAGTCCTGTTACTGCTGGCAACGCCGTTGATGCTGGTCATCGCGATCGGGATCCGGCTTTCGGATCCGGGCCCGGTATTCTATTTGGCGGACAGAGCGGGAGTGCGGGGCGTTGTCTTCCGCATGTATAAGCTTCGTACCATGCGGATCGCATCGGGCCCCGGAAGCAGGATCGCTGAAACACGGGACCCGCGCGCATTTGCGTTCGGAGCGTTTCTTCGCCGAATGAAGCTCGACGAGCTTCCCCAGTTAATGAACATTATTCGCGGCGAAATGGCGTTCGTGGGCCCGCGCCCGGAAGATCCCTGGTTTGTGGATCGTTATTACACCCGGACCGATCGCGAAACTCTTGAGGCACCGCCCGGTTTGACCAGCCCTGGAACGCTCTACTACTTCACACGCGCCGAACAATTTCCGGATAACACCGGCACGGAGGCATCTTATATTTCCGGGCCCCTGAAGCGGAAGCTGGCCCTGGACCGCGCTTATGTCCGCGGAGCTTCCGCAGCTTACGATCTGCGCCTGGCTATTCAAACGATTTGGGTCCTGGGGTGTGTCGCGGTGGGGCGCCGGCATTTTTCCGAATACCGGTTCGACGCCCTGGGATCGGGCAAAGCCCGCCAGACGACTTAAGGCGATTCAAAGCGCTGATCCCGCGGCCGGCGGGACGGTATTCCGATCATTTGTATATGTCGTAATCTCTTTTCCAGCCAGCCACTGAACGACACCCAGCGCAAAACCCACGTTCGCCACGAAGAAACTGAAGGCGACGGCGGCGATGCGCGGCGCCGCCCTGCCCCGCATGGCAAACAAACCGCCCAACATTGCGAGTAACACGAACGCCAGTTGCGGCATGAGCAGGAACAGGTGGGGCTTGGGTACCGCCATCGAACTCAACCACAAAGCAATCGCGAAAAATGGCGTCATCCAGCGGAAGATCTTATGCAGCCAGAGGCTGAGCGCATAGCCCGGATAACGGAAAGGGTTCAGCAGAGCGGGGCGATCGAGGAAACCGGCCAGATTCCGCGTCGTCATGCGCATGCGCGCGCGAACTTCGCCCCGCAGCGTGGAGGGGAAGGTGTCGGAAGCTATCGCGCGCGGCGCGTGAACGATACGGTAACCCTGCAGCGCGACGTCGAGAGGGATCATGCAATCGTCCCCGCGCGCGGGCGCGAGGTTTTTGAATAATTCCCTCCGGAACGCCATGCAGGCTCCCGCGGCCGTGATGAGGATTCCGCTGTCCGACTCGCACAGGCGCAGCCAGTTCTCAAATCTCCAGTAAAGGCTCTGATCCTTCGACAAAGGGCGCGTCGCGTCGCGCGCAATTATGGTTCCTGTGACGCATCCCACTTTCGGATCCGAAAAGGGAGCCAGCAGTTGCTCGACGCAGTCCGGTGCAAAGTCCGCATCCGCATCGCTGAGGACAATAATCTCGTCTGAGATTTCAGCCATGGCTGCGTTCTGAGTGGTTGACTTGCCGCCGCGCGGAAACTGCTTTGCCGTAACCCGGCCGGGCGCCGCCTTCAATGCCTCCGATACCGTGGCGTCTGTGGAACCATCGCTTGCAATATAGATCCGCAGCAATTCCGGAGGGTAGCTCTGTTCAGCCAGGTTGCGCACTCTCTGGCCGATTACGCTCCCGGCGTCCCATGCCGCGACCAGCGCAGTCGCGCGCCAGCGGCTTTCACTGGTCCAGGCACGCCGAGGGCCTCGAAGACCGGAAACCAGTAAAGGGTAGGCCACCCACGTCAGCACGAGGAGCACACCCGCCACGATGGAAATCAACTCCATAGTCATCGATTAACCAACTTACGGCATGATAAGGTCACGACTGCAAGACCTCCCGCGGATGCAGAGTGAAGGCGGCCCGGCGGAAGACTCCTGCCTGCCATACTCAGGAACATTAACTGAATGACACCCGAAAAGCAGCCAGCCGATTTTCCTCACGTGGGGATGCCCCAGGCAAGCTTCATCAAAGGCCTCGGCCTCACCTCCGCCACCACGCTCGTCATGGGCTCCATGATCGGCTCCGGCATCTTCATAGTCAGCTCCGATGTCGCGCGGCAAGTCAAATCCCCGGGCCTGCTCATCCTCTGCTGGCTGATCGGCGCGGCCCTCACCATCATCGCCGCCCTGAGCTATGGTGAGCTCGCCGCCGCCATGCCCCACGCGGGCGGCCAATACGTCTACCTGCGCGAAGCCTTTGGACGCCTCTGGGGATTTCTCTACGGCTGGACCCTCTTCGCCGTCATCCAGACGGGCACCATCGCCGCCGTCGCGGTCGCCTTCGCCAAATATGCGGGCGTCTTCCTGCCCTCTGTTTCCGCCGGCAACTACCTTCTTGGTTCCGGCAAACTCGGACTCACCACCCAGCAACTCCTCGCCATCGCCATCCTCCTGCTCCTCACTTTCGTCAACACTCGCGGCATCCGCACCGGCGCGCTCGTGCAGAACGTCTTCACGTTTGCGAAAGTGGCATCGCTCCTCGGACTGGTCGGCCTCGGTTTCCTTCTGGGACGCAACCCGCAGGCCATCGCCGCGAACTTCGGCAACTTCGACGCCTTCTGGCGTAACTCCAGTTGGAGCTTTGCCACCGTCGCCCTGGTCGGATCGGCAATGGTCGGTCCCCTCTTCTCTTCCGATGCATGGAACAACGTGACCTTCACCGCCGGCGAGGTTCGCAATCCGAAACGAAATCTGCCGCTCTCACTTGGGATCGGCGTGGGAGCGGTGTCCATTCTTTATATAGCCTGCAACTTCATCTACCTGTCGGTACTCACACTGACTCAAATCCAGACCGCTCCCGAAGATCGCGTTGCCACCGCCGTCGTCTCCGTCATGTTCGGCCCGGTCGCCACCAAGCTCATGGCTATCGCGATCATGGTGTCGACGTTCGGCTGCTGCAACGGCATGATCATGTCCGGCGCGCGCGTCTATTTCACGATGGCGCGGGACGACCTGTTTTTCCGCCGCGCCGGTACTCTCCACCCCGTTCACCGCACGCCCGTTTTCGCGCTCGCCATCCAGTGCGTGTGGACCATTCTGCTCACGCTCAGCGGACAGTACAACGATCTGCTCGACTATGTTATCTTTGCAGTTCTGCTGTTCTACATCCTGACCATCGGCGGCCTGTTTCGACTTCGCCGCACGCGTCCCGGCCTGGATCGCCCCTACCGCGCGGTGGGCTACCCGGTACTGCCTGCCCTGTATATGCTGGTAGCCGGTGTTATAGAAATTTTGTTGCTGGTAAACAAGCCCAGGTTTACCGTACGCGGGTTGATCCTGGTATTGCTGGGGGTTCCCGTCTATTTCCTCCGGCGCGGCCGCGCGGGCGCAAGCCCGTTGCGCGGCGAATTATCCGAGAGAGATGAGGACCCTGCAAATTGAACTCGTTCGCGACCAAACCGATCGCCCGCATTCTCCGCGAAAGCGAGGGCGGCCTGCACCAGCTGAAGCGAACCCTCGGCCCCGTGAATCTGGTCGCGCTTGGCATCGGCGCTGTCATCGGCGCCGGCCTCTTTGCCCTCACCCCGACCGCCGCGCATGAAAACGCCGGACCCGCTGTAGTCTTCTCGTTCATCATTGCCGGGATCGGATGCGCATTCGCCGGCATGTGCTACAGCGAATTCTCCACCATGATTCCCATCGCGGGCAGCGCGTACACCTACGCTTACGCCACCATGGGCGAACTGCTCGCCTGGATCATCGGCTGGGATCTCGTGCTGGAGTACGCCGTCGGCGCCGCCACGGTCTCGGTGAGTTGGTCGAAATATCTCGTCAGACTGTTGGGAACGTTCGGCATCTCGTTTCCCGCGGCACTCACAAAATCGCCTTTCGAGGGCGGTGTCGTCAATCTGCCCGCCATCTTCGTCATTCTTGTTATTTCCGTCATCCTGATCGTCGGGATTCAGGAATCGGCGCGATTTAACGGCTGGATCGTGGCCTTGAAAGTCTCGATCGTAATCCTGGTCATTGGACTCGGCCTCGCTTACATTAATCGTGCCAACTATGTGCCCTTCATTCCGCCGAACACGGGCGAGTTCGGCCATTTCGGCTGGAGCGGTGTCATGCGGGCGGCAGGCGTGATCTTCTTCGCCTATATCGGTTTCGACGCCGTTTCCACCGCCGCGCAGGAGACCAGGAACCCACAGCGGGATATGCCGATCGGGATCATTGGCTCGCTTGCGGCGTGTACCCTGCTTTATGTCGCATTCGCATACGTACTCTCGGGCATCGTCAATTACAAGAACATGACCGACACCGCGATCTACGAAGCGCTCCATAACATCGGGTACGACTGGCTCGGAACCGGCGTCGTCATCGGTATTCTCGCCGGATACACCTCCGTTATTCTCGTTATGCTGCTCGGGCAAAGCCGCGTGTTCTACTCCATGTCCCGCGATGGATTGCTGCCGAAGCTGTTCTCGGATATTCACCCGAGGTTCCGCACCCCCTGGCGCTGCAACATCGCGTTCATGATCTTCGTCAGTCTCTTTTCGGGACTGGTGCCTCTTTCGAGCCTCGGCGAAATGGTCAGCATCGGCACGCTGCTCGCTTTCGTCATCGTATGCGCTGGTGTTATGGTCATGCGCCGCACCAACCCCGACTTGCCGCGGCCGTATAAGACACCTCTCGTTCCGCTGGTGCCGATTCTCGGCATGGTCGTGTGTTTCGCGATGATGGCTTCGCTCGATATGTGGACGTGGATCCGGCTGGTCGTCTGGCTGGTTATCGGTCTGGCCATTTACTTCACTTACAGCCGCTACCACAGTCACCTCGTCACCGATCCGGAAACCGCTCACGAGAAAATCAAATAGTGTCCGACACTCTGACCACAACCAGCCTGCCCGGCATCGAGCGCGTGGCCAGCGGCAAAGTCCGCGACGTCTACGCCGTCGGCGAAAACCTGTTGATTATCGCGACCGACCGCATCTCGGCCTTCGATTGCATCCTGCCCCAGGGCATTCCCGGGAAGGGCCGCGTTTTGACGCAAATGTCGCTCTTCTGGTTCGAGTTTCTGCGCGGCGTCGTCCCCAACCACGTCATCGCCGCCGGCGTGGACGCTTACCCCGCCGAGCTTCTCCCGTATCGCGATCAGCTCGAAGGGCGATCCATGCTGGTAAAGCGCTGCCGCATGGAGCCCATCGAATGCGTGGCCCGCGGCTACGTCTCCGGTTCCGGCTGGAAAGACTATAAGAGGACCGGCGCCATCTGCGGCATCCCTCTGCCCCCCGGTATGCTCGAAAGCGAAAAGCTGCCCGAGCCGATCTTCACCCCGGCGACCAAAGCCGAGTCGGGCCACGACGAAAACATCCCGTTCGAAGAAGCCGAGCGGATCATTGGCCGCCAGACTGCCGCGCTTCTGCGCGACCTCACTCTGCTCGTCTACGGCAAGGCCGCCGAATACGCGTACACGCGCGGCATTATCCTTGCCGATACCAAATTCGAATTCGGCTGGAGCACTTCAAGCGCGAATGCGGGAGAGCTTCTGCTCGCCGACGAAGTACTCACGCCCGATTCATCCCGCTTCTGGCTCCGCGACGAATATTCGCCGGGAGGGCCGCAGAAGTCCTTCGACAAGCAGTTCGTGCGCGATTATCTCGAGACGCTCGACTGGAACAAACAACCGCCGGCGCCCTCGCTGCCGCGGGAGGTAATCGACAAGACCGCCGCGAAGTATCGCGATGCGTACACGCGTCTGACCGGCAGAACCTCGTGAACTGGCTCGATTACTTTCTTCTCGCTGTCCTGCTGACCTCGGCTCTGCTGAGCGCGCGCAAAGGCTTCTCCCGCGAGATCGTCGGTCTGGCGGCGGCGCTTGGCGCGCTGGTGCTGGGAATGTGGTTTTACGGTCTCGCCGGTTCGTTTCTGATTCCTTACGTAAAGTCCGCGCGCGTGGCGAATCTTATCGGGTTTCTGCTGGTCGTATTTGCCGTGTTGCTCCTGGGCTGGATGCTGGGCTGGATCGTGAGCCGTTTTCTGCGCACCGTCGGGCTGTCGTTCTTCGACCACCTTCTCGGCGCCGCCTTCGGTCTCGTCCGCGGATTGCTGATCGCAATCGCGCTGCTCACCGCATACATGGCGTTCGGACCCGAGATCGATTCGAAAACCGTGTCGGCGGGCTCTGTAGACAGGGCGGTGTTAAACTCGCGAATTGCCCCGTATGTGCTCGATGCGTCGCATGCATTCGTCGCGATAGCCCCCATGGAACTCAAATCGAGTTTTCAGAAACAATACGCGCAGGTGAAATCGTTATTGGTAACGAACGCCCCGGCGCACAACCAATAAGGATTTCAGGCAAGCATGAAAGAACGTTTTGACGCCCTCATCGACCATTTGGCGAACGCCGGTTTTTTCCTCGAACAGGCAGTCGAGATCCTCGAGAAGGGCATGATCGAGCGCGCTCTCCGGACCACCAATACCAATCAGTCCGCGGCGGCTAAACTGCTGGGTATCCACCGCAACACCCTGCAGCGGAAAATGGTAGAGCACAAGATCGCCGGCAAGCGTCCCCGCCGCAAGCCCGTCGCGCGGGCGCAGTCGAAGACGGTGCGCCGCAGACGCAAAGCGTCATAAATGCCGCTTCTCATCTTCGACCTGGACGGCACACTGATCGATTCCCGCCTCGACCTCGCGCACGCCGTCAACGCCACGCGCGCGCAGGCGGACCGCGGACCGCTCCCTCACGAACAGATCTTTTCTTTCGTCGGCAATGGCGCCCCCATTCTGATCAGGCGTGCCATGGGCCCCGAAGCGGGCGATGAGGAGGTCGAGCGAGCGCTCGAATTTTTCCTCGACTACTATCGCCACCACGCGCTCGATTACACCGTGCTCTATCCCGGTGTGCGGGAATCGCTGGAACGGCTGCATCTCGCGGGCGCGCGGCTGGCCGTACTTACCAACAAGCCTGTCCGTATCAGCCGCCGCATCATGGAAGGCCTCGGCGTGTCCCCTTTGTTCTTTCAGATCTACGGCGGTAACAGTTTCGAGCACAAGAAGCCGCACCGGATCGGTATCGACACTTTGCGCACGGAAGCTGAAGCGCCGCCGGAGGAGACCTGGATGGTGGGCGATTCCTATGTGGATGTGCAGACGGCGCGCAACGCGGGCGTGGGGTCCTGCGGAGTGACGTACGGTTTTCAACCTGAAACATTCCGCGAGTTTCCACCCGATGTGCTTGTCGACCGGCTGGAGGATTTCGCCGATCGCTTCATGTCTTAACGTACATACACCATGCCCTGCGTGTTTTGCGGAATCGTCTCGGGCAGGATCCTGGCCGAGATAGTGTGGCGCACCGCGGACGCGGTAGCGTTTCTCGACAGCCGGCCGCTCTTTCCCGGCCATGTCCTGTTGATACCAGCCGCGCACATCGCCACCCTGGCGGACCTGCCGGCCGGGCAGGTGGGCCCGCTGTTTCAGGCCGTGCAGAAACTGGAGGTGGCCGTCGAGCGGGCCCTCGATGCCGAAGGGACATTCATCGCCGTCAACAACCGTGTCAGCCAGAGCGTTCCGCACCTTCACATTCACGTCGTTCCGCGCCGCAAAGGGGATGGATTGAAAGGCTTCTTCTGGCCCAGACGCGGATATGACAGCGACGAGCACCTGCGCGAAACAGCGGACAAGATCAGGCGCGCTGTTGAACGTATCTAATTACAGGCCGACAAACGCCCTGGCCGCGATGGCTTTGCTGGATTCCCGTAAGCGCTGCACCGCGACTTCGGACAACTGACGCCGCAACGCGGGAAAACGGTCCATCATCCGGTTGAATTGGCCGCGTTCGAGCGAAATGCAGGTGCAGACCGTTGAAGTGCGTACCGTCGCCGTCCTCGGAAACCCGGTAATCAAAGTGATCTCTCCAAAGAAGTCGCCGTCCTGCAGTACCGCGACTCGCTTCGTATTGCCGGACTGCTCCTCCGTCCTCCAGACCTCCACCTGGCCCCGCGCGATGATGTAGAACTTGTCGCCCGGATCGTTCTGACGCACAATCTCGCGTCCCGGCTGGAATGTCTCGGTGGCAAAGAACGGCGCCAGGTCCGCCAGTTTCTCTTCATCCAGACTCTCCAGAATCGGGAAGGCTTTCAACCGCTGCGCATCCACGTCCACGTGCCTTCCATCCGCGGAAAATGTGAAACCGGCCTGCTTGCGCCAGAGGTTTGCATACGGCCCGTTCGCGCCCAGAAGTTCAAAATGACTTCCCTGTTCCACAATTTCGCCCTGGTCAAACATGAAAATATGGTCCGCGTCGGCCACAGTGGACAGACGGTGCGTTACGGATATCACGGTGCGCCCTTTGGATACGGTCCGCAGTGTTGCGTTCACCGCTGCTTCGTCGGCCGGGTCAAGCGCCGAAGTCGCTTCGTCGAGCAGCAGGATTTCCGGGTCCCGCAGGATTGCCCGCGCAATCGCCAGACGCTGCATTTCAGTGAGGGAGAGTCGTACGCCTTGTTCGCCCAGCAGGCTCCCGTAGCCCATGGGAAGGGCCATGATCGAATCGTGCAGGCCGACCGCTTTCGCGGCATTGACGATCGCCTCCTCCGAGGCATCGGGCTTGCCCAGGCGGATGTTTTCGCGCACGGAGATGTTGAATACTGAATTCTCCTGCAGCACCACGCCTGTGCGCGACCGGAGGGATGCCAGGGTCACGGACTTCAGATCGTGGCCGTCGATCGCTATGAACCCGGCGGTGGGATCGTGAGAGCGCATGAGCAGACCGAGTATCGTGCTCTTGCCGCAGCCGCTTGGTCCGACGAACGCCACATAGGTCCCGCGCGGTATGCGGGCCTTGATGTCAGTCAGATCGCGGTCCTGGCCGTCGTAACTGAAACTCACATGCGAAAAAACGATCTCGGTTTGCATGGGAGGCAGAAACCGGGCTTCGGGTCGGTTTCCAACGGCCTGCGGTGCGTCGACAGCTTCCTGTATCCGGCGCCAGGCCGCGCTCGCAATCGAAATGGACGGCAGGTATTCGATGATGAAGAGCAGCGAAGTGCTTAATGTGACAGCCAGCATCTGCAGGGCCACCAGCGTTCCCGCGGTCATCTGCTTTTCGAAAGCCAGCCATGCGCTCAGAACCAGAAGAAAGGTTTGGATCGAGAGAATGCCCGCGCCCGTAAATCGCTCCATGAATGCGGAAAGCAGACCGGCGCGCATCGTGCTTCGCGACAAGACATCGTTCCGCTTCCTGAAACCGGAGAGACCCATCTGTTCCAGGGAGAACGCGCGGATAATCGCCTGCGCCAACAGATTTTCCCTGAAGGCGCCGAGCACGCCCTTTTCATCTTCCCGGCAAGCCTCGCTCGCCCTGGTCACCCGGGCCGTCACGGTTCGGGGAGCGAGAATGATCCAGGGCCACAGCAGAAACCCAGCCAGCCCCGCGCGCCAATCCAGCAACAACATCAGCCCCGAGCTGAGAAGCGCCTCGATTGCCGGCAACACGCCCCACGGTATGGCAAACGCGGCTGCGTTTTCGATGGAAGCAAGATCGCTGGAGAATCGATCGAGGAGATCGGTGGCGCGCGATTGAGAATGGAACGCCATCGAGACGCGCTGCAGCCGCTCGAACATACTCTGCCGCAGACCGCTCAGCGACCGGCTCTGCACCCGTGCCGACAGAAAATCGCGCAGCAGCCCCGCTGAGATAGCAATCAACGCTCCCACCGCCAGCACGCCCACCATGAGATACAAGGGATCGTGATTTGGGGCCGGGAGGGCGCGGTCGATAAAAAAGCGAACGCTCAACGGGATCAGGGCATTGAATCCCGCTTCGACCAGCAGAGCGATGAAAATAATGGTAAGCGAGAATCGCAGCGCGCCCGAAAAGGAGAACGGCATAGCGCTCATTTTTCCTTCAGTCGCAGCTTTTCGATGTAGTTGCCCGCAACGCTTACCCGCCCCGCTCATTATAAGTCGGGTGCGGCAACACCCACCTGCCGACTGGCTGGCGGAATCAATTCAGTCCCACCCATCGATCCAAGTCACGTCCGCCGTTACAGCTTTCTTCGGCGCCAGTTCCTTCTGCAACTCCCTCATCCGGATCAGATCCGCAACCGTGACTTTGAGTTTCTTGTCCTTAATCGCCTTCATGTAGTTTCCAATCAACTTCTCTACCAACTCCTCCAAAGAAAGGTTTGTTTTTGTTCCGTCTTTGTCTATTGTTCGTTTGATGGCCACCGTTTTCCTCCGCGATGCCTGAATCTACCATCGCCGACCCCGTAATCGCGCCTCGGAACATGAGGAAATTACCGTCAACCGGTTGATAAGAAAGTGAGATGTAAATTTTTTGAAGCCGCGTGAACCGCACTTGCACAAACCCGGCGCGGGGTAATGTTTTTCCACTATTGTCGGGTCCGGCACAAGAACCTAGACTGGAATCTCCTGTTGAACGGAGCTTGCTACCGTGATGAAAAAGAACAACTTTCAAAAGTGGATCGCGATTTTCTTCCTGGTGCTTCTGGTAAACACCGCCTACATAGCCGCTTTTTCGTCGGCGACGGTATTTTACATGACCAACGTCCTGTTCCATCTGGTGCTGGGCGTCGTCCTGTCGCTTGCAGTCGTCTTTACCATCCATAAACGGAAGGATCTGCTCGCGGGCGCGCCCGTGGCCCTGGGCTTTTTCCTGTTGGCTCTGATTTTCGGCGCCGTATTGGCCTGGAAAGGCAACGTCTACGCGAATCTCTGGCTCTTGTGGTCTCACATTGTCGCCGCGGGACTCGGAGTCCTGGCGCTGATTCCGTACGTCTGGAAGAAAGCCGCGGGCGCTTCCGGAACGAGCCGCGAGGGCTGGCTGCTGTTCAGGAAGGGCTTCGCGGCCGCGCTCGTACTTCTGGTTGCTCTGCCGGCCATCATGATCGGATACCGCAAAGCGTTTCCGGATCCACACAATCGGATCACGAATCCCCTGGTAGCGCCGGTTTCAATGGACGGGGAAGGCGGCGGTCCGAAATCCCCCTTCTTCCCCGCATCCGCGCAAACGAACGTCGGCGGAATCATTCCGTCGAACTTTTTCATGGATTCGGCAACCTGCGGCGAGTGCCACAAGCAGATCTACGAGGAATGGAAGAGCTCCGCGCACCATTTCGGCTCGTTTAACAACCAGTTCTACCGTAAAGCCATTGAGAACATGCAGGAAACGCAGGGAACTACGCAGGGGAGCAAGTGGTGCGCGGGCTGCCACGATCACGCCGTCTTTTTCAACGGGCGTTTCGACAAGCCCATCAAGGAGCAGATCGATACTCCCGAAGCGCACGCCGGGCTCGCCTGCACCTCCTGCCACGCGATCATGCATGTCGACAGCACCATGGGCAATAACGGATTTACCATCGAATACCCGGCCCTGCACGAGTTGATGACCAGCAGGAACAAACTCATCAGGACCTCAGTCGACTTCATGACTTATCTGAACCCGGAGCCGCACCGGAAAACTTTTCTCAAACCGTTCATGACGGCGCAGACCTCCGAGTTTTGCTCATCGTGCCATAAGGTGCATCTCGATGTTCCGGTGAATAATTACCGCTGGTTCCGCGGATTCAACGATTACGACAACTGGCAGGCCAGCGGGTTCGGCGAGGGGGCGCGGTCGTTCTACTATCCGCCCAAGAGCCAAACGTGCGCGGATTGCCACATGCCGCTCGAGCCATCGAACGAGCTCGGCTCGAAGGGCGGCCAGGGCCATTCGCACCGCTTCCCGGCGGCCAATACCGCGCTTTCCCACGCCAATCTGGATCGGGCGCAGACGGCGGCCGAGCAGAAATTCCTGACCTCCGGTTTTATTACGGTGGATATCTTCGCGGCGTCTCCAGTGCGGGAAAACGGGAAACAAACCAACATGATTCGCCGAGCGGCGGCCGGACCAACGCTGAGTTCCGGTATCGCGTCGGGCGAAGAGACGGAACAGCCCGGCGATACGTTTATCCGCGAGGTAGGCCAAGTCGCAGCGCCGCTTGACGTGGCGAAGCCCAAGCTCTTGCCCGGATCGACGGCTCGCGTCGATGTAGTGGTGCGGACGCGCAAGATCGGGCACTTCTTCCCGGGCGGTACCCTCGATTCGTTTGACATCTGGCTGGAGTTGCAGGCTACCGATGCCACCGGCAGGGTGATCTACTGGAACGGCAAAGCCGCCGACGGCGGTAAAGGTCCGGTGGATCCCGGCGCACATATGTATAAGGCGTACCAGTTGGATGCCGACGGCAACGAGATCAACAAGCGAAATGCCTACCAGGCGCGCAGCGTTCTTTATGTGCATGCGATCGCGCCCGGCGCGGCCGATACGGTTCATTATCTGTTGCGGATTCCGAAAGATGCCAAAGGGCCGATCAACATCACCGCGAAGCTGAACCATCGCAAGTTCACCTGGTACTACACGCAGTTCGCATACGCGGGACAGCCCAAGCCGGGCCAGGACCCGAAGCTGAATAACGTCAATTACAACAGTCTCGAATACAGTT
>Ga0181530_10003381_pt1 | contig 17847 bp, 12 predicted proteins | sample PEATcosm2014_Bin_42_FD_119769 | JGI IMG/M metagenome (GOLD analysis project Ga0181530, IMG submission 119769) | Peatland microbial communities from MTU Mesocosm Facility, Houghton, MI, USA - PEATcosm2014_Bin10_60_metaG | ecosystem: Environmental > Terrestrial > Soil > Wetlands > Peat | place... | reverse complement strand
GCCCCAGTTCATGTATGAGAGTCTGGCGAATTTGATGGCGCACTTCGGCCTCGCTTGAGCAGACCGCCTCAATGTTCTTCTGATAAAGCATGATGTGATCGGGTCCGGCGGGGAGGTTGAAGACGCTCCTCTTCGTCGCTGGCACGCCGTGAAAGATGCCTAGAAGCAATCGCCTGCGCTGCCCCAGCTTGGGCGGTCGCTGGGTCGGAGGAAAATCCTCGACGAGGATCGCGACGTTCTGGATGCGGCTGCGGAACTCTTCCGGCAGCGAGTCCAAAGTCTCTTCTGCGACCTTGACGAAATCTTCGCGCTTCATCCTTCAACTCGGATTGACAACAAACTCTCGCGAAATTCAACCTGCACTATCGTTGTCATGGTTCTCCGGAAAGTCGGATGTCGGAGCAATCTTGCGCCGAGACTCGGCGCAACCTTGGCTCCTTCAGGTAGGAACACCAAGTTTTGGCAGTAGCCATTGCGTCAAGACCACATAGGCGACAAGGAATCCCACTCCCCAAACCCAATTGGGCATGTTCACTTTCTCCTATCTGCCGACTCCCAGTTTACGCAGGACCGTCATCATCGGGCACCAGTTCGTGAATCCAGACTGAAACAGATTCAGGCCAACAAAAGCCGTGAAAAGGTACCAGTACGGGCTCACGTAGTGCCCAAGTGCCAGGGACAACAGAATAAAGCTGCCAGCGATCAACCGAAGTGTTCGTTCTACGGTCATAGCGGTTCTCCTTCAAAACAAGTTGGTCCTACGCGATTTCGCATTGCGGTGTTTCGCATTCAGCGACATTTTCTGGGGCATGTGGATGCATCGGCGGAAACGAGTTTCTCCGCTGCGAGAGGTAGTAAAGGACTGGCACAGCCATCCGTGACAGAACAGTAGACGCTACTTCCCCCGCCATCAATGACAAAGCGAGGCCCTGAAAAATCGGATCGAACAGGATCACGCTCGCTCCCACCACTACGGCGGCTGCGGTCAGCAGCATTGGGCGGAAGCGCACCGCGCCCGCATCGACGACTGCGTCCTCCAGCGACATTCCCTGGGAGCGGCGTAGTTCGATGAAATCGACGAGAATGATGGAATTCCGAACGATGATGCCTGCTCCGGCGATGAAGCCGATCATCGAGGTGGCCGTGAAAAATGCTCCCATCAGCGCGTGCGCCGGGAGAATTCCAACCAGAGTGAGTGGAATTGGCGCCATGATGACCAGCGGCGTGACGAAGGAACGAAACCAGCCCACTACCAGCACGTAGATCAACACCAGGACAGCCGCAAAGGCGAGTCCCAGATCGCGGAAGACCTCCACCGTGATGTGCCACTCACCGTCCCACTTCATCGAGAAGCGGTCGGTGCGCTCGGGCATGGTCGTGCCTTTGTATTGCTTTACCCCATAGCCATCGGGCAATTTGATTTTGTCGATGGCCTCGCTCATCTTCATAATGGCGTACACCGGGCTCTCTTCTCCACCCGCCACATCTCCCGTCACGTAGACGACTGGCTGCAGGTTCTTGCGATATACGCTGGTATCAATGGTCGTCTGTTGAAGGTTCGTCACTTCCTGCAAGGCGATTTGCCCACCCGAAGGCGTTGGCAGCTTCAGGTTGCCGAGATCTTCGATCCCGGAGCGATCCGGGCGCACCAGTCGCACCTCGATAGGGACGTCCTCGCGGGAATGGGCATCGTGGAGCAGTCCCGCGTTGGCTCCGCCGAGCCCCACCTGCAGAGTGCGCGTCACATCGGCGGGTGAAATGCCGTGGAGAGCTGCCTTGTCGAGATCCACTTTCATGTCGTACTTGGTTTGTGGGTCTTCGACGTACCAGTCCACATCCACGACACCTGGCGTTTGCTGAAAGACCTTCTTGACTTGAGCGGCCAATTCAATTTGCCCCTTATAGCCAGGCCCGTAGATCTCGGCGACCAATGTTTGCAACACGGGTGGACCAGGCGGGACTTCGGCTACCTTGATGCGGGCACCGAACTGCGCGGCAATTTTGCCTAACTCCGGCCGCAATCGTCGTGCGATCTCGTGGCTCTGCGCCTTGCGATCGTGCCGCGAGAGCAGATTCACCTGGATATCAGCCTGGTTGGGCTGACTGCGCAAGAAGTAATGGCGCACGAGGCCGTTGAAGTTGTAAGGGCCTGACGTTCCGGAATAGAGCTGATAGGTGGTAACCTCGGGCTGCTGGCCGAGATACTGTCCCAAGGCTTGCGCCACGCGGGTCGTCTGTTCCAGTGGCGTGCCATCGGGCATGTCAACGATGACCTGAAACTCACTCTTGTTGTCGAAGGGAAGCATTTTTACGCGAACCCACTTCAATGGGACAAATGCGACCGCCGTCAGCAGCAACAACACGACACCACCAAGAAAGATCCAGCGGCGGCGCGCATTTAGGATGAGCGGGTTCATCATTCGGCGATACAGGCGGGTGGTCCAGCCTTCGGTCTCGTGGCCGGAATGATCGCTACCGCCCGCGTGTTTCCTCAGCAGCCTCAACGCCGCCCACGGAGAAACCACGAAAGCAACAATCAGCGAAAACAACATGGCCGCCGACGCCCCCACTGGGATCGGGCGCATGTATGGACCCATCAGGCCGCGCACGAAGGCCATGGGCAGAATCGCGCCGATCACGGCGAAGGTCGCAAGAATCGTCGGATTGCCAACTTCGTCTACTGCCTCGACCGCGACTTCAGATAAGGATCGCCCTCGGCTTTCCGGCAACCGAAAATGACGGACGATGTTCTCGACGACAACGATGGCGTCGTCAACTAGGATGCCGATGGAGAAGATCAACGCGAAGAGTGTGACCCGATTCAGGGTGTAGCCATACAAGTAAAAGACGGCGAGCGTGAGCGCCAGCGTGACCGGCACTGCCAGAAGTACCACGCCTGATTCCCGCCACCCGAGGGCCAGCGCAATCAGCAAGGTGACCGACAACGTTGCGATCAGCAGGTGTTTGAGAAGTTCCTCGGATTTGTCTTTCGCGGTCTCGCCATAGTTGCGCGTGACTGTGATGTTCAGATCATTCGGAAGCGCATATCCGCGCAGAGCATTGACCTTACCCAGCACACGTTCGGAAATGTCGGTGGCGTTCGTGCCTCTGCGCTTCGAAAGCGTGATGGTTACCGCGGGATATTCCGCGCCGGCAGTCTGTCCTGCGCCGCCTCTGGCGTTTGCAAACAGGACGTAGGTGTTTGCTTCGGCGGGGCCGTCCTCAAGCTTCTCTGCTACGTCACGCAAGTAGGCGAGGCGTCCGGCGTGAACCCCGACCACGACCTGACGCAAGTCGTCGACAGTCGTGAAAAAAGTGCCGGCTTCGACCTGAAACTCGCGATTGTCACGAGCAAAGCTACCAGCTTGGCCGCGGCTGTTTGCGTTCTGGAGTTGCCCCACGATTGCACCCGGCGTAAGGCCGTATGCCGCCAGTCGTTGTGTGTCGAGCAGGACTCGTATTTGCCTCGGCTGGCCGCCGATGATCTTGGTCTCGGAGACATCGTCGAGTGGTTTGAGCGAATTTTCCAACTCACCCGCGATTCGCCGCAGGCGATAAGAGTCATAGTCTTTCCCCCACAACGTCAGGGCCATGATCGGCACGTCGTCAATCGATCGGACCTTGATGATCGGTTGTGAGACGCCGGGCGGGATGCGGTCAAAGTTGGAGTAGAGCTTGTTGTAGGTCTGTATGATCGCATCTTCTTCTTTGGTGCCAACGTAGAAGCGCACGACCAGCATGCTCACGCCGGGATGACTGATCGAGTAGATGTACTCGACGCCCGGCACTTCGCGCAGCAACTTCTCCATGGGCAGGCTGACGCGCTGAGCCACCTCGTCCGCCGATGCACCCGGCATCTGCACAAAAACGTCGAGCATAGGCACCACGATCTGGGGCTCTTCTTCCCGTGGCGTCTTAAGAATGCTGAAAGCACCCAGAAGCAGCGCAGCGATGATCACCAGTGGTGTCAGTTTCGAATCAATGAAACTGTGGGCAATGCGACCGGCCAGGCGCAAGTTCTTCGGGGGCTGCATCGCCGACTTGGATTTGTTGTCAGCCATTACTGGACCTCGACGCGTTTGCCATTCAGGTCGATTGCACCCGGTTTGGCCACAAGCCGCTCGCCGTTCTGGAGGCCCGCCAGCACTTCGACCTCAGCCCCCGAAGGCTTCCCCAAAGTGATGTAGCGCAAGCTGGCAACCTTGTTTTGATCCAGCACATAAATACCCTGCAATTGGCCGCGTTCGACTACTGCCGAGCGCGGAATCAACAACGCCTGCCGCTCGCCCCGAGAAAACTGGGCCCGCCCGAACAGCCCCGAACGCAGGCGTGTATCCGTGGGCAAGTCAATCTTCACCAGGAACGTGCGACTCGCGGCGTCCGCGGCTGGGACGATTTGCACAACTTTACCCTTTAGACCAGCGTTGTCGAGGGCATCGATGACGACCGAAACCTGCTCTCCTGCTCGTAGGTACTGGAGATCATTCTCATTGACCGTGGCCTCCAGTCGATAGCGGCGCACGTCCTCGACGGTGAAGATCGGAATGCCAGGTGAAGCCAACGTGCCGGAATCCGCTTTCTTCTCAGTCACCACGCCCTCGAACGGTGCCCGAATCCGCGTGTAATCCAGAGATGTGCGTGCCTGGCTCAATGCTGCCTGCGCCTGGGCCTGTCCTGCCTTTGCCATATCGCGACGTGCGAGAGCCGCTTGTTGACGGGCTTTCACCTCGTCGAACTCCTGCGGACTCACCGATTTCTTTTCATAGAGTGTTTGGTAGCGCTTCAGCGTTGATTCCGCCAGGGCCAGGTCGGAATCTGCTCCGACCAGTTGCTGTTGGGCGGCAAGGTCGGCTGCGGTCGCGCGGTCTACCGCGGCTCGCGGCTGGGAGTCGTCGATTACGGCGAGCACTTGACCGCGCTGAACGTGGTCTCCTTCGTGAGCCCGGATCTCGACGATGTTCCCCATCATCTGGCTGGCGACATCGCTAGTCTGGGCGGCACGTACCGTCCCTACCGCTTCCAGCAGATCAGGCACGTTGGCCTGCTGCACCGCGAGCACGTCAATGTTTCGCACGGTTTCCGGCGAAGGAGCCGTGCGGGTTTTCTCGCTAGAGCAGCCGGCAAGGCTAACCACCGCGAGGAGCACCAAGAACGAAAGTCTGGGTCTGGTATTCATACGATTCATGGCATCACCACGGGAGATTGCGGATTCAAGCTTCCGCTCGCCAACTCTAGGTTGGCGTAGCTGGTTTGGAAGTGATAAACGGCCTCCCAGTAGTCGGTCTGGCTGCGGCGCGCCGCATCTTCAGCGCCCAACAAATCGGTAATCGTGGTCAGTCCGCTGTCATAGCGATCCTGGTTGATACGCAGACTCTCCTGTGCCTGGGCGATTGTCGCTCGTGCCACATCGATCTGCTGCCGGTTGGCGTCTGTTTCGTAGTAGGCCCGCCTCACTTCGAGGCGGACTGCGTCGCTAGCTGCCTGCTTCATTGCCACGACCTTTTCTTCGAGGGCACGCTGCCGGGAGAGTTCCGCCCGCTTGGCGCCGCCTTGAAAGATGTCGAATTGCACTTCGATCCCGCCCAACCAGTTGTTGCCGCCGCCACCGGCGACGAAGGTAGGGTTATCCATTTCCCAGCCCGCAAAGGCGCTCACCCGAGGACCGAAGGACGACTTGGCAATCGAAACGCTCTGCCGTTGCGCGGCCTCCTCGGAGGCAACGCGCTTCAAGTCGGGGCGATTTGCGAGTGCCTGCTTCTCGATTTCCACAAGCACAGGGGCGGGGAGCGTGCGCTCAGCCAACTCTTCGGGAGTCTGGAACGGAGTATCAAGCGGCACACCCATCGCCGTGTTCAGCTGTGCCCGCGCCACCTCCAGAGTGTTCTTGGCCCGGATCACTTCCTGCTGTCGCGCCGCCATGCGAACCTTCGCTGTCAGCAGATCGGACTCTACAGTCAGCCCGCTGTCGAATCTCGCCTGACTGCGGTCCATGATGGACTGGGCAGTTTTGGCGGACTGCTCGGCCACCTCCAGTTCCTTGGCTGCCAGTAGAACGTCGTAATAGGAAGTGACGACCCGGAAGACTATCTCCTGATCCGCGCGATCCAACTGGTGTCCGACGGCCTCGCTGATCTGTTTGGCCTGATTGACCCCATGCCAAGTGGCGAACGAATCAAACAGGTTCCAGGTTCCCCCCAACCGCGTGGCAAAGTTGCCGAAGGGCAGCGGCGCGTTCAGCTTGTTCAATGTGAAGTCCGCCTGGGTAAAACGCTGCTGTCGTAGCTTGCTGCCGAACACGTACACGGGGTCATCACCCCGAGTCGCCGTTTCAGAAAAACTCAAATGAGGCATGAGGAAGGATCGCGCCGTGCGAACACCTGCAGAGGACACCTCCGTATCCGCAATCGCCGCCTTGCGCAGTGGATTTTTCTCCAGCGCGATATTTACCGCCTGCTGCAGAGTGAGGGACGAAGGCTGCGCCTCCTGTTGAGCTGAGGCTGCCCCCAAAGACAGCCACGCAAAAGCCACGCTCAGAAGCGCTTTGAATAGACGTTTCAACCTTGCACTCGCGCGGCTTGAGCTGGCTTCATCCATTCGGTCTTGTCTTCAACGATTTCGTAAGTTGTATGGAAACTCGCCGTCTTTTGTACCATCGCTCCCACGGAGCAATATTTTTCCTCGGAGAGACGGATTGCCTCTTCCAGCGCCGCCGCGTCGATTTCAAAGCCGGTTACTACGTGGTGAATTCGCACCGCGGTGAACACTTGGGGTGGCCGCTCAGCTTGATCAGCTTCGACCCGTACTTGGTAACCGGTAACTTTTTGGTGGTACTTCTGGCGAAGAATGGTCACGACATCGAACGCGGTACATCCAGCCAGTCCGGCAGCGACAAGTTCAATCGGCTTTGGACCGGTACCTCCTGCGGCATCGTCTAACAGCAGGTGGTGGCCGCTTGCGGTTTGCGCTACAAATTGACGCTGCTGCTTAAGTGGTTGATTTAGTTCAACTTTGGCCGCGATCATGATTGCCTCCTGCGGTTCGTATCGATCAAGCACACGAATAAATGCAGGAAGTTGGATTTTGTTACAGAGAAAATTGGCCGTGGAACCTGGTGGCCGTAAGGAGGGCTACTACTTTGGTCTGACCACCGCGAGAGCCTGTTCGTAATTCCTCAGCAGTTGCTTACGGAGCCGGACGGCCTTCTTACTCGCAGGGCTTTCCATCGGGGAGGTTCGGCACTGATCAATCGTCGCTTCGAGACTGGAGAGGAACACCTTGCACGGTTCGCAACCACCCAGGTGCCGCTCCAGTTCTTCACAAAGCGAATCATCCAACTGTTCGTCGAGATAGTTCGAGAGCTCAGCAAACATCGCCTTGCAGCGGGCAGGTCTGGGCTGATCGTTGCCTAGCTGTTCTGGGGAAGACGCCCGCGAAGCGACGGCTGCTCTCCCGGAGCGTGGTTTCAACCTTTTCATCAATTCCTTGCGGACAAACAACCTCGCACGATGTAGACGAACTCGTACTGTTCCAGAACGTAGCCCGGTGATCTCGGCCACTTCCTCGTCGGTCAGACCTTCCATATCGCGCAGCACCAAAACGATCCGGTATTGTGGCGGCAGCCGCTGAATGGCTTCTCGCAACCGTCCCGCTTCCTCACTCCGAATGGCGAATGCTTCGGGGTTGATGCCGCCATTCGTCGCCAGTTGCTCAAGTTCCTTCCGATCCGGCATGAGTTCTTCCAGAGAGAGATCTGGATTCGGAGCAAACTTGCTCCGGCGCCGACTCATCAAGCAGCGGTTCTTTGCCACTTTATAGAGCCACACCACGAGCGCCTTGGGACTGTTGAATTTGGGCAGGTGCGGAACCGATTTCAGCAGCACTTCCTGCATCGTATCTTCCGCATCCTGGCGCTGCCCGCAGACACGCATACTGAAGGAGAACACCGTGTTTTGGAGCAGAGCCAGAGCCTGCTCCAGCGCCGCATCGTCACCCCGCTGCAGGAGTTGCACGGCTTGTTCTATCTCGGAACGCATTGCCGTAAATGTAGCATGGCAAACTTTCGACTAGCTTGCCGCTACTCTGCGGGGAAATGGGGGTGCCCGGCAAGATAAGATGCCGTGCCAAACAGTACGGGGAACTTGTGCTCAGAAGGTATACCCGCGTGACCAGCAAGTTCGCGGGTTTCCGATGCATTAGTTTCATCCACTTGCGGCTGCTGCGGGAAACCCCTTTTTGACCACTAGGAGCTAAGCGCCGATTTCCGCTTGGGCTCCTCCGTTTGTCCGGTTTGTCAGCCGATGAGGCCCATCGACTGAAGTACCGTTGAGATGAGTTGTAGGCGTTTCCGCGTCAGGTGCGCGGCTGGGCAACATAGAAGAGCACGGCGAAGTAGTGACAGGTGCTTCCGGCCAGCACAAAGAGATGCCATAACGCGTGGAAGTAAGGCAGGCGGTCGAAAGCGAAGAAGACTATGCCCACGGTATAGAGCAGGCCACCCAGCACAATCCAGACTATGCCGTGCCACGTGAGAGCGTGCAGTAAAGGACGCATCACGAACACGCCCAGCCAACCCATTCCCACATACACGACGACCGACGCGACGGCGAAATGTCCTATTGCAAAACTCTTGAACAGAATTCCCAGGATGGCGAGGCCCCACACAATGGCGAACAGAAGCCATCCCAACCGCCCGCGCAGCGACACCAGGGCGAAGGGAGTATAGGTTCCGGCGATCAGAAGATAGATTGCCGAATGATCAATGATCTGCAGAACGTGATGTGCGCGGGTGCCGTTACTGCGGTGCGCTTAATGTGAGCTCGTTCGACTGGGCGAGAACAAGGTAAGGGTCGATGTGCTCCCTTGCTCTGGAAGATCGTTGACTCACTATCCAGATGATGGAAGCTCAAACTGCATAAGCATTTCTGGGCCGTACCAAAATCCTCCCTTCTGGTCCTGTGCACCCCTCACTGAATACACAGTGATTCCATCCGCAAATCCCACATTTTGCCCTTGTACCAAAATCTACATTTATCGCGACACGAGCGTTTTGTGGAGACCGACAACGCGCTCGAAACCCTCCTGCACCGTATTGCCCAGCATTACATCGGCACCTCGATTTCGCTCGCTGGCGTCATCCTCAACCCATCGCTCCGTCTAGCTGCCTGAAAATACAACGCTGGCGCATCGAATACTTCGAGTTAACTCTTCGGTACATCCGGGCGGTTCCACCATCCACCGCCAAGCGCCTGAAACAATGCTGCGGTATCGGCAAAGCGATTTGACTGAGCCTGAACGAGATTAATCACGGCTTGCTGGTAGGCCTGCTCGGCGCTCAACAGGGCAAGATAGCTCACATAGCCGGCCTGCATTTGCCGCGTAGTGAGGTCGAGCGTCACCTTGGCGGCATCTCGGGCTGCTACTGCAGCCTTCAGGCCGTCGGCGTCCTGTTCGAGCGCATGGAGCGTATCCGCGACATTCTGAAATGCGGTCAACACCGTGCTGCGGTATTGTTCATCGGCTTGAACGTAGGCTGCCCTAGCGGCGCGTTCTTTGTGCATCAGAGTGCCGCCTTGAAAGATGGGCTGCGTAACGCCGGCACTGACATCCCGAAAGCCGTTACCCGCCTTGAAGATGTCGCCAAAGGCCAGGGCCATGCTGCCGATATCGGCGGTCAGATTGAAGCTCGGCAGGCGGTTTGCACGTGCGACGCCTATTAAGGCACTTGCTGAATGCAGATTCTCCTCGGCTTGCAGCACATCCGGGCGCTGTTCCACGAGGTTGGACGGAAGGCTCAGCGGAAGTTCCTGCGGGAGCTGGAGGCTGGACAATTCAAATTTCTCGACCAGATCCTCATTGGGGAAGCCGCCCGACAACACGGCGAGCAAGTCACGCTGTTGAGCCAACTGCTTCAGCAGCGGCGGTAATGTCGCCGCCACTTGGGCGAGCTGTGCTTCTTGTGCGGCTACGTCGAGTCGGCCGACATAACCTTTCTCGAATTGCTTGCGCAAGACGTCAAGCATGTTGGTGTTGATCTTGATGAGCTCGTTGGTGGCGTCAATCTGCGCTCGTAAGGAAGCCTCTTGGATGGCGGCAGCGGCAACGTTTGAACTCAACGTGATATTCGTCGCAGCTACGACAAAACGGGCTTGCTCTTGCTGCGCTTTCAACGACTCTACCGTCCGGCGGTTCAGACCAAAGACGTCTGGCACGAACGAAACGCTGACCTCTGGGGTAAACAGGCTGTATTGAAACGCGCTGGCGTTGGGTACAGGCGAGAGTTCATTAGATGTTTTCGCGCGAGTAGCGGAGAAGCTTCCTGAAACGCTCGGATAATACGCTCCGCGCTGGGCCAAAACGTTTTCGCGTGCAACCAACAGCGCCGCCTGCTCCGATTTAAGATCGGGATTGTTCTTGAGCGCACGCTCAATCAAGTCGTTCAGGGGCTTTGAGTGAAATAGCGTCCACCAGTCTCCTGGAATGTCACGTCCTTGTGCAAAAGTCTGTGCTTCTCCGCCTGCAACGTTCGGACTGCTGCTCGTGGTCGTGGGAAGCGTGGGCGTATAGCCAGGAACGTTCGGGGCAGCCGGTCTTTTGAAGTTCGGACCGACCGCACAACCCGCGGTAATCAGCAACGCCAGGATCGCAATAGGACCCGAAGTGACGCCAAGGACGCGTGTTTTTCGAGTAAGAGTCATAGCAATCTTAAGGTTTGCGCTTCATGTTGGTTCCGTTGATCACCGCCGTGCCCCTCGTTGCCGTGAGCGGCCCTTCGCTGCTCGCAAGACGCGCACCTGGATCGCGGGGACTCTTAAACTGTTGCCCGTTTATGGCGCCAGTGGGTGAGGGGACCGGGGAGCCGTGATGGTTGATTGTTTTGTTTGGAATGCCATTCGATGTGGTTGAACCCATCTGATGGAACCCCATGCCATTTTCGAGCGTCTCTGGCCGTAGACTGCTAGCTACTGGGGTCCTACCCGAACGCACTTGATGGTGGGGAGCAGCCGGTCGGGCGTGGCTCTGCTTTGGACGACGCTGGGTTACATGTCTGGTTCTGCGTTCGGGGCTGTTCTCTGCGACATCAGAGTCTCCGGCACCCGTTTGGTTCGTTTCACCACGTACCTGGCCGTCTTTCTGACCTTCGGACGAATGGGTGGTCTCGCGACTCTGCGAAGGTGTTTGTTGCGATGCAGAATTAGACTGGCGGCCGTAACTCGTACCCTGCAGCAAGACAGCCCCGATAGTCATCAAGAAAAGGAAGCGTGCGGTCTTCATTTTGATTCCTTTGGCTCTGTCTGATGAATGGTCAGGTGATGCTCGCCACCGAGGAAGATCATTCGCAGCGCGGGTACAGCGAGAAGCAGCATCACAGGTCCGACGAGCATGCCACCGACGATTACAGTGGCGAGGGGGCGCTGTACCTGGCTGCCAATTCCCGTAGAGATCGCCGCTGGAAATAGACCAATACAGGCAGAAAGCGCCGTCATCAACAGCGGGCGCATACGGGTCGTTGCGGCGCGGTACATAGCGTCTACCGGCTTTAGACCGTGAGCCAATTCCTGATTGTAAAAAGTGATCATCAGGATGCCGTCCATCACAGACACCCCGAACAGCGAAACGAAGCCGATGGCGGCCGAGATGCTGAAATTGAGTCCGGTGACGTAGAGGGCAAGGATGCCGCCGACGACCGCGTCCGGAATGCCGGCGAGTGCCAGAATCGAGTCTTTGAAATTGTTGAACAGGCTGTACAACGCTCCCGCAATCAGGATGAAGCTGATCGGCACGATGATCTCCAGGCGCTTCTTCGCTTCTTGAAGATCGCCAAACTCACCGGCCCAGATCAGATGGTATCCAGGAGGAAGCTGGACGTTCTTAGCGATGCGTGCCTGGGCCTCTTCGACCGTGCCGCCAAGGTCGCGGCCACGGACGCTGAACTTGACGGGAATGAACCGCTGCACGCTCTCGTGATAGATCCACGACGCTCCGGTATCAAGCGTGATGGTGGCCAGCTCGCTCAAAGGAATATAAGCATTGGCGCCGTTGGGAGCCGTATAGGCGACTTTGATGTTGCGGATTGTGTCGATGCTCTCGCGGTATGCAGGCGTGTAACGGACGACAAGGTCAAATTGCCGGTCGCCCTCCAATACTTCCGTCGCCACAGCTCCACCCATGGCGGCTTGGATAACTGAGTTCACATCACCGGAATTGAGTCCGTAGCGCGCGGCCTTCTCACGATCCACCTTGATATTCAGGTTAGGCTGGCCGAGCACGGGAAAGATGCCGAGATCGGTAACGCCCCGCACCTGGCTCATTTGGTCGCGGGCCTGGTTGGCCAGATTGGTCAGGACTTCAAGATTCGGCCCAACAATCTTGACCGAGTTCACGCCCTTGACGCCGGAAATGCCTTCCTCGATGTTGTCTTCGATGTATTGCGAGAAGTTGAACACGACTCCCGGCAGTTCATTGTTGAATTCAGTCTGAATCTGTTCGGTGAGTTTGTCTTTGGTCAGACCTCGGGGCCATTTGTCAAAGGGCTTGAGCGGCGCGAATAGTTCCACGTTGGAGAATGGCGAGGCGTCGCTCCCGTCATCGGGGCGCCCGTGTTGCGAGACGACCGTGATCACTTCGGGATGCCTCAGGAGAATCTCGCGCATCTTTCTTGCAGCCGCTTCGCCGTCTTGAAGTGATAGCGTGGTCGGCATGGAAGCGCGAATCCAGAAGTTACCTTCTTCCAGGTGCGGAAGGAATTCGCTGCCCAGCCGCGGTGCGATCAGCAAGAACGTTCCTAGAGAAATAGCTAGTTCGATTCCGACGACGAGAGCGCGATGGGTCAGGGCGAAACGGAGCGCAGGGTTGTAGAGGCGGTGCAGCGAGCGGACAACGATCGTCTCAACCTCTTTTACCCGTGCCGGGAGGAGATAGGAGGCGACCACCGGCGTGACCGTGAAAGTCGCGATCAAAGCGCCGGCTAATGCATAGCCGTAGGTACGCGCCATGGGGCCGAAGATCTGACCTTCAACGCCCTGCATCGTGAACAGCGGCACGAAGCCGGCGACAGTGATAAGTGCTGAAAACAAAACCGCCTTATCTACCTGAACCGCGCTGATCAGGATCAGTCGTAGCCGATCCGTCCAGCCGTGGTCTTGCATCGCGGGATCCGGAGTTCGCGTGGGATCAGGTCCCCAAGCGCCTTCGGACAAGCGTTGCAGCAAGGCCTCGCGTTCTTCGTGATGGCGCTGGAAGTTTCGGAAGATGTTCTCGACCAGAATTACGGCCGAGTCCACGATGATGCCAAAATCCACTGCACCCACCGAAAGCAGGTTGGCGCTCTCGCCGAGAACCACCAGTAGAATCGTGGCGAAGAACAGGGCGAAGGGAATATTGATTCCGACGATAACCGCGCTGCGGAGATTGCCAAGGAAAATCCACTGAATCAGGAAGACCAGTACACATCCAAAGATCAGGTTGTGCAGCACCGTGTGCGTGGTCAACGCAATCAGCGATGAGCGGTCGTAGAACGGAACAACCTTGACTCCCGGCGGCAGACTGCCATCGCGGTTCAACGTTTCAATGGCCGCCTTGACCTTGGGAATCATGTCAGCGGTCTTTTCGGTACGCCGCTGCACCACGATGGCCCCGACGACATCATCGTGCGTATCCCGCCCCAAGATGCCGAGCCTTGGCCGGTATCCAACCGAAACCTTGCCGACGTCCTTGATCAACACCGGAACACCGTTCTCTTGGCTAAGAACGACGTTTTCAATATCCTCAACCTTGTAACCTTCGCGCAAGTCGTCGCTGCCGCCGTCGTCGATCAGACCGACACCGCGAATGTTGATCGATTGCTGCCCAATGCGGATTTCACGCCCGCCAACGTTGATGTTGGCGTTGCCCAGGGCGGTCAGAATCTGAGGCACGGTAACGCTATAGGCCTCCAGCTTGTGCGGATCGACTTCGACCTGAAATGTTTTGGTGGGGCCTCCCCAGCTGTTGATGGCTGCGATACCCGGAATGGTCAGCAGTCGGCGCGCAACAATCCAGTCCTGGACCGTACGAAGATTCGTAATCCCAAAATGCGGCGGACCCACCACCTGATAGCGATAGATTTCTCCGGTCGAGCTATTGGCCTGAATGCTCGGAGTCTGGTTGCCGGGCAGGTTCACGTTCTGCGCCAACGCCACAGCGGCTTGGCTGTAGGCGAAATAATAATCCACGCCATACTTGAAGCTGACGCGCACGAAAGAAAGCCCATAGAACGAAGTCGAGCGTATGACTTCAATCCCGGGCGTCGTGTAAAGCCCGATCTCCATGGGGCGGGTATAGTAACGCTCCATTTCCTCCGCGGAAAGTCCGGGCGCCTGCGCGGTAATTTCGAGGATCACAGGCGTGGGATTCGGATAGGCCTCGATGTTGAGCAGCTTGAACGCGACGAATCCGGCACCCGCAAACAGCAGCAACCCCAGCAGCACAATCGGGCGGCGGCTCAGGCAAAACGAGATGAGAGACTTGAACATGTGCTTATCTTCTGAGTAAGGAAGCCCTGGTCACATCTAATCGCTGGGTGACGCTTCGAGCATGTTGCTGACAAATACCGCGCCATCGCTAACCACCAGTTCTCCTCGTTGTAAACCGTCGATAATCTGAACGCGACCGTCTTTTCGCAGACCGACCTTGATGATTCGTTCTGTAAATCGTCTGCGATCCGTTGTTACCCAGGCAGCCATCGTGCCGTCAGGTTCGCGCACCACTCCGTTTGCCGGTATAGCCGTAGCTTCGACCGGAGCATCGACGCGGATGACAAAGTTAGCCAGCATCCCAGGACGCAGGTCATTCTTGGGATCTGTGATTTCGGAACGGATGGTTACCCGATGCGTGTTTGGATCAACCGACTCGTAGATCTTCGAAACCTTCCCGTTGAATATGCGGCCGTCGTAAGCCAATGTCCTTACGACCACCGGCTGCCCGAGACGAAAGAATGCACTCTCGCTCTCAGGTACGTTTGCTAGCATCCATTTCAAGCCCACGTCAGCGACCGAATACGGTGCCGGTAGATTTCCGGGCTGCACGAAAAATCCCGGCTGTGCATCTTTGGACGTGATCTTGCCGCGGATTGGACTACGCACGACTAGTGCCGGATCAATCTTGCGAGAAGCGATCATTTGATCGATCTCGGCATCGGTCTTGCCAAACACCAGAACAGCATCCCGTGCCGCTTTGAGTGCGCCCTCGGCCGTTTGTTGATCAGAAATTGCTTGCTCCAACTCCCTCTGGGGGACACCGACGCTCGTCGTGTAAAGATCCTTGGCGCGTGCCAGTTCTTTGGTAGTCAGTTCGTAAGTGGCTGCACCGCCGATCAAGTTTGACTCCGCCTGGATGAGGTCCGGGCTCTTGATCGTGTAGAGGGGCTGGTCCTTCTGAACTTCAGCCCCGAGTTCCACAAACGTCTTGATGATCGTCCCCTGATACGACGGGAAGACTTGAACCGACAGGTCTTCGTCATAATCAATGTTGCCCACCGCTTCCTTCTCAACGGGAAACGCATAAGTTCCCACGGGTTCGATCTTGATCGAGTTCAGTTGGCTCGGCGATAGATCCACCGTCGGAACGGACTGCGCGGAGTTCGTCGCTGGACCGTTTCCAGTTGGCGCGTTCGCGCTCGCCGAGTGACCACGACCAGATAGGAAAATGGCTGTCGCGATGACGATCACCGCAAACGTGACAACTGCAGCAACCCTCGTGTAGATGTGTGTTGAATCTTTCATCGTGATACTCTCCTACTGCTCAATGACCCGAAGCTTTTGGGTTCCGCAATCTTCGGCCTGTGACCCGATGCCGAGAACGCTTCTTACTGTTACCGTTCTTTGATACCCGTGACCTGAACTCAGTAAATCCGGCGTACAGCAGACCGATATAAAGGAGCACGCCGAACAGCCCTATCGCTACCAACACGTACCGATTCCACGCCTCATAGTTCACCTAAGCGCTCCGGTGGGTATCTGGGCCTTATCAGCAGCCCGGCACTCACGTCCCTACGGCAAGAAGCGACACTCCCAAACTTCCTGCGTTTTTTGGGCAAAGAGACCACCGGCAATCGTGGCTGAATCCGTGAGGCACGAACGATTGTTCCGCTTGGTCTACGTTTGGTTTGAGTGTAAGACGCTCTGAACGAATACACACCGTATCTTTCAGGTTGGGTCTGCGTATCTTTTGGAATTTTGAGGCTATCTTTCGGCCAAGAGCAGAAAAAATCAGTTCCCAGCAGTGCCAAGAGTGGAGCAAAATTTAGGAAAGGCCATGAAAGATCCGTTATCCATCTATGCCCCGGCCATTCGCACGAGAATGCTAGTCATTGCCTACCTTCTCATAGCCGTCATCGCGGCCGTCGACTGGTGGGTCCCTCACTACATTTCGTTGGGATTTTTGTATCTGTTTCCAATCATCATTGTCGGCGGATTTCTGTCGCGCCCTTGGATCGTGGCCGTTGCTCTACTTTGCGCAGTGCTTCAGGAAGCCTTCAGCAATCTGCCGGAAAATGAAGCTGTAATCCGCTTGCTATTCAGCTCTGCTGGATTTGTCGGGACCGGGTTGTTCATCTCCGAGATGATCCGCAACCGGCGCATCGTCATCAAGCACTCTGAGGAGCTCGAAGATCAAGTGAAGTTGCGCCAGGACGCCGAACAACAGTTGCGTTCACTCGTCGAAAGCAGCCCTGCAGCAATTGTCACAATCGACTTGGACGGAAAAGTGCTCCTGGCCAACGAGGCCGCACAGCAGTTGCTATCTCCCAGCGGAGCGCCTCTACAAGGACAGGCAGTGCGATCCTATCTTCCATCCTTGCAGACCGTGCTTAAGACTCAGTCCTCGCGTATGTTTCGTACCACACTGCAATGCACGGGCCAACGAAGTGATGGCGAGGCCTTTCTTGCTGGCGTTTGGTTTTCGACCTACAGCACAATAGCCGGCCCCCGATTGGCAGCGATCATCGTGGACCTCTCCGAAGACTTGCGCAGTCGCGAGGAACTCAGCCTCGACCATCTATTAAAGAACTCGAGAATACTGGTGAGTACTGTGGCCCATGAAATTCGAAATCTGAGTGGCGCCGTTCTGGTAGTGCACAAGAACTTGTCACGTATTAAGGAGCTTGAGACCAACGAAGACTTTAGGGCCTTGGGCGGCTTGATCCAAAGCCTGGAGAGAATGTCCGCTTTGGAACTGGGCTCCACGCCCGCGCAGAATGGAGAAGTGGTGGAACTCCCTTCAGTGCTCGACGAGTTGCGAATCCTGATCGAAACCGCCTACCACGAGTCGGAGATCGATGTTCAATGGGACATTGAGGAATCGTTACCCCTGGTTTGGGCGGATCGCTACGGGCTGATCCAGGTTTTCTTGAATCTGGCGAAGAATAGCCAGCGAGCCATGGCTTCGACGGATGAAAAACGGATTCGGATCGCTGCCAAGCAGGAAAACGGGAGGGTCGTTATTCGATTCGGGGACACCGGCATTGGCATCGCTTCGCCTGAAGACCTCTTTCGGCCGTTTCAGCGAGGGGCCAAGTCGAGTGGACTCGGTCTTTACGTTTCCAGGGCAATCATGCGCAGTTTCGGCGGCGAACTGACCTATGAACCGAGATCGGAAGGGTCGTGTTTCGCTGTGGTTCTGCCCGTACACGTCGCCGCAGAGGAGGCAGTGAATGCCTAAGACTGCGGAACAGACGTTTCACATTTTGTTGCTAGATGACCATGCCCTGTTTCGGGAGAGTGTAAGTCGGCTTCTCAGCGTTGAGCCTGGCTTCGACGTTGTTGCACACTGCGGAACCATTGAAGAGGCCCTTCAGGTCCTTCGACAAAAGTC
>Ga0181530_10003379_pt1 | contig 17849 bp, 15 predicted proteins | sample PEATcosm2014_Bin_42_FD_119769 | JGI IMG/M metagenome (GOLD analysis project Ga0181530, IMG submission 119769) | Peatland microbial communities from MTU Mesocosm Facility, Houghton, MI, USA - PEATcosm2014_Bin10_60_metaG | ecosystem: Environmental > Terrestrial > Soil > Wetlands > Peat | place... | reverse complement strand
TCCTTTTGTCCGGAGTTACTTTTGGTCCCAATCTTGCCACGGGGTCAAGTAGTTCGCTTGTGGAAGGCTGTTAGCCGACCGCGAACGTGGACAAAAATACGCTTTCGGATTGGGGTTGCCTTGAGTCAATTATTCCGGAACGCTGCACATCTGATTCGTCCCGCTGTGGTCTTAGTAGCGGGGCTGGCGGTGTTCCTGATCATCCGGGCTGTCATAGTGCCCAAAGACTTTGGGGAATACGGACATTACCGGGCGGGCGCGCTGGGAATGATCAGCGCCCGCCCCTTCGGCTATGCGGGGCACGAGCAGTGCCTCCTCTGCCACGCTCAGGAGGCCAAGGTGCACGGTGGCGGAATGCACGCTCAGGTCGCCTGCGAAGCCTGTCATGGACCTTTGGCCAAACACGCTGACGACCCCACTGCCAACGTTCCCAAGCTGCCCGATGTGGCCAACCTTTGCCGGCGCTGCCACGAGAAGGACGCTGCTAAGCCCAAGGGCTTCCACCAAGTGGATACGGTGGCGCATTCACAAGGCGTGCTTTGCAACAGTTGCCACCAGCCTCACAACCCCCAACTTTGAGGAAGGATTCTGGAGCATGGATCTGAGCAGGCGAGACATATTCAAGATCGGCGGCAAGCTACTGCTGCTGGCCTCTGCCGGCGCCACGCTCGACGAGATTCTGGGCGCTGCCCCGCCTTCCGAAGCTTACCGGATGGCGGATCACTGGTGGGGGATGATCATCGACATCGACAAATGCATTGGCTGCGGAAGCTGTGTACGCGCCTGCTCGCAGGAGAATCAGGTGCCCGCCGGATACTTCCGCACCTGGGTGGAAAGGTACCAGGTGGAGGAAGGGAAGCAGCCTGTAGTCGACTCACCCAACGGAGCCATGGACGGCTTTCCGCCTTCCAAGCGCACGGACTTGAAGAGCTTTTTTGTTCCCAAGCTGTGCAACCATTGCGCATCTTCTCCGTGCGTGCAGGTTTGCCCGGTGGGCGCGACATTCGTCAGCCCCGACGGCGTGGTGCTGGTGGACGAAACCTATTGCATCGGCTGCCGGTATTGCGTTCAGGCCTGCCCCTACGGTTGCCGCTACCTGCATCCGCAGAAACACACCGTGGACAAGTGCACGCTTTGCTACCACCGCATCACCAAGGGCCTTACGACTGCCTGCTGCGAGAATTGTCCCACCGGCGCGCGCCAGTTGGTCGATTTCAAGAACCCCAAGGACCCCGTTCACGAGTTCCTGCGTAACAACAAAGTGGAGGTGCTCAAGCCTTACATGGCGACCGGGGCCAAGGTCTATTACAAGGACTTGGACGGCGCCGTGCGCTAGCTGTAGGGGCACGCCATGGCGTGCCCGTACGGGAAAAGGAGTCAGGGAATGATTCCGGGTGTTGACGGTTTTATATACCCCAACGAGGTCGAGTTGCAGTGGGGCCTGCTCATTGTGCTCTACCCTTACATCACGGGGTTGGTGGCGGGAGCCTTCATTCTGGCGTCGCTCGAGCGTGTCTTTAAGGTGGAGGCCGTGCGGCCTACCTACCGACTGGCGCTGCTCACCGCCCTGGCGTTCCTGCTGGTGGCGCCCCTGCCGTTGCAGTTGCACCTGGGTCACCCGGAACGCTCGCTCGAGATGTACCTCACGCCCCACCGCTCGTCGGCCATGGCTATGTTCGGTTTTGTCTACCTCTGGTACCTGATGGTGGTGCTCTTGCTGGAAATCTGGCTCGAGTATCGTGCCGACATCGTGCACCTTGCCCAGACCACGACCGGTTGGCGGCGGCTCGTTTACAAGTTGCTGACCTTGGGTTCGGAAAACGTAAGCCCGGAGGCGCGGCAAATCGACGACAAAGTGAGCTACATCGTGACCGTGATCGGAGTCCCCTCGGCATTTCTCCTGCACGGTTACGTGGGGTTCATCTTCGGGTCCATCAAGGCGAATCCGTGGTGGTCCAGCCCGCTCATGCCGATTGTGTTTCTCTTTTCGGCGATGGTTTCCGGGATCGCGGCGGTGCTGGTGCTGTACATGGCCTTCATGAAGGTCAAGAAGATGCCCATCGACATGGGTTGCCTTGATACCATCGCCAAATACCTTTTCTACACTTTCGTCATCGACTTTTCGCTCGAAATGCTGGACCTGCTGCAACGCACTTACGAAGCTGATGAGTCCTTTCGCACCCTCGATTTCATGGTCCACACGCGCTTGTGGGGATCGCAGGTGATCCTCCAGATTTGCGTGGGAACGCTGGTGCCATTGGCACTGCTCGCCGCCAATCAACTCTGGAGGTTCTCCGAGTCGCGTCGCAAGGCGATGTATCTCGCCGCCTCTCTGCTCACCATGATGGGAATCTTCGCCATGCGCTGGAACGTGGTGATCGGCGGCCAGTTATTCTCCAAGAGTTTCCTCGGGTACACCACTTACAAAGTCGGCTTCGCGGCGAGGGAAGGCCTGCTCTCCGCCATCGGACTGATGGCTTTACCTTTCATCATCGTCGTTGTCCTGGTCAAGCTGCTGCCCCCCTGGGCAGAGGGAAAAGCTAGCGAAAATGTTGCCGGGTAATCCCCTTCTTGGTTAAGGAGGGGCCGTATGTTCATGCCAGTCGAGGGGTGGTGCCATGATGCAGGCAGACCTGGACGACTTGCGCCAGCAGGTTCGCAATCTTACGGACCGCGTTGCCCGTTTGGAAGCGTCTTTGGCAGTCCGACCCGAAGCCCCCTTGACGCAAGATGCAGGCGCGCCTCATGACGCGCCGTCCGAGGTACTGGAAGCGGGTACCGCTTTCTTCCCGGTGCCCCAATCTACTCCCATCCTCCCTGTCCTGGGCGGAGCAACGCTCGGCTTGGCCGGAGCTTACCTTCTGCGGGCCATCGCCGAATCCGGAGTCATTCCCTCCAAGCTCGTCTTTGCGGTGGCAGCCCTTTATGCGGTGGCCTGGCTGCTTTGGGCGGCGCGAGCCCACGCCGGACGCCGGCTCGCTGCCATCCTTTACAGCTTGACCGCGGTGCTGATCCTTTCTCCGCTTCTTTGGGAGGCTACGGTCCGCTTTCACACAGTCTCGCCGTGGCAAACCAGTGTAATCCTCGTGGCCTTCAACCTGATTGGTCTGACGGTATCATGGCGTAAGGACCTACTGGTGGTCGCCACCGTTTCCACGGTGGCGGGAATCGGCACCGCCGCCGCGCTGCTCGTCGCCACCTACGACGTGCTGCCTTTCACCTTCGCCTTCCTGGCAATCGCCGCGGCCATTGAAACCTGCGCGTGCTTTAACCATTGGCTGGGTGACCGCTGGTTGGCCGCCGCCGCTGCCGATCTCGCAGTTTTCCTGGCCACCTGGCTCGTCACCAATCCCCGCGGCCTTCCGCAAGCCTATGCCCCCATTCCGGCTGCGGGGTTGCTCGCCGCGCAGTCTGCGCTGCTGGCCATCTACCTCTCCAGCGTTATGGCGCGAACGCTCCTGCGCGACCGCACTTTCACAACCTTCGAAACCGCACAGTGTATATTGGCATTCGTAATTGGGGTCGGCGGAGCCATTCGCTTAGCCTCCGAGGGTTCGCATCTCACGGTTGCCATCGCGGGATTCGCTCTCTTGTGCGGAGCGGCCTGCTACGCCATTTCATTTAGGCTACTGGCCCGCCAAGCTTCTCAGGGCCGGAACTTTTATACCTACTCCACATTCGGAATCCTTTTGGTCGTTGTCGGGTGCAGGATTCTGCTCAGCGACGGCTCGGCCGCCATCGCCTGGTTCATGCTGGCGCTCGCCTGCATCGGCGCGGGAGGATTCTGGACTCGGCTGACACTGGAAGTCCACGGCGGCGTCTACCTTCTGCTGGCGCTCTTGTTTTCCGGCGCCTTGCACCAATCGGCGAGGGCACTCTTGGGAACCGATCTCTGGCCTGATTCGATCCCGTTTGCGCTCTGGACCGGCGCAGCCGTGGCTGGAGCAAGTTATTGGCTGGCGAGAAGGTTTTCGCGCTCCATGCAGGAGGGATGGACGCTCCGCGCTTTCCGCGTGGCGATGGCCGCGCCCTTGGTCTGGCTTGTGGCCGGCGTCGCTGCCGGGAGCTTGACCGGCGCCTACCACGGGCTATTTGCAGTCCCTGCCGGCGACCCGTATTGTGCCACCCTGCGGACACTCGCGGTGGTGGGCGTTACCTTGCTGCTAGCGGCGATCGGCACACAGGCTAACTTCCGGGACTTTGCCCAATTGGTTTATCCGCTCATGCTCTTGGGCGGATACCGCTTGCTCTCCGACGATCTACGCCAGGACCGGAAAACCGCTCTCTTCCTTTCCCTGCTCGTCTACGGCGCCACGCTGATCGCCTTGCCTCGCCTCCGCCGCCCCCGGGCAAATTCCTAAGGGAGCAGATCGCAAGGTTTCACCAGCCCACAGCGATCATTGGCTGGTGTCAGGTATTGGAGGAGTGAAGGCAGGGTTGGGGAGAGATTCTCAGCGATGTTGAGAGGAGTGGGTCGCCGGATGGGAGGAGGCGGGCGGGCGAAAAGGCAAGGGCGAGTTGAGGAAGGAAGCGAGGCTGCTTTCTGTTCAGGCGCGCTTTGCGGCTGAAACAGCACAAAGAGGTCAGATAGTTTCAACTCAGTAGAATCGGGGAGGACAAAGTTTGCTCCGGCCTCCGCCGCTTCTCTGGACTGGCGAATTCAAAAATCGTTCAAGCCGCCCCAGTACCTTTCAGGACCGCGGCGACGGTTCCGGCAAGGATTCTGAAATCCAGCCACAGCGACCACTCGTCGATGTAGCGCACGTCCAACTCCATCCATTTGTCAAACCCGATGGAGCTCCGTCCCGATATCTGCCACAGGCACGTTATCCCGGGTCGTACACTGAACCGGCGCCGCTGCCAATCCTGATCGAACCCCTCATAGTCTCTAATTGGGAGTGGACGAGGCCCCACCAGACTCATCTCTCCCATCAAAACGTTGAGCAACTGCGGAAGTTCATCAATACTGGATTTCCTCAGAAGCCTGCCGACGTGGGTGATGCGCGGATCAGCGTGGATCTTGAATACTGGGCCCTGCTGCTCGTTCAGATGCTCCACCGCGGCTTGTTGCTGTGCCGCGTCCGCAACCATCGTCCGGAATTTGTAGATTCGAAACCGGCGCTTGTTCAGTCCCAAACGATCCTGGGTGAAGAATACAGGTCCTTCGGAGGTGAGCTTGATCAGGATGGCGACAACAAGAAACAAGGGGACTAGGAAGGGAAGCAGGAGCACGGAAAGCGTGATGTCCAGGACCCGCTTGAGAACCACCGGCCACCCACCCCCGCGAGCCGTTGAGACCGTAATCACGGTGTCATCCCCGAATTCCTCGACCTGCGGACGGGCCAAGTTCAAATTGAATAGACCGGGAAGGAATCGCACCACAATTCCCTGTAATTCGCACAGGGCCGCGATGGCTGAAGCCCGCTCATAATAGGAATAGGAACGGAGAGGCAATCCGATAACCACATCATCGACCACGGTTTTGCGGAGGAAAGACGCGAGGTCCCGGATGTCGCAAGCCAGGCGGTACGGCCCCTTTTGGAACTCCGCGAGACCGCTCCAGGGTTCGTCCACAAATCCGATGACCTTATAGCCGGACACGGCTTTCGATTCAATTTTCTGGGCAAACTCAATCGCACGCGAGTTCGTTCCCACCACAAGGACGTAGCGAAGATTCCGACCCCGGCGGCGAACGCTTTCCAGCATGAAGCGAAGCGCCAACCGACTGGCCACCACCGTGGCCGTCGTCAGAAGCCAAAACACCAGCAGGTAATTCGGGGTTACCATTCGAATTCTGAAGGGGAGCGATAGCAGGCCCAAACAAAGTGCTCCAGCAGATGTGGCTCCGAAAACACGCGTAAGTTCCTCCTGCCGCGACACCCATCTCTGCGACTGATAAACCCCCAGGAATACAAAAACGATGTGCCATACCACCAGCAAGCCGACAAACAGAAAGAAGTTTTCGACCTTGATTCGCATGGAAAGAAAATCCGCGAGCGAGACCCCTCCACCCCCATGCAAACCGGTCACCGCCGCTAACACAAACATGGATGACATGATCCATAAATCGAGAAGCTTCCAGACCTTCAATAACAGCCGCCGGCGTGAAGCGCCCATATGCAGCCTCCTCGCTTGGCTAAACTTTTGTCGCCCGGAAAAGGGTGAGGGGACCTCGAGTTATGTGGCTGGTGACTTTACTGCGCTGAGAGTGTTCCAAGAAGTCACTTCGTTTTCGCAGCGGTAAATCCGCAGAATTCTAATACTTCATCGCAAACTTCCGCTGGATCCCTCGGAAGACTTTGGGCCCGCCGGAGGGTGTAATTCGCCCCGCCTCTGCCGAGCAGGGCGGACAAAAGCCATCGGGCGAGCAGAATTCCCCAAAAGTACTTGCTGCCATGCCCGATATCGAAACCCTGCGGCGGGACGGTTCCGAAAGCCGCGCCCAGTGTACTGAACGCCGTTACCAAAAGCCACGATCCTATTCGGACCGTGCGTGACTTCCAGGCAGGTACGCGGGCGCCCAGACGCAACTCCTCGGTCTCGTTGTCTCCGCCATCTGAGACCAGCACGATTTCGGTCCTCATCCAAAGACATTTGCACCAATGGCGATACGCGCCAGCTACAATTGCGATGAGCAGGCACAGTGCGCAGAGCATCAAAGGAATAATAGGAAAGGAAAGAATCATTCCATCTTCTGACCCGTAGTAGCTGGTCCCTACAGCCGCTGTCCATGTCGCCTAGGCGGCCGCAGCCTTCGACTCATGCTGTTCAGAATCGCTGCCCTGCGTTGGCGGAGGGCCAGCGGAGGTCATGCGTGTGAAAAGGCCATAGTGCTTGGCAACCACCGTGTCCCAAGAATAATCCTTTAGGGCTCGCAAGCTCGCACGCTGTCCGATTTGCTGGACTTCAGACGCGTGCGCCACTAGATGTTCGAGAATTCCCGCTAGGGAATCGTTGTTCTTATCAAAGACCACGCCACTTCCATTGACAACGCTCGCGTTAAACGGGACATTCAGGGCGACGGGAGCGACGCCAGCGTCCATTGCGCGGAGCAGCGACGGGTTGGTTCCTCCCACTTCGTGACCGTGAATATAGAGATACGCTCCGCGGTAGAGCGCGTTGAGCTTTGACTGGTCGTTGATCCGGCCGGGGAACAACACCTTGGCATTAGCCAGGTTCCTGAGCCGGTCCATGTAATGGGGGCCGTACGGAGCATCTCCAACGACCACGAGCGGCATCGCGACTCTCGACTTTGTGTATTGGGCGATCAGTAGATCGGTATTATTCTCAGGCTCGAGTCGAGCCACGACGAGAATATACTGCTTGGGCGTGAGTCCCAAATCTGCATAGATCCTGGTGTCAACTCCGTGACGGTTGGCCGCCCCGTAAGAAATGAGGAGCGTTTCTGCGCCATACTCTTCGCGGTAGTATTCCTGCATCCCGGGATTATCCGTGACCAGGGCGCTGGCGCATCTTGCGCAGAACCATTCCACCATCTTGTAGTAGCGCCGCGCAAGCGGGCCCCACTTCCGGCGTTTCCATCCCAACCCGTCGGTGTGAATCGCGACGCGCTTGCCGAAGCATCGCAGCAAGACGCAGAACGGCGCATTGGCCGGGTCGAGAAAGTAAACCACGTCGACCTTTTCTCTAAGAACGTGCAATGAGGAGAGGAAAGAATGAATTAAACTCTCCAGGGCCTTGACGCGAGGAACGGGGAGGTAAACCAACTTGACACCGTGCCAGGAAGAAGGTTGCTCCTTGTAATAGCCGCTTCGGCAATATACAAGCACCTCGGCGGAGTGCGACTCCACGAGGCCAAGGGACAGCTCCTCTGCTAAGGTGTCGTAGCCGCTATAACAAGCCGGTATTCCGCGTGCTCCTAGAATGGCTATTTTCACAACTAGTCCGCGACCGGTTGTACCTCGTCGTTGGTTAGAGGAAAGGAGTCTGCCTGCCTTTGACCACTGTGCTTATCCGTGGGCGCTCGCCCCACCGTTGCGCGCTCGAGTTTAATGCCTATGGAGTGTCCGCGTTTCACCAAGCCTCGTGATAGCTCGTGCAGGGCGGATTCGAATCCGCCAAACCGCGCCGGGATTCCCTTGATTTCGATTATGGCAATTCGCATGATGTTTTGTTCCAGATGGCTGCGGGTTGATTTCGCCGCACAGGACCCATGGTGAGGCCGCGGGTCACCCTTTCCGAGGATTAATGAGCTGGGGAAAGAAGGGAGTTCCAAACATCTTTGGCTCAGGAGGTGGCTCCCTGGCCCATTCCAAGCGGAAATGCACGCTGAAAGCACTCGGAGATTGCTAGCTGCGGAGGACTGTTTGAACGCGATGCGACCTGCTTGGTGTGTTCGTTGCGCCGGGGGATCCTACCTCCCCCGACAGGAGTTCGGTGTACAGATATTCAAAATCCGCCACGTATCGGTCCACGTGAAAGTGTTCCCATGCGCGGTGGCGGCCTGCTGCCCCCATGGCAGCCATGAGGCTCGGACGTTCCGCAAGTCTCATGATGGCAGAGGCAAGCGCCTGAGCATCTTTCGGAGGCACCAGATACCCTGTCTGATTGTCGGCTACTATCTCTACGGGCCCGCCGTGCGCAGCGGCAACAACCGGCTTACCCGCTGCCATGGCTTCCAGGATCACCATCCCAAAAGGCTCCGGCTGAGTGGATGGAAGCACAAAAATGTCGAGTGCGCTCAAGACATCCGGAATGTCGGCACGAAAGTCGCTAATTACGAAGTTTTGCCGCAAACCAGAATTTTCTACCGCTTCGTGGAACTGGTCCAGATAGAAAGTCTCGTCATCGAAGACTCCACCCACCGCGAGGAAATAAGTCCCAGGCCGCCGCTCCAGGACCAACTTTGCTGCTTGCAAGAATAGGAACTGTCCCTTCCAGCGGCAAACCCTACCTACCATTCCGACGAGCAGAGCTTCAGAGGGGATTCCATAATTCCCGCGAACTTCTTCACCGTGGCCAGAAGTCGCAAACCGCTCCATTTCGATGCCATCGTGAATAATGTGAATCTTGTTCGAATGGCCTGCGCAATCCTTCAGGACGTGATTTCTCACTGCACCGGACAGAGTTACGACCGCGCGTGACAGATGACAGGCTAGAAAGTGCAGAAACCTTCTTAGAATAACTGGGTCGACAATGATCTCGTGCACGTGCCAAACATGTGGTGTTCTCGTAATGGTTGCAGCAAACGCCCCGCAAAGCACAGCGATCGTGTTGCTGTGGACCAGAGCAACCCGTCTTTGGCGAATGAAAGCGACCAGGCTCACAATGCCGAACACAAAGTCTATCCAGAATCGGACAAGCCCCATTGCATGGAAATACTTCCGCCGCAGAATACCCATCCGGACATAGTGGTACTCGATTCCCTCTTGATCGAGGCATGCGGATAGGCGATGAATGTGTTTCGTGTCTGTCGGAAGGACTACGATCGGACAAAACCTGCTCCGATCCAACCTTCTTAGGAGTTGCAATAGAACTACTTCCGCACCATACAAATCATTATTGCCATGCACGAACAGGATACTCTTCAGTCCGTTAGGGTTCTCGGTCATCAGCTTTTTGTTTAAAGGGAAAGTATGGAATCTTCCCAGTTACCTTGCGATTGCAGCCTGGGTCGAATTCATCACACATCACCCGCCGGATTCACATGCGACGAGGCTGGGGTCGTTCCGTCCGGCAGCCTGCATTTGATAACGCGTGCTGGGACCCCAACGGCAACCGAAAACGGGGGGATTTCTCCGTGGACGATTGAACCAGCCCCAATCACGCACCCATGTCCCACATGAGCGCCATCTAGAAAAGTAGTGTTGGCGCCAACCCAGCAGTCGTCCTCAATCACGATGCCCTTGCGCCGAGTACCCTGATGCTTGATGGGGGTATTCACGCGGTCGTAATTGTGGTTCTCCGCGTGAAAGCAAACATGCTGGCCCATAATTACGTTTTCACCGATCGTGATGGGTCCGGCTGCACCGATATAGGAATACGCATCTACGGAGGAATTATCGCCCATACGAATGCCCGCCCCCAGATTCGAGAGGACGCTGGCGCGAACCAGCGAGTACGGGCCGATCATCACGTTGTTCCCAAACCTGATGCCGTCACGCGAAAGACCATCGATAATGACCCCCCTCTCGAGGGTGACACCATTGCCGAAGCGGATCAGCGCGGCATTGCGCAGGTTGACCTTCGGCGCCATGAACACTAAGCGGAACTCCTGCTGCAGAATGAGGCACTTTACCGCGCCGCGAATCAGCCAACTAAAACGGCGCAAGACAATACCCACTAAGAGGCCAAAAGGGATGGAGCGATCTAAAACGAATCTCCTTCCCTTGAGCTTACTGATGGACCGTTCTAGGATGTCGAATGCCAAACGATCGCTCATTAACGTGTGCGACTCCTAATTATTCTTGACATCGAAGGCGAAAGCTGTTCGAGATAGTAACCCCGCAGTAATTTTTCTGAGCAGCGGAGGCCTCTCGCAATAAAGCGCAATCCGTTTAGAACGACTTTCGTGGAAAGTGTGCCGCCCATTCTCCTTAGAACTGGCGAGTACATCACTCCGATCAGATTGTGTTCCGCGCGTGACCTTTCCGGGTGACTGATCGATTTACTTTGAGGGTGAATACGAAAGTCAGCCAAAAGTTCTGGTATGTGCTGGAATCTGTACCCTCTGTCGTCCAGGCGCAACATGAATTCATAATCCATCGCATAATCATACTTGGTGTCGATCCAATTGCCGTCTTGGAAAATCCTCCGCCTAAAGAACGTGGCGGCGGTTAAGATGTAGAGCATGGAGAGATAATGAAGGATGAAACGATTGAACTCGATTTCATGGCGGATCCGCCAGATGTGGCCTTTCTCGTTCATGAACGTGGAATCTCCGTAGAAGACATCAACCTCAGGATATCGAGCAACACTGTTTGCGATGGTCTCAAAACAACCAGAGCGGTATCGCTCATCGGTGTTCAGCCAACCGACGAAATCCCCAGTTGCTATCTTGAATCCCTTGTTCAAAGCGTCGCTCTGGCCGCCATCGGGCTCCGATACCCAGTGCAAATGCTCCCAGCCCGGTTGAGAGCTACACCTCTTGAGGATCTCCACGCTTCCATCGGTTGATCCTCCATCCATCACGATGTGTTCGAAAGGGGCATAGCTCTGCTCCTTGACGCTCAATAGAGCTTCTTCCAGGAAAGCCCCCTGGTTCAAGGACGGGGTAACAATAGATATGCGGAACTTCGAAGAGATTGTCATATATTCGAAACCTCATAAGGAATGCTGGCTCACCTTTTAACTTGAGCAGGAGGAATTTGGACCACCGGCGAATTTAAGGGCTCCAGGTCGCCCCACAGTGGTCAATTCTAATTGTGGTTATTACAGGTTCCGTACATGTTCGTACAGTGTCGACATCAGAGTCTTTCGTTCAATCGTAGCTTCGCTAGCTCCCGTCTCGGGTTTCGCAGGAGGCAGACAACCAGAGCGAAGCTCAAGAAAAACACGATTGGCATCTGGGTGTTGCCCCGCCAATTCGACATCCAAACCTCAAGTGCCATGTCACCGCATATCGCCGATCTCAAGCCCAGAGAAATTGCCTCATGTTCCAGAACCGGGGTTCGCCAAATGGCTTTGTGGGAAAAGGAGAGGAAGCGGAAGAGAACCCATAGAAAAGCGAGAAGTCCGAGGAGACCCATCTTGACGCAGAAATCCAAGTACTGGTCATGGACAATGCCCGGCTCGATGAGATCGCCACCCACCAAGCTCGTCAATTCACGCTGGAATTGGCCGCCAAAACCATATCCAAGAATAGGGCGCAATCGGACCGAGTTGAAGGAATCGACGAAATCGAAGAGGTGGAATCCAAGGTCATCGTCGCCGGAGTGAGTCAGCTCACCATTCCTGACAAACTCGACAACCTCGGTATAGCGCGATGCCGATTTTCCAAGGCCAGTGCTTTGCTCACCCGTTCCTAGCACCCTCACGAACAGGAGGATCACCAATGCTGCGCCGGCACAAGTGACTCCCCATTTCAACCTTTTCCAAAATGGGATCTTCCAGGTGAGCACGATCAAACCCACGAACAAGCCGATCTGGGCGGATCTTTTCTCAGAGACCAGGATATTGACCACAGGGACAGCCACGGCGAGCATGAGGAATCTGCGGTTCCATGGGTCTTTTCCCTTGCAGTAAAGCAACCATGAGATTCCGCCGAGCGCTGCAAATGCGAAGGTGTAATTCATCGGACCTTCACCAACCGGGCCTGCGCCCAAAAGCGCAGGGAGCGGCCCATCAGTCCTGAGAGCATAGAGGGCAAGGGAATAGAGTCCGATGACTGTATCCAGAGCCAAGAACCACCAGAAGAGCCGAAGAGCTTTCTCGCGGGTACTGATGATGGTAGTAAGGAGAAAATAAAAGACGATCGCCGTGAAAAGCGACCGCCATTCCATGTACCCAAGGGCGTCGAGGAGCGGGTTGCCAAGGACAAGGCCGTAGAAAGCAAAAAAGGGCAACAAGAGGGCAAATACCATTAGTGGCGTGTCCAGAGGTGTACGAGATAAGAAAGTCCTTTGGCGTACAGCAACCCACCCGAGATTTCGTTTGAGGGCATAGATCAACACCAGCCCGTACACCGCAATTTCCATTATGTAGACACGGCCCAAGGCAAGTCGAAAAAACACCTCTTCGGGATCCCGCTTCGGGTTCCACCCGTCAATGAAAATCACCGCTGCGGCCACAATGATATAAATGCCCCACTCAAGATGAATCATTGAAAAGGCAAGGTATATACAAACTAATGCGAAGGTGAGCCCCGTCCGCCAATCGAAACCAGCCAAGCCGGTCGCCACCGCCACGAGAAAGCCGATTACGAGATATGGCGCCTTCATCGGATACAACCTGCATTCAACGACTGGTCCTCGCCCCTCGGCTGGAAAAATACTGCGTCTACTTGGAGCACCCGGCTGTTTTTCTTGTCCACGAATCTCGGACTCAATCCCCAAAGATCAAAATCCATCGCCCGCAGATATTCCACCGTCGGTTGGAAGAGCGTCTCTCCTCCATAAAGCGGCCTGAGGCGGATTTCGAGCTGAAGTCCCACAGTTCGTTCGAGAAGTTTCGGTGCGCCCTCCATCTGCCACCGTTTCGTCCCGAGGAGCCCGGCGGAGGTAGATTGTCCCCTATCTAGAACCTACGACGGAGCGAGGCTCATAGCCGAGGAATCTCTGGACATATTCATTTACGGGATGCCGGTCCAACGAATGTACTAGCTCGCAAACCCTACGCCACATGGGAGTTGGGGGAGTCAGAGGTGAAGGGAATTCTCACTCTTCAGGCGTAGACAGGCTTTGATAAAGCTTGGTCATGAAGAGCCCTTTCTTATCCGAGTTGAAGTGCTCACTGACCCGCTTCCTTGCACTAAGGCCTAAGCGTGCACGTAGCTCGGGGCCGGAAGCGAGCTTGCAGAACGCCTCCGCCAAGTCGTGCGTAACCTGCTCGGGCGAGGTGGCCGGCACCTTGATCCCGGTCTCGTCTGTAACCTGAAGGCCGGGTCCGCCCAGATCTAGACAAATCACGGGACGACCCGCGGCCATGGCCTCCAGGCAGACCCACCCGCCAGAATCGTGGAGGCTCGGATGCACCATGACGTCGCAATCCGCAAACTTTTTCAGGGCTTGGGTTCGGGGTATGAAACCCCAGAACGTAACCTTGTCGCTGACTCCAAGGCGGCGCGCCAGTTCCTCCAAACGCGTCCTTTCGGGTCCGTCGCCGAGGAGCCAATATTCGCTTTCCGGGAACTGGCGGTGGAACTGTGCGAACGCCCGCAGGCTCAGGTGAAAACCTTTCAAGTTTACCAGTCGACCGAGGCTGATGAGCCGAAACGGGCTGCCCTGACGGAGGGGGATCGACGACAGACTCCGGATTTCCTCTGGAGGCAGACCCGCTTCAGAAAGTACAGATACCCGTTTGCAACCCAGCCCTCGCATTCGGTTGGCGGTCTCCTCCGTCGTTGCCAGACCCAGTGTAGCCTTCCGCGCCGTGTACCGAACGAAGGGGTCCCACTCGCCCAGCTTGCGAGCGACGTCCCGTCCCAGTTCGAACATCTTGCCTCGGAGGCTGAAGGACGACCTAAAGGCACGTGGCGTTGACTCGCCCCCTCCCACCGGCCCCCAGATGAAGGGTGCTGGAAGGAGCGCCAAGAAACTAGGTCTCCAGTAGCAAACGAGGGTCACATGGTGCACCAAGCCCAAGCTTTCGCGGCGATGCAGTTTTCGGCCGGCGAAGTACGCAGCAATCTGCCATAGGTGGTGGAAGATGTGTTGGCCAGGCCAGCCCAGCCTCCAAAGCTTTCTCCATCGTGGCAAATCCACATAAACGAAGTGTACAGTGGGGAGCGGGCGTGAGGACAATGTCCGTTCGATGGCTGGCCGTTGTTCCGCCCAGGTCAGCGCCCAGACTTCATGGAACCGCGCGGCCTGCTGTACACCGTTCCAGCCCACTTCGGGTTCGGAGCCCCGGCCGGGTGCGCAGGCATAGGCAGAAACGAGGACTTTCATATCCGTGTTATTCTCCTCTCGCGATGCGCACATCGCATAACGAAGAAAAGCATGAATCCCCCTGTTGCAAGGAAAGCGAGTACGCTCCCGACAAGTGCGCCGCCGACACCAAGCCGCCAGGCAAGGGGGATGCCCAGAAGAAGCGTTGCGGCGCTACCCCCAACGGAAGACCAAAAAACGTAATCAGGGCGCTGCAGAGCTCTTAGAGCGCTACCGAGTATTGCGGTGATGGCCTGCCCGAATGGCCACAAGCCGACTGCGACTAATGGCCAGCCGGCAAACTCTCGATATCTGCCGCTGTAGAGAAGTTGGAAAATGGCCCCTCGAAGGCCCCACAGCAAACCAAAGTAGAGGCCTGAGCCCAGGAAGAAGAGGCCGAACACAAACCAGAGCGTTCTATTCATCCTTTGCTTCGCACCTTGTTCGAATTGCATGCTCAGCACGGGCAGTAACAACAGCGAAAGTCCGGAGATGCTGAGTAGGACGGGCATCGCTAAGTTGATGAGGGCCTTCAGAGCCCCTGCCTCCCCCAGACCGACCCAGGCCGGTAAGAGTACAAAGTAAATATTGGTTGGAAACCAAGCCAGAGCTGCCGTCGCCATCGCCCACCTTCCATATTGCCAGTGATCACTCGCCACAGCCGAGACGCTCGGGTTCTTGTGCGCACCCGACCAGCGGGGAATAAGCGCCATCAGCAAGAGCAGACTGACACCCAGGCTCCCAAAGCCCATCCCCAAGAAGCCGGTGACCGGTGAGAGGCGTTCCATGGCTCGCAAAGCGTAGATACAAGCTGGGAGGAAGAGCATGTACAGTCCTCCGCCCGCTGCTGCCCAGCCGGGTTGCAACCGCGCATAGAAGGCCTGACGAACCAGCCACAGAAGCAACATGAAAGGAGCGGCAATCGCCAGCGAGAGGAAAGGTCGGTCGACCGCCGGGGAGTAGAGCCATCCGAGCAAAAAAGCCGCCGCCACCAGTAGCGCCGCGCCGGGCAGCATCAGAGCGAAGTGGCCGCCCAGCAGAATGCCCAGGTATTCCGGAAAGCGCTCGCGGTATTTGGTGGGACCGAACACCATCATGGGCTCGGTGAACATGGCGTTGTGGAAGACGCCAAGCAGCAGGAAGACGGAATAGGCCAGGGCGAAGGCGCCGTATTCGGCGGGGGGCAGCCACCGGGCTAGCAATATGTTGGCGATGAAATTCGCCCCAGCGAAGAGCCCTTGGTCGAGAAGCGCGAATGACCCCTTCCCCACCCAAGGTATCCAGCCTTTCAGTGAGGCGCGAAATTGCTTGGGCCTGGAGAGAATTTCTACATGTGGTATTGCCAAAGACATAAGCACTGTGTGCGATGCCCGCGCCGCAAATGACATCGGGAATGGTCTTCGCCGGAATTCTGAAGTCGAGCCCGAGTGACCATTCAGTTCACAGTCATCAGTTCTCAGTTTCCAGTAACCAGGGGCACTTACTGACCACTAACCACTGATCACTGCAACTTCCAGCTCCGCCCTGTCACTTACAGAGGTGTTTGTGACCTAACCATTTATATATCATCTAGTTAGCGTTCAGTTTCAGCTAATACTACCTACTGTCAATGCGACCCGTCGCATCGAAGCCGGGCGTGATCCGAAATGGGAGATTCCAGCTTCAAGTGTCAGACTTCTTTATGTCTTTAAACCCATTTCGCGAAGCCCAGGGGATCGCAGCCATCGCAGTATCGAAGACTTCCAGCGCGAAGAGCTTCCTGGGATCAGCCGGGTCCGTTCGTTCCCATTGCGTTCTGCCAAATATCCAAGCCACTCCACACGAGAAGGCGAACGCGGTCCCCAACAGGACAATGAGGGTACGGGGAGGAAATGATTTCTTGTCCGGAAGGTTGGGAGGGTCGAGCACCTTCACGCTGGGAATTTCCTTCGCCTCCTGGACTTTGGCTAGCTCGTACTCCCGGGTGAGTGTCTCAAACACAACTTCCTGAACCTTGGCCCTGCGGTATAGGTCAGCGTAAGCGACGCCGAGCAAGGGCAGCCTCCTGATCGACGGATAAAGTGGATCGTTCTTTTCAGCATCCTGCAACGAGGAGCTTTCACCTTTGCCGCCGAGCTTATTGAGTTGGCTATCGAGTTCGGTGATTCTCGCTTCCGCAGCACGGACGCGGACATTGTTGTTCGTGTAAATCTGCTTCAGCCCTTCGAGTTCCGATCGGGCCGCAATGAATTCTCCCTGGAGAGCGGCGGCCGCATCCACCATGGCCTTGCCCTGCTCCTTGATGTCGATCGCCGTGTTCTTGCTGGCAAACTGGCTAAACTCTTTCTCGGCTGCCTCCAAATCCTGGTTGACAGCTTGCAAGCGTCCTTCCAGGAAAATCCTTTCCCGGCGTGCGGAGGACGTGCTTACCTCGGCCAGCAGGCGGTTCAGTTCTTCAACGTAGGCTTGGGCCATCGCCGCCGCCCTTTGCGGCTTGTTATCGGTGACCGTAATCGTGATGATCTGGCTCTTGCGATCTACGGAAATGTCGGTCCGGGCCGCCAAACCTTTGCGTGCATCCTCCATCCGACGGATTCCATAGACCTTCTGTAAGTTAAACTTCCGGATGAGTTGGTCCGCCACCGTGCGGCTGGATAAGACTCCCACAAACAGGTCGCTGGTGCTCTTGAGGCCAAGCAAGTCGCCCGCCATTCCTGCGAGTCCACCGCCTTGGCCTGACAGCGCGCCGGCCGCCATGGCCAAGCCGGAACCGGACTGGTTATCGGGTGGCATCAAGCGGGCGGCCGACTGATAACGACTGGGGATGAGAACCGCCACGATCACAGAAAGCAGCAGGCTGGCGCCCGCGACGCGCGCCAGGAACCGGCGGCTTTCCCAGAGCAGCCGGAGATGAGCGACTGTCCGCTCGCGAGCCGCGCGCTGGTCCACTTCGAGCTGGGACTCGTATTCGCCGGAAACGAGGGCGCCGTTCTCCGGGCGCAGAGAGATGGGAGCCTCGAGGTCCGCAAGCCCGGCCAACGTGTTTGGTTCAGTTTCCTTCATTTCCTAACACCCCAGTGCCGCGGCCAGTAAGTTAGTTGCAACGATTCCGTCACGTTGTTCTTGGCCGCCGGAGCGAGTACTGACACCAGCCATTGTTCGTATTGCACGAAGGCGGACACAGTAAGCCCGCTGCCAATCTGATAAGTGAGTTTCACCGAACCGTCGTTGAGCGTGCCGCCGTGGGGAATGAAGGTGCTCGCCACCTGGGCATGCCGGTACCCAAGCTCGAGGGAAGTCCGCGGGCTGAACCAATACGTGCTC
>Ga0181530_10003373_pt1 | contig 17869 bp, 16 predicted proteins | sample PEATcosm2014_Bin_42_FD_119769 | JGI IMG/M metagenome (GOLD analysis project Ga0181530, IMG submission 119769) | Peatland microbial communities from MTU Mesocosm Facility, Houghton, MI, USA - PEATcosm2014_Bin10_60_metaG | ecosystem: Environmental > Terrestrial > Soil > Wetlands > Peat | place... | reverse complement strand
GCACATCCTGTGCTGCTGTGGTAATATCCATAAGCCCTTCCTTGGGTTAGACGGTTGAAAAATGGAACAACCATTCCAACCCCAAGGCGGGGCTTTTTCACCTACAAACTTGGCTCAGACCCACCAGGGGAGAGTGGAATCGGGACGTGAGGAATTTCGGTTGCTCGGTAAAGCGCACGTCTCGGTTCCATTCCCCGGAGTCGGCCCTCCTCCCGCAGCACTCTAATTCCCAGATGCTGGCTTTACGGCCGCGATAATGGCGGGATCAGCACTCATTTCGGCAAGCTCAAGAATGGTTGCTTCTCCCTGTGTTATCGAAACGAAGTCCGAATATTGGTAGGTTCCGTTGTGGCTCGATACAGGAATGACGGCGGCCTCTCGATAAATAACGCGGAGATTTGTCCTTGCGCCCCGCCCCACGAGCAGGCGTACAATGTCCGCGTGCTTTCCAAGAATCGCGAGCGACAACGCGCAGTTTCCAACGGCCTCCCGTGGTCCCGGTTCGACTTCACGGACATTGGTACCATTCTCGCTGGATTCTCTCACAATTTGACGAGTGGCAAGCTCTTGTTTGTCGATGTCGGCCCCGTGGTCGAGAAGCATCTGCGCGGCACCGAGATGCCCATGGCCCGCAGCGTACATAAGGGCCGTGAAGCCGTTATTATTTTCAGCCTTTGCTAGCCCCGAATTGAGGATCGCTTGCGCAACGTCAACTCGCTGCTGCCGAACGGCCACCGCCAAGGCCTCGGTCTTGACGCCGATGTCGTCTTCTGCCACCACAAGCCTATTCACCTCTGCCATGTTTCCATCTTTAGCCGCCTGCACTAACGGGGGTTCCTCGGGCCCGCATCCCGAAACGATTGGCAAGCCTACCGAAAGTAAGGCGATTCCGAGAAACACAATTGGCCGGGATCCCCTCCTATCTCCTCTACGCAACACGAAAGCCTCCCTGTTGTTAATGGCATCAATTCAAGTGTAACTCCGCGCTGACATTGTATTTACTACAGTTGTGCTCGACGTTACCTCCTGTCAGAATGGTGGTGCTCAAGTCACCTACCAACGGGACGCGACGGATGGCTAGTGTCGCCGCCGTTATCGATCGGGTCAAGCAAGACCCCTCATGCCTGTTGGATCATCTTCCGATCCGTCAGGTCTGCCGAGAACTGCAATTGCAATGAACCGAGAACTGGGACGTGAGCGCTTTCAGGGTTCATGCAGCGCCGTCCTTCTTCCGAATCCGCCGCCAGGGGTCGTGGAAACAACTGCTCAGGCCCAACTTGGCCGCGATTTCCTGCTGCCACGCCGCGTCGCCAAACGGGCGGTTTCGTTTAATGCTGATTTGCGTCGCCTCCTGCTCCGCCGCGGTCTGCGGCTGGCTCACCAACCTTACCCAATCCGCGGGCAAATCCACCGGCCAATCGGAATACAGCCTGCCTACGACCCAGCCGGCGCGACAGAATCGGTCGACGCCATCCCCCACTTTATGTGGATTTCCTCGGCGATCCAGTTCAGTTCGGCGGGATCGGGGCCGGATAAGATGCAAACCGGGGGTTTTCCGTCATTGAAATGCAAGCTCAGGCTCGGGGGCTTGGAATCGGATTCGGGATCGACGCGGACGTCCGCCACCGCCGATCGCGGCCATTGCTGGCGCTGCGGAGCGTTGGCGGGGCCGGTGATCTTGGCAAGCTGGTCGGGCGTGATTTGCAGCTTGGTTTGCCCGGATTTCCCGCCCGGCAGGCCGCGCAGGGCCAGCATCTGCCAGCCGGTAATGAGAAAGCAGAAAAATCCCGCCCCGGTCCACAGCAGTTTTCCACTGAGGAGTCCCTGGGCCATGAAGGTCACAGTGAGGAAGGCGAACGCGGCGGTAGCGGCCCAGCTTCCGCCCAGGCAGCCGCCCAATGAGCCGGCAGCCTTCGGGATGATGATGGTCATTCCATCCCCGTCGATCCGGAGGGAAATTCGACTTTGTGGAGGCAGTTCCGCCATTGCCCGGTTCTTCGTCCTTCAGGATGCTATCTTACCTCCCGATGTCCTCATTCCAAAGCTCCGGGTGCCCGCGGATGAATTGGGCCATCATTTCGATGCACTCCTGATCGTGCAGGTCCACGACTTCGATGCCCTTGGACCGCATGAATTCCGGTGCTCCGGCAAAATTGACGCTTTCACCGACGATGACTTTGGGGATGCCGAACTGAACTGCCGCTCCGCTACAGAGATGGCACGGCATGAGCGTGGAATAGAGAACGGTGTCGCGATAGGTCTTTTGCCGACCGGCGTTGGTGAGGCAGTCGATTTCCGCATGGGCCATGGGATCGCCGCGTTGCACGCGCCGGTTATGGCCGCGACCGATGATCTGATGATTTCGTACCAGGACTGACCCGATCGGCAGACCGCCCTCCCTCAGCCCGATGCGGGCCTCATCTATCGCGGCCCGCAGAAAAGGATCTTTGTTTGTGCTTTTGTCTTTATTCTCGTCCCCCTGCGCCAACCGGGGAAACGGGCCGTTGGACTGCTCCAGGGGTTTCGGCTCGGGGGGTACTGCGGGGAGATTTGCCAGGTCTTGGACCTTCAGCTGCGCTGCCGCTTGGTTCTCCGCGCGGATGTGGTCATATACTTCTTTGCGATGCACCACCACGCTTCGGGGAGCGTTGATCCCAAGCCGCACCTTGTCCCCGCGAATGTCGACGACCGTGATCTCAACGTCGTCGCCGATCATGATGGTCTGGTCTCGCTGGCGCGTGAGCACGAGCATGTGGCACCTTCCTGGGCGACGGATTTGAGCGCAAGCCCAATGGCAGCCTGTCAATTATATCCATTTATAGTCCGCTTGGCCTGCGGTATGACGGCTATATCGGCACGCCCTTGGCAACGGAAGGCCGGCGGGGGAACCGCCCCGGGGTTCGGGCGATTTTCGGGATTTTTACGATCAAATGCCCCGTCGCCTGCGGCAAATCCGCGGGAAATGCCGCAGCCTCGCCTCCGCCAAGCGTTTTTGTCGCCCGTTGAGCCTGCTTCATTTCCTCGACCGCTTTCGGCCCCTTCATCGCCAGGGCCCAGCCGCCGACTTTCACCAGTGGCAACAGCCATTCCACCAAAATCGGCAGCAGGGCCACGGCGCGGGCGACGACCACGTCGAAAGATTCGCGCTGCGGCGACCACGCTAGGTCCTCCGCCCGCTTTGGCTCCACCCTGACGTTGGGCAACTTCAGCTCGTTTGCCGCCGCCAGCAAAAAGTCCGCCTTCTTTCTTGTGGATTCGATGAGCACGACCTGAACGTCCGGCCTGGCGATGGCCAGGACAATGCCCGGCACCCCGCCGCCGCTGCCCACGTCCGCAAGCCGATGCGCCTTTGGCGGCAGATGCGGCAGAACCGTCAGTGCGTCGGCGACGTGAAGAATCTCCGCCTCGCCGCGATCGGCGATGCGAGTCAGGTTCATCCGCTGGTTGGCGGTCAGCAGAAGATCGAGATAAGCGTTGAGTTGGCCGGTCTGTTGCGGATCGAGGCCAAGGCTCGCCTTGCCCGCCAGGGTGTTCCACAGTTCCTGCGACATTTCATTCGCCGGGGATGTAGCTGATGACCCCGTCGAACGGGCTGCTGGCGGTGGCGTAGCGTTTCTTGGCGATTCGACCGGCCTCGTACGCCAGGCGCCCGGCATCAATAGCCTGGCGCATCGCCGCGGCCATCTTGACCGGGTCCTTGGCATGGGCGACCCCCGTGTTCAGCAGCACTCCATCCGCGCCCAGTTCCATCGCCACGGTCACGTCGCTGGCCGTGCCGACGCCGGCATCCACGATCACGGGATAACTCGCATCGCCTTGTTTCAGAGTTTCCAAACAAAGCGAGATGTTCAGCGGATTCAGCACGCCCTGGCCCGATCCGATGGGGCTGCCGGCCGGCATCACGCTGGCCGCGCCCGCCTCCTTGATTCGCCGCGCCGCTATGGGATCGTCGCTGGTGTAGCACAGAACGGTGAACCCTTCCTTGACCAGTTGCCGCGTAGCCTCCAGCGAACCCACGGGATCGGGCAGCAGCGTCTTCTTATCGCCCAGAACTTCCAGCTTCACCCAGTTGGCCCCGGGGTTCGCCTGTTTTTCGAGCAAATCCCGCCCCAGCAGCGCCACGCGGACCGCATCCTCGGCGCTGAAGCATCCGGCCGTGTTCGGCAGAATGACGTATTTGCTCAGATCGATGAAGTCTAAAATGCTTCGTCCCTGCTGATCGATCAGCCGCTCGCGCCGAACCGCCACGGTGACAACCTGACATCCGCTGGCCTCCAGCGCCTGTTGCATGATTTCATAACCGGCGTATTTCCCCGTCCCGACGAAAAGCCGGCTGCGGAGGTCGAATTTGCCGATGCGAAGCGGAGGCATTGGGGTAATGGTAGGTTGTAAAACGCCTATTGCCAAATGAAACTGGAAACTCAAAATTCGAATGACGAATCAAATTCAAAAATCGAAACTCGAATTTTTGCCTTCGAATTTGATTCGATGTTCGAATTTCGAGTTTCGAATTTCCCCTCACCCTCCCCCCACAAACGTGACAATCTCCACCTCATCCGCTTCCTTCAGCAAGGTATCGTATTTCTCCCCTCGTATCAGCCGCCGGTTCAGTTCGACCGCCACCTTGTCCGGAGCAAGTTTATGCGCCGCCAGGAGCGCGTGCACATCCGATCCCTCGGCCAACTCGTAATTCTGTCCATTCACTTTGATTCGCATGATGATTTTGGGACAAACCGCGGCTCGGTTCCGGCGCGCAGGCGGGCGATGTTGCTGCGGTGTTTATAAACGAGCAGCACGGGAATCGCGATCGCGAAACACAGAAGCGGAAGCTGGGCGCCGGTGATCGGCCAAAGGCGAAGTAGTCCGATGGCGACGTACGCCACGGGAAACGACAGCGCCGCCAGGATCGAGGCGACGCTCACGTACCGCAAGGCGCCAAACGTGATCAGAAAAACCAGTACTGCCGGAACGAAGGCCAGCGTGTAATAGGGGAAAATGCCCAGCATTACCCCCGCGCTGGTGGCGACCCCCTTGCCGCCCTTGAATTTCAGAAAGACGCTGTACGCGTGTCCCAGCAGCGCCGCCGCCGCCGCCGCGATCCACAGCAGGCAGGTCTGGCGATCCTTGACGCGAAATCCGATGACCGCCCCGGCCGACAGGGTCGGCAGCAACCCTTTGAGCAAATCCAGGGCAAACACGAGGGCGAAATATTTCCCGCCCAGGAGCCGGCCGAGGTTGGTGGCTCCGATATTCCCGCTGCCCGCCGTGCGCGGGTCGATGCCCCTGGCCTTGCCGACGATCAGCCCGAACGGGATGGACCCGACCAGGTACGCCAGAGGAATGATGCAGGCTAGCGCAATTGTCATTGGTCATTGGTCATTAGTCATTTGTCATTGGCAATGCAAGTGACCAATGACTAATGACAAATGACCAATGACCAATGACAATGCCCCCATGAAAATCTACACCAAAGCCGGCGACGACGGTTCGACGGGGTTGATCGGGGGCGAGCGTGTTTCTAAATCCGACCCGCGAATCGAATGCATCGGAGCGGTGGACGAATTGAACGCCGTCATCGGCTGGGCGGCCGTCGGGGCCGAGGATTTGCTCCGGAGCCTGCGGGCGGTGCAGGACGAACTGTTTGTGATCGGCTCGCAATTGGCCTATTCCGGCGAACAGGCGCCGGCAAAATTGCCGTCGCTGGAAGAATCGAGCATCGGGCGGCTGGAAATGGAAATCGACGCCGCCACCGCCGCCCTGGAGCCGTTGCGGAATTTCATTTTGCCCGGCGGAAGCGAAACCGGCGCCCGTCTCCACGTCGCCCGCGCCGTTTGCCGCCGCGCCGAGCGCGTCGTGGTCGCCTTCTCCCACGACCGCCCCGTGCCGCCGATCGTCGTCACCTACTTGAATCGGCTGAGCGATTGGCTTTTCGTGCAGGCCCGGCGGGAGAATAAGCGAGACGGGATCGCGGACGTGTTGTGGAAGAAGAACGGAACGTGAGGCCGGAAACTCGAAACTCGAAACTCGAATCAAATTCGAAATCAGAATGACGAAACGGCCATCGCTTCGGACTTCGAATTTTGAATTTGATTCGAGTTTCGAGTTTCGGATTTCGAATTTTTCGCCGCGCACCATTTGCAGGAACATTCGCCGTTGTGTCGCACGGCCGCTTGGTGATGGCCGTCGATCGGGCAGTGTTCCTGCGCGCTCTTGGCCTTGTCATGGCACGGGCACCCGCAGCCGTCGATGGCGGGGTCGCGGTCGATCTGCCGAAGCAGGGGGGTTCCGCAATACGATACGCCGTAGCGGATGACGCGAAGCGGGCAGCGTTCGCAGACCGCCGCGCGGGCTTCCCATTGGGGATAGACCCGCAAGGCGCCGACCCGCCGCAGGCGGGCCGTCGCGAATTTGCCCAGGGCCTCCAGGAAGTACCGCGTTACGCCCGTCGCTGTTGCTGATGTGGCCATGTCAGTTTTTATCGGCCCGTCGGTTCCAGTTACTTCAACCCCCTTAAGACCGAAAGCGGCCAAAAGGGGGTTGGTTTTCCCGGGATTTGGTGCCCAAGGACTTGTAAAGATGGGGGTTTTAGAGGATTGCCGATGATTTGTCCATGGCAGGGGTTGACGCCAACGCCCGGAACGATAGCGTACCAATTGTTCAACAAGCGGTTTCAACAGTGTCCAATAAAACGGTGGTTGGCGCCACAGGTAAAACGGATTTGAGCCCTGGTGCAACGGGCGCCCTATCTTCCGGCCCGGGGCAATCCCTGTCTCCGGGGACAAACCTATCCAATCGGACCTTGCTGCGGTGGATGTTTCGGTTCATTCGTCCGGTGGTGCCGCTGGTGATATTGGCCTGCTGGTGGGTCGCCGCCGCGACGGGGACCGAAACGCTTACCCTTGGCGTGGCCAGGAAGGCCGTCAACGCCATCCAAAGCATCCATCAACTCGACAAGGGCCAGTCCCTTACCTTCCGCCATTGGCTGCTCCGGGCCGATCCGGGCACGGGACAATTGCTCGCAGCGCTGAAGATTCTTGGCGGGCTGGTGCTGGTCATGCTCGTCGTTCGCTATTTCAAGGAAACGGCCAATACGCGGATGAGCATGAACATGGTCTTCTACATCCGCGAGGCCGTGTACGACAAAGTGCAGCGGGTGGGATTCGGCTTCCACGACGTCCACAGTTCGGGGCAACTGATTAACCGCGCCCTTTCCGATCTGCAGAACGTCCGCGCGTTCGTTCAGACCGCCGTGCTCGTGACCCTCGACATCGTGCTGGCGGTGGCGTTCAACATCCTGTTGATCTGGACGGTGAATAAATGGGTGGCGGCGCTGTCGCTGATTCCCCTGCCGATCTGGACGTATTACGTCCTGCGCTTCAGCCGCAGGGTCCAGCCCGTGGCCCGGAGCGTGATGGAGGCCGAGGACCGCAACGTCTCGATCATCACGGAAAACATCGCCGGCGTTCACGTGGTGAAGGCGTTCGCGACCGAGGGACAGGAGATCGCGAAATATCAGGCCAATTGCGACGCCTTCAAAGGCCGGGTCCTGACGCGCATCCGCATGTTCGCCAATTTCCAGCCGGTCATCCGCTCGATCGCGATGGCGTCGCATCTGTCGCTGTTTCTGGCGGCGGGGATCCTGATGATCCGCGGCAAAATGGCCGCGGGCGACCTGTTCATGCTCGGCGGGGCGATGGGGACGATCCTGGGGCGGCTCCAGCAGGTCGCGACCATCAACGAACAATATCAAAACGCGATGGTTTCCTCCCGGCGGCTTTACGAGGTGCTGATGGCCAAGCCCACGGTGCCGGAAAAATCGGGGGCGCGGCCGCTGCCCCAAGGCCCGGGCACCGTCACCTTCGAGAACGTGACCTTCGGATACGACCCCCGCAAGCCCGTGCTCCACGACGTGAGTTTTTCCATCAGGGGCGGAAGCGTCGTCGCCATTGTCGGACCCACCGGGTCGGGCAAATCCACCGTCGTCAACCTCATCGCCCGATATTACGACGTGCAGCGGGGCCGCGTGCTCATCGACGGCGTGGACGTGCGCGATCTGACCCTGGCCAGCCTGCGCACCCAGGTGGCAACGGTGTTTCAGGAAACTTATCTTTTCAGCGATACCGTTTCCGGGAACATCGCCTACGGCAGGCCGAACATCAGCGAGAGCGACATCGAGGCGGCGGCGCGGCTGGCGCAGGCGCACGATTTCGTCGAGGCCATGCCACGCGGCTATAAGGCCATGCTCGGCGAGCGGGGCGCATCCCTCTCCGGAGGCCAGCGCCAGCGCCTGGCGATCGCCCGCGCCATCGTCACCAATCCGCGCGTCCTGATTCTCGACGACGCCACCGCCGCCGTCGATCCCGAAACCGAGGACCTCATTCGCCGCGGCATGCGGTTCGTCATGCACGGTCGCACCACGTTCATCATCGCCCATCGCATCAGCACCGTGAAGCAGGCCGATCTGGTGGTCGTGATCGAGCGCGGCGCCATTGCCCAGATCGGCACCCATGAGGAACTGATGTCCCGCGAGGGGCATTACCGCCAGATCGCCGAGGCCCAGCTCTTCGGCGACGAATCGCCGGGCGAGGATTTGACCAACGCCCCCTCGCACATGAAGCGCGTGCAATCGGAAAACGATATTGCCGCCGCCATCGCCGCGGCTGAAAAGGAAGGATGAAGGAGAAAACTCGAAATTCGAAACTCGAATCAAATTCGAAATTCGAATGACGAAATGGCCTTCGATTCGAATTTCGAGTTTTGAATTTGTGACCATTATGTCTCTTTTCGGATTCACTGTTCGATTGAAGAAGAAACCGACGTTGTCGGCGGCGGCGCTGCGCGCTTCGCAGATCGAATCGGAAGACGAAGACCGCTATCGCCCCATCCAATGGCCGCTGGTCCGGCGGCTGCTGGCGTCGCTGGCGCCTTTCAAACGCCTGTATTTCGCGGCCACCGCGCTGGGACTCTGCCAAGTATTGCTGGATATGCAGAGCCCTCAGTTCATGAAACATATCCTCAACTACTGCGCCGATTTTGTCGGTCGAAAACTGCCGGGTCTTTCGACGACGGCGGCGTCCTGGCACATCGTTCACGTGGTAGAGGCCTGGACCGCGGTGTTCGTCTGCTCGGTCATCCTGCAGAGGTTCACCATCCTCCTCATGACCCGCGCCGGCGAGAGCGTGCAATTCGACTTCCGACGCAAAATATTCGCGCAGCTTCAACGCCTGTCGATGAGTTTTTACGACCGCACGAAGCTCGGCCGCATCATCAGCCGCTGCACCACCGACGTGAACAGCCTGCGCGAAGTCAACGTCTGGGGCATCTTTCAGTTGGTTGCCAACGGCACGATCATGATCGTCGCGGCGGCCTATATGCTCCACGAGGACTCGCGGCTGTTTCTGGGGATCTGCTGGCTGGGGCCGGTCCTGTTTGCCTTGACCCGCGTTTACCACCGCAAATCCGCCAATCTCTATCAAATCGCGCGCGAGGGGTTCACCCGGGTCAGCACCAATCTGGCCGAGAACATCACGGGCATGCGCGTCGTCACCGCGTTCAACCGGCAGGACCCCAACCTCGACGTTTTCAACGGCCTGCAACAGATCAACACCACCAACAACATGGCCGTCGCCCGGGTCAACGGGATTTACCAGCCGCTCCTGGAAGTCGTGCGTTACTTCGGCCGGGTGACGGTCCTGCTCTACGGCGGATACATGGTGGCGATCGGCGCCAAGGGCGTGGGATCGGTCGTGGCATTCTGGATGTACTGGGATTGGTTCATGGGCCCCGTGATTACCCTTGGGGCGTTTTACAACCAATTGATGATGGCCATGGCGGGCGCCGAGCGCGTCTTCGGGCTTCTGGAGTTGAAACCGGAGGTTTGCGATGAGTCCGACGCCCGTCCCCTGCCGCGGTTGCAGGGCCAGGTCGTTTTTGAGGACGTGGTGTTCGGCTACGCCGCCGACCGGCCGGTCTTGCACGAGATCAACTTCGAGGCCCGGCCGGGGCAGATGGTGGCCTTGGTCGGCCCGACCGGCGGGGGCAAAAGCAGCATCGTGTCCCTGATTGCCCGCTTCTATCAGCCGCAAAAAGGCCGCGTTCTGGTGGATGGCCAGGACATCCGGCACGTCACCGGCGATTCGCTGCACAAGCAGATGGGCCTCGTGCTGCAAGTGAATTACCTGTTCACCGGAACCGTGATGGAGAACATCCGTTACGCCAGGCCCCAGGCCACCGAGCGGGAAGTGATCGAAGCCGCCCGGGCGATCGGTTCCTATGATTCCATCATGAGCCTGGCCCGGGGATTCGAAACGGAGGTCGGCGAACGCGGCGCCAGCATGTCCGTCGGGCAGCGCCAGCTCATCTGCTTTACCCGCGCGTTTCTGGCCGATCCGCGAATCTTCATGCTCGACGAAGCCACCAGTTCCGTGGATACCGCGACCGAATTGCTCTTGCAGCAATCGCTGGAGAAGCTGCTGGAGGGCCGCACGACCTTCATCGTCGCCCATCGCCTCAGCACCATCCTGCGCGCCGACCAGATCCTGGTGGTCGACGGCGGCCGGATCGTCGAACGCGGAACCCACCGCGAACTGCTGGCGGCGGGGGGGAAATATGCCCACCTCTACCGCCAGTTTGTGACGCCGGGACAGTAGCGCTAATCCTTAATGTTGATGGTGAACTTGAATTTGCCTTCGTTTTGCTGGCCGTCGGGAGCGGTCACGTTCCAGATGACGGTGTACTCGCCGTCATACAGCCTCGTGGGGATCGATATGATGAGACCCTTCTTATCATTGGGGTCTTGATGGGTATCTTCGTTGTCGACCTTGTTGCCCTGGCCGTCGTCCACTTCGAGCGAGCTGAAATTGAAATCGACCTCTTCGGTGAACCAAACTTTGACCATGGTGGGTGGAACATCGACCACCGATCCCACCTTGGGGTCGGCGTGGTCCAGGGACGGCTTGGCCAACGCTGCGCGCGGGAGCACAAGCACAACCACAATCGACAGGGCTGTCAGAATGCGTGCTGAAGGTTTCATGTCGGCAAGGGCGTCAGGACATCCGCATGATCGACCGCCGCCCGTCGCCGCTTTATTCAGGGAATCATGGACGCCTCTTGAGCCGTCACCGCCCGATAACTTGCCTTCGACACATTCGTTGCGACCGTTAAAGCCGACGAGGGTGCTTTATATGGCCGGCCCGGGGCCGAAGTTGCCGGAAAATTCTGGTTAATCGCCCGTCACGCGCGTCCGATTCAATTCGATATCTGTCCCATGAGGAAAGCTATGAAAAACCCTGGCAATCGGTCGCGGCGGCGCGGAATAGCGATAATCTATGTCATCATCGCGCTCGTCGCGATGCTTGGATTCTGCTCCCTGGCCGTGGACCTGGGCCGCGTGCAGACCGCCAAGACCGAGCTGCGCCGCGCCGCCGACGCCGCCGCACGCGCCGGCGCGGCGTACCTTCCGCAGGGAACCTCCGCCGTGCGGAGCGCCGCGATTGCCATCGCCTCTCAGAACAAATGCGATGGCGCCAGCGTCGTCCTCACCAATTCCAACGTTTCCGTCGGCATCTGGAATAAGAGCACCAACACCTTCAGCACCAGCGGCTCGGCGGACAACGTGACCACGTTCAACGCCGTGCAAATCAGCGCGCTCCGCACCAAGGCCAACGGCAACCCCATCCCGCTGCTTTTCGGTTCGATTCTTGGCGCTTCCACCTGCAACGTAACCGCGACCTCGGTCGCGGCGCTGGTGGCGGTTTCCGCGCCACTCACCGACTATGTTTCCGCGCACGGCAATCCGTGGCTCGCCGGGCAACCCGCGGGCACGTTGGGCAGCGAGCCAGACAACAATTATATGAACGAGGAACATCCTTGGAAGTATGACATCGCCAATCCGGGAAAGGTTGCCTCGGCCGTTACCACGGAGCAGTCCTCGGGTTCCTATACAACGCCCACCGACTCTTCGAAGCTCGAAAGCTCGGACTACTCAACCGGCGAGCCCTATGGCTCCCCAGTCGCCTTCAACGTCAGTCCGGGCTCGGTCATTCAAATTCAGGTTCCAACAAGCGGTTCGGGCAGTACGGCGGCGAATCACGGCCTTCTCGACAACACTGGCAACGGAATCAACACCAACGCCGACGGCAACGACGGGGGTTCGGTTGCAATTTACAGCGACGACGCCGCCAATCCCAGCGATGCCCAGGGCACCGTCACTACCAGCGGAACAGAGCATGGCATCTCGAACATCGCCACGCCCATCAATTCCCTGAATGGTGTTTTCATGGACCAGAACGGCGCCACCTATGGAGCGGATAGCACTCAGGAAACCAGCGAATCCAATCCCCCCGCCACCCCTAGCGGATTGGATTTCAGCACCCAGGCCGCCCGGGATTACACCGCCATCCAGCCGGAACTCAACCAGACGTTTTTTATCGGCAACGGCCAGACCAGCTCCGGCGTCCAGCAAACCATCGTCGTTCCCAACAAGGCGTATACGTTGTTCCTGGGCACCATGGACGGACACGAGTGGAGCAACAACCAGGGCGGCTTCAACGCCACCATCACCGAATTTAACGTCGAACTCGTTCACTGAATGGTGACACGAATTGGGACCTTCCAAGCCCCGGATGTACGTCCGGGGCTTTCTTTCGCGCGCCGCGCGAGTCTGATATCCCGCCCAGCCGCCCGATAACGCACACCCGAATTTTCCCTCCCAACGATGCAGACGTTGCCCGCCTCACCAGCGGATCGCCCACGCTCAGCCAAACCGTCAAAACCGCTTGCAATTTCCTTCAGGAATTCAATCCGGTGACATAATCCCCGCATGACAAACCATGTGGAAAATATCGCGCGGCGTTCACGCCGCCGCGGCATCGCAATGATCTACGTCATCGTCGCACTCGTCGTCATGCTGGGATTCTGCTCGCTCGCCGTCGATCTGGGCCGGGTTCAAACCGCCAAGACCGAGCTTCGGCGCGCCATCGATGCGGCGGCGCGGTCGGGCGCCGCGTTTCTGCCGCAGGGAACCGACGCCGTGCAAAATGCGGCCCTCGGGATCGCCTCGAAAAACAAGGTCGACAATCTGTTTCTCAAACTGAACACCGCCGACGTTCAGATCGGCGTATGGAATAAGAGCACCAAGACGTTCAGCACCAGTGGCTCCGCGGACAACGTCACGACCTTCCACGCCGTGCAGGTCACGGGCCTGCGAACCAGGGCCAACGGAAATCCAATTCCCCTGGTCTTCGGCTCGATCCTGGGCGCTTCAACCTGCGACGTGAAAGCCACCGCCGTCGCCGCCCTCATTTCCGTCCAGACGCCCCAGTCCGTCTACGTTTCGGCGCACGGCAATCCCTGGCTCGCCGGCGAGCCCGCCGGCACGCTGGGTAGCGTTCCGGACGATGCATATGACAAACCGAAGGCAAACAACGACCATCCGTGGAAGTATGACATCGCCAACCCCAGCAAGGCGGACACTTCCTCGACGGTCTACAGCGATTCGACGAAAGTCGAATCCTCGGACTATTCCAGCGACGAGCCCTACGGCTCTCCAGCCGAATTCAACTTAACCGTCACGCCGGGCTCGGTCATTCAAATTTCCGTTCCCCAAGGCGATACGGCGACGAATTCCGGCTATCTCGACAACACCGGCAACGGAATCTCTACCAGCGCCGACGGCTCCAACAACGGCTCCTACGCCATCTACAGCGACGACGCCGCCAACCCGAATCTTCCCCAGGGCAGCGTGACCACCAGCGGTTCCGAACACGGAATCTCCAACATCGCCACACCGATCAATTCCGTCGTCGGCGTTTTCCTCAACACCAGTAACGGGACCGTTCCTGACGACCAGGGCACGCCACCCACCGGCCTGGATTTCAGCACCCAGACTTCCCGCGATTACACCTCGCTCGAGCCGGACCTTCGGCAATCGTTCTACGTTGGCGACGGCGAAACCTCCTCGGGCGTCCAGCAAACCATCGTCGTGCCCGCCAACGCCACCACCCTGTTCCTTGGCACGATGGACGGCCACGAATGGAGCAACAACCAGGGCGGTTTCCACGCCACGATCACCCAATTCCAGATCGAACTGGTGCATTAATTCGACGGACGACGTAACGGCTCGACGTGGCGGGCGTTGGCGAATTGCCGATTGCCAATTGCCAATTGCCGATTGAAAGAGCAGAGAGGCTCCCGTACTCCCGGTCTTCCAATCGGCAATAGGCAATTGGCAATCGGCAATCGGCAATCCGCGGCGCTCTTTTTTCCCCGACATCGCTACAATACGTTCATGCCCCTCGCCTGGTATTTTCCCCGCTGGCGACAACTGCTCGTGCAGATGGTCATGTGGATCGTTCTCGGCGCGACCGTGGTGCTGGCGGCGATGCTCGATCACCATCTCCGCCTCGGACAAATCGTCGAACTGTCCCCTCGCATCAGCGACGGACCGCTGAGTTTCAGCCTTCCGGCCGGCTGGAAAAATTGGACCCGGCAGGCCGAAGGCGATGGCTCCGCCCACGTCGCCACCGATTCCGTCGCCGGCGTCACCCGCACCCTGATCATTTCCCGCCGGCGCGTCCCCCATCCGATTCCGCCCGCCGAATTCATCCTCCGCGCCGTGCCGCTGCCCGGCGACCGTAGCGGCGACGAATTCGAGGCCGTCACCATCGACCATTGGCCGGGACAAAGCACCCATTGGGCGGCGGAACGCGTCCCCCTGGACGCCGGCGGGGAACTGCAATTCTCCGCCTGCTCCGCGGTGGTGCTTCCCGGCGATGAGGGGATCATGATCCGTCTCGACAAAAACGCACCCTTCGACGCCGCCGATCAACGCGTTTATCGCCAGATCCTCGATCAGGTCCGCATCTCCACCACTCGCCCCACCGACGGCGCGACCGTTCAACTGGCGGCGAACGTCACGGTGACCATTCCAGCCGACCTGCGCGTCTATCCCCAGTCCGATCCGCTTCGGACCGAACGCCTGGCGGCGGCCATTACCGACGAGGGAGGCTGGATCTCCGCCGAGTTTCTTCCCGTCGCCATTCCCGAACACCAGCCGACATCCTCTCTCCTGGCGGGACTTGCGGCGCGCGAGCAGCTTGACGCGCTCAACCCGGCGCTGGCGGATGTCTGGATAGACGCCCAGGAGGCGTCTGGCGAACCGAATCACTGGACGCTCACTCCGCGCGACCCGGCCAACGACGCCGCCGCGCCTCGCAGAATCGCTCATCTGATCGCGGGCGATGGCGGCTGGGGCTTGATCGTCGTGCTCTCGGCCGAACCCCCCGCGGGGGCAGCGGATTTGGACCACCTCTGGGACGAGCTTTCCGCCAACGTTCACGTCGGCAAATCGCCGTCGCTGGTTGCCGCATTGCAAGCGGGCGCCGCGTTGGTCCCGCCAGCAACGCCGCAGGCGCCGGGCGACGCCTGGTGGACCTGGACGCGCGGCGCCGTCCCAATCGGATTCACGCACGAATTCTCCGACCACGATGCCAAATACCTCTTCCGTTACACCGTTCGCCGGAACTGGAACGCCACCGCCACCGCCGTCCTCCAGCAATGGGGGGCCAGCGGCGACTCCGGGCCATGGGCCAGCATGAAACGCTCGGATGCCCAATCCAATCTTGACGATCCCCTGCTTCCTTTGTTCGAGCAAACCACGAACGTCTCCGACTGGATCACCACCATTGTCCGCGACCGCGGCGGCAGCGAGGCGCCCAGCAACATCCGCTTCAATCCCAACGCGTTTGTCCTCAGCCGGTATCTGCCCGGCCTGTTGGCGCGCCTGGGCGCGGTACCGACCGCATTCTGGACCGACCGCTTTCCCGCCGTCGAGGCCGAGTTGTTTCCCTCGCCGTTGCTCCTCCTGGCCAGCCGCGTTGACGACCGCCAGGGGCTTCGATGCGTTGAAGCCCAGGTCAACGGCGCCGGCGGGCTGAGCCGATGGTATTTCCAGCCAAACGCGACGCTGGACCATGCGGATTTCGCGGGCGATTTGCACCTTCGCCCCAGCAGCCAGGCCGAGGTTGACGCCGCCTTCGCCGGCGATCGCCGCTTGACGATCCAGCCACGGTAACCGACTATGGATGAATGCTTGCCATGCGCCGATTCGCACGGATTTTCCTCGTTGTTTTTGCCCTTCCGCTGATCGCCCGGGCGCAGACCGCGCCGTCCGGTCCGGCGCCTTCGACCGAGCCGTCAATTCATAAAACGGACCTCCTCGGCCCGAAATTCACCAGTCACGTGCACGGCATCGAATTCCGGCCGCCCCGGGATTGCACCCGGATCGACAAGACCGCGCCGGATTCCATCGTCGAGTTCGATCGCGACGATTACAACTGGCAACTCAAGGTCTGGAGCGTCCGTCTCCAGCGATCGTTGACCCTGTCGGTGCACAAGGACCAGTTCGGAACCGAGCAGGATGGCGTGATGGAGATCACGCTGGCCAACATCAAGCGGCAATCGCCCGACGTCGAGGTGCTCCGCGATGAAGTCATCAACGTCGGCCGCGTCCGTGTGGGGATCATTGCCGTCCGGTATGAGACCGCCGCCCACGATCGCCGATTCACCCAGCAGGCCATCGTCGAGGCCCCCGATGCCGACGACAGGCTCTATTACTTCCTGGACTTGAGCGGTCCCGGCAAGCCGCAACTCGAATCCAACGACGTCGTCAACCCCGCCGAAAAGCTCGCCTACGACACCTTCGGCCAAGTCGTCGATTCGATCGTTTTGCTGGACCGGACCAACCTGGTGGATTTCCAGCGACAGTCGCTTTACGGCACCATGGGCCTGTTCGTGCTCTGGAACGCGGACAATTCCGCCATGGTCCGGTCCGCCCTCGTCTCCGAGCAGTATCAGCGGATCATCAAGGACGGCCAGGACGTCGGCTACCAGCACGTCGTCGAGGAATTTGAACCGAATACGAAATCCCCGGAAAGCTCTATCCTGAAGATCGGCGTGCGCTCGCACCTGTCGTCGGCGCGATCGCAACAGTCGTCACGGCAAACCCTTTTTTGGGACACCGAGACCTGGATGTTCAGTTCCGCCGACCACAAACACGAGCACTGGAAGACCGCCGCCCGCTGCACCGACGATCGCGGGCGGTTGATCGACAGTTTCTCGCAGGTCGGGGTCAGTGACGAGCAGACCAAGGCCTTCGCCATCGAACCGCGGCCAGCCCCCGACGGATCGCTTCTTCCCCAAGAGGGTGAAAACAACACCATGCGAACCGGGCCGCTGGGGCAGGGGAACGTCGACATCGAGAGCCGCCGAACCCTCGAGGTCAACACCACTCACCAGGCCACCCAGCTCAATCCCTTCCATCTCGACGTCCCCGTGTTTTACGTCCCCCAGGCCTTCAGTTATCTCCTTCCGGAAATTCTCCCGCTCAAGCCCAAGAGCTACATGTTCGCCACCTTTGTCCCCAATACTCCGGACAGTTCCCCCGCCGCCGCCATTGGAAACGTCATGGCGCGCTACGTGGAGGTTTTGCCGATTCGCCACGTCAAATTCCGCGGCCAGGAGTTCGACGCCGTCCCCATCACCGACAAAATCACCCTCGATGGCCCGGTGACCACGTTTTACCTGAGCATCGACGGCAAATTCCTCGGCAGCACCGCGTCAATCCCGGCGGGAGACCTGACCACGACGCTTGAAGTCGTTCCCACCGACGTCCAGACCCTGGGCCACATCTGGAACCGCCCCGATCTGTCTGCCCCGAACGAGCCGCCGGCGGACACGGACAACCCTTTGCCCCATTCCCCGCCATAGCCGTCCGAAAATTTCTTCTTCCCGCACCCCGTTTTGGACCGATAATCTCTTACGGAAGGCTCATGGTGCGCGCACTGGCCAAAACCCTGGTTTTGACGCTTCT
>Ga0181530_10003371_pt1 | contig 17875 bp, 17 predicted proteins | sample PEATcosm2014_Bin_42_FD_119769 | JGI IMG/M metagenome (GOLD analysis project Ga0181530, IMG submission 119769) | Peatland microbial communities from MTU Mesocosm Facility, Houghton, MI, USA - PEATcosm2014_Bin10_60_metaG | ecosystem: Environmental > Terrestrial > Soil > Wetlands > Peat | place... | reverse complement strand
CGTCCTGCGCCCGTCCGCTTCCCCCGACTCTCGCGCCGCTGAGCGGCTCGTGGTAGGGGTCAGCGGCTCTCGCCGGGTCACTCTGCCCCCAGAGTGGAACCACCTCGCCATCCTTGGCAGGACTCAATCGGGAAAGTCGACGCTCGCCCTCAATCTCGTTCTCCAGACGCTGAGAAAGCACCCCAACTCCACCGTCGTCGTGATCGAGCCCACCGGAACGCTGGTCGAGGGGATCGTGGCGCGGCTTCCCCGAGAGATCGCCTCGGAGACTGTGGAAGTCGATCCAGCGCACGCCACCTTTCAGCAGGGTGACGCGACCATGGTCTCGGTCCCGCTCTCGCTGCTTCGGCCGCCGGAGGACGCGGAAGGGAATGCATCCGCGCGCGACCGCTGGTCGGAGGCGCTCGCCGGAGACCTCCTCGCCGCAATTCGGAGTGCCTGGGGGGAGGAGAGCATCGGCGGACGGGCCGAGCTCGTCCTGCGCGCGCTGGTGCAGGGCCTCGCGTTGACTCCCGGCTCGAACCTGGTCGACGCTTACCAAATCCTCTCTTCGAAGCGGGCCCTGCAACGGTTCGTCAAGAGCGCCCCTTCGGGGCCGCTCCGCGACTTCCTCGAGCATCACCTGCCGCGGCTCGACTACACCTTCACGATGTCGTCGCTCGACAAGGTCGGCAAGATCGCCACCAACTCCCTCCTGAGGATCGCGCTCTGCCAGCGGGACCACGCGGTTTCGTTCGACCGCCTGCTCAAGCACCGCCTGCTCCTCCTGAACCTTTCCAAGGCCGCCCTGGGAGCGGACGGAGCGAACTTCCTCGGCGCGATCTACCTCACCCAGCTCTGGACCGCGGTTCAGCGGAGCGGAAATCCGGACCGGCCGGTCTACCTGGTCCTGGACGAGGTCCACAACTACGCCGTCCCGGCGCTCGCGGACATGCTGAGCGAGGGGGCGAAGTTCGGGCTGCACGTCGTGACCCTCACCCAGTACCTTCACCGGGTGCCGCCACGGATGCGGGCGGCCCTCCTTGGAAACGTCGACGTCTGGCTCCTGTTCTCGCTCGGGACGGAGGACATGGACGACGCCTGGAAGATCGTGAACGGGGAAAACCACGGCTGGCTTCCCCAAGACCTCGTGGACGGCCTCCGGCCTTACGAGGTCGCCATGTCGGTGTCGGGAGACCTTCTGAAGCTGGGGACGCGCCCCAGCCCTCCTCCAGACCCTCAGGCGAACGACCTGAGGGACGCCGTAGCGGCGAGCTCGCGAAGATACGCCCAGCCGGAGGACTCGGAGGCGTCCCCGTGGCTGGTCGACCAGGATGACTTGGAGGCGGTCCTCAACGGGCTCGCCCACCAATCCCGGACGCTGGATGATCTGGGTCGGATCACGAGCCTCCCACCCGACAAGCTCGTCGCAGCGTTGAGGCGTTCCGAGGAGGCTGGGGACGTCGAGTGGGACGCGGAGGGCGGACGGCTCCGACTGACCCCTCGGGGCAGCGTCCATCTGAGCGCGCTTCTGGCGCGCCGGAACGAAGGCGAGGACCACGTGGAGACGCTCGTCGATCTCTGCATGTTCCTCGATTCTCGTGGCATCGCGGTCGGGATCCCCGAGCAGGTCGCAGGTGTGCTGATGCCCGACGCGCAGTTCCGCTACGGGGACGCGATTTACAACGTCGAGGTCGAGTGCTCCACCGTCGCGAAAGCAGCGGAGCAGGTCGTCCGGAACGTCCGGAAGGCGCGGGAGGCGGGGAGTCGCGTGTTAATCGCGCTACCGGACGCCACCAGCCTCCCCAAGCTCCTGGCGGTGCTCGATAGCGCGTTCCCGGGCATTCGGCTGTGGCCGGATGGGGTGGGATTGGTATGGAAGGGCGAAGACGGCGTTTTCCGGCCCCGCCGGGTTCCCGGGACCGAAGTCTGGCCGTTCCTCGAAACGGAACCCTTGCCCGTCGTTGAGGCGATGGAGATTGAGACAGAGGAGACCGATGAGACAGGTCCTGTCGTCCCGCTCGATGACACCGATCCCTTGGTGCGCCAAATGCGCGCCATCATCCGGGACCTGGTGGCCGCCCAGAAGACCGAGGCAACAATCGAAGAGCTTCGCGACCGCCTGCCCGCCGAGGCGCGCTCTGGCGCCACGGACCAGCGGGTGGGCAAGGTGCTCGCCATCCTGGGCTTACCGTGTCGACGAGTGAAGGAGAGGGGGATTCGGTTCCGCGTCTACGAGCTTGCCGGACCCACGCTTCAAGCGGGACCCGACGAGGTCCGGGAAGGGGACCCGGCGGCGGGGCCCGACGCGATTCGGGACCTGACGGGACCCGATGACGAATCTCACCGTCGGGTCCCCGATTTCTCGTCAGAGGACCCGACGCGGGACCCGACGACCCGACGGGACCCGAGTGATTAGGTAGAGTAGGGTTTGAGGTGCGTCGGTCCACTGGGACAGAGTCACAACCAGAGGATTATCGCACGCCTAGGAAGGCCCCTTCCCCTGGTCAAGGCAATCGTGACCCCGGCCACCGCGATCGTGACCCCGGCCACCGCGATCGTGACCCCGGCGACCATTAGCGCTAGGTAGGTTTCCAACGTCGAAGGCGGCACCCCAGCGTTGCAGGTCGGGTTCGCGACGCACGCATCGAACGCCGCGAACCACTCGCCCACGAGCAAGAGAAGCGAAAGGCCAATCGTCACCAGGATGGTGCCCCTCCAAACGATCATCCGCGAACTCGTCCCCGACGGATTTGAGATGCCTTCTCGCATCTTTCTCCCTCACAAGGAGAGGGAGAAAAGGGCGAGACCGCGAGACGCGGGAGGGGCCCGCGAGCGAAGCGAGTGGGAGGGACCCGCGGACGGGCAAGGACGAACGGGCTATCGATCTCTTCAAGCCCAGTCGATGCCTACCGTACATGTCCGTCAAAGAGCATGCTGGCCAAGCGGCGACGGATGCTCGCCATTGGCATTGCCGTGGGAGTCGCGGTCGCGATTTTCCTGTTCTTGGTTCTTATGCCGGTGCCCCACTCGTTCTCGATGAACGGTGTGGCCATCTCAGACGCCTACCGGTCCTGCACGGGAATCGACACCGCCCAGGGGGGCGCGGTAAGCTTCCACTGGTCCGCTCCTTCAGCGATAGTCTTCTACGTCGTGAGTTGTTCGGCCAATCAGGTCGCCTACGAAGGCAACGGGACTAGCGGGTCCGGAACGTTTGTCTCGGCGGGCGGAACCTACATGTTCGGAGCCAGCTGCCCGGAAGGAGCCTGCGTCCTGGCGAACGTTTCGGGAACGTACTTCGCACCACTCCTGACCCTCTGAAACGGCGGAGCGAGCGGGAAGGACCCGCGGCCCCCCTTTCCCGCACGTACGACTATGCCGTAGAGAGACACCCGACATCCGGCGTGCCCAATCCGTCCCGAGCGCCTGCCCCATTCCCGATGGCGTGGAAGCAGGCTGGATTGGTGAGAGCGACAGAGTAGAGCCATGGTGCGGCGAACCCCGACAGGCCGGGTGCGTCTGCCTGAAACAGCACATCGAGTATACCTGCCCACACCGGCGAGCCGACCGAAGTCCCGCCCTCGACAATCCATGACCCCTGGGAAAACACAGGGACGCCCGTGTTCGGATCGCCAATCATGCTCACGTCCGGGAAGTACCGATTGGAGGTGCCAAGAATAGGGGTTTGCCACGAAGGAGCTGAGTAGTACGGGCTGGTCCCGTCTGTCTCGCCTCTGATTCCAATCTGCGCTTTCCCCTGGGGCCCGGTACACCAATTGGGGTTCTGCAGCCCGTTGGCCCATACTTCTTCAGATCCGTACGAACCTGAGGGACCAACACTCACTATCGTCGTCCCGCCGACAGCAATGCCGTACGGATTAGAGGCTGGATAGTTTGCCTTGACGCAATAGCCCGGCATGTAATCACCGGCCCCTGAGAAAAGGTTCATCCCCGCCGATTCGGCAGGACTCCAGATGCTTGTGCCGAATGGATCCACTGCGTTTGTGCAGCCGCTCTCACCGCCGTAGGCACAGAAAGCCCAGCTGTTGGAGACAATCATTGTATTCCACGAGCTGGGCCCGGGCCCGCGATTCTGGTAGAAGGTTTGGACGCACGACTCAAGTCCATTCGCCGTGCCGAGCCCTTGATTGTCGAAGCAGACATAGATCTTGGCGCCCGGGGCGGCGACGTGAGCCCACTCTATGTCCAAGTCTGTTTCGGGGGACCATGGACCGTACGGATTGGGACAGGAGCTGGCACCGGGACCCCCCAGCGATAGGCTTGCCGAAGGCAGATTGAATTTCGTATCAAACGTGGCCAAATCTGAACCGAAAACCGATAGACTTGACGAGGCGACCGAACACTCTTCGACCAATCCTATGGCGTAAGTCGACCCAGTTATCCCATTGCCTATCAAGGACGCTTCATTATAGTAACTGTAGAACAAGCTGGGGACGAAGGAAGCGTAAATCTTCGTCATAGCAGTGGCATGAAATGTCGGATTGCTCACTTCAATCTGTGGGATGAAGGCTCCAATGTACTCGTAGGTGTGAGTATAGTTCCACCACTGGTAGGTTGCCGTACCTCCTCCAGCGGACCCGTTGGGGCTTGCCTGAGTTGACACGTTTCCATCGCCGAATGTCCATGTAGCGGAATAGCCGCTCCCGTACTTGGTCTCGTAGCTAAAACTCACGTGAAGCGGCGGGTCGCCGAAATTGGGTGAGGCTCGGAACAAAATCCCTTCAACTGAATTGGCGACGGTTATGTCCGACGAAGCGGAGGCATAGAATCTCGTCCCGCTCACGTTCACTTGGGCAAGGAAGGTTCCCACGTAATGGTAGGTGTGCGTGTAGTTCCACCACTGGTAGGTCAGGATTCCCGCTTTGGAGGTCCCGTTAGGACTCGTCTGAGCGGATGTGTTGCCATCGCCGAAGATCCACTTTGCAGAATCTCCAGCTCCCCAGAATGTTTCGTAAATGAAGCTGACTCGTAACGGCGGGCTGCCAATTTCGGGAGACGCCTGGAACGATACGGGTCCGACACTATCAACGTAAATCGTCGTCGAAGCGGTGTCCGGAAGTCCGGTCGCCACCTGGTAGGTAGTGAATTGCGCAAGGAATGATCCGATGTATTTGTAGGTGTGAGTGTAGTTCCACCACTCATAATACACACCAGCCGAGCCATTGGGGCTCGTTTGGGACGATGCGTTTCCGTCACCAAACGTCCATTGAACCCCCGGGTGGAGAAGGCTTCCTCCGCCGCAGGTGGTTTCGACGACAAAACTCACCCTTAGCGGCGGAAAGCCCAGATGGGGCGTGGCTTGAAACGACACAATCCCCGTGGGGCGACCTGAGCAGCCTATGATGACCGCCGGTGCACCATTCTCTGAAGCGCCGGGAGTGCTCGTGGTCTTCTGAAGCGAGGTATCGAGATAGGCCAGGTTTCCATTCGAGTATCCCGGACGCGCGGTCGGTTGCGTTAGTGGGCTCGAAAGAGATGAGAATGCATTGTCAGAGCTAGCAATCGAACCCGGCTCGAATGCGGGCATTGGGGTCGCAAGCACCAGGCTAGCGGCACTTTCAACCATAAGTAACGAAATCCCGATGACCAGAAAATAGCTCGTCGAAGAGCGCCGTCTTACTGTTTCGCCAAGTCTAAAGCCCGACATGTTTCTTCTCCTTCAAGTCCAAGGACCGTGCGGAGCACACTGGGTAAGAGAAACAGCTGCTCCGAGCATTGCCAGGTGGGTCTGAGGCCGCACCCGACACGGTCCAGACCACGCGCTTCGCGCGCGCAGTCCTGTTCATCGGCCTTGGGTTGTTGGCGGATACCAATTCGCATACTTGAACGTCGCCAAACGCCATCGCACGTCGATTTACGCCCCACGCGCGCGAGCGTCTCGGCCCGGCCTGGGGGGGTCGCGACCACCGTCCGCGCCGCGTTCACGCGGGCGCGAATCTAACGATCCTGGCCCGACGCGCCTTCGGGCGGGGGCGTGGTTGGCGAAGGCTTCGCCCGACGCTTTCTCCGCGTCAGGACGATGAAGACCGCGACTGCGGCCACGAACAGCGCAACAAATCCCCCGAGGACGTAGTATCCCGTCGCCCCGGGAAGTCCGAAGAGCCCGGATCCTCCCCCCGTTGAATTCGAGAACGTCACGTTCAGCATTTGCGGGCCGTTCGCCACTGTCACGGTTCCCGAGGACGGACTCGCCGAGCGACTCGCCACGTTACCGATCGTGAAACCGAACGTCCCGTTCGCCTCCGGGAACGTGATAGAGGGCGTCGTCGAGGAGAAGGTCGTCCCCTCCACCGTAGCCGACCAGTTGGTCCCGGCAGGGAGCCCGGTTTCGTGCAGGGTCAGGCGATAGATCTGCGGGAGGATGCTAATATTGTTCGTGTCCGAGTCCGCGACATACAGGTTGTGGTTGGCAGAATCGTACGCGATGCCGATCGGTCCCAACTGCACGGGCTGGGTCAAGACGATCCGGTTAGTACTGGGATCGATGATTGTAACGTTTGAGATGTCCTGCCCACGGGTGTTCATGCGATCAGTGACGTACACGTAGCCGTTGAGGGAATCGTAAACCGCTCCCCCGCACCCACTGTCAATCGATATCGACGTGACAATCTTGTTGAGGCTGCCGTTCACAACGGTCACGTTGTTGTAACGGTCGTCGCCGGCGGCATTGCTACAGATGTAGAGGTCTCCGCTGGACGTTGCATAGGTTGCCCCGGGACCGGGATTCACCTTAGAGACCTGTCCTACAACGCGGTTGGTTTCTCCGCTAATCGTGGAAAGATTGCTGGACCCTTCGTTCACCACGTAGATGTTCCCATTTGCGGGATCGTACACAGCTCCATTGGGTGCCGTTCCGACGCCAATCGTACTGACCAAGGCGAACTGTGACGCATTGATGACGGAAACGACATTGGAAAATATCTCCAACGCGTACAGATCGCCGTTAGCAGGATCGTACGCGTCGACTTGAGGGGCATCGCCTTGGACCGGCGTGATGTTTGCCACTACCTTGTCGCTGAATCCGCTGATTTCGAAAATGGTGGAGGTCGCGTCGCCCACAAAGACGTTTCCGGTAGTACTGTCCGCAACTATCTGTTCTATGCCGTAAGGCATCGGAATCGTTGAAACGACAGAGTTCGAGGTCGTGTTGATTATACTGATATCGTTCGAGCCGAAATTCGTCACATAGAGTTCCTGATTCACCGGGTCATAGGCGAGTCCGTAGGGGTAATCGCCCACAGGTACCGGCTCATTAGTCTGATAATCATCAGGGCCGACGTGCCAGATACCAGAAGAAGAGGCATCCGTCCAGACGCTTGCATGGGTGCCCGAAACAACTTCGTTCGAGCCGCCACAGCAAGCGCCGGGATCGCTGATTGAATTGCGGTGATGTGCCGTACCGAGTGGCAGAAGACAAGCCGACAACACGATCACTAACACGCAGACCAATGGCCTCACAAATTGCCACTGGCGGACTCCGATACAGGAGAGGGAGAAGGACGGAGAGCCGTTCCCGCAGCAGAAGTCCGACCTATTGTCGTGTGCCCACCACCACCAGGAGATTCGTCGCTTCACGGACATTCCGAGAACCACCCTTCAGTAACGGAATCTAGGCGGGCACGTGAAGGGGCTATCGAGAAGGTCAGCCTCCCTAACCATACTTCGGACAGGTGAATCCTCCCGAGACATAGATGATGATGTAGTTACAGAAGAGTTCGCACTTGCACCCCGAATCGAACAAACCTACGGAGTAGTACCGGTCCAGATCTGCCAGACAATGAAAGGTACGATCCATGCCGTCGAGTTCCATAACCCGTGTTCAAACAGGGTTTATTTCGAAATAGGGGTACCCCGACAGTACTCCGAGCATGGTTACCGTATACGATTGAGCCTCTTCAACAAGGAGACTGTCAAGTAGTGACACGGGAGTTCCATCGAGTGCCATTTTAGTAAAGTTCACTGGAGGCGTCGTGAAGGCAGACTGGGGCTCGTTTATCCATTCGCCACTCTGAGCGTACGGGGACCATGGAGTTGATTTCGTCCATGTTTCATTGCTTCGACTCAGGTCATCGATCGAGAAAGCACACACTCCATTGTTATTGCTGGTTACGGTCACAAGCAACTGGTCGCCAACGCTCGTCACCATGGAAGCGTTGGTGTACTGACAGCCCCCTTCCGCCGGTGTGCAAGTCGATACACCTACCTCCTCCCAAAACGCTTCGGGCTGGCCTCCGTAAATGGTTCCCGGAAGTATGACGCCCGCCTGGAACAGATTCGTCCCAGGGAGGCCACCAATTCCAACCCACACAGCGTACGTGTACGACTTCGCGCGCGACGGAACGGAAAACTCCGCAGAGACGCTCGTTACTTTTCCAGTCTGAGTGGGCGGTGAATAAATGTACCCGGCCCAACTCGCGTGAGTGGTTGATGCATAGAGCGAGATCGTTCCGGCTGAGGCCACGTTCAGCGAGCTGGTGGAAGAGCCGGGACTGGATAACTTGCCCGCGTTGGTCGTCCATTGGAAGAAGGAGTCGTATGGTACAAGGCCCACGATTGAAAGCTTGTATGTTTGGCCCTTTTCGAGTGTCAGCGTCCCACCGTTACCGGCAATCGAACAGTTGGTAAAGAGGCAGGCTTTGACTTCCGAAGCGGGGGTCCAACCGGTCGACCAATTCTCGAACATACTGACTGTAATCGATACGGTCGGTGGTGCTTGAGTGACGCTGAGTGCGACCGAGCCGGCGTATCGACCACCCTGATTGGGCACGTAGACGGTCAGGGTTGCATCCGTCAAGCATGATGTCGAGCAGGTAATCACGACTCCGGTCGAGGTCCAGCCGTGAAACTCGTACCCCGAATCCACCGTCCCGGAAAGGGAAAACTGGCACGAGGGAGTGTCACAGACGTCCTGGATGACACTGGATTGGTGATTGCAGGACATCGCGTCCGCGTCGATCGTGCCATGCGGGCAATTCAGAGTCAAATAGAATCCGGGATAGTCATCCGGCCCAGTTCCGTTATCTGCGGCGAACAGGCCGCTGGTCTGCTCCAAATTCGACGCCCGAGCCGGAGACGGCAGAACCACGAAGGCGAACGTAGCAAGAACCATCACGAGGCAGAGCCCAATCACGCCCGGCGCGAGCCGATGCGTGCGACGGCGAACATCAACGTGCTTTCGACCTCGCGATCTTCCGACAGCTCTCCCACCCATGCTGTTACCAGCGGTCATCTTTCCCCCTCCCGACTTCCGGAAACGACAGAGGAGAGGCCATGGAAAAGCGGCGGTCGCAATGGTGCAACCGCACTGCCGTGTGGGTCTGCGGCCGGTCCGGGCACGGTCCAGACCACACGCGAGTCACGCACGATCCTGCGTGTCCCCTGTGCCGAACCGCGAAGCATGAAATGGAACTCGCTAGCTTAATTTTTTCTATGGGTTATCAATCCTCGGCCGGCAACCTCGTGACTTGGCTTGGATTTCGAATACGCACTACCGCCCACTCATACGTGCTAGTAACAGGAAACTATTCCTGCGACTCCGGCACCTCGGTCTCTCCTTTCGAGCCGCTCCGCAGGCATTCCAGAGTGCGGTCCACGCACACATCACATAGAGAACCTCCAGAAACTCCATACCGGAACATCGCCTCGGTGATAGCGAACCGGGCGTAGAACATCGCCGCCTTGCGCCAGTCGCGCGAGAGTGTCTCGGCCAGCCCAGGTGTGGTAGACACGACCGCTCTTGCCGCCTTTACGCGAGCGCGAAGGTCGTGAAGTCTCCGCTGCGACCACTTTTCGTCGGCCTCGCGGGAATCGTCAGGCAGCCCACTCGTCGTTTCCAGTGTCGAGAACCGTCGGGTGGGCGCGGCAGCCTCCTCCACGTCTTCGTCCGGGCCGCCGAACGCGACCCGCGACTCGAACCGCGTCCGCGTCCGGGCCCCGTCACGTCACGCCCGTCGCGCGCGAGCGTCTCGGCCCGGCGTGAGGGGGTCGCGACCACCGCCCGCGCCGCGTTCACGCGGGGGCGGAATGGGCTGACGAAGCGTATTGTTCTATGGAACCGGTGGGAGATCAGCGAATGGTGCACGATTCTGTTGTCGCTTCCATTCCGTCCACTTGCCGCGAATGAGTTTGGCATTCTTGTAAGAGAGTAACATGGCTGCGCCCGGCGGGGCGTTCGGACCTCCTAACGCGGCGGGACCCAGGAGGTTCCATCGCACACTTCCCAGGACGTTGAATCGAATCACAATGTCGCGAGGCTTGGGAGGCGTTCCGAGGAGGCGGGGTGGGCTTCCTTCGACGTAGTCGGGTCCGATGATTACCTGTCGCGGGGCCATGACCCAATTGAGGAGCCAGGAAAAGAAGAAGACACAGAATACCCAAACAAGCCCAACCATAGTCAAAGTCCGCGACGCAACGTTGGCCCAACCGAGGAACGGATCCTGTCCAAAACGAATCTGGAGACCCCAAGCCAGCGCAAACCAAAGCAGGGTAATCCAGAACCCCCACATGACTATCGTGAAGGGAAGCGCTTGATTTGCAACGACCTCGCGTTGCTCTCGGTCTTCCAAAGTTTCAGCCCCCAGCTTCGGCCCGCAATCGGGAATCATCCACTTCCTCTAAAGACGGCTGCCGCCCGTTCCCGTGCCTCCGTTGCGGAAGCCGAACCAGGGCGCAGGTCGGTCTCGACATGATCAGCGTCCTCCTCTATAACAAGGGCAACTCCATTCCGGAACTGCCCCTCTGTGATCCCAAAACGCGTGTAGAACCGAGCCGCCTTCTTCCAGTCGCGCTGGAGGGTCTCCGCGAGCCCGGGAGTGCTCGCGACCATCGCTCTCGCGGCCTTTACTCGCGCGCGGACATCGCGAAGGCGCTGGCCTGAGGCTCGTTCGTCCTCTTCCCGGCTGTCGTCGGGCAGGCCGCTCGTGATCTCCAGGAGGCTGAATTGGCGAGCCGGGGTCGCGATCTCCTCTGGGTCCTCGTCTCCGTCCGGGCCGCCGAACGCGACCCGCGACTCGAACCGCGTCCGCGAGTAGTCGCCGAAGCGGGGGCTGGGGAACTGGCGCGGGGTCGGGCCACGAGGCCGAGCCGGCCGCGGGCTCGCGTCGGACCCACGGATCGCGGGCAGGTCGGGGAACGGGTTCGCGGTGTCGGAGGCGCTCTGCGCGCTCATCGCGGTCATCGACACGGAGTGAGCGCGGAGGCCGCCCGAGGAGCGGATCGAGCGACGAGGGCGGCCGCGCCCTCTTGAAGTTCGCGCGGGTGGCCGAGCTCCGCGCGAACTTCAAGAAGGGACCGCGCGTTCGATGAACGACCGCGATGAGCGCGCGGGACTCCCCAAGCTCGGAGCGACGTGACATCATGAGTTGGAAATCGTGGAAGTACGAAGACTGGCTCCTCAAGAATCGGTCGACCATTGCAGGGGCGATTACCCTCCTCGCCATCCTAGAACTCGCATTGTTCGTGCGAGTCCTGCTTTGGGGTTCTTGGCTCGGCGTAGATTCGATAGAAGTGATCGAGGGTCTCCTAGCGACCGGGACGTTCGCTCTAGCCTTTGCTGCATTGGTACAAGCGACCTCGGCCGAAAGGAAGCGCCGTGCCGACCTTCTCCCCCACCTTGATATCCGAGTCCTCTGGCCAGAATCCTCGGGGCAAGTGTTCCGATCCGAACCAATCACTTACGACATTTTTCCAGTGGAGATACCTGCGGATGGACTTCTCACTGGCGTCATCCGAAACTTGGGCCCGGGGCATGCGATGAGAGTGAAAGCCGTCGCGTATTCCTGGTGGGTCCACGGGTCGCCGTCGCCCTCCGAAGGTTTCGGCACTCCTGTCGAGGAAAGCGCCCTGGGGTTCGAGCCACTTGTCAATGACTTTGCGTTGAAAGCGAATGAAGAGTACAAATTTCCCATCATGGTTCTCCTTCCTACATCCGTAACAGTACAGGATGCAACCGCGCACCCAATCCTCCGACGCCAGCTCCTAGTTGCGGCTATGTGTCAGGACGTAGAAGGGACTCCAGCGGGGTTTGCCCGGATGGGGATGTTCCTAATCGGCCCTGTCCTGCCATACCCGAACCGACTGTTGTCTTGGAGAACGATGGACGATGAGATCGTGCTTCGCATCCACAACAAACAAGAGAACGGAATTCATTGACCGACCACCGCGTCTCGCCCGGGCCGCGCACGTTCGATGACCGACCACGAGGAGCGCGCGGGAGGCGGCGCAGGCCCCATGAAGGACGCGCGCGGCCGATGACCTGACCGCAATCAGCGCGACAGCGACACGGTCACGAGGGAATCGCGACGTTTATCCGCGACGCGTGAGATCGATGGGGGAAAGTAATGAAGCCAGCCCGACCCCTCGACACGTCGCGGGCTGCCAAGGAACTGAGGCATTATGTCTACCTCACTGACGGGAGTCGCGCAGTCCTCCTCCGCCAAGTCACGTGGCACGACGATGACATTTATCTGACGGATCCGAACGACCCCAGCGCGGGAAAGGTCTCTTGGCACGAAACCGGAAAGCTCAATCTGGGACAGCCACTCTACAGCCCGCAGAAAGTCGCACTCATTTTTCCACCCCCGTCCGCGGTGCATGGTTACGCGAGCCCGCTGCATTCGAGGCTGAACTCGCATGGACTCGACACCTTGCTATCCCGGCCGGAGAAATACCCCCCCTCGCCGGGCCGACCGAGCACTTTTATCGATGGCCGCAACCAGCCACCAAACACCCGGCTCCTCGCCTATGAGGTTGGCGTCCGCTGCGGGATCACCTGTCATGCCGAGGCGAACATGCCGACGGGCCTAGGGTTGGTTCAAGAACTCATCCCGAACGGTGACCGGTTCCTCGTCATTTCGGCGTGGTGGGAACCGTTGATAGAGTTGAGTCGCCAGCAGTTCGAGACCTTTCTGCGAGCCCACGGTGTGGTCCTGGAAAACCCGAACGGGACCGGACGACCGCGGCCGATGACCGGACCGTAATCAGCGCGCGCCGAACCACGAGGGCGGCCTGGTACCTCGCGTGAACCAGCTAGGGCAAGGCATTACGACTTCGTGGCGCATCACATGTAGAAGTGAGTCATGAAGAGCTGGCACAGAGGCGTCATTGACGCAATAGGAAGAGTGGCAAAGAGGCGAAGGTTTCAATGCGTCAAACCTTCTCAAGTGATTTTCCGGCTCAAGGGCAGTAGACCTGTCCACCACAACCCCGACGCCATCCTCTTGCGACGAGTTAGGGGAAGTGATGGCTACGAAGTGGTTCTAGTGGAGGTCGAGTCTAATCCCTCTGTGAAGGCCGTTTCCGGAGACATTTTCATGGCCTCCCTGGTGAGTCGATACTTTGCTTCGATCTTTCCCTATGATCAGCCGGACAACGACATCGGATCGCGAGTAAGGAAGAGACGAGTGTTCAGGACGTTTGCAGACAGGCGGGTCAAGGGCCGGGGTATTGCTTCGGGACGGCGGGAAGTGAGAGGCGACAAGATCGAGAAGCTACACTTCATCCTTGTCGTCCGGAGGAAAGGGAGGGCTCGTAAGTACTACAATAGGTACCTGGAGTTGTTTACAAAGTCACGTCGGGGCAAGGGCCACAATCCCTTCGCGAGCTGCAGGTGCGTGTCGGCTCCCCCAGGATCGGCCGGCAGGACGCTCGGTGCAGCGCTCGATAGATTGTGACGAAGTGCCAGGGACTACCCTATCCGAGCGCTCATGACGGCGGTATTTCGCGGAACAGCTACGGTCGGACGGGCTGTGACGAACCGGCCGGTAACGATGGGGATGGGGAAACCCAAGTACCTTACGAAAACTCGTTATGTTAACGGGCTGGCGTGTTCTAAGTGGCTTTGGCTCGCGCTCAACGCCCCCAATAGGTTGCCCAAGGCTGGCGAGTCGGTGCAGTACCGCCTGGACGAGGGAAGACAGATCGGCGAGTTGGCCCGGCAAAGGTACCCCGAGGGGGAACTTCTTCCGACCGAGGGCCCCCAGGAGAGCGATCGCCGCTCCCGGAAGTTTCTGATTGACCGCGTACCTCTCTTCGAGGCGGGTTTCATCCATCCGAACGGGACCTGTTACGCAAGGGCAGATGTCCTCCTACCCTTCGGAAAGAATCAATGGGACGTTGTCGAGGTCAAGAGTGGCGCGAGCGTCAAGGAGGACTATCTCCACGACGTGGCCTTTCAACGCTACTGCTACGCCGGTGCCGGGTTGAACATCCGGAAGTGCTCCCTCCTCCTCATCAACACGAAGTACGAACGGTCGGGAGAGATTGACCCAGCCCAACTCTTCCAAGAAGAGGACGTCACCGACGCGGTCAAGCAAGTCGCGCCCACGGTTCAGCCCAATGTCGATGCCCTGTTCGAGGTCGCTCATTCCAAGGTGTGTCCGGAGTTCGGGCAGAGCGAGCGATTCCACGAGGACGAGTATGGAGTTCACTCTGACGATATCGTTTGGAAGGAGCACCCGGCCTCGGACATCCTGGATCTCTACGGAGGTGGCAAGAAGGTCCTCCAATTGCTGGAGGCGGGAGTCTTCAGCATTCGGGACATTCCTAAGGGCGTCGTCCTAACGGGGAAGCAGAGTGTCCAGCACGCCGCCCATACGAGCGGTCGCACCCATGTAGACAGGATGGAGCTCGCGACCTTCCTCGGGGGGTTGAGGTACCCCCTCCACTTTCTGGACTTCGAGACGATCTTTCCGGCCGTCCCTCTCTTTGACGGGACAAGGCCCTACCAGCAGATCCCCTTCCAGTTCTCTGTCCACGTGGTCGAAGCCCCCGGCCGCAAGCCAGGTCATCACTCCTTCCTCTCGTTGGAGCCGACGGACCCTCGAGAAGAGCTCTTGGAATCCCTCCGTAAGGTCATTGGCTCTGAAGGGAATTTGGTCGTCTACAACCAGGTGTTCGAAAAGGGCAGGCTGGAAGAGCTCGCAATTTTCCTCCCCGAACACGCAAAATGGCTTAGGGAGGCAAAGGGGCGAGTCGTGGACCTATTGACCCCATTCCGAGACTTTGCCTACTACAACCCCGCGCAGGGTGGCAGCGCCTCCCTGAAAGCAGTGCTTCCGGCGATCACGGGCCGCGGGTATGATGGACTCGCGATTGCGAATGGCTCCCAGGCCTCGCTAGCGTATCTCTATGCGGCGTTTGGAACCGGAGATGGGAAGAAGGCGTCACCTCAGGAAGTAGGGGAGATCAGGAGAGCGCTGGAGCGCTACTGCGGTCAGGATACGGAGGGGATGGTTTGGATCGTGGAAAAGCTCGGAGAACTCGGCAAAGATAGCGATAGTTAGCCAGTTGTCAGATCGGGGCGTGAGACTCTCCGCGTTACTCGACCTTTCCGCTTAAACAGGCTTGAACAGAGGCAGGTAGTCGGAAACCTAACCATTATTTCCGAGAAGGGGCTCCAGCCTCCGGTGCCACAGTGCCCGAACACAAGTGGAAATGCTGGAGGTGCGGCATGATCGTAACGACAGAAAGTTCTTTTTCGCCTGATAAGAAAATGGGTGGTCCCTGCGTAAAAGACTCGAGAGGAGATCACAGTTGGAGTTCTGCCTGAAAGAAACCGTTGCCATTCGCCCCCGGCTCGCAGCAGATACCAGGCTTACTCAAGCCACTCTTTTCCGGACCCAGCGGTTGACGACGCGAGGTTAAAGCACGGCGGTCGCGGCCGCGCCGGCTTCATGAAGGACGCGCGCGGCCGATGACGGGACCGCAATCAGCGGCGAGCGTAGAGCGACCACGAGGAGCGCGGGCGAACGGGAAACGGCCCTATGTCGCGCCCGCGTTGAGAGGGGGCGCTGGTGCCCGATAGGGCAGCCCGACAGTTGCCCACGCTTCAGGAGGGAACAGCGAACTCGGGGCCAAAGGATAGGTGAGGAGAGCGACTCCCTGTTCTTTCGAAAGAACGTATCCCAGCGAGGTCATTCCCTTCTCCGTTCGCGATCCAATCTGGAACGGTGAGCCTTTCGGGTACGTTCCAAGAGGTCTGAGACTGGCCCATGGAACCTCAGTGGTACGAACCCACGTTCGGAGCCGAACTCCATCAGCCGAGAGTTGCAGCTCGGTCACGTGGCGCAACCCAATCACCCAAACCCCTGCCGCGGGGCCGAGCAGCACTCCGAACGCTGTCAGACCAATCTCGAGCAGGGAGTGGTAGAAGCCAACGAACAGAAACAGCAGCAGGAACCCCACCGGCCATACGACGCAGAAACCCACTATCATCTGCCATTCCCAGTTGGCCAGGTGTTTCGCTTCCACGGCGGTCGGAGCCGACTCTTTGGGTGTCGGCAAAGATTCCGTCATCGGCAACCCACGTCGGGCAGGAAGTGTGGAGAGCGTGCCCACGATATCACGGTTGAGGAGCCGTACGCCCTCCGCTGGGTGGTCGAATACCTACCTGATTCAACTCACGAACCGCGACGTGAAACGCAGTACCGCCGGCTGCGGCCTCGCGTCGGTCCCACAGATCGCGGGCAGGTCGGGGAAAGGGTTCGAGGCGTCGACTTCGGAGGCGCTCTGCGCGCTCATCGCGGTCATCGACTCGCAGAGAGCGCGCAGGCCTCGGGCCGAGCGACCCGAGCGAGGACCGAGGCCGGGTCCTCTTCATGCTCGCCGAGCGACCGAAGGGAGCGAGGGGACGGCGAGCTCCGCTCGCCGCGAGCTTGAAGAAGGGAGCGCGCGTTCGATGACTGGACCGCGATGAGCGCGGGGGCGTGAGACGGGCCGAGGACGATTCGATCGAGTCACGCGACTAGTGGGCCACGGCCGGAGCAGGCATCCCTAGGCTTGACCAAATCCGGGAATCCAACCGGAACTTGGGACAGCTCGGATGCCCCAGGATCACGCGAGCGAGGGGTCGCGATACCGCCAGCCCGTCGTTCTCCTGAACGACCCCGTCGCGACGATATCGGAAGCTGATCGTGATGAAGAACGGCTGCCGGGGAGGGACCAGATCCTGCCACGAAACCCGAACTCGGCGGAAGCGCACCGCAAAGGTCAGGTCAGCTGGCGATAGCTCGACCCTCCGGACGAACGAGAAGAACACCGCAAGAGAGGCGACCACGACAATGCTCGCCGTCGCGATAAGAATCGGCCAAACCACGTCTATCGGCGGGACAGAGGAGTGGCTCGTTGTCGCCATTGCAACGCCCGCGACAATCCCCGCTACGAGCACCGGGGCAAGAATAGGAACGAGAGCGGAGCGCGTCCACCCCCCCTTTACTGTGCTACGCGGGTCCTCGGGGTTGTCGCGGCCCCTGCCCGCTCCTGACATATGATTTCGGCTATCCACGTGCCCCTAATCAACCCGACCCCGGCCTCGATGAAGGGCGCGCGCGGCCGATGACATTGACCGCAATCAGCGCGCGGGACGAAGGTCGACCGCGAGGAGCGTGCAAGACGCTCTGTTTTCGTCTCCTCGCGTGAGGGTTAGCCCCTTTCGGATTTAGGATAGGTATTCTTTCACTCACCTACCTGTTGATATCCCGACAGGTCGATGTGTCGCCGGCCCCCCGAAGCGGGGCCGCAGGACAGGCGACAATGAGGGAGACGAGGAGGCTGGCATGAGGAAGGTTCTGATGGTGATGTTCATGACGCTCGACGGAGTCGCCGAATTTCTCGAGAAGGCATCGCCGAAGCTCGCCGAGGCGAGGGCGTAGAGGAGGGGCGATGTCGCGAAGAATCACCGCCAGTCTGTACATGACGCTGGACGGCCGCGGCGCGTTCCCGAAGTACCCGGGCTCCGACAGGCAGACGACGGAGGCCAACGAAATGTGGCGCGAGATGTGGTTGAATCGGTTCGACGATGTCACTACCGTCATCATGGGCCGGAGGTCGTTCCTAGGTCACCGACGCGTCTGGACCGAGAAAGCGCGAAAACCGACTG
>Ga0181530_10003368_pt1 | contig 17880 bp, 4 predicted proteins | sample PEATcosm2014_Bin_42_FD_119769 | JGI IMG/M metagenome (GOLD analysis project Ga0181530, IMG submission 119769) | Peatland microbial communities from MTU Mesocosm Facility, Houghton, MI, USA - PEATcosm2014_Bin10_60_metaG | ecosystem: Environmental > Terrestrial > Soil > Wetlands > Peat | place... | reverse complement strand
TCGCGATATCGCCAGCAAAGGGCTTTTCGCGGGTCAGCAATTCATAGAAGACAGCACCCAAGGAGAAGATGTCGGCGCGATGATCCACTTTCTTGCCGGCGATCTGCTCGGGAGCCATGTAGCTAGGCGTACCTATCACCAGCCCGGTTTGCGTGAGGGACGTGCTCTCGATTTTGGCAATCCCGAAGTCGAGAACTTTGATGGCGCCTTCGTCGGTCACCATGAGGTTGGCCGGTTTCAGGTCGCGGTGAATGACACCGCGGGCGTGGGCAAAACCGACCGCGGCTGAAATCTGGTCGGCCCAAGAGAGGAGCGTTGGCAGGGAAGGCACGCCCGCATCAGCCAATAACTGGGCCAGAGTGGTTCCTTTGACGAACTGCATGCTCAAATAAATGGCGCCGTTTTCCTCGCCAACGTCGTAGATGGTGATGATATTGGGATGATCCAGTCCGCCAGCCGCTTTGGCTTCCTGCTTGAGCCTCTCGATCATCTGGGCACGATCGGGAGCACGATTGTCGATCAAAATAGTCTTGAGCGCGACAGTACGGGCAATTACGGGATCGAATGCTTTATAGACGGCTCCCATGGCGCCGCGTCCTAACTCTTCCTGAATCTGGTAGCGGCCCAATGTTCTATGGGTGGGCCCGCAGTCAGGTCCCGACTGCTCAACCCGGTGGTTGGGTGGTTTTGCCAATTCCATGAGAAATCTCTAATGGACTGTCATCGCAAATATGCGCAAACGCACGAGTTATCGAGTCTGTGTGCTGCATCTTCCATCATAGCTCCGCCAAGTTTTGCTTCCCACTTACTTTAGTTTTGATTGAGCTATCGATCTTGTTTCAGCCGTTCCTTCCCGCGAGAAAATGTAGTTTGCGGATCTTTATGAAGTCGTGGAACCCCATTTCTTTCGCCTCCCCTTCGAAGCGGCCGACCGAGATCTCTCGTCTCGAACGCTGCTCGGTCGCGGTTGTTCTCGTCGTTGTTCTTGTGGGTGGAGCATCGATCACGACTTACGCCAAAGATGTCTCCCTGACCGCGGTGGTTTTATTCGACGGCCCCCAGGGCGCGGCGTATGTACAGATCACGGAAGCAGTGCTGAATGGAAAGATCGAAGTTCGCAGCTGTGACGGGGTTTCGAAGCTCGACAAGAATACTTATAATGGGCTTCCGCGCGCGTCCCTGGCGGGCGCTAGCTCGCTTCAGCGCGGCGCGGACGGCATACTCACGCTGACGGCAAACGGCAAGTCCATCTGCGTTGTCCCCAGCAATCTGAAATTCGAACGGAACGTTGAACTCACGCCAGCGGAGGCGGCTGAACAAGCCACGATTCGGGGGACGCCTGTCTCTTCCTCGCCTCGCGATGCAACGACAACGATCCCAGTCTTCAAGCCCGGTGTGCAGCTGGTGTTTATCGCCGCTCCGGAGGTTGAACTTGCTGACTTCCTGCGGGCGCAACGAGCGAACACGGTCAGAGACTGGGAGGATTTCTTAACGCGTTATCCGTCTTCCGCACGCCGAGCTTCCGCTCAAGATGCCATCGCGGGATTTCATCAGATGGCAGGCGAAGCTGCTTTTGCGCAGTATCAAAGTTCGAGCGGCGCCAAAACACAAGACATCGCCTTGCTGCGGCAGGCATGCCTGGAGGCACAAACCGCCAGCCAGTCGTCTCCCGGCTACAAACCCGCTACGCGGTTAATCGACGACATAGGGCGAGAATTGGACAACCTGGCGCGACCCGATCAGACACGCCTGCAGGCGTACCGAAAAGCCCTCCAAGACCACACGCCTGGGTATTCGCAACTATCCGCCGCCAAGCTGCACGTAGAACGCCTGTTGGAAGTCCGGCCAGACTATGCTTCTTTGCTCAGTCTCCAGCGCGAAATTGCCGCCGAGCAGCGGAAGCTGGACGCGACCGTCGTGAACGCACTGGTGTTGGTGGCAGAGTCGCGTTACGACGAGGCCGTCAGCTCGCTGGGTCCCTATGTCGCATTCGCTTCCGAAATACCCCGCCTAGATGGCGTGATCGATGCAGCGTTCAAACATCACTACGAACACGGACGAATACTGGCGGTTAGCCAGGACTGGGAAAAAGCAATCCTGGAGTTTAGCAAAGCGGCGGCCATCCGGCCCGACCGCAAGGATGTCCAGGCAGCCGCCGACAACGCTGCCGCTCAAATCGAGGCCCAACGCAATCAGCAGGCAGCAAACGCCGCTGTTCTCGAGAGCGACGAGTACGCGCGGAAGAACCAGTTTGTCGAGGCCTATAACACACTCGGCGACTTACCTGAGAAACAGCGCGCCCTGGTAACGTCGCAGCTCGCGGCGTTGTCGCACGAATATATCGGCGCCGCCGTGCGGCGCGCGCAGAAAATCCAGGAGTCGCACGTTCCGATCAAGAACCCGGCTGACGAGAACGCAGCGCTGGAGGCCTATGTTCTGTGGGATCGCGCCAGCTCTCTAGCGGACGACCCGGCGATCACCGTCAAACGCGATTTCCTTTCCGGCAAGATCAGCGCTTACTACCTCGACCAAGGCAATCGATATCTGCAGAAGGCTTCAGGATCCGGAGCCGGGGTTGGGTGGCTTTACCTGAAACAAGCCGTGCGTTACGGGATTACCAATCTCGACACTCTGAAAGATGAGATGGCCCGTTACGAACCACTTTATCAACGGCGATCCCAACTCTCGGTCGGCATCGAGTTCCGCGATCAAACTTCACGTCGCGACAGCCATGGTTTCGCCGACCAGCTTGCCGACGCGATAACCAGCGGGCTCGATTCTTCCGGGATGCCGGTGGCGGTCGTGCGTAATTCCTCGGAGGTTGAGGAGGCGCAACAGCCCAATTTCACGCTTGTCGGACAGGTTCTGGAACATCGTTTGGTCAAGAACGCGAACCTGGAGGCTCCGGAATCAAAATACCGGGCGGGCGCGCACGAGACGAAAAATCCGGCTTGGCTGCAAACCGAAAGTGACTATGAATCCGCCCAACAGCAGCTCAGCTCAGCGCAACATGCGCTGGCTGACGCCCAAGCGCAACACAAGAAGAAGCAAGTGGTCGCAGATGCCACGGACTCGGTGCAGCAGGCACAGAAGAGCGTCGACGAGTTGCGGCATAAGTTAGAGACGACGGAGCAGAACCGCGTGGAGACCGTCGTCGAGTCTTATCACTACACCAAGAAGACCATTGATCTGACGGCGTCGGCGGAGATCGAATTCCAGTTCCACGACCGGGCGGGTAATGTTGTCGGGCAGCCTGCCGATGTGCGTAAGGACAAACACACCACGACCGTCGTTTTGCAAGACGTCAACGCTGAAGATACCGAAGGAATCACCAACCAGGGCGTGGAACCGGACGGGGCGCAGTTTCTGACAGACCTGGAAATTGATTCCCGGAATGCCTTGGTCAAAACGGTGCGAGAAAAAGCGGCGGAGCTGCCGGCGGCAGTCCTGCAGGCGGCGAAAACACTGGCGCAACAAGGCGACACGGACGGAGCCGCGGAATTGTATGTGTTGTACTTGAATGCAACTCCTCAGGGTGCATCTCCCGGGCGAGACGAAGCAGTCAAGTTTCTGCGCGATCAGTTCAATTTAGCGGTGTCGGCGGATACTAAGCTGTAAACAGTGAATCGATAGCAGTTTGTCAAGGGAGTATAGAACCATGGCGGACAGTCCAAAGAAGGATCCGGAGCTTTCGTCTCGTCTGAGGAATTCCAACGAAGAGCTTAAGAACCTGCAGAACTCAGTAAAGACCGGAATGATCAATGTGAAGGTTCTGATGGATTTCCGGACCGCTACCGAACGAGCTCGCCAGGCAAGCGTAGCCGTACAGCAATGGCTCGATGCACAAGGAAAAGGAAGCGATCCTTACAAGCTGATGGAGCAGGTAGTAAGACAGCGCGTTGAAATGGCCACCCAGCTGATCAAGGACGTCACAGTTGACCTCGAAAGTCTCGACGTAGACTTCGACACCCCCGGCCTTCCTGCACTCAACACCGCCGTGCGCAAGCTTGCCGAGCGTTTAGAAAAACTGTTCCCCCATTGATCTCTGCGCGGGGAGGCAAAGGAGAGGCGGGTACCTTGGTACTCTTCCCTTCCGTGTTTTTGGGCGCAGAATAGTTAGTGATCATGCAGCGCTGACGCCAAGGCGAGCTTTCTCTGTCCTACCAGAATTGCTCTCCCAGGTCGCGCATTTTGGAGCCGTGCCATGGCCGAGCTGTTTCTCAAATTTGAAGAGCGGATTCTACAAGAGCGCTTGCTTTCCGGCGGCACAGTCACGATTGGCCGTCAGCCGGACAACGTTCTGCGCATCGATAATCCCGCCGTCTCTGGACACCACGCCAAGGTCTACTCTGAAGGCGATCACTATGTGATCGAAGACTCCGAGAGCTTTAATGGCACCTACGTCAATGGTCAACGCATCAGCAAGGTGATACTGAAGGATGGAGACAACGTGACGATCGGCAAGCACACGATCGAATTTCGTGACGACGTGCGTCCGGCCGGCGCGCCGTATGGAGCTGTCGGCATCCCTGTTGATGGGCAAGTCCGGAAGGCCCCGCCCCAGCTCGATCGCACCATGGTCTTGGACACGGCAAAAGCGAAAGAAATGCTCGCTAAAGCAGCCGCAGTAGCTTCCTCCGCCGGCCCGGTTGTGGTCCAGAGAATCGGCATTGCTCAAAGCCAGTCGCCAGTCAATGCCACGCCCGCAGTACATCAAACCATTGGCACGCTGACCATCGTCAAAGGCCGAACTGACCAGCAGCGCTACGTTCTGACCAGTAAACTGACCCTGATCGGAAAATCGAAGATGGCCGGCATTCGGCTAACGCGCTGGTTTGCTCCCCGCGTTGCAGCCTTGATTTACCGGGCCGAGGATGGCTACTTCATCGCTGCTTCCGAAAACAAGGTAAGGATCAGGGTGAATGACATCGTGGTTGAGGGCGGCCAAAAACAACTCGAAGCAGGGGACGTAATCGAACTCGCAGATATCAAGGCTGTTTTTGCTACATAACTGGGACGCTCGGAACAACCTTTCGTTCCCCAGAGAACAGTTCGACTGTCAGACTGCCCGATAGAGCGCGCAGTCAGGTTGTAACCGATTCGCTAACCACACGCCTAACAGCTTGCGGAAAAACTCCGTTTCGTATCAGTCTATCGCCTTAGCGATACCGCATTTATGTATGGTGGAGGCGGCGGGAGTCGAACCCGCGTTGTGCCTCTTTGTTTCTGTAAGTTACACATTATAAGAAAGAATAGAAAGGACGAAATGGCCCAGAATGCCATCTGTTTGGCGCAATTTTGGCGCAGTTTTTCGCCGCCCGCAATCCAGCCGTGCTGTCCTGAAAGCCAACATCGCTAGAGGCAGCCACCGGCACGGAAGCCAAGAGCTCCCAAACGAGCAGTTGAGGCCAGAGGCCGCGCAACCCGAAACGCCGGTCCGAGCCGCGAACAAGCGGTGTCCACCTGAAGGGAGGCCGAAGTGGAGAAAAGACGGCGCAGCCTTCCGTTTGAGGTTTTTTAGGCATGTTTGACGAAGAACGGGCTCATATGAGAAGAGCGATATTGGACGCTGTAAACTGTAATATGCGGGGCCTGCGAAAGGGATCAGAGGGTTATTACGGAATGTCACAGAATACGCGCGGACGGTGCCAAGGATGAACTAACAGTGCCCGGAACGGTTAAAACAGTCTTGCCAAACGATCCGGCTAGCACCCGATCCTTGCGGAGTTTGTCATATGCTCAGGCGAACGAAAGCGGGGGCAGGTTACTTGCGCAGGTAATCGATCGCTGATCGGGCGCCGCAGGTTGACCCAGCGAGACGATCTCGAATCTTAGACGCTGTGAGGTTAAACTTATGCCGCTTTCTATTCGGCCTTGTAAGTGATCGAGATCACCGATGTTTGTGAGTTCGCGCACACTTTCTCGTCGCAAAAGCATAGTTATCATGAATATTTTGTGCGTTGCGTATTTTTACTTGCCAAGATGAGGATTGTAGACTTAGCATCTGGACTTTCACCCGTGCAATCAACTGAGGGGGCGCTTGCGCGGGCAATTCACTCGGATCGAAGTGTTTCGGTCCCGGAGGGTTGTCCATGCTGCGCCGATGTTCGTCTTACAGAGTGATCTGTTCAATAGCTGCTCTCCTAGGGTTTCCCATCTACGCGCAAATACAGTTTTCGCAGATTTCTAACTTAACACCAATCAGCGGCGTTGTCGGGACAAAGGTAACCGTCGATGGGTCGAGCTTCGGAACGACGCAGAGCGCGAGCGCCATGACTTACAGCCGCCCGACGACAGAGTCTTCGTCTAAGGTATCTGCCTTTTCCACAGATAGAATGATGCTTTGGTGATATGCGTCATGGACAGAACGTACTCACTTCGTCAGTATGTCAACGAACAGCCTACTTATTACAATTCTATATGAACCATAACGGTAACTCAAGCGCGAAACGGCGAGTTGGTAATGATGGCCCAAGGAAGTCAAGCGTGACTTTGGCGAGCGCTCTACTCTCGTCGGCCATGTTCGGCTCCCTACAAGGCCGCAGTGCACGTTGTCCAGGGCCATGATTGCTAATTAAGTTAGACGTTCGTGACCGATGTAGTCGGCCACTCACTCATTATCCTCAATCGTGTCTGATACTACATTTTCGGAGCATGACAATGACAAGCGCACTCTTCCATAGCGTTCTGGGTTTGATGAATTACGTGTCGCGGCGTTGTATGTGGCGGGTATTGAGTATCCGCTGCCGGGAGTTCTGTCGCCAATCGCTCGCATTGTTATTGACGTACTCGATGGCCATAGCGACGATGCCGGCGCACGCCGATGAAGTCAACGACACGTCCCGTCCGACGATTGTTGCTCATTCCATCGTGGGTGGACAGCATCCTGTGACGAACGGACTCGTCAGGCCTGGAACTGCAAAGAAAACAGAAGCGAGTCGCGTCGCGGGCCCCCGACAGGAAAGTCCCAGCGTCACAGTCTTCGGGCCTCAGAAGTATGTTCCGACTACTAGGCAACAGGATGTCTACAGCAGCGGTAGTTCCGCATCTCGCGGGAGTGACCTGGCGATCGCCAAACAGCCGATAACTACAATAGGCAAATCGCCACGGCTCGTTGCTTCCGTCTCGAAGGCATCTCCCGCGCAGATTCACAACGCAGAGAATGGAACGACTCAGTCTCAAGGGGCGCAACCTGCCGGCGCTTGTCTGTATGCTCTGGATTCGAGTGCACAAGGTGCGTTCTCAATTTCGGGAAGCACCTCAATTACCACTTCTTGCAGTGCCGTCGTCGAGTCCAGCGCTAGTCAAGCCTTCAAAATGTCCGGCACGGAAATACTGTATCTACAGAACTATGCCCAGGTCGGAGTGGTTGGCGGCTGGCAATTGAGTGGCCAGAGCAAGATTGTGAACCAGTCGACGGGTCAAACGGTTCAGCCGGTCACCATCGCCAGCCCAGGTGATCCGCTTGCATCTGTGACCGTACCGACGCAAGGGACGATTGTCGGCCACAGCCATACTTCTTACGATATGAACAACCGGCCGCCGAACAATACGCTGACTCCGGGTGTTTATTGCGGCGGCCTGACCATCGGCAATACCAACGGAGCTACGTTCACGATGAGCCCGGGCACTTACATCATGGCCGGCGGCGGCCTGACGATCAACTCGCAGGCCAACGTCAGCGGTTCGGGAGTTACCGTCTACAACACGTCGAGCACCGGTTGGGGTTGCTCTTCGAGTTCCAGTTATGACCCCATCACAATCAGCGGACAGGCGAACGTGACCATGGCGGCCCCGAGCACGGGGGCGCTGGCTGGAGTGGTGTTGTTTGGCGATCGCGCCGGATGTTCGAGTGTGGGGAGTTGCCAGGATCAGATCAACGGAGGCGCATCCACAACTCTGAGCGGAGCGATGTACTTCAAGAGCGACACACTCCTGTTCAGCGGAAACAATTCGAGTACCGGTTGCATGATCGCCGTTGCCGACATGATTAACTTCAACGGCAATTCCTCGTTTGCGATCCATGGTTGTGCTCCGCCGGTTGCGAACGCTGGCCCGGCACAGACCGTCCCCGTCGGAGCGACCGTGCAGCTCGATGGAACTGGGTCCAGCGATGAGACAGGCACGCCGCTCACCTACAGCTGGTCATTTGTTTCCGTTCCTTCGGGCAGCACCGCGACCTTATCGAATTCCACCTTGCCCAAGCCGACGTTCATCGCAAACGTTTACGGGAATTACACGGTGCAGCTTGTCGTCAATGACGGATACCACAGCAGCGCGCCGAGCCAGGTCATCATCAGTACGCAGGACTCCGCGCCAGTCGCCAACGCCGGTCCGAACCAGACAGTCCCAACCAACACGGTGGTGCAACTGAACGGCAACGCATCGACTGACGTGGATGGACAGCCGCTGACCTATGCGTGGTCGTTTACGAGTGTGCCCACCGGCAGTCATGCTGTGCTGAATAATCCAACGTCGGTAAACCCGACCTTCACTACCGACAAAAAAGGCACCTACGTAGTGCAGTTGATCGTCAACGACGGCCTGCTGAATAGCGCTCCCGCGACCGTACAGATTAGCGATGTGAACAGCCCGCCAGTCGCCAATGCTGGACCAAATCAGACCGTCAACGTCGGCGCCATCGTGCAATTGAATGGCAGCGGATCGACCGACATCGATGGTGACACGCTCACCTACCGGTGGTGGTTCTTGAGCGTTCCAACTGGAAGCGTAGCTACACTCTCCAACTCGACTATCGTGAACCCGACCTTTGTGGCCGACGTTCCCGGCAACTTCGTCGTGCAGTTGATCGTCAACGACGGTACAGTCGACAGCGCGCCCTCAACGGTCACCATCGGCAACCAGGACGTCCCTCCCGTCGCCAACGCCGGTCCCCCGCAGACTGTCTCACTCGGCGCAATGGTCACACTCGACGGCACCAAATCGGCCGATTCCGACAACAAGCCTCTGACCTATCAATGGTCATTGCTGAATGTCCCTGCCGGAAGCGCAGCTACACTGGCCCTGCCAACGTCGCCCAATCCTTATTTCACCGCCGACATCGCCGGAAATTACACCGCGCAGCTCATCGTGAATGACGGCTACCTGAATAGCACGCCCTCGACGGTGACGATTTCGACCAGCCACTCCGTGCCGGTTGCGAATCCCGGGCCGAATCAGACCGTGACCGAGGGCGCGACGGTGCAGTTATCCGGAGCGGCATCGTATGACGTGGATGGTTATCCCCTGACTTATCGCTGGGCCATTCTGAGTCAACCCGCGGGTGGAACAGCTGTTCTCTCAAGCTCGACGGTGGTGAATCCCACCTTTGTCGCGAATGCCGTAGGTGCTTATGTCGCGCAGTTGATCGTGAACGATGGCGTCTATGACAGCGCTCCGGCCACGCTGATGATCACTTCGAATCCACAAAACCAGCCTCCGGTGGTCAATGCCGGTCCGCCCCAGACGGTCACGCTACCTACGAACAGTGTCACGCTGAGCGGAACCGCCACGGACGAGGGATTATCGCTGACAATCAGCTGGACTGAAGTCAGCGGGCCCTCGGGCGTATCCTTTGGCACACCCAGTCAGGCGGTAACCACGGCGACGTTCCCCGGTGCTGGAACCTACGTTTTGCAATTGACGGCCAGCGTGTCGCAGCTGTCATCCAGTTCCACAACAACTGTCACCGTAAATCCTTCGGTGAACAACCCTCCGCTGGTTAGTGCCGGACCGAACCAGACGGTTCCCTATCCAAACCTTTTGCCGTTACAAGGCAGCGTTACGTCAGCGAACAATCCTCCGGGGACCGTAACCGCATTGTGGACTCAGTTGAGCGGACCGCCCATGACATTTGTAAATCCGGCTTCGCCGACGACCTCGGCGAACTTCAAAACCGCGGGCACCTATGTGCTTCAGCTCACGGGAATAGAAAAAGGACTTAGCGCGAGCAGTTCGGTCACTATTACGACGATTCAGGGCAATCAACCTCCCGTCGTGAATGCCGGTCCGAACCAGACCATCGTGCTCCCAATCAATTCAGTTGCGTTAAGCGGAACGGCCACCGATCCTCAAGGTAGCCCACTAACCCTCACCTGGAGCCAGGTCACCGGTCCAGGAACCGTCTCGTTCGTCAATCCGGGAGCGCCGGCAACCACCGCGAGCTTTAGCCTTCAGGGTAGTTACATTCTGCGCCTCACGGCCGAGGACTCCCTGCAGCTTACGGGCAGCGCCGATGTGGCGATAACGATCAATCCGCAACCAGGCAATCAACCTCCAATAGTAAACGCGGGACCGAACCAAACAACAACGCTCCCGGCAAACGTCGTGACATTGGGCGGAACAGCCACGGATAACGGTCTGACGAACGGGGCATTGATCACTTTATGGACGCAGGTCGGTGGTCCATCACCGGCAGTGTTCAGCAACGCCTACGCATTGTCCTCATACGTTACGTTCAGCCAGCCGGGAACTTACATGTTTCAGTTGACTGCGAGTGCTGGGCAAATGTCTAGCAGCGCGACGACTACGGTGACTGTCAACCCGCCATCACAGATCGGATCACTGTCTCTAAGTCCGGTGGACGCCGGGCCTGACGTAGTCTCGGCGTCGCAAACGATAACTGCTCTCTTACAAGGTGCTAACGACAGTCCCATCCCAGGGGCGACAGTTAGCTTTGTAGTCAGCGGTGCGAACAGTGCTACTGGAAGTTCCACGACCGATATCACGGGAACCGCCATTTTCAGCTACACCGGAACTAATTCTGGTAACGACATCGTCCTCGCTGAGACTGCTGTTGCGGGAGTGCCGCTGCAATCGAACGTTGCCAATGTGAGTTGGATTGTACCAATACAGCCGATTTCCGAGGGATCTGTCCTTGGGCGCTTCTATCTCTCGGATGGCTCGGCGTTTTTCGACGTTCCTTCTAGTCAGCCGCCTTTGTTTACGCAAACCTTCTCGAACATGACATTCAACGCGGACGGGTATTACGACATTGGCCCGCCAATTCCGGGCGGCACCGGCGGTGTGGGCTACTACACAGTTCCATACACAAATGTGAACTTGGATGGAAATGGAAACTTTGCCGGAACGACCATTGCCCAAGGAAATGGTGAAGCGGCCGGAGAAGGAGAGATGGGGCAGTTCCAAGCGGTGTTTACCGGACAATTTACGGTTGCCCAAGCTAGCACTGTAACCTTCAACGTATACAGCGACGATGGTTTCCAGATGGGCATCGGAGGCGGAGCTGTCCGCGTCGGTGGCATTTACGACAACCCGCCCGCTTCGGGCGTTACGGCATTCAACGGTTATCCCATCATGGGGGCTTACAACGTTGGGGGCTGGGCCTTCGCGCGTGCCTTTACGGTGCAGTTTCCCGCTCCAGGAAGTTATCCGTTTGAGGCCGATTACTCGGAGTGCTGTGGCTGGCCGGCGGCATTTGTTGTTTCGAATGCGACCACGACGAATGCGGCCATCCCTCCCACAGGCTATCTTGTGTTGGCGCCGCAGACGCTTTCTTCTTTAACGGTTGGTACAGCACAAACCCTTTCTATCACGGCAACGGATGGCTCCGGAAGTCCAGTCGCGCAACTTCCAGTCACGGTGACGATTACGGGAAGCAACCCGCAGCAACTCATGGCCACCACCGACCTTAACGGTAACACCCAGGTCACGTGGACCGGAGTCAACACCGGTTCGGACTTGGCGCAAGCTCAAGCACGAATCAGCGGACCTCTGCTGGTTTCGAACCAAGTAGCTGCGACTTGGACGCCAGCGGCGAACCTCGCTCCAGTCGTGAACGCCGGACCGAACCAAAGCATCACGCTCCCGGCAAACACGGTTACATTGAACGGTACCGCGACCGACGATGGACAGCCGAACGGCACGCTGCTGATTTCCTGGACAAAACTGAGCGGGCCCGGCTTTGTCAGTTTCAGCAACCCTACTCAGGCGGTCACTCAGGCGACCTTCAGCGCTTCCGGGACATACGTCTTGCAGCTGAGTGCCAACGATTCGCAACTTACTTCCACCTCAACCGTGACCGTAACGGTCGCTTCGCAGGGGAACATGGCTCCAGTGGTCAATGCCGGAGCCAACCAAACGATAAGCCTGCCAACCAATAGCGTTGTCCTCAGCGGTTCAGCCTCCGGCAACAACACTCTTACAGTTGCATGGAGCCAAGTCAGCGGCCCCGGTAGCGTGACCTTCAGCGGTCCCAATGCTCTTTATACGGTCGCTACCTTTTCTGCGACGGGAACCTATGTGTTGCGCCTGAGCGCCAGCGCTAACCAATTGGTCAGCACGTCCGATGTAACCATAACCGTCAACCCTGCTCAGAATCAGGCGCCAGTGGTCAGTGCCGGACCCAACCAGAGCATAACGCTCCCTGCATCAGCTCTCACGATTTATGGTTCCGTCAAAGACGATGGACAACCAAATAACACGCTGCTCATCAATTGGGGCGAAGTCAGCGGTCCGGGGTCAGTCACGTTCAGCAGTCCGAATCAGGCGACTACCAGCGCAACGTTTACGACTGCCGGAACCTATGACTTGCGATTGACCGCCAACGATACCCAGCTTTCAGCCAGTTCCGACGTAATTATTACGGTCTTTCCGTTGAACACCAGCCTGATATCTGTCAGTGCCGGCCCCAACCAAACCATCTTGCTACCGACGAATACAATAGCCTTGAACGGCACTATCTTTGAACCTAATCCTCCTACGACAAGTGTCCAGTGGAGTGAGATAAGCGGGCCAGCTGCGGTTGTTTTCAGCAGCACAAATACCGTTTCGACCCAAGCCACGTTTACTGTTGCTGGCTCCTACGCGCTGCAACTCTCAGCTAGCGATTCAACCTCCAGCGCCAGCTCGACAATTGTTGTTACAGTTGTCCCTCTTGGAGGTTACCAACCGCCGACGGTCAATGCCGGCTCGAACCAAACCATCCAGCTACCGCTAAATATGGTGACACTCAATGGCTACGCCTCCAATAACGGACTGCCGCTTACAACGCTATGGAGCCAGATAAGCGGCCCAGGAATCAACTGGACGAATGGCTATGCCTTTGCGCAGTCTGTTGTGGTGGATCACACCAAAGTAGCCAACACCGATCAAACCGACTTCCCGGTTCTGATCTCGGGAATATATCCATTCTTGGCGACTACCGCAAATGGCGGAAATGTGCAGAACGCGAACGGGTACGACGTCATCTTTACCCAGGATTCTGCGGGAACGATCCAGCTAGATCATGAAATCGATAGCTACGATCCAACGACAGGGACGGCTGCGTTCTGGGTGCGGATTCCGGTTTTGTCGCATACAGCCGATACCGTGATCTTCCTTTTCTACGGGAACCCAAACATCACGGCTTCGCAGGAAAACAAAGTTGGCGTGTGGAAGAACAACTTCGCTGGAGTTTGGCACTTTGGCAACGGCACAACGCTAACGGCAAATGATTCAACCAGCAACCGCATGAACGGAACTCTCAGTGGGGTTACGGCAACCGTCGGGAAGATCGGCGGCGGAGCAAACTTCAACGGCTCTTCCGTTATTACGATCCCTTGGGTCGGTTCGCTCGCGGGCCCCTTTACAATTGAAGAATGGGCCAACCCAACTTCGATCAGCGGCTTCTTGGGTCTTTTTGGTTCTCGATCACCTAGCGACGAAAGTTTCGATGCCGAATTGAATGGCGCGGGTATACACGGGGATATTGGAAATGGCAGCGAGTGGTTGACAGTTTCGGCGAACGCGAGTTTCTCGTACTCCGCAAATACGTGGTATCACTTTGTTTACGCTGTTTCTGACACTGGTTATCAAATTTTCGCGAATGGAATGCCAATAGGATCAGGTGCGTTCAACGGCGTGCCGTTGCTGTTGGATGCGGACCACAACCTGGAAATCGGCGGCATCGGGTGCTGCGGCGTAAACTTCGTCGGCGTGTTAGATGAAACGCGCATCTCCAAGGCGACTCGGTCCGCGGATTGGGTTGCGACCGAGTACGCGAATCAATCGTCGCCCTCGACGTTCTACAGCATCGGGGGACAGTTAGTTAATGGAGCACTAGTCAGCTTCAGCACTCCGAACGCGCCTGTGACTCAAGCCACGTTCGGTTCCTCCGGCACATATGTCCTGCAGTTGAGCGCAAACGACACGCAATACACGAGCACATCCCAAATTACAGTCGTCGTGGAACCGCCGCTGGGAAGCTCCAATCCGCCTCCGGTCGTTAACGCAGGTGCGCCGCAAACCATCGTATTACCCACGACTACAGCCACCCTGAACGGCACGGTCACCGACGATGGCTTGCCCAATGCCGCGTTGACCATTGATTGGACGCTCATCAGCGGCCCCGGCTTCGTGACTTTCGCAAATAAGAGCAGCGCCGTTACTGCAGCGACATTTAGCGACGTGGGCGTGTATCTGTTGCAGTTGAGCGCCAACAATGGCCAGTACACGACCACCGCCACAACCACGGTTACGGTGAGTGGTCAGCAACAGCCAACGGTGAACGCCGGGCCCGATCAGACGATCTACCTGCCTAATACTGTGGCAACGCTCAATGGCCAGGTCAGCGACCCTGGATTGCCTCAAGGCTCAGAATTGGTCATATCGTGGTCCCAGATCAGTGGACCGGCTTCGGTCACCTTCACCGCCCCCGACGCAGCTTCAACTCAGGCAATCTTAAGTGCTGCGGGAACCTACGTTGTGGCACTCACGGCCAGCCCCACGCAATCGCAGATGCAGGCGTCCTCTCAGGTAACGATCACCGTGGCGGCTTCACCGGGCGCCCCACCCTCCGTCGCCATCGCTGCCCCCCTCGATGACTCTGAGGTCACCGCTCCAACTGCGGTCACGGGCACCGTTAGCAGCGGCAATTGGGTATTGCAATACGCGTCCACCAACGAGCTCAATCCGGCAGCCCAGCAGTGGACCACTTTCGCATCCGGTTCCGGCGCAACTTCAGGAAGTCTGGGGCAATTCGATCCGACGCTGTTGCTGAACGGTGAGTACACCATCCAGTTAGTCGCCACCGATAACTACGGCCAAACCGCATCCGCCGCGGTCACGGTCGAAGTCGGACGTAACATGAAGCTGGGAGCATTCTCGATCGCTTTCCAGGATCTCAGTGTGCCTCTGCCGGGCTTGCCGATCACCGTTACCCGCACCTACGACTCGCGCGACCGCACTCAGGGAGACTTCGGCGACGGCTGGCGCTTGTCCATCGCCAACGTTCGCATACAGAAGAACGGCGGCCCGCTTGGCCTTACCTGGGACGAAGAAGTTTCCTGGGGTGGCCTCGCCGATCAGTATTGTCTGCAACCGGCTCGCAACCACACTGTGGCTGCGACTTTCCCCGATGGTCGCGTCTATCGCTTCGCGGCGTCGACCGCGCAGACCTGCCAGTCGTTTGCCCCGCTCAACGCCACCAACATGACGTTCGCGCAGGTGCCGACTTCTTCGAACACCTCCGGCGCCACACTCGCTCCCGCGGACGGCGGCGCAGTGCTGACCGATGGCGCCATTCCAGGCCCGGTCAATCTGCTCGACTACAACGGCAATCCTTATGACCCGACGCAGTTCCTGCTAACCACCGCCGACGGGTATACCTACACCATCGATCAGACGCTCGGCGTCACGCAGGTCACGGATCTCAACGGCAACACACTCACCATCAACGCCAGCGGAGTTGTTTCCTCCGCCGGCAAGAGTGTCGCCTTCACGCGGGATGGGCAAGGCCGCATCACGCAGATCGCCGATCCCACCGGCGCGTATCTCACCTACAGCTACAGCGCCGCCGGCGATCTTGCCAGCGTCACTGACCGCGCCCAAAACACGACCACCTTCGGCTACGACGGCAACCACTACCTGCTGAACATCAATGATCCGCGCGGCACGCCTGCGATTCGTAGCACCTACGATGCCAGTGGACGCCTCCTCTCGACCACCGACGCCAACGGCAAGACCATTAATTACACGCAGAACATCGCCGGACAGATCGAGCAAGTGCAGGACCGCCTCGGCAACAGCACGACCTACGCCTACGATGCCGACGGCAACATCCTCAGCATGACCGATCCACTCGGCAACACGACCACCTACACCTACGACGCGTTCGACAACAAACTCAGCGAGACCAACCCGCTCCACAAGACGACGACTTACACGTATGACGGGAACGGCAATCAACTGACTCAGGCCGATCCGCTGGGCAACACGACCACCTACACCTATAACGCCCGCAACCAAGTGCTGACCGTCACCGATCCGCAGCAGCACGCGACCACCAATATCTACGATGCGAACGGCAACCTGATGAGCACCACCGACGCCAACGGCAAAACAACTTCCACCGTCTATGCCGCCAACGGACTTCCCAATTCCGTTACCGACGCCGCCAACAACGTCACCCGGTTCCAGTACGACGGCTCGGGCAATCTCACGCAGCAGACCGATGCCCTCAACCACGTCTCCACCTACACCTACGACGCCAACGGCAACAAGCTGAGCCAGACCGTCACCCGTACCGTTAACGGCAGCCCGCAAACGCTGACCACCGGCTACGCCTACGACGGCAACAACCGCGTCACCAAGACGACCTATCCCGATGGCTCGACGACGCAGGTGCAGTACAACTCCATCGGCAAGCAGAGTGCGACCATCGACCAGCTCAACCGCACCACCAGCTACGCCTACGACGCCGATGGCAACCTCACCACCACCACTTACCCCGACACCACCACCGCGTCCACAAGCTACGACGCCAACAACAACCGCCTGACCTCGACCGACCGCGCCGGAAACATCACCACCTACGCCTACGACGCCGACAACCGGCTGACGAAGACCACCTACGCCGACCAGACCTTCACGCAGACCGCCTACGATGCCGCCGGACGCGTCGCCTCCACCACCGACGCCAATGGCCACTCCACCAGCTACGGCTACGACGATGCCGGACGCCGCACCTCCATCACCGACGCGCTCACCCACGTCACCACCTTTACCTACGATGCCGCGGGCAATCAGCTCTCCGTCAAAGACGCCAACCAGAACATCACGCAATATCAGTACGACGCCCTCAATCGCCAGATCGCGATCATCTATCCCGATCAGACGACGTCGAGCACGACTTATGATGCGCTCGGCCGCGTCGTTTCGAAGACCGACCAGGCGGGCAAAGTCACCGCCTACGGCTACGACGCCCTCGGCCGCCTGACTTCCGTCACGCAAGATGCCGTAGCAGGCGGTTTCAATTACGTCACTACCTACGGCTACGATGAAGTCGGCAACCGCATCTCGCAGACCGACGCCAACCAGCACGCCACCATCTACAGCTACGATCAGAGCGGACGCCGCGTGGGCCGCAAACTCCCCGCCGGGCAATCCGAAAGCTACGTCTACGATGCCGCCGGAAATCTGAAGTCAAAGACCGACTTTAACGGCAAGACGACGGCCTACGCCTACGACGCTTCAAACCGGCTGCTGTCGAAGACGCCAGACGCGAGCTTCAGCGCGCCGACCATGAGCTTCACCTACACGCCAAACGGCCTCCGGCAGACGATGACCGACGTGTCGGGCGCGACCACGTATGGCTACGACACACGCAACCGGCTGACCTCGAAGCAGTCGCCGTTCGGGACGCTGAGTTACACCTATGACAACGCAGGAGATGTGGCAACGATTGCTTCGTCGAACACCAACGGGGCCTCGCTCACCTACACCTACGACGCGTTGAATCGCCTCTCCACGGTGACGGACAACCGGCTGGTGGCGCAGGGCAGCACCTCGGGAGTAACAAACTACGGTTACGATGCGGTGGGGAATCTTTCCGGCTACACTTATCCGAACGGCGTGCAAACCAGCTACAACTACGACGGGTTG
>Ga0181530_10003366_pt1 | contig 17883 bp, 20 predicted proteins | sample PEATcosm2014_Bin_42_FD_119769 | JGI IMG/M metagenome (GOLD analysis project Ga0181530, IMG submission 119769) | Peatland microbial communities from MTU Mesocosm Facility, Houghton, MI, USA - PEATcosm2014_Bin10_60_metaG | ecosystem: Environmental > Terrestrial > Soil > Wetlands > Peat | place... | reverse complement strand
GCCCAAAATCGCCGATTTCGGCTCCCGATCGCGCGGCGGCCGACGATCGAAAACATGCCTCTGAGCAGGCAGAAAGTGACATGGCGAGACCGGGATTCGAACCCGGGACACCACGATTTTCAGCCATCGCGGTGCCCTCCATTTTGCTCGCCCCCGGAGCCTACATCGGGGCCGCTTTCTCGGTCGCGCCGAGCCCAGTTCCGTAGCCGAATCACCTGTATCTAAGCCAAAAGCAAGTCCCTCCGCGATTTGCTCGGCGGGGTCGGCGCGCGGCTTACGGGATCGAGCCCTAGCCGTCGTGATGCCGCCGGTTGCCGGTGGATACCGGGGGGTTTAGGACGGAAAAGGGGGTCTTCCGTCCTAAACCCCCCCGGCAAGATGGATACGCAAGCCGGTGGCGGAGATCGCCGAACGGGCGGGACTGACGGAGCGAATGTTGAGCGCCGCTTGAATCCGGCATGAATTGACCGATCCGCGCCGTTGATCGTCGGGATGCGGTTGTTGGCGGGGCTGAAACGGGCGGGCGGTCGGGCGGAGAGCTTGCGGGCTGCGCGAGCAGGTGGCTGGTCGCGCTCGATCACGAGCTCGTCGCGGTCACCCCGGCCGTCAGCGAGCTCGGGGACGCGGTCGAGGCGATCATTCGCAGGACTCAAAGGTGTCGATGCCCTCGGCCCGGAGTGCGCCTACATACGGTGCGACACCCGGGTCCAGCTCGGGGAGCCACCGGGTGCGCCATGCCTCATGCGAAAGCTCCGCCATTGGCGCTCTCCCTTCGGATGGTCTAGGCGTGATACCACTCGACGGTGGCGGCTCCCTTTGAGCAGTCTCCGCCTTCCCCGTGACCGGGAAAGCCGCTGCCGTCGCCGAAGCACGTCCAGCCGGGTAGGCCGTAGAGCTTCCAGCGGAACTGCGAGGCCGGACCTTCGGGGTTGCCGACAAACGTCACGCCGACGCCCGACTCCATTGCCTGCACCATGGTCAACGCTTGCGCGCACGACACATTGCGCGTCTGAATCAGGATCGGGTAGCCGCGCTTGAAGCTCCTGAGCGTCGGGACCGCCGGGCAGTTGTGGTTCGGCGGAGAGAAGGCGGTCGCTCGCCCATGCTCGGTGAGCAGGGCCGTGCCACCGAGTAGCGCCACCGCCACGATGAGGACCGTCAGCCTTTTCATGACGCCCGCAGCCTACCCCACCGCCGAATCAAACTGGTACACCACCCAGCGGCCCAGTCCAGGGCGGCCCGACAGGGTCGAGCGCAGCGAGCCGCGAAGCGGCGCCCTTGACGGGGACGCGAAGCGGAGCCACCCCACCCCAGGCCAACCCTTTCAACGTTTCAACGTTCGAGCGTTAGCCCCACCGGTTCCTAAGTTCAGCGGCATCTGCGTGCCGGATTTAAACGGCGCCCAACAGCGAACGTTCTTCCGGCACTTCGCCGACAAGCGCGAGGTTCTGTTCGCGGGCGCGGACGCGCTGCGGGAGCTGCTGGTCAGCACGGTGGCCAAAGCGCCCGGGTCACTGGCACCGATCGACGTAGCAGCCATGGGTCTCGAGGCTGCTGGCGCTCTGATCCAGGAGGGCGGGGAACTCGCGCGGCAGCGCCAGGCCATCATCGCCTCGAGAGCGGAGCTTCAAGAGCGCGAGCTGATCAAGCTCGCATCACTCGCCTCGGCGCTCGCCGAGGCGTTGCGCCGGCGCGGCGTCAACGACCCAGCCACGAGTCTGACCGCCGAGGCGGGGATCGCCGTCTTCAAGGTCGCGTTTGAACGCTATGTCGATGAGACCAACCAGCAAGACCTGCCGAGCCTCATCCGAGAGTCGCTCGACGAGCTAAAAGCCGTTACCGCGGGCCGATAGTCGCCGGTTATCCTCGCCGAGCACCAAACCGTCAGACTGTGACTCAGCGGGTCAGGAGCTTGGGGCGAGACGGCGGCGCGCCTTCTGCAGCGATGGGACCGCGTTCTTCGCGCCGCTGAGCACACGAGCGCGCACGTCCACGCTGGCCTTCTTCGCGGCGATCGTGATCTCCTCACCGCTTGCCGGGTTGCGGCCCTTGCGTGCCTTCTGCGCCGGCTTCAGGCGCACGGTGAGCTGTACCAGGCCGCCGATCTTGACCCGCTCGGCGTCCCCAATCTGGTCGAGAACGACCGCCTCAAGCGCGGCCAGCGCGTTCTTTGCGTCGGTCTTGGTCAGGTTCGCACGCTCGGCGACGGCAGCGGCAAGTTGGGCTTGGGTCAGCATCGGATCTCCTCAGCGGTTGCTTGGTCGACCGTGAGTAAAGCCGACCGAGCGGACGCGGTGGGCGGCCGATCAGCCACTGGATCCGCTGCGCGGGCGCAGTGCGCTGCGGCATGTGCGGGCGCCGCATGGAGGGCTTCCGCCAAAAGGGCTCCATGCCAGTACGTCCGGGGGCGCAGCGCGGCGCGCCACCATCTACGCCGATCACCCCCATCGCAGAATGCTCGGGCTGGGCCTGTCGGCACACCTGCACGCACGAGGAAGACGCACTGAGCTCTCTCTCATCCCGCGGCGACAATAGTCATCTCTTGCCAGCCCACAGTGCCGACCGTTACCCTCAACTCAACGATGAGTAAGACCTCAACCAGAGGGTTAGACTTGCGCATAGCGGCGGGAGATGTAGACATCCAGGTCCACTTGTCCACCAGCCCGCGCGCTGAGTTCATCGCGCGAGCCGCCCGTCCGAAAATGGGCTCAATATGTACGCGGTGCAAGCCTGATAACTGGCCATGACAACGCAACTGACATCCCGGCCGTACGGCGACGGCTACGAGCTCGTCGCCGAGGAGCGGGTCGTGGGCAAGTTGGTATGGGTTGCCGCGCGCTTGCCCGAGCGCCAGAGCGCGGGATGGTGGCTTGAGGTTCCGGGCGCGGGGAGCGAGCTCATCTACAGGGTGCCCGCGAAGCTCGCCGGCGAACCCGATCGAGCGCGGCGAGCCGGTGAGCCGGCGTCGCTAGGTCTTGCGCTGGCGATGATGGCCGACCGCGCGGAGGGCCTCCTCGACCGCGCCGCGCCGCGGCGACAGCCAGAGCGAGACATATAGCCCGGCTTGAACCGCGCCGTGGGTAAGGTCGCGGGTTGCCTACACCCCTGCGGCATGATCCACCGCATGAACTATCCGCGGATCAACCAACACCGTCATCTGCTCCGCGCGGGACGCCGAGCGATCGTTGCGGTCATCCTGGGCGGGTGCGGCGCGCTGCTCGCGATCCTCACGCTGGCGAGCGCGTGGTGGTTCGCCTCGACGGGCGCAACGACAGCCGCGGTCGGGGCTTTCGTCGTGCTCGGCGGCCTGACAGCGAGTGTCCTTGCCGGTTCCGCCTACATGCTGCTCGGGGCGCGCCGCGGGATCACGCTGGCCGAGCGCAACCGGATCGGCGCGGAGAGCGAGGATTACGTGACAGCGACCCTCGAGGTGCTCTGTCGCGATGGGTGGCGCCGTCGGGGATCGGTGAACTGGCCCGGCGTGGGCGACATCGACAATGCCCTGCTGTCCCCGGGCGGGGAGGTCGCGTTTGTCGTGGAGACGAAGACCCGCGTCTACCTGTGGGAGCACCTGCAGCGCGTCTATGAGCAGGCGGGCTGGCTCTGTCGCCGCCACCGGTGTCGCGCTGGGGCGGTCCCGGTGCTGGTCCCCGCGCGCGAGCGTGGCGTCGAACGCCTCGAGCGGGGCGTGCTCGTTGTGTCCCCGGACCGGCTCGTCCCGGCGCTGCGAGTTGCGTATGAGACCGCGAGATCCATGGCTCCGCGAGCGCCAGGATCGTAGGTTTCCTACACCCTGTGCGTATCGTCCGATCTGATGGGTGCCGCAGGCAAGAAGCTCCACGGACATGGTGCGCGAAGCAAGGCGCGCAGTCCCGCCGCGTCTGTTAGCGACGGCGGCTATGGCACTCCGCCGCATCCCGTGCGGATCCGGGCAGGACAACGCTTCTGGCCCAGGTCCGGCAAGCGCCGCCGACCGATCGTGGTCTGCGCTGTCAGTGAGGACGGGGTCGTCCGGGCGCGGCGTCTGGATGGCGCTGGGGAGCGTGTGAGGGTCACAGCGACGCGATTGGTGGCCCGGCGCCCTGACGGACAGGGCCGCTACTACCAGTTCATCGCGTGGTCGCCGCGCCGGTATCAGACCTGGGCGGTCGTCGTCCGCGTCGATTCCAGCGAGACGATTCTCGTGCTGCCCGAGTGGCATCCGGCGCGTCCCGTGCGACTCCCCAACAGGCTGATGCCCGAGAACGCCCGGCGTACGCAGGAGTGGCTGTCGCTGCGGGCGGACCTGTCGGTGTCGGCCGCCGGGCAGCTGAACCCGGCGGCTCTGTCCACGTGCGCGGACCCCGGCCCCAAGCTGTGCAGTCGACCGACATGGAGACCCGTGTCGTGAGCATTCCAAAGGACCATCGTTCGCGGGCGCCTGCCCGGCGCAACCCGGATCGCATGTTGCATGACTTCGGCCGCCATCTCGCCTGGCACGGACGTACCCGCCAAGTCAACGGCGAGCTCGAGCGCAAGCTCGCAGGCCTCGATGGGTTTGCGTGGCACATCGAGCGTGACCTCGCGATCTGCTCGGTGCCGATCCCATTTGTCCTGCTGGGCCCCAGCGGGCTTTTTCTGCTGCAGGCCAGCCGTGGACAGTGGACAGCGGAGGACCTCGATCTGATGAGCAGAGCAGCAAAGACGCTGGCCAGGACCCTCGCGGACTATCCCGACGAGGCTCACCCGGCGATCGTGATGCTCGAGGACGATCAGCCGCCGCGCCAGCACTTCACCGCCGCCGGCGAGGGCCCGTGCTGGATCCTCGGAGACGATTGGCTTTCACGGTGGCTTGATCGCTTCCGCGACCACGGTCTCTCAGAGGCCGACATCGCGGTCCTGCGCGATCACTCAGACCCCGCCCGGACATGCGAGCGTCAGCGCGTCCTGCTTCCGCGAGGCGAGGGCTAGGCTCTTGACTTCCCCGCTGTTTGAGAGACCATCTCTATCGAGCATGGGGAGAGAACGTGGCCTATCCGGAGGAACCATCAGCGCAGCACACAAGCGCCGCGCCCGGTCTGGCTGGGCTGATGTCTGCGTCGGATCTCGAGCACCTGTCGACGTATCTCAGCGAGCACATACTGCACGAGCTGACCCTTGTGTTGGCGGCATGCGAGCCACCGGCGCGCAAGGCGATCCTGCGAGTACTCCGTGAAGAGGCTGAGGCGTTCGGGGACCGCGTGCTGATCCTCGCCCTGGCACGTGTCGGCTACGCATCCGACCCCCCGGGGGCGGGCGGATGAGCATCCGCATCGGGCGCGGGCAGACGCCCCAGCAGCAAGCGGACGCTCTGGCGAGGGCCAACCTCAAGCGGCTCGAATCGGTGGTCGTCAACGCGGTCCAGGGGAAGCTGCAGGCCCGCAAGATGTGGCTCGACAAGAGCGACTTGGAAGCGGCCTACAACCTCGGCTGGCACGGCGTCTGCCAGTACATCGCGCAGGGTGAAGAGGTCAGCAACCTGACGGGCTTCCTGATCGATATCACCTACAAGCGCGCGTTTGATATCTACCGCCAGCGGCACGAGGGCCAGCACGCGGACGCTGACCTGGCGACGCACAGCGCGGATGGCGATGTCGTCGATCAGGTCGATGACCAGCTCAAGATCCAGGAGCTGATCGCGCGCATGAAGCGTCGCCTCAACGAGAACGAGCGCAAGGCCGTGACCCTGTGCTTGCTGCATGGTTTCAGGCGCCGCGAAGCGGCAGACATGCTCGGCATCGAGCAGGCCTCCTTTCAACGCATCATGGACAGCGCGACCAAGAAGCTCGGCGGGATCGTCGCGGAGATCGACGCGCGAGGGTGCGGCGAGGACGAGTGGTCGCGACTCCTTCGCAGCTACGCGCTCGGGCTGCTCTCAGAGACGGATCGCGACTACGCCCGCGCCGTGAAGCACATCAAGGAATGCGAGGCCTGCGACCGGTATGTGATGGGTCTGAAGGGTCTCGCGGCGGTGTTGCCGCCTGTCGGCCTTCCCTTCGTGCCGATGCTGGGCCACGAGAAGGCGATCCTCGCCCACCTGTATCGCATGTTCAGCGGCGGTCATGGCGGCGCGAGTGGCGCGGCCGCGGCCCAGACGGCCGGCGGAACGGCCGGCGCGACGACCGGTGGAGGAAGTCTCGTTGGCTCGATCAGCGCCAGCGCCGCCGCGAAGGGCGCCGCTGTCATCGCCATCGCGGTCGTGGCCATCAGCATCAGATCCTCACACGATGCCGCCAAGCACCACCCGTCGCCCCCGCGGGCCGCTACCGTGCGGGCGGCACCCGCGGTAGCGGCTCCGGCGTTGGCGTCCAAGCCAGCGCTCGCGTATTCGCCGCGAGCTATCCCTCAAGCGACGCACAAGGTCGCCCGGAGGTCGCGTCGCAAAGGCGGCGACGGACCCCAGCGCCGGAGCACCTACGTCGCCCGTCACATCACGGCCGCGGTGCCGAAAGCCGCGTCCTCAGCCGAAAGCGCGGTGCAGAAAGAGTTCGAAATCGAACCGACCACACGCGGCGCGTCCGCGACATCGCAGGATCAAAGCGCGCGCGCCGCCGCCAACCAGGACTCGGGCACAAGCGCTCAGTCGGCGCAATCAGCCGAACGCGAGTTCGGCCCCGAACAGCGGTGATGTCGCACTCCGCGAGCCCTGGTGCTCGCCGACAGAGATTTCCTCAAATCGGTTAGGGGGCAAACCGCGAAGTCACTCGACGCCTTTTCAGAACCAATCTGGAGGCGTCGTTGCTCGACCGCTCACAACCCGCGAATCTGTTTGACGCTGCTCGGCCCGAGAGCGAGGCTGCGTGCGCATCTACGCGACCTCTGCCGCGCCTGGAGCGGACTTTGCCACCCCACTCCCGGCGCGCTCGGCGGCCCCGTCCAGTACGCGCGCCGCGTGCGCCGCGTGCGTCCGTAGCTTCACGGTTTCAGGGGACTGCGCGTCCGCGGCCCGCGGAGATCGCCTCGGCGGCTCGCCGGCAGGCGAGGTTCCTCCCAGCCGCGATCGTGGTGCTGATCCTCCTGACCCACCCAGTCGGATGTGGCCGCTCCACTCCCGACGCTCCTGCTCGGCGCGCCGCTGTAGGTGCGTCGCCGCCGGCGGTCCCAGTCGCAGCGGTGACCCGGCCCCAGCCACCGACTGTCCCGCGGCCGCGACCCCAGATACGCCGGGCGCCTCGCGCAGCGCCTCACCGACGCGCTCGGGCTCTCACCCACGCTTCCCCGGCGCCAGCGCCAACGCCTGGGCCTGCGCCGAGCGGTGACCAAACGTTGCCCGTGGCGAGCGCGACGCGCGTGAGCGCGCCCGCTCCCGCCGATATCCAGCCGGCTCCCTCGCGGTCATACACGCGACCCGCACCTGCGGCGAACCGGAGCGAACGAAATGGCGAGTTCGGCTTCGAAGCGCAGGCAGCTCACCAGTGAAAACCAACACGACCTCTGGAGGAAACCGAATGACCCCGAACGTTCGAGCGGCGCGTGCCCGGCTCAGGCGCGCGCTGATAGTCACACAAGTCGAGCTCGCCGTGATCCTGATCGCCAAGGCCGGCGTCGTCCCACTGCTGTTCAAGTCCGATTTGGGGATCCCGGAATCCTCCAAGGTCGAAGGCATCGACAAGTTCGCGCAGTTCATGGCGTCGCTGTCGACCCCGCTGTTGATCGCGCTCGCGGCCGTCGCGCCGCTCGCGCTGATCTTCGGCGCGGGCGCGTTGATGATCGGTAACAGGCGCGCGTTGACGATCATCGCTTCAACGATCGGCGCGCTCGCGCTCGCCGCATCGGCCACGGGCTTGGTCAATTAGCGCCGTCGTGTCCGCCCCGTTTCACATGACGGCGAGTCGCGCCCTGCTGCCCGCCGGGCGCCGCGACGGTCCAACCCGCCCTCGCGCGGGCTTGGCCTGCGCGGCAGCCGGGGTAGGGATCGTGCTCGTAGCGATCCTCACCGGGTCGCTTACAGACCCATCCTCGGCTAACGCGGAAATCCCGGTCCTCGGCCCGGCGGTGAAGGCGATCGGAGGTGTGGGGCACGCCATTCTGCATCCGCTGGACACGGTCGTCGAAGGGTTCGTGAAGATCCTCCAGGCGATCTTCGGCGGCATCGAGGCGCGGTTGATCACCGGTGTGATCAACGCGCTTTTGACGATCCCCAACTTCGATAACGGGCACGTCGCGACATTGGAGAGCACGACTGTCGCGATCGCCGCCGGAATGCTCTCAGCGGTCCTGTCGCTGTCGATCCTGCGGTACTACCTGGCGGGCTTGACCGACAGCGGCTCGGGGGGCTTTGAGGCCCTTCAAGCCCTGTCGCGGCTGGCGGGCGCGGTCGGATTCATCATTCTCTGGCGCGGCCTTTTCAACACCGTTGTTGAGATCCCCAGGCTGTTCAACGAAGCGCTGTTGGGCGGCGGCAGCGTGCAGCACAACGTGGCGTTGCTGTTCGACGCGGCGCTCGTCGTCGGCTCCGGGGCGTTCGCCCTGAACGCCGGGATTGGCCTGATCTTCGTGATCGTGATCGGCTTCATCGCGGCGCTCACCTTCATCGCGCTGCTGTGGATGAAGGTGCTGCTGTCGGTGCTGCTGATGTTCCTGTATGTGAGCATGCCGCTCGCGGTCGTGGTGTGGCCGATCCCGGAGCTCTCCTGGCTCGCGGCATCGGCGATGAAGACGTTGTTCGTTGCGTTGATCGTGCCGTGTGTTTGGGCGATCCTGTTCGCGCTCGCGGCGGCCGTCAACGCCGACGTGCTGACCTGGGTGCCGACGCACAGCGTCATCGACACGGTGATCGTGCGGCCGCTGGCCGGGATCACGCTGATGCTCCTGTGCCTGACGATCCCGCGGTTTCTGGTGCGAACCGCGATGATCGGCCCGCACGCCCAGCCCAGCCGCGGCCGGCTATGGCGGACCGTGACGATCGGGATGCTCGGCTCGCGCGCGGTGAGCGGTGGCGCGCGTGCGGTGGCCGGCGCGGCGGCGGAGGGCAACCCTGGCGCACAGCGGATGATCGACGCGCTGCCCTCACCCGCACGACCGCCAAGCGAGCCGGGCAGCGGCGGCCTGGCCGCCCGAATGGTGTTCGGGCGCAGCGGCTTCACCGGCGAGAACGGCAACGGGAACGCGACCGGCAAATCCGGGTCAAAGAGTGGAGCAGGGTCTCAGGAGGGCTCAGGGGTTTCCGAGCAAGAGCCAGGCGCGCAGTCATCTGGCCAGGGTGCCGCTGCTAGTGGCGCCGCAGGCGGAGCGGAGGCTGTGCGGCGAAGCCAGCAGTCATTCTCGGTCGCCGGGATCGACCGTCCAGCGTTTGATCGCGGCAGTGCTGATGAGGCGTGGCAAACGATGCAGGCGCGCTCGCAGATGTCCCCGCCAGACACGGCGGGCGTGGTCGCCGCGATGGGGCATTTCTCACCCGAGACGCAGCGCGGCCTGGCGTCGTTTCATGCGGCGAATCCGACGCGGATGCGCCAGTTCGCCGCCCAGCACGTCGGCGCCGCAGGGCTCAGTAACGGACAGCGTGACGCGCTGCTGACGCTCGGGAGTGCGCCCAAGGACACGCTTCAGAAGGGGATGGCCGGCGCGATCGGCAGGCTGGACTCACAGCCCGCGCGCTCTGAGCAAAGCGCGGGGGTGACGGCCTCTTCGTCCCCCGGCGAGCAACCACCGGGCGGCAACCGCGCCGCGAGCCCACGCCCGGATACACAACCGTCGGTGGACCGGCTGTCCGCCGGCTCGCCGGAGGTGCCCTCGGGTGAAAGCCCTCCGGCGTTGGGGCGGAGCCTGGGGCCGGATCTACCCGAGCAGCCGCGGGGCCCGGCGAGCACATCGGACGCCACCGCCGAGAGCCCGTCGGGCGACCTGCCAGACCCCGAGCCATTTCTCGACTGAAGGAGTGCTCTGAGTGAACCCCGCGTATAAGCATCTCTCAGACCGGTTGCGGATCGGCGAGCTGACGATCCCGCAGCTCATCTCGCTGTTCTGCGGGCTTATGTGCGGCCTGGGTTTCGCGCTGTACCTCTCGCCTTTCAGCCCGTATCTGACGCTCTTCATCGCGATCTACATCGCGAGCATCCCGATGGGCACCGTGCTCTTGGCAAGCACCACCGAGTTCGACGCCTGGCTCTATCTGCGAGCCGCGTTGCATGACCACTTCACCGACGGGCGCTACATCGCCGGGCCCGGCGCTAACTGCCAGGGATATGAGATCGAGCCCGACGAGGAAACCCGGCGGTCAGCAGCCGAGCGCGAGGAGCAGCTCGTGGACCTGGGAGCGATATGGGATTTCTGAGAACGGCTGGTGCTGGGGAGGCGCACCGCATGAAGGAAGCGGGCGAGCTGCTCGCCGTCGAGGCGATCGACCGCACCGGGATGGTGGTTACCAGCGAGGGCGCGCTAGTGCGGATCATCAACGTGACACCGCCGAACCCGCTGATCCTCTCAGCGGGGGAGCGGGTGCGGATTGCCCAGGGGTACTGTCATCTGCTCTCGCGGCTGCGGGCGGACCAGAGCCTGCAGTTCTACGTCGTGTCGCGCCCGATTGACCTGGATGAGATCCTCGCCGGCGCGCGGCGGGAAGTGAGCTACACCGCGGGCGATCCGCCCGCGTCACTCGACGGTGAGGATGTCGACCCGTTGGCGGTGTCGCGCTGGCGGCTATACGCGGCGATGGAGGAGTCGCTGCGCCAGCACGCCGACGAGCAAGCGGCGGTGCAGACCTCTTTCTATGTGGTGTGCCCTTATATCCCGGTGCGCGGGCAGCGCCATGCCCTGATCCGCGAAATCCGCGCGCGCCGCGGGAGGCTCCCGAGCGGGCCGCTGAAGCGCACCCTGAAGCTGCACCGGCGCGCGACGCGTGAAAGCCTCGCGTTCACCGAAGGGATGCGCTCGGAGCTCGACGCGCTGGCCCTCCCGAGCCGGCTGCTTAACGGCGAGGAGGTCGTGGCCCTTTTGTGGTCGCGGTTTAACCCGACGCAGTCAGACCGCGGGCGCAAGCGCCCGCCAAGGACCACCGAGATATTTGGTGAGCTCGACCGGGAGGTGGACGCCAAGCAAGCGCGGGAGGTAGCACGGCGGCTGCGGGGTCTGATCGCCCAGTCGCCGCTGGACTTTGATCGCTCGGCGCACCACGTCGAGATTGACCGGGATGTCGAGCAGACGATCTGGGTCGCGACGACTGCGGATAACACGCAGATGGGGTGGCTGATGGGTTCGATGATGACCCGCGAGCCGTTCACCCTGAGCGTGCATGTGCGGGCGCTTGATCGTCGCCGCGAGCGCGGCCGGTTGAAGATGCGCTATCGCCGCGTGTTCACGGTCAACCGGGGTGCGGAGGCCCGCGGCCGGGTGCCGGACTTCGACCGCCTGGCACAGGAGGAGGAGTCCGCTCATTTGCTGCGGGAGATGTCCGGGCATGAGCGGGCGAGCCTGTTTGAGACGAGCATCTATCACTCAACGCGCCGCGGCGGACCGGACCCAGATCTCGCGGCGCTCGGGGAGGCCGTGGACTTCTGTGTCGAGCAGCTGAGCTCCACATCGGACGTCGCGGTCAACCGCGGGGCTCACCACCAGAAGCGGCTGTGGCCCTCGACTCTGCCGTTGGGCAGGGACGTCGCCAAGTACACCTGCACGTACGCGACGCGTAACGTCGGGGATTGCGTACCGCTGGCGGGGACGAGCTGTGGCAGCCCCGTCGGGGTGCCGTTCGCGTTCTCCTCCCCGGGGCGCAACCTGGAGCTGTTGAACCCGACCGACCGGGTTCACGACAACCAGTCGTTGGTGATCGTCGGTAAGTCCGGGGCGGGCAAGACGATGATGACGAACACGATCATGGCGCGGTGCCTGGCGCTCGGGATCGGCCGGGTGTTCGTGATCGACCGTGCCGGGCACTACGCGATCCTCACGAAGCTCGTCCACGGCGCGCGCCAGCTCGATATCGGCTCGGACGATTCACCGTGGGCGATCAACGCCTGGGACGCCCCCAACCAGGCCGCGCCACCCCGGGAGAAGGTCGCCTATCTCGTCGCGCTGCACGCGAGCATGATGGGCGATGAGGGCTTGAGCGTGCTGGAGCGCTCGCAGCTCGGCACCGCGATCCGGGAGGTGTACGCCCAAGCACACGAGGAGAACATGGGCGCTCGCGAGTCGATGCTGCAACGGGTGCTGCTGGCGCGTGCGGGTGTGGAAGCAGACGCTGGGGCGGTTGAGATCGCGGCGACGTTGCGGAATCTCGCGGGGCGCCTCGGCGAGTTCTGCGGCGAGGGCGCCTACTCATATTTGCTTGACCGGGAGACGAATATTCCCAAGGACAGTCCGCTGATCGTGTTCGACACCCGGAACTGTCCGGAGGCGATTCTCGGGCCGGTGATGTTCAGCATCATCGAGCACGTCACCCGCGAGGTCCGACGCCACAGCGAGGAACACGCGCACCTCGTCGGCGTGCCCGGCGTGCCGTTGTTGATAGCTCAGTGCATGCTCGTCATCGACGAGGTGTGGCACAAGGTCGCAAGCCCCGAGGCCGGCGTGCACGTCGCCGGCCTCGCGAGACAGGCCCGGCACCTCGGGCTGCTGCTTTTGATCTTGAGCCAACAGCTCTCAGATCTCGGGACCGAGCACGGGCTGCCGCTGCTGCGTAACTGCGGGATGGCGGCCCTGTTGAAGCAGCTGAACGCGGACGAGCTGGAGTTCGCGCAGCGCGCGCTGGGCCTGAGCGCTGAGAAGACCGCGATCGTCGCGAACCTCCAGACCGTCAAGGGCCGCTACGCCGAGCTCTTCTGGCTCAACGGTCCCAGGGGGATGGGGCGGGTCAGGTTGCCGCTCGCAGCGACGGAGTATTGGTGCTTTACGAGCGAGCCGCATACCGATGTGCCGATGCGCAACGCGATGATCGCCAAGCACAACGGCGAGGTGTGGCCCGCGATCCGCGAGCTCGCGCGCAACGGCGTCCCCGTCGAGACCGGCGAGTAAGGCCGGCATGGGCTCGGGATCCGAACAGAATGCGACCGGGGGGCTGCTTGTAGCTGGGCTGGGCGCGGTCCTCGTGGCGATTCTCGCGGTACTCGGTTTGATCGTGGTGGTCGTCGCGGTCATTTTTCCGGCGACGAGCGCATCGTGTCAGACGCCCGGCGGCACCGGGGGAGTCGCGGTGAGCACGGTGAATGTTCCGCCCGGTTTGAGCGCGATGGCCCGCGAACTGTGGGATCAACCGCTGCGGATGCAACCGGGCCACTGGTATCCAGTGGGCGCGACCGAGTACTACGCCGGTGACGGCAGCGGCGACTACGGCTCGATCTCCGACCCCGCGCAGGCGAACCTCACCGAGCACCCGGACACTTTCGCGGAGCTGTCGCTGCTCCCGACGAACCCAGCGAACGATGGCACGTTCACGTTTCAGGACGCCAACGCGCTCGGAACGCTGCCGTATATGACAGGGCTACGGGTCGCCCGGAACGGCAGAAGCATCGTCGTTTATAAGAGGGACACCGGGTACGGGCAGGGCCCAAGTGAACATACCCCTGAAGGCTTTCAGTACCGCATCGACTTGTGGGGTCCCTCCGCGCAGGCCCTCGGCGTCTCAAAGGACCAGGTCGATATCCAGCTCGCGCCAAAGACAGGCGCCGGAGAAGTCCTCGAAGCGACCCCCAGCGCAAGCGAAGCTGGCGAATCCCACGAAGGGTCAGGTGAAGGCGAATCGCAGTGCGCGGGTGAACCCGCGGCGGAAGGCCCGCTGCCGCTCACGGCGGGCGAATCGGCGCAGATTCTCCCGAACGGGCTCGCCACCGCGCCGAAGAACGCGCCGGCGGCGGTGCAGGCGATGGTCGCCGCCGGCAACCGCCTGTACGGGACGAGCTACCTGTATGGCGGTGCTCACGGGACTCCGCTGAGCGAGCTGCAGCCGGCGTATGACTGCTCCTCGGCCGTGTCGTTCGTGCTGCACGCGGGCGGCGTGTTCGGCGAAGAGGCCGAGGACTCCACCGAACTGGAGTCCTACGGCCAGCCAGGACCCGGGAAGTACGTGAGCGTCTATGCCAATTCCGGGCACGCGTTCATGTACGTCGCCGGTCTGAGATTCGACACGTCCTTCGAAGGCACCGACACCGGGCCCAACCACGGTAAGAGCGGCCCACGCTGGCGGGTTTTTGACCATGTCCCCAATTGGGCGCCGTGGGTGGTCCGCCACCCCCCGGGGCTCTGAACGAAGGAGGCTCCAAGATGACCGCGAGAGCTCGAGTTGTTCTTTCACTTGCTCTGCTTGCCGGGATCGCACCGCTGCTTTGCGGGTGCGGACTCGCGGGCGCGATCAACCACAACGCTCGGCGCGCCGCCGGTGCCCCGCCCCAGGCTAACCCAGGCGAGCCGCAGGGAACGCTCCCCGCGGGGGCTGAAGCAGAACAGACGCCCAGGCGACCAGCGTCGACTCCCGAACAGGCAATCACCCAGTTCGCCGCGCTGTACATCAACTGGACCTACCACACCCTCTCTGCGCACGAGAGGCAACTCGCCGCGATCGCGGTAGGCGACGCGCGCCTGGCCGAGCGCCAGGCGGCCGCCACCGCCCAACGCGACACAACGCTCCAGCAGGGGCACATCTACAACCAGGGGAGCGTTATCGCGGTGAGCCGGGTGATCGGCGGAAGCCCTGGGCAGTACGCGGTCATCACCCGCGAGCAGACGGGCGGCGATGAGGAATACGCGGGACTCCAAGCGGCGTTTCACATAACGCTCGCGACCGTTGCGGCGGTAAGAGGGGGCTGGGCGGTGGAACAGTGGCAGCCACAGTCGTAGTCAAAACGCCAGGTCGATCACGCGATGCGTTCACTTCCTTCCAGAGAACGAACCCGGCGTGGTTTCACACGCAGGCGAGCAGTCAACAGTACAGGCGCGCTGTCCGCGAGCGGCCTGTCGTTCGACCAGACGCCCGGGCCGTTGTTGCAAGTGGTAGGGCTGGTCGGTGGCGCGGGCGCAAGCACCCTCGCGTATCTCACTGCCGCTACCGCCGCCGAACAGTCAGGGGCTCCCGTGCTCGTGTGTGACACCGGCGGCCCGACCGCCGGCCTGGCCGTCTACGCGGGGGTGCAGAGCGCACGCACCCTCGCCGACACCGCCGAGCGCGTGAGTGCCGGGGAGCCAGTCAGCGGCGGGCTGTTCGCGCAGGCCGAGCTTGGCCTGCGGGTTATCGCCGGGGAGCCGCAGTTCACTGTCGCTGGTGAGAAAGAGGGCGTGCAGCGGCTCCTGCGCGACGCTCGTCTCGTGCACGGCCTGACGGTCGTGGACGGTGGGACCCTCGCCCGCGCCGCGGAGCAGGCCGCGCTCGCGCTCGCGACTCACGTCGCGTGGGTGCTGCCCGCCAGCGAGAGCGCGCTCGAGCGAGGACGGCGGGTGCTGTCGCGGATGGCGCCGCTTGGGCGGCCAGAGCTGATCATCGCCCGCGCCGATGCGTGCAGGCCACCGATCGACGCGCTGGGAGACCTTGCGGATGAGCGGCGCGCCCCGCTGATCCTGATGCCCCACCTCCCCGCGCTAGCCGAGCTCCGCATCGCGGACGCGTGCGAAGAAGCGGCGCTGACCCTGCAGGCGATCGCGGGACTCCTGCAACGACCATGACCTCGCGGACGGACACCTACCTCTCCGGGCGACGGGTGCTCGCCGCGAGCGTCGCCGGCGCGGCGCTCGGCGGCCTGGCGACCCATGTCGTTTTCCCGGCGGCTGCCCGCGGGCTCCTGGCGGTCCACTTCGCGCCGGTGCGCCACCAGGCAGCGGCGGCCGCCGGGATCTGGGTGCACAACGCGACGATCTTCCTCGGGTTCGCGGTGTTCCTGGGCTGCGCGCAGCTCCTGCAGGGCAGTGAGCAACTCGGGCGTTTCGAGCGGGCGACCCTGCGAGCGTGCGATGGGGTCCTGTGCCTTTGGGCGACGGGGACCTGCACGCTCGCGGGAATGCTCATCGGCGCCTACGGAACGCGGCAGGTCAGGGCGTTCTGGCCGCAGGCGCCCGTCGAGGTCGCGGCCTGGGTACTGCTGATCGTCCTCTACGTCGACGTGCGCCGGCGGCGGGCCACCGTCGCGTTCGCGGCCCGGCGCCTCGCGGTGATCCTCGTGCTCCTGGCGATCGGCGCGGTCCTCGAGCTGTGGGCGGGAGGCTGAGCGTGCGGGTGCGCCCGAGCCACATCTTGCTGCTGCTGATCGGGCTGCTCATGTCCGCCGTGATGCTCGCCGTGCTGATCCCCAAGCTCGGCCATCTCAGCATCGCCAAGCCCACCCCGACGAGCCCGACGACGGGCCCCTCGAATACACCGCAGGGCGTCCCGCACGTGCGCTCGGGACATCACGAGTGGCTCACCTTCGCCCACGTCCTCTTGATCATCGCTGTCAGCTTCATCCTCAGCGTGATCTCGCTCGCTGGATGGCTGATCTACATTGCCCGTCGGCGCCTTGAGAACCGGCTGACTCGTGATTACGGCCTGTATGAGATCAAGCTCTCGATGCACGATCAGACCCGCGAGCGGGATCTCGTGGCGATGGTCGAGGCCGCGCTGAACGCCGTCCGGGCCTTTCCCGAGGATCGCGCCAGGGACGGCCAGCCGTTTCTGGCGTTTGAGGCGCACTTCGGCCCCGGACCGAAGGGGGAGATGGAGTGGGTGCTGTGCGTGCGCTGCGAGCGCACTCTCGTGGGAACGCTCGACGGGATCATCAGCTCGGCATACCCCGACGTCCGCGTCGGCTACGAGTTCATCGGCCCGCCGGAGGAGATCGGCGGGGTACTGGGTGTCCCCGGGCACGTTCTGCGTTTCCGTAAGGATCGCGCGTTCGTGTACCCGATCGTCGGGGAAGTCGAGACGGACTCCTCAAGCGCGCTGGAAACCATCGCGCAAACGCAGGCCGCGGTCGGTGTGCCGAGCACAGTGCGCTTCCAGCTGACGCCGTGTGTGCTTGCGGTCGAACGGTATGCCCGCGAGCGCCTGCGCCTGCACGAGGAGCGCCTCGTCGCGCGCGACGCCGGGATGCTCAGCACTTTCAACCGGACCGAGATGTCCGCGGCGACCGCGGTGCAGGACCACGCGTGGTGCTGGCTCGAGGTGCAGGTCGCGGCCGACAGCCGCCAGAACGCCAACCGGATCGCGGCCGCGGTCCAGGCGCGCAGAGGAGAGAACCGGCTGCACCGCCGGTGGATGATCCTCCGCGAGGACCTCTACCGCCGACGGTTCCCCTCGGCCTATCCACCCGTGCTTCCAGGGATCACGCTGCGCTCGCTGGCGTCCTCCAGCGAGGTCGCGCAGCTGATCGCGCTCCCGGGGGCCCGCATGAAGAACGTCCCGCTGCGGCGCCTGGCGCTGCCGCGTATACCGGCCCCGCCGGAGATCGGGATGGCCGGCGAGGACCCCCAGCCAGATCTCCCACCCGCGGCCAACCCAACAGAGCAAGGAGCGCCCTCGTGAGTGCGCTGCGCCAGCTGCCCTACGAGATGCTGCCGCTGCTGCGCTCGTCAAACGGCCCGGTGTTTCTGCACCCCGACGACCGCAAGTACGGGGTGCTCGCCGTCGGCGGGCAGGGGTCGGGGAAGACCTCCGCGCTGCTGCGCCTGTACCTATCCGACATACGCGACCCCAACGCGTGCGTGATCGTGATGGACCCCAAGAGCGAACTCGCGCGGACCTGCCTGGAGCTCACCCCGCCCGACTGCCCAAAGCGGGTGTGGTTTCTGGACCTGGGACGCCCCAGATTCGGGATGAGCCCGCTACGTCTCGCCGCGGGGAAGGGTCTCGCGGAGCAGGCCTCGGCGATCGCGGACAACATCGTGCAGGCGATCAGCGACACAGCCGAAGGCCAGGTATTCCAGAGCTCGCGGCGCTACCTCTACCACGCCGTCATCGGAGCGCTGGCGCTC
>Ga0181530_10003361_pt1 | contig 17905 bp, 16 predicted proteins | sample PEATcosm2014_Bin_42_FD_119769 | JGI IMG/M metagenome (GOLD analysis project Ga0181530, IMG submission 119769) | Peatland microbial communities from MTU Mesocosm Facility, Houghton, MI, USA - PEATcosm2014_Bin10_60_metaG | ecosystem: Environmental > Terrestrial > Soil > Wetlands > Peat | place... | reverse complement strand
TCAACAGGTTTTTCGCCGTGCCGCGACAGTCACTTAGCCTTCCGCAGGTGTGCCAAACTTGTGTATAAAACGCCAACCCCGCGTGTTGTTTCCGCGGTACTTCCCCGGCTCTCGTTCTGCTCGCGCCAACTGTAGAGAGCCTCACCACGCTCATCGCCGGGCGTCCGCTTAGCACCGGCGCCCGAATTCTGTTTTGCCATCATCCGGCTATCCGAAAGGAGGATCGGACCCAATGCGATTGAGCCTCTTTGACCCTCTCCGCCATCACCATAGCCGCCGCCGGCGCTTGCCATGCCAGCGTGATTTTCCCCGGACAACTTCGACTCGAACCCTGGCCAGCGCAGGTTCCCGAGGGCAACGTGGACGTGGCGGGGCCGGATTGTTTCCCTGGCCTCTGCCGGGTGACGATGAGGGCGCGCCCCCCGCCATCCCCCCACGCTTCAAAAATGAAGCACAATAGAGCCATGCTGGATTCCGGGGATGCAATGCAAGCGCGGCCCTCGAGGGTTGAGCCCTGGCCGGCTCTCGATTGGGAGCAATGGCAAGACACAGCCACAACCCTCCACATGTGGACGCAGATGGTGGGCAAAACACGCTTGGCGCTGGCCCCGCTGGTAAATCATTGGTGGAATGTGCCTCTATACGTCACGGCCCGCGGTTTATCCACCTCGCCGATGCCGTACCGCGGCGATCTGTTCGAGCTGGAATTCGATTTCATCGATCATCGTCTGCATGCCCGGCTCAGTTCCGGGGACAGCCGCTCGATTGAGCTTCGGCCACAAAGCGTGGCGGCGTTTTACGAAGAATACCTGCACTTGCTGCAAACGCTCGCCATCGACGTAAAGATCCGTCCCCGGCCGGTTGAGGTCCCCAGCCCCATACCTTTCGCGGAGGATCGCCAGCACGCTTCCTACGACCGGGACGCGGTGGAGCGCTTCTGGCGCATCCTGCGCCACTGCGATACGCTGTTCCAGCTTTTTCGCGGGCGCTTTCTGGGCAAGTCGAGCCCGGTGCATTTCTTCTGGGGCAGCTTTGATCTGGCCGTGACGCGATTCTCCGGGAGGCTGGCGCCCCCCCGTCCAGGCGCTGACGCCATTACGCAAGAGGCTTATTCGCATGAGGTGATCAGCGCGGGATTCTGGCCGGGCAACGGCGGCTTCGGAGCGGCGGCTTTCTACTGTTATGCCGCGCCGGAACCGCCCGGCCTGAAACAACAGCAGGTTTCTCCCTCCCAGTCCTTCTACAGCGGGGAGCTCAACGAATTCCTGCTGAAATACGACGATATCCGCCGGGCCAATTCGCCGGAAAATGCCATACTGGAGTTTCTACAAAGCTCGTACGAAGCCGCAGCCAGGCTGGCCGGTTGGGATCGTGCCGCATTAGAACGTTCGGCCGGCCCAGCGTAGAGCCATTCCACCACGTGAACCGTCCGGTTCCATGAATTCCGCAATTTTCTCTTGACAAAGCGACGTTAGCGCTATAGCCTCAATCATTACCGTTAATTTGAGTACAGTCCGCTCGAAACGAGGTTAGCCATGTCGCGAAATTTAGCTCTCTCGTTGCTTCTGCTCTGCTCCACGCTCGCCTGGAGCCAGGTCAACGGGTCGATCACCGGCACAGTCGCCGACGCCACCGGTAGCGCCGTCGCGGTGCGACCGTGAAAATCACATCGGAAGGCACCAGCGCCGTGCAAACCGAAAACACCAACGCCGAAGGAAATTTCACTTTCACGGCAGTTCTTCCCGGGAGGTACACCATCAGTGCGGAGCGTCCCGGCTTCAAAAAATTCCAAAAGGAGCATATCGAACTGGTGCCCGGAGACCACATCTCCGTGGGCACTCTTCCCCTGGCGATCGGCGACGTCACCGAATCGGTGACCGTGGATGCCCAGGGCGCCATGCTGCAAACCGCCACCAGCGAGCGCGCCGGCATCGTCACCAGCAGCGAGATCCAGGATCTCACGGTCATCAGCCGCGATTTCACCACCTTCGCCGAACTGCAGCCGGGAGTCGTGATCAGCTCGACCGTGCAGGTGCAGACCTTCAGCGGCAACAATAACTTCAACGTGCTGGGCGGCCGCGTCACCCAGAACAATATCCAGGTGGATGGGTTGCCCATCATGAATACCAACCAGGGCAACTTCAACACCACCATCAGCCTGGACAATACCCAGACGGTCGAAGTGAAGGTATCCAATTACCAGGCGGAATCGGGCCGCAACAACGGGTTCATCGTGGCCGCTTCCAGCAAAAGCGGCACGCAGCAATTCCACGGCGCTTTCTATGGGTACGACCGCAACGAGGCCTTCAACGCCAACAACTTCTTCAACAACCTGTCCGGCATCAGGCAAACGCCTCTGCGCGTATCCTACTTCGGCGCCAACTTCGGCGGCCGCCTGCACATTCCGAAAGTTCCCGCGACCAAGGGGAAACTGTTCTTCTTTATTTCGGCGGAGAGCATTCGCGAACTTCGGCCTAAAGGCCTGGTGACGGTCACTGTCCCGACGGCACTGGAACGCCAAGGAAATTTCACCCTCACCAACAGCACCGCGGCCAAACCCGTCTCTCCCGTCCTCGGCACCACTACCGCGATCAGCGTGAAAGATCCCACCACGGGAGCTCCCTTTCCCGGCGATATCATTCCGGCCAACCGGATGATCCCCTCCATGGTCAATTATCTGAACCTGCTGCCGCTGCCGAATTACACCAGCGCGGCCGACCTGGCGGTTTCCAAGGGAACTTACAACTATATTTTCCAGGAGAGCCTGAATGTTCCCAAGTGGCTCAACAGCGCGCGCCTGGATTATATCTTCAGCGAAAAGACGACGATGTTCGCCCGCTTCAACTATTGGTATGAAGATCAGCAGGGCAGCGCCGTATCGGCGGATAACACAACCTGGGGGTGGCTGGATCAGCACTACACCGCCATTACCCCTTCGGGCTATCTTTCCCTGACCCACATCTTTTCGCCCTCCCTGGTCTTCCAGGGCACCATGGGCTACCAGCAATTCAGCGAAGCCGGACCGCCCTTGACCGAGGCCGATTTAACGGCCAGGCAGCGCGCCACGGTGGGCTGGACGATTCCGCAGCTTTACCCGGCAGTGAACCCGTACAACCTGGTTCCGGCGGCCACCTTCGGCGTGAGCGACTCCGCCAATCCATCCTACGCCTCGCGCTTCCCCTTGCAGGGCGTGGAGAACACCTTCAACTGGAACGGCAGCCTGACCAAAGTAAAAGGCAATCACACCCTCAAAACGGGCATCTACCCCGAGCATTGGGCGGCCATGAAAGGCAAGAACGCTTCCAACTTCGCCGGCACCATGAACTTCTCCCAGGACAGCAACAATCCGCTGGATAGCGGCTACGCCTACAGCAACGCCCTGCTGGGCGTACTCGACCAATACACGGAGCCATCCAATCGTTTCCCGATGTATGAATTCCTCGGCAGCGTGGAATGGTATGTGCAGGACACCTGGAAGGTTTCGCATAACCTGACCATCGATGCGGGCCTGCGCTGGGGTTGGGGAACTCCGTGGCACGCCAATCACAATCAGGAAGCGGCCTTTTCGCCCGCGGCGTGGAATCCGGCGGATGTAGTGAAACTGATCCAGCCCACCCTGGTGAGCGGCAAGCGCATGGGGCTGGATCCCTACACCGGCGCCATTCTGCCGGCATTGCTCATCGGCGACATCGCACCGGAATCTCCCAGCTTCACCAATGGCGTCGTCGACCGGCTGACCGATCCCAGCTATCCCGAGGGGATGCGCAACACGGGCGGCATCAAGACCGGTCCGCGCCTGGGCTTCGCGTACGATCCGTTCGGCAAGGGCAAAACCGTGATCCGCGTGGGCGGCGGCATCTTCTACGATTTCCACGAAGTGGATAACTACGGATACGGGTATGAATTCAACACGCCGCCTCTGCAGTACAATCCGGTGATCCTCTACACCTATCTGACGGACCTGCAGGCCCAGCAAGGCTACCTGGCTCCCAGCAACGTGGTGGGGTTCAACGAAGCCCGTCCCATCCAGACCACCTATAACTTCAGCGCCGGCTTCCAGCAGGATATCGGATTCGGCTCCATGATCGATGTGGCTTATGTGGGCGCGCTGGGCCGCCACCTGGTGGAAGCCGACAATCTCAACAGCGAGCCTCTGGGCACCGATTGGCAGCCCCAAAACCTCGATGCGACCAACAGTAACAAAGTGCTGCCCTCGCAATTTATGCGTCCCTATCTCGGTTGGGGCAATATCACTTACTATTTCTACGGCGGTAATTCCAGCTACCATTCGCTGCAGGCGCAGTTACGCCGCCGCTACAAGAACAACCTGACTTATGGAGCCATCTGGACCTGGTCGAAGTCCATGGATTACGGCGATACCGAGACTTCTTCCAGCAGCACGCAGATCAGCTCGCTGATCAACCCGGCGATCTGGAACTACGGAGAATCCGGCTTCGACCATACGCATATCTTGCGCGTCTACTGGGCATATAACCTTCCGCACGCCAGCCACCTGCTTCACAATCCGTTCGTGAAGGGGGTATTCGACAACTGGCAGGTGTCGGGAATCTTCACCGCCCAGAGCGGCGCCCCGACGGGCGTTTCCTACGCTTATTCGCCCAGCCAGGATGTCACCGGCTCGGCCACCGATACGGGGCGCGTAATCCTGGTGGGCAATCCCATCGAGTCCAAGAGCCAGGAAGCCGCCACGTTCACGGCGTTCAATGTCAGCGCCATCGCTCCCCCTCCCTATGCCGCCTGCGAGGTGCCCAATCCGCCCTTCATCTGCTGGGGCAATGCCAGCAAGGACGTATTCCGCGGACCGGGAATCAACAACTGGGATATGTCGCTGTTTAAGAACCTGAACTTCGGCGAGCGCTGGCACGCGCAGATTCGCGTCGAGGCTTACAACGTGTGGAACCACACCCAGTTCACCACGGTGAATACCTCGGCCACATTCAGCACCGCCGGCGTACAGACCAACGCCGCCCTGGGCCAGTACACCGCCGCCGCCAACCCGCGCCAGTTACAATTGGCCGCGCGAATTACATTCTAAGGCGGCACGGTCTCCGCACCGCGGAGATGTTAAAAACCAGGGAGCGCGGAGAACGTTGAATCGGTTCTCCGCGCTCCGTTTTCGTAGGGGCGCAAACACTCGTGTTTGCCGTGTCGAGACTCTCGACACCTTTCCGGACCGCACACCGCGCGCCGCTGCGCGTGTCCCGCGGCTCACGCCGTGGCTTCCGCGCTGCCCTTCAGCCCCAATTCCCCGGCGTTGGCCTGCATGGCCTTCACGCAGAATTCGATGTGCTCTTCCAGCGGCACGCCCAGCTCCAGCGCGCCTTCAGTGATGTCCTGGCGGTTCACGGAGCGCGCAAACGCCTTGTCTTTCATCTTTTTCCTGACGGACGCCGCATCCACTTCGAATACGCTGCGGTGGGGTTTCACATAAGAAATCGCGGTGATGAAACCGGCCAGCTCGTCGCATGCATAGAGCGTCTTTTCCAGCGGCGAAACCCTCGGCACGCCCGTGAAACTGGCGTGCGAAAGAATCGCCCGGCGAATCTCCTCGGGCACTCCGCGCTCCGCCAGAATGGGCTCGCCCTTGGCCGGGTGGTCCGGCAGCGTGGGGTGAATCTCCCAATCGAAATCGTGCAGCAGCGCCGTCACGCGCCACTTCTGTTCGTCTTCTCCCAGTTTCCGCGCGTAAGCCGCCACGCAAGTCTCCACCGCCAACGCGTGTTTGCGCAGCCCTTCGCTCTTGGTGAATTCGCAAAGAATGTTCCAGGCCTGTTCTCGATCCAGCATCGAATTATCATATACCGGTGGGCCATCGCTCGACACAACTCGGCCTGGGCTTGATCGGAATCGGCAAGCCGTGGGGCTATGCGCCGCGGCCGGCGCCGTCCGAATCCGCGGCTCTGGCGCTTCTCGAATTCGCCTTCGACCTGGGCATTCGCTACTTCGATACGGCTCCTTCTTACGGCGACGGCGTCAGCGAGGCGCGTCTTGGCCGCTTCGCCAAATCGCTCCCGCGCGAGCGCCGCGCCCAAATCTCCATCGCGACAAAAATGGGCGAACATTGGGACCGCGCCGCCGGCGCTCCCTACGCCGATCACTCCTTCGACGCCTTGCGCCTCAGCCTGGATGCCAGCATGCAAAACCTGGGCCGGATCGACATTCTGCAGCTCCACAAAACCACGCCGCAGGCGCTGCGCGGCGAGGATGTGGCGCGCGCCTGGGAGTACGCCCGTTCGCTCGGCATCACCCGCATCGGCCCCAGCGTCAGCGACCCGGAATCGGCGCGCATGGCCGTCGAGACCCCCGCCTACTCGGTCATCCAGTTGCCTTACAATCGCCGGAATACCGCCTTCGCCGGCGCCATCGATGCCGCCGCCGCGCGCGGCATGTGGATCGCCGTCAACCGTCCCTTTGCCATGGGCGCGATGGTGCATGCCGGCGCCGACAAGCGCGACGCGTATGCCTTCGTTCTCGAGCGCCGCTTCAGCGGCGTGGTCTTGACGGGCACCACTTCGCCGGATCATCTGCGGGAAAACTGGGAGGCGTTTCAGCAGGCCCGGGAAACAGCCTGAGGGGGCGCGGCGGGCCACGAAAAACCGATGGCCTGTGCCTCACCTTATTTCTCCCAAACGCCGCCCCACGCCGCTTGGCGCGCCGCGCGGAAAGCTTCCTTCTCGCGCCGCGTCACGCGCACCGCCGCGAGGCCCGCGGCCGTGCAGGTCTCGATCGCGATCAACCCCGGCTGCTGCCGCGGATGCCGCACGATCCGCGCCCGCGCCCGCTCCACGGCGTTCCGCGCCAGCGCGACATAGCTGAACTTTTCGTCTTCGTAGCCCAGCTCCGCCTCTTTGATCCGGCGGTGCATGGAAGAACGTTCCACGCGCGCCGCGAAGTGGCACCAGTCGCCGCCGGCCATGGGGCATGGGCCATCCGCCGGACAGGGCGCCGCCACATGCGCGCCGCCCGCCACCAGTTCGTCGCGCACCGCGCGCACCAGCGCGAAGCCGCGCGGCGTGCCCGGCTCTATCACCACCAGCGCGATGCGCGCCGCCCGCCACAGACGCGCCGCCATGGGTGCGGCGAACTCACCCAGCGAGTAAGCCGCAATGGCCAGGTCGTGCGGCGGAAGCGCATCCATGCGGGTGGCGTCGGCCGCAATCCGGCGCGCCTCGGGCAGAAATTCGCGCGCCGCATCGGCCAGCGCCGGGTCGCGCTCGATCAGGGTAATTTGGGCGTCCGGAAACCAGTGCCGCGCGGCCAGCGAAGCCGCGCCCGTTCCCGCCCCGACATCCAGAATGCTCTCCGGCCGCTGTGGCAATCGCGCGCTCAATTCGCGCAACGCGTGAAAGGCCGCGCCGTAAGTCGCCGGCATGCGGGTGGTCAAATATGCCGCCGTGCGCGCGTCCGCGGGAATGCGCGCCAGGGCCGCCACACGCCCTTCGCGGTATGCCTCGCTCATGGCCGCGGCCGCTCGCTTCAGGGCCGCGAAGCCCACCGCCTGCGCGCGCTCTTCGATGGTTCGTTTCACGGAGCCGGGCAACTGCACCCTCCCATCATGCCGGAAACTTAAGCCTCATGCCGGTGTCTATTCAGGTAAGCCGGCGATTGAAATCCGCAAACAGAAAATGAGCAACAAGCGAGCAGGAGGAGACCTATGTTCGAAACGGCAGTGTTGGCCCATGCTCCCGCCGGCAGACGCACCTGGAGCGCCTGCGCGGGCTTTACCGCGCAAGCGATTTTGGTGGGCTGCGCGATCTTGATTCCCATGTTATGGCCGGAGGCCATGCCGCCGGCGCAGACCTGGCTCAACGTTTTCCTGCCCGCCGTGCCGCCGCCTCCGCCGCCGCCGGCCGCGGCTGGCTCTCACACGAAAATAGCCGCCGCGCGTCCCCTCTTCGACGGCGGATTTTACCAGCCGGTAACCATCCCCGGCAAAGTCGCCCTCATCGAAGATTCCGCGCCGGAGTCCGCCGGTATAGGCGTTCCCGGCGGTGTGCCAGGAGGCCAGAACGGCGGAGCGGCGGGCGGCGTCCTGAGCGGTATTTTGGACTCCGCCGCGTTTCACGCCCCGCTGCCCGCGCCTGCCGCGAGCGCTTCCGCCAAGGCGATCGATACGGCGCCCCGCGCCATTCCGCGCATTAAAGCGGGAGGAGTCGTGAAGCTCGCCACCCCTATCGTGCGCGTCGAGCCGGTTTACCCGCCGCTCGCCCGCCAGATGCGCATCGCTGGAGTTGTGGAACTGACCGGCATCATCGGCGTGGATGGCCGCTGGCGCGAGCTGAGGGTTCTGCGCGGCCATCCGCTGCTGGCGCCCGCGGCAATCGAGGCCGTGCGCCAGTGGATCTACGCTCCCACTACGCTGAACGGCGAGCCCGTGGAAGTGATCGCGCCCATCACGGTAACGTTCCGCCTGAACTGAGTAGGGCGGACCCGGGGATCCGCCCTACGACTTATGCCGCATTCCCATTCTCGGGAAAGGTCAGTGGCATTGGGATGGCATCCGGCGCTTCGAACTTACACCGAAAGAAACTTGCTCGCGTTCTCCCACAACAACTGCGCGAAGCTCTTGTCCAGATAAGAGCGAATGGAAACGTAGCACTCGCCGCACTGGTTCCGCGCCGTGAATTCGCGGATCATGCTCTCGCGCTCGTCCAGCCCGTATCGCTGGAACTGCATCGAGCAGGGCTGCAGCGCGCCATCCGCCGTCACCACCAGGAAGCGCAGCCCCGCCTTGCACCCCGGCGCTCCGCCGTTTTCGAAATAGCGGCGCGTCGCATCCAGCGTGCTGGTGGAATTCACGATCCAGTTGCTCTCGTCGCGGCGCGCTTCCACCGCATCCAGGTGCGCGTTCAACTTGGCAAGCTGCTCCGCGCCGTTGGGCAAATATTCGCGGCAGCCCGTGCGCCGCGCCGAATACGCGCTGTAACACAGGTTCACGCCCCACTCGCGCGCCTTGTCCGCAATGGTCTGGATCTCGTCCAGGTTCTCGGTCGTGATGCAACTGTTCAGCACGATATCGTCGTGCCCCAGCTTGGCGAGGCGCGGGACCAAATCCTCCAGTTGCCGGTACAGCCCCGGATACACGCGGAAATCGTCATGCCTCTGGTCGGGAAAATCCAGGCTCACCGAAAATTGGTCGATGCCCGCCGCCCGCAGCGCCAGGTATTTCTCTTCCGTCATCAACGACCAGTTGGAAACCAGGATGGCGTACGGCGGCCGCGCGCCGCTCTTGATGGCGCCGACGACTTCCACGATGTCGTCCCGCATGAGCGGCTCGCCGCCCGAAACCTGCACCACGCACGGCCGCAGCGCTTCCATGTACCGGCCATAATCGGCCGGCTGCAAATTGCGCGATTCGTCGCGCGGCCCTCCGTGGTCGCAGTGCTTGCACCAGCACGTGCAGGCATCCGTAACCTCGAAGGAGACCACAATGGGCCGTTCGGCGAGCCAGTTCAGCGACCCTCTACCGATTAAGCGCAGCGATGGAACGAGCGGGACCTTGCGCAAATAAGCCTCGAAAACGGATGGTATCACGCGGCATGACATCGATAAAAGCTACCATCGAAGTATGGACCCGGCCCGCGAGCTGGTGCAGATTGTGGATGCCGCCATGGCCGAAGCCGTGCGCAAAGCCGGTTCCTGGCTGGCCTGCCGCCCCGGCTGCTGGCAGTGCTGCATCGGCCCGTTCCCCATTTCGCAAGCCGATGCCCTGCGGCTGCGCGAAGGCCTCGCGGAGTTGTCCGCGCGCGATCCCGCCCGCGCCGCGGCCATCCGCCGGCGCGCCCAAGACTTCGCCGCCAAGGACGAGCGGAGCGGCGCCGAGGACGAACCGTGCCCGGCGCTCGATCCCGCTGCCGGAACCTGCGACCTCTACGCCTTCCGTCCCCTCACCTGCCGCACTTTCGGCCCGGCGGTGCGCTGGGGCGGCGACGCTTTGGGCGTTTGCGAGTTGTGTTTCGAAGGCGCCAGCGACGAGGAGATCGCCGCCTGCGTGGTGGACATCGATACCGAAGGCTTGGAAGACAAGCTGCTGGACGAACTGGCCGCACGCACCGGCGCGCGCGGCCAGACCCTGGTCGCGCTAGCGCTCCGGTAGGGCAAGCTTCCGCTTGTTGTCAGGCAGAGCGCATATGATAAAAGTTGCTACCGCGATTCCTGCTCCTCGCCGCCGCGCTCGCGCCCGCCGCTTCGGCCGTCGAGCTCCACATTCAGTACAACGCCCTGGAACGCATGCTGGCTCAGCAGGTGTTCACGCAGGATGGCCGCCACTACGTCAAAAACGATAGCCGCAACAAGTGCAACTTCGCCTACCTGGAGAAGCCTCAAGTGCGCGGCGACGGCGGCCGCCTACGCATCCGCGCGCGCTTCACCGGGCGGAGCGCGCTCAACCTGCTGGGCCAGTGCGTAGGTCTCGGCGATGCCTTCGAGGTGCTCCTCGCGGCGGCCCCGCGCTATAAAGACGGCGCGATCTCGCTCGCCGATGTGACCGCGGCCCCCGAGGGCAAATCCGGCTATTACATTCGCCGCGTCTGCGAGGCGCTGCAATCCAGCCTGGGCCGCGACTTCCGTTACCCCATCGCCAGCGAGTTTCAGAAGGCCCTGGAAGATGCTTCCATCCAACCCGCTTATCCGCGAACCTTGCGCAACTTTCAGGTGCCCGATATCCGGGTCACCAACGACGCGCTGGTGCTGGTTCTGGAATTCGAATTAACGGTTCGATAGCGGGGAACCGCAGGCGGCACGGCGGAGCCATCCGATCGCGTCATGCCCGCGACCGTGGCTTCCTGGAGATGGAGCTGGCGGAGGGGCTTGAACCCCCGACCCTCTGATTACAAATCAGATGCTCTACCAACTGAGCTACGCCAGCGTCCGGTGAGTCTGCTACCAGATTAAACACTCGCCGGACGCCGCGCAAGCGAATGGGGGACTGAGGGACTGAGCGGACTGGGGGCGTCCCCCTAGACCGGGGCTAGGAAGAGCGGGCGGCGCGGGCGGCTGGCGTTTGACCGGGGGCTGAGATTTTGGTGTACACTGAGACTGACGTTAATTGCGCTTGTCTCCTTCGTTTACCATTCCGATTCTCGACGAGAGAGTTTCCCCGGGCCCCGCGGCCTCGTCCGTCCACACCCATTTCCAACGAAACGCAAAATTCTAAATGTATCCAAGAAACTTCCCTCCTCGCAGGCAGAATCGCAGAGAGAACGTGAACGAATCGATCCGCGCACGCGAAGTGCGCGCGGTCTTTCCGGACGGCACCACGGAGGTGATGCCCACTTCGGCGGCGCTGCGCAAAGCCCAGGAACTGGGGCTGGACCTCGTGCTGGTGGCGCCCACGGCGGTGCCCCCGGTGGCCAAGGCCGTGGATTTCGGCCACTACACGTACGAGCAGAAGAAGAAGCAGCACGAAGCCAAGAAGAAACAGCACGTGGTGCAGGTGAAGGAGCTAAAGTTCCGGCCCAACACCGACGATCATGATTATGAGTTCAAGATGAAGCACGCCATCCGCTTCCTGCAGGAAGGGAATCGCGTGAAGGCCGTGGTGCAGTTTCGCGGACGGGAGATCGCGCACGCCGATCTCGGCAAGAAGTTGCTGATGCGCTTTTCGGCAGATTTGACCGCGTACGGAACGGTGGAAGGGCAGCCGCGCCTGGAAGGGCGCAATGCCCACATTTTGATCAGCCCCACCAAAGCGGCCGTCAAGGCGGCGGAAAAGGCCGCCGAAAAAAGCGCGGAAAAGGGCGGTGAAAAAGGCGCTTCGGGCGGCGCACCCCACCCGCCGGCTCCCCCGGCCAACTAGGGATGGCGTCACACAGGGGGTGCCCGCGCGCGCATGGCAGCGGCGCCGCGGCACATGTTACCATGCGTTAAGTCCTTCCGACGCCGCCGCTGTTATGTACAACGCTTTCTTCGGTTTCACGCAAAACCCGTTTAACATGAGCCCGGATCCTTCGTTTCTGTTCCGGAGTACGCAGCACGAAGAGGCGCTGGCCAACCTGATTTACGGCGTGCAGAGCCGCAAGGGATTTATCGTACTCACGGGCGAAGTCGGAACCGGCAAAACCACCATGCTGGAGTGCCTGCGCGATTTCCTCAACTCCCAGCAGATCGCCTTCGCTTCCCTGTTCAATTCGCGGCTCACGGTGGAGCAGTTCTTCGAAATGCTGTCCTACGACCTGGACCTGCGCTGCAACCGGCATTCGAAAACCGAAGTACTGTTGGCGTTGAACAACATGCTGCTGGAGCGCGCCAGCGCCGGCCGCACCACGGTGTTGATCGTGGACGAAGCCCACAATCTGGAGTGGGACGTACTGGAGGAAATCCGCTTACTGGGAAACCTGGAGAACCGCCGGGGCAAACTGCTCCAGATCATCCTGGCGGGCCAGCAGGAGCTGGACCGCAAAATGGAAGCCCCGGAATTCCGGCAACTGAAGCAGCGGATCGCGCTGCGCTGCGTCTTGCGCGGGTTCGACGCAGGCGAAGCCGCCGCCTATGTCAATTCCCGGATGGCGCGTGCCGGCGTCAAAGACCAAACCATTATTTCGCCCGAGATCATCCAGGAAATGCACTTCCGCTCGCAAGGTATCCCACGCGTAATCAATGCCATTTGCGATAATCTGCTGCTCACCGCCTTCGCCATGGAAACCAGAAAGACTACCCTGGCTATGCTGGACGAAGTGACCGCCGATATGCGGCTGGAATATCCCGGCGAACGTCCCTTCCGTCCCGATGCTTCCTTTCCCGAGCGCACGTTCCGCCACTCGCAGCGCCAATAGGCGTCCCGATTTTTGCGTCGGCAGCAGCGCTGCACCCACCCGGTAAGGGGTCGGCTAGCTAAGCAATAGGGAATTTTCCCTATAGCACTAAACACTTCCAATATACCCCAATAGTACTAGGTGTCCCCCTACTATTGATAACGAATGGGCTGTTCGTTACGGTACACTGCGGATGAGATTCGAAGAGCACGGTTGTGTTGCTTTGAAGACACGGCCTGGATTGGGCCGAGCACAGAAGTAGAAGGAGTGTTCAGACGATGCATAGATTTTTCGAAAGCAAGTTGGCGTTCGGCGCCGTATTGTCGCTGTTCGCCGTGACCTTCGCGTGGAATGTGAGCCAAGGAATCGCCGCCGCCGTCCCCGGCCACATGCTGGTGGCGCCGGAGAATACCGATCTGGCGCACGGTCCCAGCATTCCGCCCGATCCGTGGGAAGGCACCGGCAGTGTCCGCGTGGCGCATGGCCCCAGCATTCCGCCCGATCCGTGGGAAGGCACCGGCAGTGTCCGCGTGGCGCATGGCCCCAGCATTCCGCCCGATCCGTGGGAAGGCACCGGCAGTGTCCGCGTGGCGCACGGTCCCAGCATTCCGCCCGATCCATGGGAAGGCACCGGCAACGTGCGCGTGGGCTGAGCCAGAGATTCGCGGCCGCTGCGCTACCACTGGCTGACGCGCGCGGCTCCGCTCGGAGCCACGACCGTGGGAGTGGTTCGTCAAATCATGTCCGCGAAAGACTTGCGCAGCTTGTAAAACCACGCGTGGCCTAGCACGAAAACGGCCGCTGCCAGGATTGTGAACTTCCACAGGGGTCCCCACGCCGGCGGCTGATGCTCCAGAAAGATAGCGCGGTATCCGCGCACCAGAATGTACATGGGGTTCTTCGAGAGCGCCGCCCTGGCGAAAGGCGGCAGCCCGTTCCAGGATTGTTCCGGGTAGCAGATGGGCGTCATGAAGAACCAGATGGTCATCACGAAACCGATGATTTGCCCCAGATCGCGCACGAAGGCCCCCAGCGCCGCCAGGAACCAGCTTATCCCCGCCGTAAACAGCACCTGCGGAATCAAGAGCAGCGGCAGCCACAGGACGGTCACCGGCAGGCCGTGCCGCACCAGCAGCAGAAACGCGCAGTAGAGCAGCACCGCGAAGAATTCACTCACCAGGCCCGCCGCCACCAGGTTCACCGGCAGGGTTTCCACCGCGAAGACCAGTTTCCGCACGAAATTGCGGTGCTCCAGCACCACCTGGGGCGCACGCCCGGCGGCTTCGCTGAAAGCCAGCCAGGGCAGCATGCCGGCAATGTAATACAGCACGTAGCCCGACCGGCTGGTGTCTCCCGGGAAGCTGGCGCGCATCACCAGCGCGAAGACGAAGTAATAGGTCAGAATCAGCAGCAGCGGGTTGATGACGGTCCAGAAGGAGCCGCCGAAGGAGCCGCGGTAACGGCCCAGAATGTCGCGCCGCACCATCACGCGAATCAACCCGCGGTTGCGCCACACGGTGAGCACGGGGTAAACGAACGCGCGGCCCACCGCGCGCAGCTCCCGCCGGCGGCGCAGCTCGGCGGCATCGGCAACGCGGGTCGCTCCCAGACGGACGAGGCCTGCGCGCGTCTCCGCTTCCACCAGCAGGAAAGGCCAGCCGCGCTCGTAATACCAGCAGACGCCTTCCCGCATGGGCGAAATCAACACCTGGTAGCGTCCGTTCTCCGCCGGCAGCGCGATAGAAAATTTCACGGCCTCCGATTCGCCCGGCTGCAGATCGCGCCCCATTGGCACGCGCTCTCCGTCCACCAGCAAAGTGCCGGTTTCGGCGTCGAAGACGTGGTAGCCGATGGCGAAGCCTTGCGCCGCTTGCCAGGTTTCGGAGGATTCGTTGCGAATGGTGAATTCCGCCCGCAAACCGGCCGTGCCCGGCTCGAGCCGAACGCGCGCGTCCTGATAGCCGGCGCTCATGCGTACAGCCACGCCGGATAGCGCTCGCGCACGCCGCCGGTTTTGCGGCCCACCGCGTAGATGCCGTCGCCGCGCAGATCCTTCTCCAGGCGGTAGCGTTCCAGCAGGTGCAGCACCCAGCCGAATTCGGGATGCGGCTCGTCGCGGAATTCGCCGGTTTCGAGCAGCGTCACGGCGAAGCCGGAATTCTCCAGCAGTTTATGAATCTCGCGCGGCGTGTACTCGCGGTTGTGGCGCGCATCCACTTCCCCGGAATCCGCGGGCCGGATGTAAGCGTGAAAAAAGCCCGGGTGGTAGCCCTGCAAAATGGCCGCAATCCCGCGCAGCGCCGCCACGTTCGGGGTGGTGAGCACCAGGTGCCCGCCGGGCTTCAAAATGCGATTCACTTCGCTCATCAGGTGCATGGGATCTTCGAACAGATGCTCGATGAGCTCGCCGCAAAGCACCGTGGCGAAGTGCTCGCCGGGATAGGGAAAGCGGTCCTTCTCGGCGTCGAAGTGGTCGATCGGGCAGGCGAAAGTTTCGCCCTCCGCGGAAGTCACCGTGCGATAGTCCACGCGCCCCAGCTTGCCGTAGTAGCAGCCGCGCACTTCCCCGTAGCCGAGCTTGCTCGCGAGCGCCGGAGTAATTTGCAGATAGGCGCCCATTTCCAGGACGCGGTCGCACGGCCCTCCCGGCGGCGTGATGGCGAGCGTTTTCACCAGGCGGGTCTGGTGCGTGCGCAGATAGTTTTCGGATTGCGGATCGACGGCCCAGCCGCTCAGATAGCGGGGCAGATCGGGCAGCGCGGGAAGCGTTTCCGCCGGCCGCGGCTCCTCGGCCTCCACGGCCGGCGGCTGCCAATCCCTACCCGCGGCCACCGCCTCCAGAAACCCGGCATACCGCCGCGCCACCGAAGCCCAGTTGCACTCGCGCGCCACCCAGTCTTTGGCGCGCGCCCCCAAGGCCCGCGCGACTTCCGGCCGCGACACCAGCAGGTTCAGATATTCGAAGATGAGATCCTCTTCGCCCGCGCCCACCGGAACCTTGAGGCAGATGTCTTCGGGAAATTCGGCGAAGCTTCCGATATCGGAAACCAGCACGGCCTTGCCCAGCCCCAGCGAGCGCAGGAGCGTCCCCGAGCTTTCCCCCACCGTGGGATAGCGCAGGTTGAGCACGATATCGCACGCCCCGATATATCCCACGAACTCTTCGATGGGCACAAAGCCGGGCACGCGCACATTGGCGGAAAGCCCCATGGAGCGGATGGTCTGTTCGAGGGGAAACTCGGGGTGCGGTTCGCCCACCAGGATCATCTTCGCGTTGGGCGCCAGGCGCACCAGCCGGCGGAAGGCGCGCAGCGATTCGGCGATGCGCTTGTACGGTTTCAGAAAACCGAAAACGCCCACCAGGGGCGTGAGCTCGTCCAGCCCCAGCTTATACCGGTAGCCGTTGCGGTCCGCCTGCGGAATCCAGGCGCCGTGCGGAATCACGGCGATGGGCCCCTGGTAACCGGCCGCGCGGATTTCCCGCTCCAGGTAGCGGCTGTGCACCACCACCCCGCGAGCGCTTCCCAGCAGGCGCCGCGTCATCGGCACGCCCTCGTAATCCGGTCCCACTTCCAAACGGCGCACGCGCAGCGCGAAGTCGCGCGCCTCTCTTCCGCCTTCGAATTCGCATTCAGCCACGTAGGCGTCCCAATCGCCGCGCTTGATGGTGAGGTCCGCGATCAGGTGGTGCAGGTTGGATTCGTGCATCACCACCACGCCCGGATGGCGCAGCGCCGTTTCGTAAACGAATCCGTGATAGCCGTTGTTGCCGACGTGATAGACGGCGATATCGCAGCGGTCCGGATCGCCGGCTGGACCGGAGCCGGAGAAAATCTCCAGATCCACCAGCGGGCGCAAGCTGTCGATCAGGGCCTGGGAATAATCCGCGATGCCGCTGCGCGCCGGAGGCAGCGGCGAGAAAAACGCCACGCGCATTTCAGCGCACCAGCTCCAGCGTAAACCTTCCCAGGGAGAGCGGCGGCAGGATTTCCAGCGGCGTGCGCGCCGCGTCCCGCGCGTAAAACACTTCGAAACCGAAGTTGGATTTCGGCCCCTTCTCGGAAACCGCGAGGTGGTCCGTGACGGCGGACTTTCCGGCCACCGTGATGTCCTGCGCGCCGGTATAGTCCATGCGCAACGCGTATGCCGAGCCGAAGTAAACGTCCTGCGCGGCCGGCATTCTTCCCTGCCCCAGCTCTTCGCGCGCGTAATAGAGATACGCCAGCGCATCGCGGGCGCAGGTGGGGATATCGAAGTTGCTCTTACCGGGCTTGGCGCCGCCATCGGGGAAGAGCGTGACGCGCTCGGCGGTGCCGGCCTTTTGATCGAAGGTGGTCCGCTCGCGGCTCTTTTTTCCGGCGTGGTTTTGGTCGCGCGTGAACTCGGTGGAGCAGAGGTCCAGCGTGGCCGCGGAGTGGTATTTATCGTCGATGGCGAATCCCGGCACGCCGGCGCTCACCGTGGCATCGAAATTCCAGCCCTTTTCGGTGCGCTGCGCCGTCAGGCTGGCATCGCCCAGGCTGAGGCCGCTCTGCCATTCGATGCTGTAATGCAGCGATTCGTTTTGCCAGGGAAAGCCGTTCTGCGCAAGCAAGGGAGCGGCCAAAAGCGTGAAAAGCAGAATTCGCGGGTTCATGGATGGGTTATGGAAGAAGCTTCCGCGTGCACTCCCACGCGCGGGCCTTCCACCACCTCGTGAAAAACGTCCAGCGTTCGCCGCGCGGTTTTTTGCCAACTGAAGTGCGCCGCCCGCTGCAGGCCCAGCCGTTCCATGCGCGCCCGCAGTTCGCCATCGAGCAGCAGATCGGCCAGCGCGCGCACCATTTCGTCAATCGCGTAGGGATCGAACAGAATGGCCGCGCCATCCACCACCTCCGGCAGCGACGACGTATTGGAGCACACCACCGCGCGGCCGCAAGCCATGGCTTCCAGCACCGGCAGTCCGAAACCTTCGTAAAACGACGGGAACACGAAGGCGTCGCAAGCGTTGTAGAGCTGCAGCAGGTCGTCGTCGTCCACGAACCCGAAGAACTGGATGCGCTCGCCCACGCCCGATTCGCGCGCCGCCTCGCGGATCTTTTCCGCGAACCAGGTGGGCTTTCCGGCCAGCACCAGATTGTGTTTGAGCTGCG